>Ga0208264_1000043_pt1 | contig 100192 bp, 99 predicted proteins | sample LakWasMet31_HOW6_2_FD_183873 | JGI IMG/M metagenome (GOLD analysis project Ga0208264, IMG submission 183873) | Freshwater sediment methanotrophic microbial communities from Lake Washington under simulated oxygen tension - Sediment Metagenome... | ecosystem: Environmental > Aquatic > Freshwater... | reverse complement strand
ACCAAAAAAAATGTAGCGGGCGAAGCCAGCAGTTCCGCTCCAGCCGCTCCTAGTGGCGGTTGTTCTGGTGGTGGCTGTAAAAATCACCAGCATTAAAAATATTTTTTATTATTACCCATTTTACCCATTAGAAAGAGAACAAATATGCGTACCCACAAGTGCGGAGAATTAAATACACAACAGTTAGGAGCAACCGTTGAAATCTGCGGTTGGGTACACAGACGTCGCGATCATGGCGGGGTTATTTTTATCGATTTACGTGATCGTGCCGGTTTGGTTCAGGTGGTTGTCGACCCTGATGTAGCTGCATTTGCCATTGCAGAAAGCGTGCGCAGTGAATATGTATTAAGAATTGTCGGTGTGGTACGGGCAAGGCCGGGAGGCACCATTAATGCCAATATGATTTCCGGTGAAATCGAAATTTTGGCTAAAGAAATTGAAGTGTTAAACGAATCAGAAACGCCGCCATTCCCGGTTGAAAGTGAAATCGAAGTAAACGAAGAATTACGCTTGCGTTATCGTTACATTGATTTACGCCGAGTGGCCATGCAAGAAAAAATGAAAGTACGCCGTGATGTTACGCGCGTATTAAGAAACTTCTTGGATGACAATGAGTTTTTTGAAATTGAAACGCCATATCTGACCAAAGCAACGCCAGAAGGGGCTCGGGATTATATAGTTCCTAGCCGTACGCACGAAAATTCATTTTTTGCGCTGCCGCAATCGCCACAGTTATACAAACAAATGCTGATGGTTGCCGGTATGGATCGCTATTATCAGGTGGTGCGCTGCTTCCGTGATGAAGACTTACGTGCCGACCGTCAGCCAGAATTTACCCAGCTGGATATTGAAACTTCCTTCATGACTGAAGATGAAATCATGAATGTCATGGAAGAAATGATTCGGCAATTGTTTGCCAAAGTCATAAACGTGCAATTGGATGCCGAATTTCCACGCATGACTTATCAGGAAGCCATTTCGCGCTTTGGTATAGATCGTCCTGATTTGCGTATACCACTGGAACTGGTCGATGTAGCTGAAGACTTAAAAGCTGCCGTTGATTTTAAAGTATTTTCCGGCCCAGCCAATGATCCCAATGGCCGCATCGCTGCCTTGCGCGTTCCAGGCGGCGGTGAAAAACTCAGCCGTAAAGACATTGATGAACTGACCAAGTACGTCAGCATTTATGGCGCAAAAGGCTTGGCGTACATTAAAGTCAATGATTTAAGTAATGGCGTTGAAGGCTTACAATCGCCTATCGTCAAATTTGCACCAGCAGAAACCTGGGCCAGCATTATTGCTAAAACCGGTGCTCAAGTTGGCGATTTGATTTTCTTTGGCGCTGATAAAGCAGACATTGTTAATGAAGCCATGGGCGCATTGCGCGTTAAGCTTGGGCACGATCTTAATTTGCTGCAAGGCGAATGGAAACCGGTTTGGGTTATTGATTTCCCAATGTTTGCCTGGGATGAAAAAGCCCAACGCTTCAGTGCTATCCATCATCCATTTACTGCGCCAAGTTGTTCGGTTGAAGATTTGGTGGCTAACCCTGGCAAAGCCTTATCACGCGCTTACGATTTGGTGTTAAATGGCACTGAAGTCGGCGGCGGTTCCATCCGTATTAACCGCACCTCCATGCAGCAAACCGTGTTTGATATTTTGGGCATAGGCCATGAAGAAGCCAGAGAAAAATTTGGTTTCCTGTTGGATGCGTTAAAATACGGCGCGCCGCCGCATGGTGGTTTGGCGTTTGGTTTAGACCGCCTGGTTATGTTAATGACCGGATCTACATCAATTCGAGACGTGATTGCTTTCCCTAAAACCCAATCGGCAGCATGTCCATTGGTTAGCGCCCCAGCGGTTGTTACTGATGAACAACTGAAAGAACTGGGTATCCGCTTAATTAAGCCAGCTGGTAAAGAGAAAGTTCAGGATTCTAAATAGCGTTTGTATGGAAAACAGCGTGTCGCTTAGTTGTCATTCAAGCGATGCGCTTCGTGCCTCAGCACATCCTACACCCTAACTTACTGTAAGTTAGGGTTAACCAAATGCTAGTCGGTTGCTGAAATCAACTTCCAAAGTCGTTAATGAGCAGATTCCGTTAATATTATGATTGGGGTATTGATTTTTTTGAAAGCAATACCCGCGTAATCGGTGCTGAGTTTTAAAGATTTGCTTGCTATAATGGGCGACAAACAGTCATTCCCGCAATTTTGATCGAGAGAGTTCATGATTCAAGGTAGTATCGTAGCGTTAGTAACCCCGATGTTTGACAATGGAGCGTTAGATAAGGAAAGTCTAAAGAAATTGGTTGAGTTTCATATAGAGCAGGGCACTGATGCGTTGGTCGCAGTGGGCACAACCGGTGAATCGGCTACGCTGGACGAACACGAACACTGCGAAGTCATCAAATGGATTGTTGAGTTTGTAGCTGGCAGAATTCCAGTGATTGCTGGAACCGGCGCCAATTCAACAACCGAGGCGATTACATTAACACGCAAAGCAAAAGATGCTGGCGTGGATGCCTGCTTGATTGTGACGCCGTATTACAACAAACCCACCCAGGAAGGGCTTTATTTACATCATAAAGCCATAGCCGAGGCTGTGGATATTCCACAAATTCTTTACAACGTACCTGGCCGAACCGCTTGTGATATGTTACCGGACACAATCGGCAAATTATCACATATTAGCAACATTGTCGGCGTTAAAGAAGCAACTGGCGATTTATCCAGATATCAGCAAATTCGCGATTTAACCGGGCCAGATTTTGCCATTTATACCGGTGACGATGCCACGAGTCGTGAATTTTGTTTATTAGGCGGCAATGGTAGTATTACCGTAACAGGCAACGTTGCGCCCCGTTTACTGCATGACATGATTAATGCAGCCATGACAGGTGATGCCAAAACTGCTGAAGTTATTGATGCCAAATTGGCGGGCTTACACAAAACCTTGTTTATCCAATCCAATCCTATCCCTGTTAAATGGGCCGTTGCTGAAATGGGCCTGATGGGGAAAGGCATCCGGTTGCCGTTAACCTGGTTAAGTCCAGAATGTTGTCCGGTTGTTCGGGATGCTATGGCACAGGCTGAAATAGTTTAATTATGAATAACTTGAAAAATTATACAGTATGTTTTTTGGTGCTGGCACAAGCGGGTGTAACGTCATGCAGTTACATAAAAACGGGCTTTCCTGATAAAGAAAAAGATTATCAATTTACCACTGAAATAGCGCCCTTAACCTTACCGTCTGATTTACAGAAGGGCGCAGAGCAAGCCCCGGCGCCTGTGGTCGCTTCTAAACCATCAGTTGCTGAAACTCAAGAACCAACTGCCCCGGCTGCAAACGATCAGAATAATGCCAACCCAGAAAGTACTGCTACGGCAGAGCCGACAGCCGCAGCAACGACAACTACCCAGGAAGAAGCTGTTCAAGATCTAAAAACGATTTCTGTAGAGCTGGTAAAAGATGAAAACGACAACCACTTGCACATTGGCGCACCGCTAAAGCAATCCTGGCGTATTGTTGACAAAGCCTTAAGTAGAAAAGCCGTGGAAGTAACGCATCGTGATCAAGAAGCTGCCACCTTTACCGTGCAATATGATCCCAAAGATCGGGATCAAAAAGATGGTTCACTTTGGGATGAAGCGGTGTTTATGTTTAAAGGTTTTGAGGCGGATGAAAAGGTATTCAATATCCTGGTTTCCTACGATGGCACGGGTAGTGATGTTTCCATTTTGGATGATAAACAAAAGCCTGTCTCAAATGCGCATAGTTTAGGTTTGTTAAATCTGCTGTACAACACCATCAAGGATGATTTGGCAGGCACAAAAAAATAACCACCCCAGTCTTTTTGGGTTAGTGCCGCGTAACCCAAACAATTTTCCGCTGTTGTTGGGTTACGCACACTAACCCACCTTAATCAAAAGATCCAACATGTTAAAAATTTCTGGAACCTCAGCTTTATCCGAATTTCGCATAAAACAATTACTAACCACAATGCAACTGATAGAACCTGCTATCACTGCCGTGTCTGCCACGTACAGCCATTTTATCGACATTCAAAATGACTTAAACAGTGCGCAACTTGCTATCTTGCAGCAATTATTGGCGTATGGCAGCACTGGAAATCAACCAGAAATTGATGGCGAAAAGTATTGGGTGGTGCCGCGCTCAGGCACTATTTCGCCCTGGTCCAGCAAAGCGACGGAAATAGCGCAACGTTGTGGATTAAACGATGTACTCAGAATAGAACGTGGTATCGAATATTCGATTGCTGCGACTATTGCCTTATCAAGCGAAGCTAAACAAAAATTATCCGCATTATTGCATGACCGTATGACCCAAACCGTCATCCAATCCGATGCTGAACTTAGCCTGTTTGATCACCACCAACCTGCACCATTGCAAACAGTAGGCCTGGTAGAAGGTGGAAAAGATGCATTAGTGGCGGCTAACAGCAATTTGGGCTTGGCCTTGTCCGACGATGAAATCGATTATTTAGTCGACAGCTTCCAAAAGTTGGGCAGAAATCCAACCGATGTTGAGTTAATGATGTTTGCGCAAGCCAACTCGGAACATTGTCGACATAAAATTTTTAATGCCAAATGGACTATTGATGGCGTGGAACAAGGCCGTTCCCTGTTCAGCATGATTCGTAATACCCATGAAAAAAATCCGGCCGGTATTTTATCCGCATACAGCGATAACGCCGCCGTAGCTGAAGGTTCTTTATGTCAGGTGTTTGTGCGCGATCCAATGAACGGCACCTATCGTTATCGCACAGAAGATGCGCATATCTTGATGAAAGTGGAAACGCACAACCATCCCACCGCCATTTCACCGCACCCAGGTGCGGCAACCGGTTCTGGTGGGGAAATTCGAGATGAAGGCGCAACCGGTCGCGGTTCGCAGCCAAAAGCCGGCTTAACCGGATTTTCGGTATCGCATTTAAAAATCCCTGGTTTTGTTCAGCCTTGGGAAGATGAAAACGGTAAACCTGACCGGATTGCCTCGGCATTAAACATAATGCTGGAAGGCCCAATTGGTGGCGCGGCTTTTAATAATGAGTTTGGTCGACCGAACTTAACCGGTTACTTCCGTAGTTTTGAACAACCAGCCCCGGGTGGTAACGGTAATGAATTCAAAGGCTACCATAAACCCATTATGCTAGCAGGTGGTTTGGGCAACATCAGGCCCATGTTGGTCGAAAAGCTGCCGATTCCAGCCGGATCGTTGATTATTATTCTCGGCGGCCCAGCCATGTTGATTGGTTTAGGCGGCGGGGCAGCGTCTTCTCAGGATTCCGGCGCGAGCTCAGAATCGTTGGATTTTGCTTCTGTGCAACGTGAAAACCCGGAAATGCAACGGCGTTGCCAGGAAGTTATCAACCATTGCAACGCCTTGGGTAAAGACACGCCTATTGTCTCCATTCATGACATCGGCGCGGGCGGTTTATCGAATGCCGTGCCCGAAATTATTCATGATTGCGAACGCGGTGGGCGTTTTGAATTACGGAAAGTTAATAATGCCGATATGGGTATGTCGCCCATGCAAATTTGGTGTAACGAGGCGCAAGAACGTTATGTGATTGCGATAAAACCGGAATCACTGGAACTGTTTAAAGGCTTTTGCGAACGTGAACATTGCTTATATGCCGTTATTGGTGAAGCAACAAACGAAGAACATTTGCTGTTGAATGACGATTTGTTGGGCGATAAGCCAGTCGACATTCCAATGTCATTGCTGTTCGGCAAACCACCCAAGATGCACCGCAATGTTAAGCATATTAAACCGAAAACCCAGGCTTTGGATTTTGATGGTATTGATCTGGCTGAAGCGGTTAAACGAGTGTTGTCGTTTCCCGCCGTTGCTGACAAAAGCTTTTTGATCCATATCGGTGATCGTTCCGTAACTGGCTTGGTAGCCAGAGATCAAATGGTCGGCCCTTGGCAAGTGCCGGTAGCCGATGTGGCTGTGACTGCCTCCAGTTATTATGGTTTAACCGGTGAAGCCATGGCAATGGGTGAGCGCACGCCAATTGCAGTCATCGACGGCCCAGCCTCTGGACGCATGGCCATTGCCGAAGCGATAACCAACTTGGCGGCAGCATCAATCGATTCAATTAAAAAAATAAAATTATCAGCCAACTGGATGGCAGCGGCAGGTTATCAAGGTGAAGATGCGGCCTTGTTTGATACGGTAAAAGCGGTAGGTATGGAATTGTGCCCTAAACTGGGTATCGCTATTCCAGTTGGAAAAGATTCTTTATCCATGAAAACCGTTTGGCAGGATGCTGATGGCGAAAAAGTCATGGCATCGCCTTTGTCTTTAATCATTACCGCTTTTGCACCGGTAACGGACATTGCTAAAACCTTAACGCCGCAACTCCAGGCTAAACCCGATTCACGCTTAATTTTGATTGATTTAGGCGCAGGAAAAAATCGCTTGGGTGGTTCGGTGTTAGCGCAAGTTTATAAACAACTGGGTAATGATTGTCCTGACCTGGATGACCCGCAGCTATTAAAAGCCTTCTTTGATGTCATACAGATACTCAATAGCCAACATAAAATCCTCAGCTATCACGATCGCTCCGATGGCGGTCTACTAGCTACCATTGCTGAAATGATGTTTGCCAGCCGCTTAGGGGTCAAACTTGACTTGACGCATCTGGCTGATAACCCGCTCAGTGCCTTGTTTAGTGAAGAATTAGGCGCGGTTATTCAAATTAGGCAAACGGATCAAGACGAAGTACTGGAATTATTAAAACAATCCGGCTTGATTGATTGTGTGCACGTTATCGCCGATGTGCTTAACGAACCCGAGTTGACCATTAATTTTGCAGATGAAGTCATCTACCGCAATAATCGCGCAAACCTACAAGCCCATTGGTCTCAAGTCAGTTATCGCATGCAAGCCTTGCGTGATAACCCCGATTGCGCACGCCAACAATTTGAGCGCATTCAAGACGATAATGACCCGGGCTTACATGCCAAGCTGACTTTTGACCTTAATTATGACATTGCATCGGGATTTGCCTCGCGCCGTCCTAAAGTCGCCATCTTAAGAGAGCAGGGCGTTAACGGCCATGTGGAAATGGCCGCCGCATTTGACCGCGCTGGTTTTACCAGTGTGGACGTGCACATGAGCGATATAATCCACGGACGGGTCAGTTTAACTGAGTTCGTCGGATTGGTGGCCTGCGGCGGGTTTTCTTATGGTGACGTGTTAGGTGCAGGCGGCGGCTGGGCTAAATCCATTTTATTTAACCCCAAAGCACGCGATGAATTCGCGGCCTTTTTTAATCGCCCGGAAACTTTTGGCTTAGGCGTTTGTAACGGTTGTCAGATGATGTCAGGCTTAAAAGAAATTATCCCTGGCGCGGAACACTGGCCCAAATTTATGCGCAATAATTCCGAACAATTTGAAGCCAGAGTTGCGTTGGTAAAGGTAAAATCATCCCCATCGATTCTATTTGCCGGTATGCACGATTCCATCATGCCAGTGGCTATAGCGCACGGCGAAGGCAGAGCAGAATTTAGTATAGATCCCCATGTTGCGCTGGAAGCCCAAACCGTTGCCTTGTCGTATGTCGATAATTACGGCCAAGAAACCACCGCATTTCCAGCCAATCCCAATGGCTCACCCTATGGCATCACTGGTTTAACCACTACCGATGGCCGTTTTACCATCATGATGCCGCATCCAGAGCGGTGCTTCAGAGCAGTTCAAAACTCCTGGCATCCAGCGGATTGGGCAGAATATGGTGCCTGGATGCGCTTGTTCAGGAATGCCAGGGCTTGGGTGGGTTAAAAAATAACTTCCCGTGGTTGGAGGAAAAGCACTAGCGCATTATCGGAAATAGTTAAGCCCCAGTTAACGTTTCGGACGAGGCAAAATGCCCCGTCCAGCTGCTGTTATTCGCTAACTTAAATCTAAAGCCATCATTGAATATGACTAATTTCTTTAAACCCCTGCTTAAAATCAATCTATTAAGCTTGCTCATCGTTCTAAATTTGGGCATTTATGTTGCGCAGGGGATTAAAGGCGTTGATTGGATTTCACCTGAATTGTACGACTTAGTTGGTTTAGGTGGCAATGTGGCACCGCTAACTTTAATAGGGGAACCTTGGCGTTTACTCAGCAGTATGTTTTTGCACTCCGGGCTATTCCATGTAGTGATTAACATGTACATGCTGTTAAGTATTGGTTACTTAACGATTACTTTATTTGGCTCAACTTACTTTGGCATCATTTATTTTGTATCCGGTTTATCTGCCAGTTTAACGAGTGCTTTATGGTACGGTTATCATAAATCGGAGATAACACAGCACGTTTTTGGCCAGTTAATATCCTCATCCCAATTAACGCTAATTGTTAGTGTGGGGGCATCGGGAGCCATTATGGGCTTGGCGGGCGCTTGTTTAGTCAGCACCTTTTGGACACGACACAATCACTTAAACACTTCAACACCAGAGCTGAAATCAGCTCTTATTCAAACCATTGTGATTAATTTGGGGTTGGGTTTTTTTACCACGGGTGTCGATAACGCCTGCCATACTGGCGGAATTATTTCCGGAATGATCATTGGCGCATTGTTAATGGCTGTGCCGCCACACTGGCAGGCGCTTAAAAGAAATCTGACTGGTCTAGCGATAGCCAGTGCTTTTATCGGGCAAATTTATAGTGGCACGCAATTACCGCCTCCAGAAGATTTACAAACGCTGGCGACAGATCTTAAACAAGACATTGCAGCGACTGAAGCAGAAAAACAATTGGCTGTTGAAGTAAAACAAATTAATGAACAAATTGACATAGATGCTAAAAATACACCAGCTCCAGTTAGTGAAAAAACGGCAGCCGGATTAACCATTGCTCTGGATTTTTACACAACTGGAATAACGTCAAGTGCAGATGGTAAGTTGTTATATATGCCTTATGTGCAAGATAACACACTGAATATTTTCGATACCGAAACAAATAAATTTAGAAAAAACATAACTGGACCGGTCATACCTGAGCAGCATCAAGGCGCCAGTTGCCCTGACAATGTATGTTTAGGTATTGGCGCTAACTACGTCGCATTAAGTCCTGACGGGCGCTTTGCTTATGTGAGTTCCATGGTACAAGATGCTGTTGCAGTCATTGATTTACAGCAACAAAAAATGACGGCTTCTATACCTACTGGCCGTTATCCTGGTGATTTACAGGTTTCCAGTGATGGACAATTTGGTTATGTGATCAATATTGTCGATAACAGTGTTTCCAAACTGGATTTAAAAGCTAACCAAATGATAGGGACTGCCATTGTGCTTAGTGGAGGCAGTGCTGAAAATCTTCCCTTTGGTCGAGCGTTGGGGATTTGGTTATCCAAAGACAATCAGCGCTTGTTTGTAATAGATGCTGTTGCAAATGCTATGGAAGTTTTTGAAACCCGTGATATGAAAAAAATAACTGTTGTACCACTCAGTCCGGATAACTACTTTCACGCAGCTGCGAAGTCGATTAATCAGTCGATTATTTGGATAAAAGGCCGGTCCGCCCTGGAAACATTTAACACCAAAACCAATACATTTGATAAAACCTTGGCGATTTGTCAGGACCTTGGCACGTTTACAGTGGACAGCAATGCCGACAACAGCCTGATTGCCCTGGCCATTCCGCAATATGTCATGCTGGTAAAACCCTACACCCGCAAATTGGTTGGATTATTTCCCAACGCCGGAATGCCAGACAAAGTGCAATTTTCAGCCGATGGCCAACATCTTTATGTGGTTAACAACAATACAAACACACTTGCTATTATTGATCCAAAACAATCAATGGATAAGTCCGCATTCCTTGAGAATAGCATGGGTGAGCCTCTGTGCGCATTAAGTCAATAACAAGCAATTGTCGTGGCTAGAGACATATCTTATAACCCACGCCATAAACTGAACTAATAACTTCTTCACCCGGCAATATGGCTGCGATTTTTTTACGCAGATTTTTGATATGGCTATCAACGTTGCGGTCAGTTACCACACGATGGTCCAGATACAGTTGATCCAGCAACTGATTTCGATTGTACACTTTGCCCACTTTGCTGAGTAAGGTACTTAACAGCCTAAATTCAACTGGTGTCAGGTCCAATAATTTACCATTCAGGTGGATTTCGTAACGTTCGCTGTCAACGTTAAAATCGGTTAGTTGGGTTTCTTCAGTTAAATAACTGTCAATTCGGCGGAAGATGGCTCTGATGCGGGCGATCACTTCTCTTGGACTGTATGGCTTGCAAATATAATCATCCGCGCCAATCTCCAGGCCCAGTAAGCGGTCAATTTCTTCTACCCGCGTCGTTTGCATGACGATAGGTATGTTGGAGGTTTTACGGATATCTTTGCAGATGTCCATGCCGTTGCGCCCGGGTAACATTAAATCCAGTAACACCAAATCGGCATGATGATTCTGCAGCCAAGGCAAGACTTCCAAGCCATTGGTTAGACTATGGTATTCAAAGTCGGCTTGCCTTAAATATTCTTGCAACACCTGAGCTAATTTTGGCTCGTCTTCAACTATTAATACAGTTTTGTTCACAAATTACTCCGTTAACAATAATGGCTCGATTTAATGGTGATTACTGTCAGCCATCGGCAACAAAACTTCAATGCCCAAGCCACCAAATTCTGAATGAAAGGCACGAATGCTGCCGCCATGCGCATGCACAATGGCCTGGCTAATTGCCAACCCTAAACCTGCACCGCCCAGTTCACGGTTTCTGGATTGTTCCACTCGATATAAGCGCTCAAATAGTTTGCTTATAGCTATTTCAGGTACGGCTGGCGGGGTATCCTGAAAAGTTAACCTGACCGATTGCCCATGCAGTTGACAGCTGACCTCGCAAAATCCACCCAAGGTCGTGTATCGCCTGCTGTTTTCCAAAATATTCAGAATCAATTGCCTTAATCGTCTGGGATCCGCATCAATAATCAAGTTTTGATCAGGGTGGCAGAGGTAACGTAATTGCAGACCCGTTTCAGTAAATCTTTGTTGATAGCTATCCACAACTTCGTCCAGAAAATTTGTGAATTCAATCAGTTGCTTGTTATTGCTTAACATCCCCAAATCAGAAATGGACAGGTCGTATAGATCATTAACTAACTGGGTTAAATTCATCACTTCGGTATGCAGAGATTGGATGGTTTTTTTAGATGGCTCTCGGATGCCATCCTGTATTGCCTCAATTTCTCCACGCAGTATGGCAATGGGGGTGCGCAGTTCGTGTGATATATCAGCAATCCACTGGCGGCGCAGTTGTTCATTCTGATGCAGCGTGCGCGCCAGTAAATTGAAATCTTTTGCCAGATTGCCTAGTTCATCATTGCTGGTGACGGCGATTTGAGTCGTGTATTTTCCATCAACCAGGTCATGAGCCGCGTTCGTTAAGCGCTTGATGGGAACCAGTAGTTTTCGAGCTAAAAAAATGGAACTGATAATCGCTAAACCAAGTGCCAGTGAAGCATTGATAAAGTTGGCACGTATTTGCTCGCTCACGAAGGCGTTGGCTAAATGGTCCGAGATTAAATCACTGGCTTGCAAGGTTAACCAGCCAACGGTATTGTTGTTATAGGAGATAGGCCTTAAATATTCGGACTTGCCAGGTAAGGGTATCCCCGCAATCTGTATTTTATTGGTATCCAGCAAACGGACCCGACTACCCAAAAATTTGGCCAATACGACTGTTTCCATTTCAGGTGGATGATGGTGTGGCGGTTCGTGTTCTGGATCATGTTCATGGGGAGGTCCATCAAACGGTGGATGGTCAAGTTCATGCGGAGGTCCATCAAACGGCGGATGATCATGTTCATGGGGTGGTGGAAAATCGTGATCATGCGGGTGCATATTCGGTGGTAAGTGATCGTCGCCCAGTCCTTGTCTGAGCAGGTCAAACCAGCGTCGATGATCTTGCTGCAAAAATTGCCAATTTCCCTCCAGGGCGTATTTTTTCTCAAGTACTTTTACCAGGCTGTCTAATTGGCTAGCTTCTGCTTTTAATAGATAGTCACTAAAACCGCGTTTAAAACTCCAGTGCACAGAGGCTAATGTAACAGCCAATATCAGCAAAAGATTAAACAGTAAAATTAAAAACAGTTTGGTAAAAATATTCGCTTTCAAAAGAGTGTCCGATGATTAACAAAAAAGCCGTTACCTGCACCCAGGTAACGGCAAAGTCTACGGGTTAATTTACGGCAACCAACTAATTTTTAAAATTACTTTTTAGCTTTTTTGGTTTTGGACTTGCTGGTTGAGGTTGCAGTTGATGTAGTTGATGTGCTTGATGTGGCTGAATTGCCATTATGTCCACCGTGGCCACCTGGGCCTGCTAAAAACTCTGTTTGAGTTAATTTGGCATCCGCATCGGTATCGGCATGAGCAAAATGTCTGATAATTTCACCTTTACCAGGTTCCAGCACAGAAAACTCATCCAGTGATAATGCACTGTTTGCATCAGTATCAACCAGGGTAAACAGTTCGGTAGCTTCTGCGGTGCTTAACTGCGTGTTAGCGGCAGTAAACTCAGCCAGGCTTAAGCTGGCAGACACATCGGTATCCAAGGTGTTAAAGCGCGTCAATAGCTTGGATTGATGAAAAGCAATCAGCTCACTTAAACTGATGTAGCTGTCAGCGTTGGTGTCAATCTTTACGAAATCGGCCGCTAAGGCAGTTTGAATTTCTGTTGCTGTAATCGTGCCATCGCCATTTAAATCAAATTCCGGGGGTAAACCAGGGCCACCTTTATGTGCATAGCTGATAGCGGGTAGCAACATTGCAAGACTTAAGGACAGCCGACGAATTAATGGTTTGTGTGTCATGGGTTTCTCCAGTGATTAAAAATTAACTAGTGCCATTTGTGTTTTACTTGGCACGGTTATAGATTAATGCCCTAATTAGAAGTGAATATGGAGAAACTATGTAATTGGTGAATATCAACCATTTGCGCGGGTTTATTTGCACGGATTATCCGTTAGCTTATCTGCTATCTCTATGATATATATGAAAGCCTTTTTTGGCGGGCTAATTGCTCGCCTATCAGGTATACAATCTGAACTAGAAAAATAATAATGAAAATACTAGTGATTAGCCTACCAGACAGCCAGCGCCGTGCTGCTGTAGCGGATAAATTAGGTGCTAAACAAATTCTATTTGAATTTTTAGATGCGGTGAATGGCAAGACCGATCATCATCCTTATTTTAACAATTATAATGAACAACGTTTTTTGATTAACCGGCGCCGAAAAGCCGCACCAGGTGAATTAGGTTGCTATGTGAGCACTTATTGGCCTGGGAAAAATGTCTGGCGCTAAATGAGGCTGTTGTGGTGTTAGAAGATGATTTTGAGCTTACGGATAATTTCCTGGCAGGCTTGGCGTTTGCAAAGCAATTTCTGGCTAAAGTGGCGTTTGTACGGTTGGAGCCAATGGAATCAAGACATTTTATTACCTCTGCCAGTAACGGTGACTTTTCTCTGGTTAAGCAATATAAAGTTGGCATGTGCGCAACCGGTTACATTATTACACCGCAAGGCGCGGCAAAATTGTTGCAAACGGGTAGGGAAATCTGCGCGCCAATTGATCTGTATTTAAGACAGACTTTAATCCATAAACAACTCATCCATGCCTTAATTCCACATATTGTTTATCCAACCCACACCGATACTCAAATTGGCTGGGATGTTAGAAATGTCAGGCAGAAAGGCATAGTTTTAGCTATAAAGCGATTTGTTTATAAGTGGTTTTATGCAACGGGCAGTGTGGCGGTTAATTTAACCAATGTGTTCACAAAGTTTTAATTTGACTAAAAAATGTACTTTAAAACTCAAAATGCGCCCGTACACCAAAAATATCAACAGGGCCGCGATCTGAGTTATACGCCGGGTTGGTGATATGCTGATAATCTGCTGAGACCCAGGCCGAGCTGATCAGATTTAATTTATAATATAAATTAACCAGGTGTTCCGGCTTGTAATTAATTTTACCGTCACCAATAAAGCCATCAACACCGCCACGGTTTAAATAATCCACATGGCTGGTTGATAACCAACTGCTGGCAAAGCCCAGACCAATGGCATCTTTGCTTCTGTGCCACAACGCACCGTTAATCAACGTGCCTAGCGATAATGAACGGTCGGATGAGGTATACGAATACACCTCTGATTTACCATCGGAAACCATGCCCCGAAAAAATACCCCAATGTTTTCAGTTAAGCGTTGTTCCAAATTTAAACCAATGCCCATTTTGACGTTAGCTTTACGTACCCAACATAAATCCGGTGCGGTACTGTTGGTGGAATCGTAATTAAATGCAGTGCAATTGGCGGCATTTTGGGCCGGGTTGGTTTGGTAGGCCGCTATGGCGTCATTCCATGTACCCATGCTTTCATGGTTGCGGTAAGCTAATAGTCTGGCGGCACCAGGTTGGTTAAATAGCTGATGCCGGTGTTCCAGTTCAATTTGATCGCCGTAATATTTAAACAAACGATAATCAAGCGGTAACTGATTGGGTTGTTTAGGCGCGGCAAAGTGACCAAAGCGAAATGTCCAGTCATCCAGATAATATTCAACAGCCATCCCAACCGAATAGCCACGCGCATCGGCAGCAAAGTCATAAGCGGCATGTGCCAAAAAAGCCATATTAAAAAATTGTTGGCGCAAGTCACCGGAATAGCTGTTTTTATCAAATATGTCCAGAATACTTAAATTGCCCAGCGTAAAAACCAGACGACGGCTATCTTGACTTCCGGCCAATTGTAATGGGCCGGAGTCAACTTCGTTGCTGCTACCGCCAAGGTTAAAAATTTGCTTTAGATAAAATCGAGATCGATACCAGGTTGCGCTAGCCGAACCGTTTTTTTGAAGTTCAAAGTTCTGAATACCACCACCTAAACCTTTTAAGCCAGACAGCGGCAGTTCTGAAATCATTTCCGGTGCTAGATAAATTTCTGCGCCCCGCCAGGCTTTTAAACCCATATAAAATGTCACAGTAGCCGTAAAGCTTTCTTCTGCCTTGGGCGATAACGAATTGGGGCTGCCATTCAGGTTGGTGTAGGCAGCTGGAAAGGCGGATTTCCAACTGGAAATATAGGTAGCTTGCCCATAGGTATTCCACCACTCGTTTTTCATATCATGTAAACCGGCATCTGCAAGCGTTTGCATAAATGAAAAACCACGGTTATCAATTGAGTCGGCGTTAGACATTACCGGAACTGCACAGGCCAATAGCAAAAAAATAACAGGGTGCTTGATGGCAAGGCTAATAAAATTGGCTAAATTCAAAAATGGGTTCCGTTAAGAATACGAGTTATTGAGAGGTTAGTTATGGGGAAGGCTAAGACCGGAATAGCAAAAATACCCTGCTGAATATAGAGTAAAAATTTGACTGGATGATGACAAAATATGGGTTTGGTAGTGACATTTGTTCAAGCAATCGCTTGATTGACACGATTTTTGGCCATAATAAAGTCTAAATGTGGCACATAGAGCAAATCGGCAATTTTTCTAACCAGATATTCTTCCTCTGGATTCAGTTTGCCATCAGCATAGGCCACTTTCCATAATGACTCAATCAGCTGAACTTTTTGTTCCAATGTGCAGTTTTTATTAATAATCGAGGTAAATTGAAAGTAGTCCGTTGCGTGTTTCGCTTGTTGTTCGGCTTCGTTAACTAAAGTTTCGGCCTCTGCCGGGGTTAGTTCAAAGCCTTTTTCAACGAGTGACAACACCATTTGCCGCTCGATAGCTGCGTTATTATCATCCATGATGGTCATTTCAATTAACAATGCCACACTCGCAAGGCGCAATTGATGTTCAGTGACTTTTTCCGGTGCAGATAAAGCAAGATGTTGTTCAAAAAAGAGTTTTATCTGGTTTAGCATGTTTTTGCATTCCTGATTTTACAGTTGGCGTTTACAACGCGAGTTATTATTTTAGTTGTTAATATGCATCAATGATGCTAACGGGCCAGAGCAAAAATGGCAATGATGCCCAGTTAGAACACTGGTAAGTCATTTTAAGCAGGAGGTGGTGTGTGGTTATAGGAGGTAAGTACAATCACCAGAAATATTATCGCCAGCAGTGGCCATAAGTACGGCGCAATAAATGCGCAGGCGATAAATGCAAATACCACGGCCAGGATAAACAATAGCAGCCCTAAACCCAGAAATAGTATGATGCTCAATAAGCTCACAATAGCCATCACCGCAAAAAAAGTGGGCAGTGCAGCATACCGGATTAGTGGCTCAGATACGGGCTGGCCGTTTATAGTCAGACTTAATTGACCCACACTGGGATGAAATAAATAACTCAACACAGCTATGATGCCACCGAGTATGAGAACTTTTAAAATTAAGTTTTTTATGTGCGTTGGGTGCATTTTGAAGCCTCTAAGTGTGCGTTTAATCGACTGGTTCCACGTGCAGGTTTTTTAATTCCTTGCCGGCAATTTTTGCGATATAAACCATTGCAGCAATCAACATGAACGCGCCAAGCAAAAGCATTGGATAAGATGTAATGCTTTTTTGTTCCACACCGCCAATTAAGCTACTTAGATGTTTAGTGGTGTAACCCAAATACACCAGACTCGCGTTATAAATCAAAATACCACTGCTTGCCAGTAAATACGGCCAAAACCGTATTTGCATAACGGATAAGGCATAACTGAGCATCGCAAACGGCAACGGTGTCAGGCGCAGCAAGAACATTAGCTTAAAGGCGTTATCTCCACTGATAACTGTGTTTAACATGGCAAAGCGCTTATGTTTGGCAATGATGGCTTGAATTTTTTCGCGCAGTAAACTTTGGCCCAGAAAATAGAGCAGGGAGGCAGCTAAATAGGTGGCAATCACCACGGCTAATTCGCCTGTAACCATAGGAAATAATACACCAGCGGCAAAGCAAAGCGCATCTATGGAGACAAACACGGTCGACATGACGACAAAAATCAATACAAAACCGAGCGGGCCATAAGCGCCCAGGCTTTCAATCCACCGCTCCAGTTCCGGTAAGTACAGCTTAAATTCGTGGGCAACGAAAATAGCCACAACCGCAAAGATACAGGCGGCAGCAATTTTATGGCTTAGAGTTAATTCCATGTGTGTATCTCAATGTTATGTGTTTTTATAAAATTGCTACCGAAAACAAGCATGTTTACTGGTTCTGAAAAGAATTTGGCGGTGGTGGTGGCGCACCTGCTGGCGGTAGTGGCGGCGGTGATGGCGCAACTTGCTGCCAATCATTATTACATTGCTTTATTTTAGGGTAATACCCGGCTGGATTATCGCAGTAATACCAATAACCCGCTTGAAAGCTTTGAGCTGAAGGTTGTTGGTTCTCTTGGATATATAGTGGCGGAGTGCTGGGCATTGGCACGATCGTAGATGGATAGCCACCTCCATAATACGGCGGGTAATAACCACCATAATAGCCATGTCCATAACCGTAACCAGGTCCGTAATATCCGTAACCATTGCCGCCGCTTCCTCCTCCATAATAGCCACCACCATATTGACCGCCGCCGTAGTTCCCACCACCATAATAGCCACTACCATATTGCCCGCCGCCGTAGTTCCCACCGCCTCGAGCCAAGGCAGGTGTACTAAGTGAAGCACCGATTAGCAAAATAACTAAACAGGATAATGATACACGTTTCATAACCACTCCTTTCTGTGATAACAGGAAATTGATAACCTGATTCTAATTAAATAATACTTGGATTGTTGCCGTATTCACCATTAAAAAATTCCGAAGTCGCTATTATCTAGTGTTGATGTCGGCCAATTGATAGAGGATGCAATTCCTAACCTTTGAATAGCTTTACCTAGTAGAGCGCTTCCGGCAGACGTATTTGTTACAAACAGGATTTGGCGCCACTATAGCAGGTTGTGAAAAAAAACTAGTCAGAATTGCAGAAAACAAATTAAGTTACCGACTTGTCTTTTTTTAGATAAACAGCGTAAACAGGTTTGAACGCGGAGTTAGGGATGTATTCATTCGCCCTGTTTACCAATATGAAAGCCTAAGGTGTAGTGTCGCCCTTACATTAAAAATGCTGTTATTTATTAAACAAGTCAGGCAGGCGGTAATTAGCCAAAAAGAGTTTCATTAGGCGAGGGTGTTCGGTTATTTTCGTTAAATTATTTAAGCCATATCTGCAAATATTGATATCTATAGCCAATTAGTTTAAACATTTAAAGTATCCATCAGGTCGATCATAAATTCCATATCTTCGTCATCCACTTTTTGCCAGGCGCTAAAGCCTAAGTTGTCTAAAATATCCTTGGATGCGGCTTCCTGATTCATAGCCAACAAGAGTTTTTGGATATCTGCAAGACGATGACCAAACTGCGGGCCAATCAGCAAAGTATGATGGATAATACTAATCTGGCTGCGAACCAGAACGCGTAACTGTTTTTTTATAATTGAAGATAGCCCGTCATAAGCTTCAGCCAAAAAAATACCGGCATCAGCCTGACCGCGCAGCAACTGTTTTGCTACCAGTACATAGCTATCGCATTGCTCAGTTATAATATTACCGGCATTTAAATCCGCCGGTTCCAGCATGATCATGCCCATCAAACGCACATCAGGATCATCGGTTACCGCCAGTTTAATACCGGCGCAAAGATCTTCTACCATTTGAGCGGCATGATCGGTATTAACTGCAATGATTGCTTCATCAGAAGTGCTGGCCGCTTTTACTAACGGTAAAAAACCTTTTTCTCTCACCAGCTTGGCCGCATCAAACGGATTGGCGTAAATTAAATCAACGTGGTTATTTTGGATGGCCTGATGTTGCGCCTGAAAGCTGGCGTACATCTCCAGGTGAATGGCTTCTGCGATTTGCTTTTGCAGCCAGGTGTTAAAAATATACCAACCGGATAGATGGTCTGGGGTAAAGTCTGGGCTTACTGTGAATTGATAAGGCATGGAGTGCTCCCGATTTACATCATCGTGGGATAAAGTTTGCTGCATTCTTCAACTTTGCTGCGCGACGGTTTGCGTCGAACCGAGGTAAAACCAACAATTTCGCCTTTACGAATATTGGGGATAACCGTGGCTTTTACCCAATAGTAACCGCCGTCTTTGCGTAGGTTTTTTACATAGCCTTGCCAGGTTTTGCCTTGGTTTACGGTATCCCATAAATCTTTAAATGCGGCGGCGGGCATTTCAGGGTGTCTTAAAATGGAATGCGCGGTACCAATAAGTTCCGTTTCGGTATAGCCTGACATTTCCATAAATGCCTGGTTGATGTGAGTGATAACACCTTGTCGATCTGTGGAGGAAACAATCAGCTTACCGTCAGGGTAGGGTGTTTCAATGTCCGTATACAAACAGACTCTGGTGGTACCATCAAAAAGGATTTGTGTTACTTGCTTATAACTGCCGACGATGTGTTCAGGCTTCATGTCGTAGATCATGCGAGTTATCTCTTTGGCTGCACTTAAAAATAATCCAGTGCCATATAAGGCGTTGGCTGTAAACTTAACTGACGCGGTGTAATTTAAAACAACGCAAGTTGTTAAACTTATCCAGCGTCAGATAGTTGGGATGTGCAGAGGCCTGTTAGTTTATTCAGGCAATCTGCACATCCTTTATTTTTAAGTATAGGCGGCTTTACGTATAAGCTTTGGCCAAATTAGTAAACAAGGTACGGCTCATGCCAGAAATTTTTAAAAATTTCTCCAGTTCTTCAGCCATGCTGGACGCCTGATAAGACTGTTGCATGATCATTAGCGCTAATCCAGTGACGGAATTGACTGCCTGCAGGGCTTGACCAGCTTTTTGTTGATCATTGGCCAACAATTCCAATATCAGCTCTATCAGCGCGTTGTTGATTAAAGTCATCGCGCCAGCCATAAATTCAACTGGCAAGTTAACCTTAACGTGTATGTCACCCACTTTGTACATTTTCTCAGCGTAAGTGGCATCGATATCGAGCGTAAATAACTCGATTAACCATTGCAAATGCGCATTTTTAAGATGCTCAATGCGTCCCGCCAAAAATTTTTCTGTGACTGGAATAGTGGATAATTGGGCGTAAAAACTATCAGTAATTTCTTTAAGACGTGGCACGATGATTGGTGCTATGTCCTTAAGGCATGTTTCCAATTCCGGTGTTAATCCTGAAAACGCCTTGCTATAGGCCACCAGCTCATTAAAATTCGGGTTCATAGGCAATCCTTTACTAAAATAAACAGCCAGAATTACAACAAATCTGCGATTGATGCTGCGGCCCGCTTGACATCAAGAAAGATCAAGCCCAGTTTGGCATTGGGTTTTGCCAACACGGTTAAAACGGACTCTGGACCAGCATATGTCATTAATACATAACCTTTATCGCCTTTAATTAATACTTGCTCCAACGTACCTCTTGATAATTCTTGAGCGGTTCTATCGCCCAGAGACAGCATGGCGGCACTCATTGCACCAACACGATCTTCATCCATTCCGACAGGTAGTAAAGCAGCTATCATTAATCCATCGGTTGAGATCACCCCAGACGCTTCAATATCACCCGATGTACTGTTTAATTCTGCTAGTACTGAACTTAACATATTTGCACGCATAATTTTGCCCTTGTTGTTAACAATTTAAGATTAAGTTAGGGCATTTTTGTCGCTGGATTGTAGCGAATTATTAATGCCCAAATAAAGGATACAAATTCTGGCTGATTAAAGCTAGGGATTCCGGTCAGAGCAATTACAAATCGGTTACTGCCGATAAACATAGGCCAGAAGCCAATCTGGCTATTACCAAACACATCGACTATGGCCCAGGCATGGCTGTTTACACCCATATTGTTGACGATCAAACCTGTTCGCCGATCTTGGATGTTTGCAATTTCGGCGCTCAATGCAGAAATTTCTTCGGCAGTTTCATGCGTAAAACCATGGCTGGACAAATAAAACCCCAATTTGTCGGCAAGTAAAATTTTGCCATTTGGGCAAATTTTGCTTAACAGTTCCGGCAGTATTTGCTCCAATGTGCCGGTTGGTGCATCCAGAGGCTTTGATAAGCCTTGAATCCAGCCGGAGTTTTGGCAGATGTATAACAATTCCAGACAGGCTTCCTGGTCATCATTTGCCATTAACTGCTGCAACACTTCGATAGTTAAAGCAGGGGTTTTAGGTTGCTGCAGCAACTTGTTTAAAAATGACCTGGCTTTGTTATCCTGGTTAGCATAAGCAGCATGATAAGCGCCTGCCGGGGTAGGGTATAAAAAAAGATTGTCCGTTATGTCGTATTCAGCCATGTTGTTGTTCCGCCAGACCGGGATCCAATGAGAATAGCAAGGCCTGTATCAGTATTGAAACATCATTTTTTACCCGGGCATCCACTGCAAAAAGTGGTGCAGTAATGCCTAATTCCTGTAAGTGCGCTTGGTATTGCTCGATAGTGGGTTCAGTAGAAATGTCCATTTGGGTTACGCCAATGGCTACTTGGGTACTAGCAATAAATTTATCAAAGGCATTCAAGAAAAACTTTAGATCCTGGAATGGGGCTGAACTGGTATTATCTAGTAATAGCACGAGGCCAATGCCACCGGTTACCAGTATTTCCCACATAAAATCAAAACGTTCCTGGCCTGGTGTGCCGTAAATATGTAATTTTTCGCCACCTGCTAAATTCATAATGCCGTAATCCATAGCAACGGTGGTGGCTTCCTTTTTGACTTTGGTCATGTCGCTGGCCGCAACATCGGTTTTTATGGGCGCAATATCGCTGATGGTGTTAATAGCGGTTGTCTTGCCTGCGCCAACTGGGCCAGTAAAAATTATCTTAAATTGACTCATGCTGTTTCCTTATCTCTGCCGGCAAGTAATTTACTGATAATACGTTGCAGCAGACCTTTATTTTTAGTGGCTTGTGGTTCTGGCAATTCCACCAGATTATCGGCCGCACGTCTCGCTTGTCCTGCCAAACCAATGGCAACAGCGCTGCTGATAAATACAAACACGTATTGAGGTTTTATATCGAGTACCTGGGCAATATTTGCCAATGTTCTTGGGCCTTGAACAAGCAGGGCGGCAATCCTAAGCGCATGAGGGGTTACCAGCAAACGAGTGAAGTTGGGCCAGGCTTTTAGGTAAACTGGCTGATTCAGGTCTATGGTATCCGGGTATCGGCCTTTGGATGTCCAGCAGGCCAGTTTCCATAAAAATGCTTCGCTGCTGTGAATTTGTTCCGGGGGCTGATTGTTTAATTGTTCTGGGTCGATATCTTGGGTGGTGATTTTGGCACTGCCTGCAATATTAAGCTTCAGTGCTGCGAAAGCTCTTAACTGCTTTTCGTCCGCATCTAGCCATACTTCCCGGCTATTGGGACCTATTATAAGTTGTTTCCAACCAGAGTGTAATATCACCGCCTGGGTATTTGTGCGATGTTGTGCAAGTAAGGCCTGGACATGACCTTGAAAATAATCATCAATATGATAGGATGCCAGAGCAAATTGGCTCGGATCATTGACATCCACCGCTGATATATTACCAATAAAAGCATTAAAACCTTTTTCATCAAGTTGCATGGCTGTTTGATGCTTTGACGTCTTGGCCCGCTCTTGCAGATTAATGATTACTTTTTTTAAAGGTTCCTGACGGAGTTCCCTGGGTGGATTTGCACTGGGTGGCGGCGTAACTTTACTGGTATCAATCAGTACTTCATTAAATGCAAGTTTCACTATATTGCTATGGTTCTTTTTGGCAGCATTCAGGGCCGCTAACATAACTTCGGTTTTGACTGGTTTTTTAACAAATACCACGTCCGGCAAGCTTTTTTCATGCACTGAAAGCGCAAGCACTGGTCTTTGCGGCTTTTTTTCCAAATGTGCTGTCAATAAAATGCTGCCATTTACTGAGTCCGCATCAAAAATATCGATATCAGCATCTTGTACGCCCACAACCATGGCCGCACCACGGCAAGGTCCGTGTAAATACATAATCATAGTGCGCACGCTGCGTTCATCCATGCCGTGTAATGCAACTTTTATAACTGGAGTTTTGCTAATCATGCCCGGTGATTCCTTCAAAATAGCGGTTTAATTGATGCCATTCATCGGGTAATTCGAATCCGATTTCGTTCAGTTTTGCATACATGCGGTTAAAGTCGGTGGCATTGTCTAGTGAATAATAAAGTTCCAAGAGTTCTTGCTGTAAATCTGTTCTTGTTGGCTGGGTCAGTACGGATTGTTCCAATAACTCCTGCGCTTGGTCCAATTGGTTATAGGTGATGAAGTCTCGGGCAACAGCCAATACATCCGCATCGTCGTTGAGCAAGCTGGCCCGTTTGCTGATTAATTGGTTTGTTCCAATCAAGCCTTTACAGAATAACGAGTGCGGATTGCCTGGAAGCAAACTGCTGTCGGCAGTTGGATTGCTTAAATAATTGCTTAAAATTGTCAACTGTTCGCGCTGCAGTTTTTGTCTGACGCCTTTTATCATGCGCAACGAAATAGCCGCACCTTGTTTGTGTAACACAATTAATAAATCAACTAACGCAGCGTAAAGTTGTTCAGGTAAATCTTTCTGAAAACAAAAATAAATCCGCTGAATATGGGCGATTAACCGTAAAGGTTCTTTTGCCACAATAAAAGTTAATTCTTGCAAACGCTCGTTAGTCAGCTGATGTTCGCTTAACTTAAGTTCTCTGGCTTCTTGTACAGAAAACATGCTGTCGGTCTGAACTGCCAAACTGCCATTTTTGCTGATTAAATTAGCGGTGTTAATCATGTGCTATTCCGTAGGAGTATTAATAACAAGATAGTTTAACTCGTTTAAATTTTAAAGGCAGAGTTGGGATTGTTTAAGTTTTGCGAGTGCGAGGGACTTAATGGCCAGAAATTTTAAACAAAAAAAACCCCGTTAAAGATTACTAACGGGGTTGCATCAAGAATCAGCAGAAAACAGGCGACATAGCTTAACTACGCTGTTGAGGCGTTGTGTCAGCTGTTTTAAGTTTTTTTGTTGCAGGTGTTAATGACTTCAGAGTGGGCTTGTTTAGATTTGCAAGCCAGGTCGATAGTCAATAACCAGAAAGCCAAGTAAATGGGCGCGAACGCACATTGGTGGAAAATTCTAATAATTAAAAAATTCAAATTCTGTGAAATATTTCACTGAAAATTATAATTATTTAGGAATGCATGCCTATGTACTTGTGGGTTTTTATACTCAATCGTATTTAATTTGTGATGACTGAGCTTTTTAAAGAATGGTTTGTTGAAATTGTGAAAGAGATGCCAAAAAGGACAGCAATCACTGCCCTTTTTGATATTGTGATTGTTACTTTAATGCACCTTTCCAATCATAGGAGTAAGTGTATTTGCCTACCGCAGCCGTAAAATTAGGAATAGTAAATTGAAAACCGGCTTTTTCTTTTACTTCCAAATAAGTCGTTGCAACGCCATTTACCTTCTTTTGGGTTGCAGTAGCTGTGTAACTGTAAACTGTACTCTTCCAGAAATCTGTAGAGGACTGTTTGGCGTATAGTGTTAAAGAAGATAGCATGGAGCCTTGTGGATCATTCATTTGAAGCGTGTATTTATCCGCTTTTGAGGTTGGCATCAGAACGCCATCAAAACTGCCGCCTAAATGGTTAATTCCAAAGGGAATTGATCCATTTTGGTCTGCTTGCCCAAATATGTAAGTTACTGTTTGAGTATACATACTCTTATCTAGCGCTTTAAATGGAAAAGTTCGTCCCTTATATTTGACAGACCCAGAAATAGATAACCTACCTTTTAAAACTAAAGTTTTGCCAGCTAAAGGATATTTATTGACAACCGCCGCCGCTAGCGGTTTGCTTATTTCAACACCATTTTCTTTGGCAAAGTTTAACAGTTCTATAGGCACAGGTTCTTCAGCGCTGGCAATAGGGGTTAAGGCAGTTGCACAAGCTAAGCAGAGTGATGCGGATAGAATTTTTGAGTACTTCATAGGTTGCCCCGTTACAGTTTTAAGAAAATTTGTATGTATCTAAAAAGTTGACTACTCACTCTTTAAATAACTTAACTAATATAGAAAAAATCTAATTATTAACCGATACGAATTACGCAAATTTGCTAAAAACATGACGTAATTACCTCTAATAAAGTAGAAAAATAACCATCTATTGTTATTAATAGATCTATATAGCTAAATCTCACTAACCTATAAACTAATTGATAATTCTTAATGTAAAGTGAAAAAAATTCACAAGACTGTGTGCGGTCAAGATTTATTAAAAAATGCTTAGAACTTCCGGGGAGCAAACTACTTTGTCCTCGCAGTGTCATTCAGGATTGTTACAACTCGATAAGGGAAGGGTCTTTACGGTCTGATGTGCACATGCCTGGTTTATGTCGTGCAGAGTGCCGTTATTAATGCTAAAGACCGTTATTGTTCTGCGGTGATGCTTAATGAGCGGAGAGTTGGTTGTTGAGTAGGGCCATATTAAGAGCCGGAACACCTCCAGTATTCGTATACTAGAATTAAAACGAAAAAGCTGGTCGTTCAGGTTCCGAAAATTGGCGGAATCTTATTGCTAATCAATTAGCTATTCCTCATCTTTTTCATGTCCTTCTTTCATAAATTTATATTTATCCTGATATCTTTCTTCTAGTTCTGAGTAATTTCGCAGCAATAATTTTGACAGCATTAATTGTCCATTAAGCAATAATTTTTTTGGCATTATTAACGCTTTAATCTTTAAAATATGATGGCTACATAAATGCAGAAAGTTATTGTTATTATTGAACATTATCATCACTCATGAAATGTTATCAAAACGAGTTAGTTAGAAAATAGTGCATTGTTGTAATACATAGATTAAATTTTCTGAATACCCATAAGTCCAGCTAATTTCCAAAAAATGGTATGGTGCTGGTTTTGTTCGCACGCCAACATAACAAGTGTGGTGGTTGGTCTTAAAAGGGATACGTACAATTATGTCAATCACTGTTTTCTGCCAAATATTTAACAAGATGCCTAAGATTGATGGCGTGTAAGTACTGTAAATTCGCATTTCCATGGCACTTCTAATAAATTAAAAATTATCTGAAAAATACTTAGTTCAGATTGTTTCGTCAATAATTTATAAATCAAATTCATATCAACGTTGATTACTGCAAGATAAAAACTTTACCTATTTAATTGATTAAAGCCTATAACACTAATTGATGTTTGTTAATCTAATATTAAGAAAATGGTAAATTAATTTTGTTTCAGTCTAGATCTATTTACTCATTTCACAAACTTACATCTGTCTAGCCGGGTTTCCAAAGGTCGTTTTGCAAGATTTGTCAGCTTATACTAGGCATTTACATAAGTTGTGGCATAATCCGGTTCGGTTTTTTGGTATCCCTAAAACTTAATGGAAACTAGGAAGGTAGGAAAATAATATGATCAAAGACAGTAACACCCCAATGTGGGTATTTTTGGCATTCTCCAGCATTGAAACCCGAAAAGGCGCGTTAATGTTAATCTGGAGCAGTTTGGTTTTCAGTCTGTATTGTGTTCCTTGGGTAAAGTATTTCTATGGTGATGGCTGGGTGGCAAAGCTATTTTTAATCGATGACTGGGAATGGTTTGCCATGATGATTCCAATGGTATTGTGGTATTGGCTAGCCCTGCGTTGGGTTGATAAAAACATTGGATGGGTAAAATCTTAATCGATTAGCTTTTGGGTAGAGTAGGGAATGCAAACGGTGTTTCCTGCTTTTCTTATGGTCTGTCTATAATACCTCGCGCTATTTGATAGTTTCTTGTATTTATTTAATTATTCCTTAATATTTAACAATCATACTGCTCTAGTGACTAATACGGGCATCCCTTTCCCAGGTTCCCATTGCGCCAGACACATTGTCATCGAGCTGCGATTTGGTCTTTCTCCCTTCTGTTAAAGGTTAATACATGGAAAATTTGCCATTTACTCAACGAATTGTTTTAGCTGGTTTTTTATCATTATTGTTATTCAGCTACAGCGTCAATGCCCTAACATTCAGCCCAGTCAGTGCCGGACAAGTGCGGTTTTTTAACAATGCAGACTGGCAATTTGATCCATTTATCGACAATGCCAGTTCAGCAGACCAGCAGTGGATGAAATCCCACTATTACCGGATGTTAGTGCATGCACCGTATTTTGATGCTCAGAATGCCTGGTATCCAGGTGGACTTGCCTATTTTGATACCTATGCAATCTATGTGGAAGATCCAATTGTGTTGACTCATCCTGATTGGGTTATGCGTGATGCGCAAGGCAACAAGCTGTTTATTCCCTGGGCTTGCCAAAATGGTTCTTGCACCCAATATGCGGGTGATTTTAGCAATTCGGCATTTAGACAATACCGAATTCAACAGATGGGCACCGCTTTAGCGCAAGGCTATAAAGGCTTGTGGCTGGATGATGTCAATTTTACCTGGCGGGTAGGTAATGGAAATGGTGATTTTATTGCGCCTATTGATAAAAATACCGGTAAAGCCATGACTTTGGACGGATGGCGTGCTTATCTTGCGCAATATATGGAACAAATACGCTCAACTTTTCCCAATAACGAAATTACCCATAACACCATTTGGTTTGCTGATGCGGTGGACGCTCAAAATCCCTATATCAATCGGGAAATTGACGCGGCAGATTACATCAATCTTGAGCGTGGCGGTAATGATGATGGCTTGGTTGGAGGAACGGGCGAATGGAGCTATTCAACGTTTCTGAAGTTTGTTGATTATGTGCACGGACGTGGTGCAGATGTGATTATGATGGACATTGGCACGAATGCAGCTGAATTGGAATACGGCATGGCTACCTGGTTATTGATTAGCCAAGGCAATGATTTATTAGGCAACAATGCGGATAACAAACTTTCCTGGAGCGCGCCAAACAGTTGGTGGGCAGGGTATGACAGCAATTTAGGTAACGCCTCTGGCGCTCGTTATGCCTGGAATAATTTAATACGTAGAGATTTTGCATGTGGTCTGGTGCTGGTTAATGAACCGGAAGCCGCAACTAAAACGGTCAGTGTGGGAAGCGGTTTTAAAAATCTGGCTGGGCAGGCGGTTACATCAGTGACATTGGCGGCCAAACAAGCGGCGGTATTAAAAAAGACTTGTACGACGACCCCTATTGTTAACTCACCTGTGTTAACAAACTTTCAACAAGGCTTAAATGGTTATGCCGGTGCTAAGGATGTAACTATCAATAGTGCTTCCACTAAAAATCTGGGGTCTGCTACTACACTAAGTATGCAAGGCACGCAAAGGCGCTCATCATTAATGGCTTGGGATGTTTCACAAATTCCGGTTACTGCAAAAATCCAGAAAGTGGACATTACTTTCAACACCACGAATGCATCGGTTAATAATTTCGCAATTTACGAGATTAAACAACCGTGGGTTGAATCTCAGGCTACCTGGAACAATTACGCGACAGGTAAAACCTGGGTGAGTGTTGGAGCTACCAGCGCATCTGATCGAGGTACAACGTCATTGGGCGTATTTAGTAGCCGAGCGTTAGGGACTTATACTTTAACCTTAAATACTGCAGGCCTTGCGTTAGTTCAAAACTGGGTAAAAAATCCAGCAGCTAATCGCGGTATTATTTTGGACGATAATTTAGCGGCAGATCTGGCGACTGTATCATCCAAAGAAGATACGAATGTGAATAAAAGACCAAAATTATCGGTAACTTATGTCATGCCATAAACTTTGGTCATGGGGCTGATACATTCCTGCCGGCGTGACATATAATAGCCAACTCTATTAATGTCGCTCCGGTATCTCAGCAACCAATCTTTTAATCAAGATTGGTTGCAAACCCCTTATGATTGAAAACAACTTACAACCTTATCACGGTAAACTGGCCGTGTTATATCAAACTGGCGAAATTGCGGCGTATCAAGCCTTAGCCGATAGATTGGCTGTGCCGCTGAGAATATTTTCTGAAACTGAGTTCCCCGAGCTTTTTTATTTAACTTGGCGAGATGGTTGTTTAAAACTGCTCGATCAAGAATTACTAAAAAAAGGGGGGTTGACGGTTGAAATTGAACCGCGCGCAGGCGAACAACGCTCCTGGCCAGCACCCAAAGATGGTGCATTGGCGCAAGCCATCGGCAGAAAAACCAAAACCGTTTTGGATGCCACAACGGGCTGGGGACAGGATAGCTTGCATATTTTTCGCATGGGCTATCAGTTAACCTGTATTGAGCGTTCGCCAGTGATGGCGGAGCTTTTGGCGGACGGTTTTGGTCGTTTGGCGCAATTGGATTGGATGCAAAACTTAAACTTGCTGGCCCCGCCATTATTGGTTGGCAATGCGATTGAGTTATTGCAAGATTTAACCGACCCGCCCGATTGTATCTATCTGGATCCCATGTTTCCGCCTAAACGTAAAAAATCGGCTTTAGCAAAAAAATCTATGGTTTTGCTGCGGGATTTGTTGGGTGATGACGAAGACAAGGAACAATTGTTTGCTGCAGCAATGCAAGCTGCCGGGAAACGGGTAGTGGTCAAAAGCCCCGATTATGCTGATCCACTGGGCAGCAAACCTAGCGCAAGTTATGCTGGAAAATTAATGCGTTATGATGTGTATTTAAAAGCCGGCTAAATATGATTACCACCAGTAAATTCCATACCGACGTTGCATTTTTGATTGCCGTAAACCAGGCGTAATATCTCCTTTTTAGCTTCCAGCCAATCGCTCAGCTCGTAACCTGGGCTAAACGCCCGTTTTTCGGCTTTGTAATAGGCAGCTTCGGCTATCATGGCATCCAGGTTTTCAACCACTGGATTAGTTGCGTTATCCAATGTTACAGCTACTTTCGGCGCGTAGCCAAACCCAAAGCAAATCAGCCCTAATGTTGTTGTAGGTGATGGGATTTTAATACCCATAGCTTTGGGTTCCTGTTCAATTAAAGTGCCAAACAACCTATCCCAAATCGACAATACTGCACCATAGTTATGGTCATGTTGACTGCGTTCAGTGGAATGATGTGCCCGATGCAAATGCGGTACGATAATTAATTTGCCCAACCAATGTTCATATTGAAAAGTCATGTTACAGTGATGAAACATGATAAATCCGGCAAACAGGGCATCTATTAATAACATAAGCGTTTTATCTAAGCCTAGCACAATCAGGTAAATAGATTTTAAAACTGTTGTTAAAGCCATCTCTGCGATATGTATCCGAAACGCGGTCGACACATTGACCACCGGATCCGAATGATGGACACGATGGAATAGCCACAAGCCGCTAAAACGGTGGCAAGCCATATGCCATAGGTACAGCATTAAGTCCATAACCAGAAATGCCACGATGACTCGCCCAACTGGATTATTGATAAAACTGAGCAATCCCAACCCGGAAAAATGTGCTGAAACAAACAATGCCAACATGGCTGTTAGAAACGATACAATGAGGCTGTTAAATAAAAACAGTCCGATATTGCTGGCGTAAGACTGCCTTAATGGCTTAGCAGGAAAGGGTTTATGAGGGAAATTAGATTCTATGGTTACCAATAAACTGAATGTAATCAGTAATATAACAGCTATCAGCTGTCCAGTTGCCAGCTCAGGCCATATTATCTGATTTTCTATAGTGACCATTAAAGTACGGATTTCGCTTAACATAGTCTGATCCTCAATACGAATTAGGACTGTTGTTAAAATTTTAGCTGTTGATAGTTAAAATTTTATGACAATCTTATATCCAATCAAGCAATAAGCAGGCCATGCGTTTTAATCAGTTATTTAATCCAGCTATACCTATTTGTCTATTGATTAATAAGGCATTTCTATGGTTATGATAATTAGTGAAAATAACTAGCCTTTTTGATTGATTGCAAACATTTGGTGCATACACAGCCACTTTTTGGATCAAATTGTACGAATAACAGCATTTTAGATTATTAATAGATTGATAAAAGGAAGGTTAAAAATGTCCGAATGGGTTGATGCCATCGCAGAAGCAGCGCTGGCGAATGGTGAGCATATCGTTATTGATGTCGATGGCACTGATGTTGCTTTATTTAAGCTGGATAATCAATTTTACGCTTTGGAAGATGTTTGCTCACATGACGGCGCAGAGATTGCGAGCGGAGAAATTGAAGGGGATGAGATTATTTGTCCTCGGCATGGCGCAAGATTTTGTATCAAAACCGGTGCGGTAAAATCCGCGCCCGCTTATGAAGATATTAGCTGTTTTGCAGTGCGCATAAATCAGGGTAGAGTGGAGATTAAGGATGATCGTTGGGACTAGTCATTATTGCCGTTATTTGGCTGAATACTGGCTATAATTAAGGTTTATATATTTACGAGTAAACAATGGACGAGTATAACGATCAAAATCTTAAACCCGAACCTGACCAAACCGAGCATTTGCCGGAACAGGAAGAAATTGGCGGTGCTAAGGGACTTGAGCCTACCCGCTATGGCGATTGGGAACGCAATGGTCGCTGTACTGACTTTTAATAACTAACACGAGAACAACAATGGCACACAATAGTAACAGGCCAACCTCGCCACATTTGCAGGTTTACAAATTACCGCTAACGGGCATCATTTCTATTAGCCATCGCGTCACTGGCGTTATGTTATCCGCAGGATTGGTGTTAGTTGTTTTTATGCTGTCCTCATTACATAGCGAGCAATCCTACGTAGCTATGCAACAACTCATGGATAATGGATTTCTCAGGTTGATTTTTTGGGGTTTTATCTACGCGCTGTTTTTCCATTTATGTCACGGCGTACGACATTTAATCTGGGATGCGGGTGTCGGCTTTGCTAAAGAGACTTTAGATCTTTATGCCAAATATGAATTAGCAGCCGCATTTGTTCTTACATTTTTCGTTTTTGTAACATTTTAACTATATATTATGGCTTATAGAACCCCGCTTGCCACCGCACGTGGCTTAGGTTCCGCGCATAGTGGAACTACTCACTGGTGGATGCAGCGCGTCACGGCTGTCGCGTTGTTGCCATTATCATTTTGGTTGATCGGCTTGTTGGATATGTGTCTGAATGAACCCTACCAACAAACCCAAATCTGGTTGCAGGCACCGCTCAATAGCGCGGCTGCTGTGCTTTGGATTCTGGCGGTTTTTTACCATGCCGCCTTGGGTTTGCAAGTAGTCATTGAGGATTATATCGGTGCAGAAGGCTTAAAGATTGTCGCCATTTGGGTGAGTCATTTGAGTTTTTTCAGTTTGGCCATTGCTGCTATTTTGGCTGTATTACGCAACGTTTTGACAGGCTAAACGATGACTTCAGAGTATAAAATTATTGAACACAGTTATGATGTAGTCGTGGTTGGTGCCGGTGGTGCCGGCTTGCGCGCTACTTTTGGCATGGCTGAAAAAGGTCTTAAAACGGCCTGCATAACCAAAGTTTTTCCTACCCGCAGTCATACTGTGGCCGCCCAAGGCGGTATCAGTGCGGCATTGGGTAATATGGGTGAAGACGACTGGCGCTTTCATATGTATGACACCGTTAAAGGGTCCGATTGGCTGGGTGACCAAGACGCTATCGAATACATGTGCCGAGAAGCCATTCCAGCGATCATCGAATTGGAACATTACGGCGTACCGTTTTCGCGCACCCCGGAAGGTAAAATTTATCAACGGGCCTTTGGCGGCATGACTACTCACTACGGTAAAGGCCAAGCCCAGCGCACCTGCGCGGCGGCTGACGTAACCGGTCACGCCATTTTGCACACACTCTATCAGCAAGCCTTAAAACATAAGGCCGAATTCTTTGTTGAATACATCGCTTTGGATTTAATCATGCAAGACGGCGAATGTCGTGGTGTATTAGCCTGGTGTCTGGATGATGGTTCGCTGCATTTATTTAAAGGCCATCAAACAGTTCTGGCCACTGGTGGTTACGGGCGCAGTTATTTCTCTTGCACCTCCGCGCATACCGTCACAGGCGATGGTAATGCTATGGTGTTACGCGCTGGTTTGCCTTTGCAAGATATGGAATTTATCCAGTTCCATCCCACCGGCATCTATGGCGCGGGTTGTTTGATTACTGAAGGTGTGCGAGGCGAGGGCGGTTATTTAACCAATTCGGAAGGTGAGCGTTTTATGGAACGTTATGCGCCATCGGCCAAAGATTTGGCTTCGCGCGATGTAGTCAGTCGGGCTATGACCATTGAAATTAATGAAGGTCGTGGCATAGGCCCGCTAAAAGATCATATTTATCTGCATATTGAGCATCTTGATCCGGCCATTATTCACGAACGCTTACCTGGCATTGCCGAAACCTCGCGCATTTTTGCCGGGGTTGATGTTACAAAAGATCCTATTCCGGTATTGCCCACCGTGCATTACAACATGGGCGGCATCCCAACCAATTACAAAGCCGAAGTAGTGACTTTAGATGGCGACAATCCAGATAAAGTCGTGCCAGGGCTGATGGCTATTGGCGAAGCGGCTTGTGTGTCGGTGCATGGCGCTAACCGCTTGGGTTCAAATTCATTGCTGGATTTGGTGGTGTTTGGCCGGTCTGCTGCGATACGCTGCGCCGAATTGGTTAAGCCTAACACGCCGCATAAACCCCTGCCCAGTGATGCTTGTGACAAAGCCCTGGCGCGGTTTGATAAAATCCGTAACGCAAATGGCAGTCGCAGTTCTTCCGATATCCGTTTAGCCATGCAACGCGCTATGCAAACCAAAGCGGCCGTGTTTCGTACTCAATCAACTTTGGATGAAGGTATTCAAGCGATTACCGATGTGCGCAGCAGTTTTGCCGATGTTAAAGTCAACGACCGCTCATTAGTCTGGAACACTGATTTAGTGGAAACACTGGAGTTGGATAATTTACTCAGCCAAGCAATGGTTACCATCAAAGCCGCTGGCAACCGCAAAGAAAGTCGCGGTGGTCATGCGCGCGAAGATTATCCAGACCGCGATGACGCCAACTGGATGAAACACACTTTAACCTGGCTAACTGACGACCAGGTAAAAATTGATTATAGACCAGTGCATATGTACACCCTAACCGATGAAGTTGACGTTATTCCACCCAAAGAGAGGGTTTACTAATGGCTGAGTTTACCTTGCCAAAAAATTCGACACTAACCAAAGGCAAAGACTTTACTGCCGCACCAGGTACTAAAAACATCCGGCGCTTTGAAGTTTACCGATGGGACCCAGACACCGGTGAAAATCCACGCATTGACAGCTATGAAATCGACATGGATAGCTGTGGACCAATGGTGTTGGATGCCATCTTAAAGATTAAAAACGAAATCGACAGCACCGTCGCTTTTCGTCGGTCCTGCCGTGAAGGCGTGTGTGGTTCTTGCGCCATGAACGTTAACGGCAAAAATACTCTGGTGTGTACCAAAGCCATAGACGCCTACGAAGGCACTATCAAAATCTTCCCGCTGCCGCATATGGAAGTGATTAAAGATTTAGTGCCGGACATGACCCATTTCTACGCCCAGTACGCATCCATAAAACCTTGGATAGAAACCCAAACCCCAGCGCCGTCTGATAGAGAGCGCCTGCAAAGCCGTGAAGATCGGGCCAAACTGGATGGCTTATACGAATGCGTGTTGTGCGCCTGTTGCTCCACCAGCTGCCCAAGTTACTGGTGGAACAGCGAACGCTATTTAGGTCCAGCGATCTTATTACAAGCCTACCGCTGGCTAGTGGACAGTCGCGATGAAAATACCGGCGAACGTTTGGACGAGTTGGAAGATCCATTCAAAGTCTACCGTTGCCACACCATCATGAATTGTACGGACACCTGTCCTAAAGGCCTCAATCCTGCAAAAGCCATCGCCGAAACCAAAAAGTTATTGGTCCAACGCAAACTCGGCTAATGCAAAATCTTAACAAACTGCGCTGGCAATGCCGGCGCGGTACCAAAGAGCTGGATTTATTGTTGTTGCGGTATCTGGACTCAAGTTATTTACAGGCATCTTCTGAACAGCAAGCGCAGTTTTTGGCATTGTTGGATAAGGAAGATGATTGGCTGCAAGGGGTTCTGTTGGGGGATTTGGATGCGGGTGAGTTAACGGTTTTGGTTGATAAAATTAGATTTGGCTAGGGGGTGTTTTCGTGGGTATTGACCAGGTTTGGTGGGTAGGCGGTTTTGCCCAACATTTAGCATGGTGCATTTATTTGGTGGGCAGAAAAGCGTTGCCCACTACAGGCCTTATTTCATTCTTGCGATAAATGCACTTGCGGAAATAATGACCGTACCTTTGTATTTTTTAAGGGAGAGTAAATCACGTTTATCACCCGTTACCAAATAATCGGCAAGCCCAGCCTCCGCCATCGACAACAGGTAATTATCATAAGGATCTGGCGACACGTCCACCGTTGGCAAATACTCCGCCATGATGGACAATTCGCGTAATTCGTTAATAAGCCGCCCGATGATGGATGGTTTAATACGCTCTTTTATTTTAGGGTAACGGGAAACTCGCATCAATTCCTGAATCTGGAGTTCAGAACTGATAAGCTGGAGTTTTCCTTCCTTCCATTTTTGAATAATAACGGCAGGTTTTGAATTGACTTGTAATAACCCGCTGATCAGGGTGTTGGTATCGACAACGACTAACATCCACTTAGATGTCTAATAATTCTTGTCTGATTTCGCTGCGAACACTTTCACAGGCCTCATTGATGATTGCTTGCATTTCAGCTTCTGGGACATCTTCGACTTGCTTTCTGGTTTCGTCCAGCGTTTGATCAAACATGCGCCATTTCACCGCATCCTCAATAAATTTTGAAAGGTCGCCTTTCTTCATGCCCCGTTCGGCCAAAAAGCACCGCAAAGAAATATCAGTTTCCGTAGAAACAGAAACCGTCCATCGTGTTGTATTCGTGTTCGACATAGGATTACCATGTTAAGCGTTTATGTGCTTACCACCTTATAAACATATAAGTCAATTGTCAAACGTTAATCATCAAGCCCACCATTTAGCATCGTGCATTTATTTGGTGGGCAGAAAAGCGTTGCCCATTCTAATGGTCAGATTTATAAATCTTTCTTGTCAGAATGCAGTCAAGTAGCTAACATGAATGCGTTGAATTCATTTTGATAAGGTGATGTTATGGCAATGCTAACAATTCGTAACTTGCCCGACAACGTGCATCGTGCCCTGCGTGTGCGAGCTGCTCAACACGGGCAGAGTACCGAGGCCGAAGTGCGCGAGATTTTGGCTAACGCGGTCAATGCAGAGACGCGGTTACATTTGGGCGAGGCTCTCGCAGAGTTAGGGCGGAAAATCGGACTGACAAACGATGATTTCGACGTATTTAACCAAGTGCGAGACAAGACTCCAGCGGAGCCTATGAGTTTTAAATGATCGTCCTCGATACCAATGTTGTTTCGGAAGCGATGAAGCCCGAACCGGATCCTGCCGTGCGGGCGTGGCTCAACGAGCAGGCTGCTGAAACGCTTTACCTTTCTAGCGTAACTTTGGCAGAACTGCTGTTCGGTATTGCATCACTGCCGGTCGGTCGGCGCAAGGAAATGCTTGCTCAGGCTCTTGACGGATTAGAGAAACTATTCAAAGATAGGATACTCTCTTTTGATTCTAGTGCAGCAAGGCATTATGCCGAGTTGGCTGTTATTGCCAGGACTGGTGGCAAAGGATTCCCGACACCAGATGGCTATATCGCTGCGATTGCTGCTTCACGGGATTTCATTGTAGCGACACGAGACACCTCGCCCTTTGAGGCGGCAGGTGTATCTGTCATTAATCCCTGGTTAGTCAGGTAGGTTGGTTCGCTATTTGGCACCCAAAAAATTGAGACTTATTGGGTGCCAATAGTGAACTCACTAACGCAAATCCTTAACCACCCGCACTATATTCCGATCATCGGCACTCACTTCCTTATTAAAACCTAGTCGTGTAATCAATGACAACATGGGTTGGTTTTCATGCAATACTTCGCCTTCAATAAACTTGATGCCTTTGGCTTTGGCGGTCTGAATAAGCGTGGTCATCAGTTTTGTGCCTACACCTAAGCATTGGCAGGCATCGGCAACTACCAGCGCAAATTCGGCAGATTCTCCGTCCGGGTTCATTAGATACCGCGCTACCCCCAACTCATTGGGCAAGTTTTTGTCATTACTGACAGCTACAAAGGCCATTTCACGGTCATAATCAATCTGGGTAAAACGCACGATCATATCGGGCGTTAATTCTTGCAGGGCTTGCATAAACCGAAAGTATTTACTGCGTTCCGATAAATTATGCACAAAATCCGATTCCATTACGGCATCCTCCGGGCGAATCGGGCGGATAATGATGCTGCGGCCATTGCGTAGTTGATGGTGTTGGATCAGTTCATGCGGATAAGGATGGATGGCCATATGCGCATAGGGCGTTAACTGATGCGGATTGTGTACTTTTATGCGGGCATCGACTGCCATTACCGTGTGTTCATCAACCATCAGCGGGTTGATGTCTAACTCCAGCACTTCTGGCAGTTCGCTGACTAGCGCTGATACATTCAATAATACGTCAACCAGGGCTTTGGTGTTGGCTGGGGGTAGCTGTCTAAACGCTTGTAAATATCTGGCCGCTTTTGTGCCAGCTATCATTTGTTCAATCATGTAGGCATTCAACGGCGGTATTGCCACGGCGGTATCGTGCAAAATTTCTACTAATGTGCCACCCAGGCCAAAGCTGATAGCTGGTCCAAATACCGGATCGCGAACCACGCCAACCATTAGTTCTCTGGCGGTTTTGCTGCGGAACATGGGTTCAATCGTCATGCCAACTTCTGTGATTTCAGGATGGCTGTGTCGAATGGCTGATTCCATTTCTGAAAATTGGTTGGAAACTTCCTGTACGCTGGTGATATTTAAACGCACGCCGCCTATATCGGATTTATGGCTGAATTCGGCCATGTTGATTTTTAACACCACTGGAAATCCCAGGGTTTCTGAGGCAATCATGGCGTCTTTAGCGGAGCTGACTTTAACGGTATGGTTAACGGGAATGTGGAACGCGGCCAGAATGGCTTTGGATTCCTGAGCTGTTAACACTTGTCGACCTTCAGCCAACACCCGTTCAATAATCAAGCGTGCGCCTTTGGCATCTGGTGCGGACAGTTCATCGGAAGGCGAGGGGATTTGCTTTAGCAGAATTTGGTTGCGCGTGTATTTTGCCAGGAATGAAAACGCATCCACAGCGATCTCTGGGGTGCTGAAATGGGCTACTTTGCTGTTATCAAATAAGTTACGACCGTCTTGTACTCTGGCGCCGCCCGTCCATGAAGCTAACACCGGTTTTTTACTGTTTTGGGCAGCAGCGATAACGCATTTTGCCACTTCAGTGGGATTGGTCATGGCTTGCGGGGTTAAGATTGCGAGTATGCCGTCGTTATTATTATCGGCCAGGCAAACTTCAAGGGCTTTCTGGTAACGCTCGGACGTGGCATCACCCAGAATATCCACCGGATTGGCATGTGACCAATGCGGAGGTAAAACGGCATTAAGCGCGTCAATACTGGCCGGGCTGAGTTCTGCAATCTGTACGCCGACTTCTTCCGCGCGGTCTGTACTCATCACACCAGGGCCGCCCGCATTGGTAATAATGGCTAAGCGGTTTTGCTTAACCACATAGTTGTTGGCTAGCACGCGGGCTGCGGAAAATAATTCATTAATGCTATAAACTCTGACCACGCCAGCCCGATCGATAGCCGCATCAAAAATACTATCACCCCCGACCATAGCCCCAGTATGCGACATAGCGGCTTTAATACCGGCTTCATGTCGACCGGATTTGATCAAAATAACCGGCTTTAACCGTGCCGCCGCTTTTAGGCCGCTTAAAAACCGGCGCGCATCGCGGATGCCTTCCACGTACATTAAGATGCCCGTGGTTTTGCTGTCGGTAGCCAGATAATCCAATACTTCGCCAAAATCAATGTCCGCTGCGCCGCCGATGGATACCACTGATGAAAATCCAATATCGCGCATTTTGGCCCAATCTAAAATTGCGGTGCAAATAGCGCCGGATTGCGATAGCAAGGCCAGATTGCCATCTTTAACCGTGCCGTCCCCAAAACTGGCATTTAAGTTGCCACTGGGGCACATCACGCCCAGGCAATTGGGGCCAATTATCCGAATGCTATAACGCGAGGCTATATCCAACACTTCTTGTTGCAAACGCTTGCCTTCTGCACCTAGCTCCCCAAAGCCTGCGGTGATAATTATTACGGAGCGAACGCCTTTTTCGCCACACTGGTGAATAATTTCAGGCACGGTGTGGGCAGGCGTGGCGACGACCACCAGCTCAATATCGTCATGGATTGCTGCCAAGTTGGGATAGGCTTTTAAGCCGAGCAGCGTTTCGCGTTTGTTGTTAATGGGGTAAAGAGCTCCGGTGAAGCCTGCTTCGATCATATTGGTTAATAAACGTAAACCCACGCTGTCTTCACGTTCGGAAGCACCCACGATGGCGACGGATTTAGGTTTAAAAAATCGGCTGAGATAATGCGGAACCATGGTTCTCCTGAAAAAAAAGTTGGTTACTTACTAATAAGCAATTAATGCGTAATGTATAGAGTATAGCTTCAGTATTTCTTTGGTATGACAAGTGTTATCAGCTTTTTGTTGGCATGTACTTTAATGCCGCTAAAATTATCCATTAATGGTTTTATAAACTCATCAGTCACAGTTAAGTGATTGGTTTATATTAAAAACCAAGCGCACTAAGCCTGTCGCAGTGTAAATTTTTGAAGTTTCCTTTTCTAGTGATGCACCTCAGCAGGATTTCCAAGTAAGGTTAGTTTTATGACAACACGAATTATCTCAATCAAGTTCTAAACAGCGTTTTAATGACGCTCGTTGCTAAATCCAATGTCTATGTGAGCGCGTTTACGCATGGCTTTGGTAAGCAGACTGGTTAAGAATACCACTGTTAGGTTATGCCGGCTCCTTAGTTTGAACATCAAACCATTTGACTATATCCTCGGCTGGCAATGGTTTGGAAATAAAAAAGCCTTGTACAATGTCACAATCCAAGCTTCGTAAGGTTTGCAATTGAGCATCCGTTTCCACGCCTTCTGCAACCACTGTAAACCCCAAGGTTTTGCTCATGGCAATAATTGTTTGGGCTATGATTCGATCATGGCCTTGTTCGGTTATTTCATCCACAAAACTGCGGTCAATTTTAAGCTCATCTATCGGGTAGCTTTTTAAACGCGCCAATGATGAATAGCCAGTCCCAAAATCGTCAATAGAAATTTTTAAGCCTAATGCCTTAAGGCTTTGCAGCACTTCCATAATGTTTTCATTATCTTCCGCCAGAGAGCTTTCAGTAATTTCCAGGACAATACTTTCAGCAGGCAGATTATAAAGCGCTAAATAACGCCGCATCATAGCCAGTACGCCGCCCCGCTTAAGTTGTTCTATCGACACATTGATGGACAGGTGTGGCAGGTTGTAACCCTGGTCTCGCCACGTTACCATCTGAACACAGGCCGCGTTGGTTACCCACTCACCCAATTTTTCTATCAGACCACATTTTTCAGCCATCGGAACAAATAGGGCGGGTGAAATAAAACCTTGCTCAGGGTCCAACCAGCGCACTAAGGCTTCTATACCAATTAATTGCTGTGTTTCCAAGGCTACTTGGGGTTGATAAAACAAGACCAATTGGTTGCGTTCCAGTGCACTGCGTAAACCGTTTTCCATGCGCAAGCGGTTATCCGCCTGCTCCATCATCCGTGTCGTAAAAAACTGGTAAAAGCCTTTTCCTTTTGCCTTAGCCTCGTACATGGCGGTGTCCGCATGTTTTAACAAAATATCGGCATCATGACTATCGTCAGGAAATACAGCGATACCAATACTGGCTCCAATATGTGTCATTTGATCGCCTAAATACGTGGCTCTGCCGATGGCAGCGCACAGACGGCGCGCAGTATTTTCGATTTCACCGACGCTGGTGTTTTCAATTAACAATGCAAACTCATCACCGCCAAAGCGGGCAACGGTATCCACAGCACGCACCATACCTCGCATTAGTTTGGCTACCTGTTTTAATATGGTATCTCCAGCAGCATGACCAAGTGAATCATTAACTACTTTAAAATCATCCAGGTCAATAAATAATACCGCAAATAAATAAGTTCCCCGGTCGCCACGGGCAATGGCTTGCCGAACCCGGTCCAAAAACAGTAACCGGTTAGGCAGTTCCGTTAAGGGGTCGTGGGTAGCCAGAAATTCAATACGTTGCTGCGATTCTTTTACAATGGTTATGTCGCTGAAAATGGCAACATAATTACCAATTTTCCCGGTATGGTCTTGGATTGCATTGATTGTTAGCCATTCCGGGTATAAGTCGCCGCTTTTACGGCGGTTTAAAATTTCACCCTGCCACCATCCCTGAGTATGGATGTTACTCCACATGGTTTCATAAAAAGCGTTGTCCTGTAGTCCAGAGGTTAAAAAGGCTGGCGTTTTACCAATCACTTCTTCAGAGGTGTAACCTGTGATAATGGTAAATGCTTCATTGACCGTGAGAATGTGTTTTTTAGGATCGGTCACTACAATCGCTTCTGATGAACGGTCAAAAACCCTTGCAGCCAGCCGTAATTGACTTTCTGCCTGCACTCTGGCGGTAATATCGGAGGATTGGGTGCAAATGCCATACGGTAAATGATCGCTACCTATCAAGGGGAAACGGATGGAAAGCATATACAAATCCAAATTACCATATTGGATATGATCTTCACTCTCAATCGTTTTTAATTTATGCAACACTTCCAGTTCTTTAGCCCTAAAGTCGTCAGCAATCGGTTTGGATAAAATTTGGCTATCGGTTTTACCGATAATTTCTTTTGACGAAATATTAAATATCTGTTCAAACTGACGATTTACAAATTCATAGCGGCCAGCGATATCCTTTAATGTAATCACGGCAGTCGAATTATCCATAATGGATAATAATTTTCCCCGACTGGACATAACCTCAACTTCAATCGCTCGTCGCTCGGTATCATCCACAAACGTAACAATGGCCCCGCGAACGTTACTCAGCGAAGATTCGTAAGGCGAGATATGTAACACATAATGACGATCCAGCGATGAGGTGGCAACTTCCAGTGCCTTTGCTGAGTTTAATGCCTCCGTAACGCTGTCCATAAAGCTCTGCATACCTGAAGGTAAACGCAAACTGCTGATATGATTGCCTATCGAAATCGGCTTTAACATAAACAAAGCTGCTGCCGGCGTGTTATAACGTAAAATGGTCATTTGCTCGCTGACTGCCAAAATAGGAAACCCGGCGCTGTTCTGTACATTTTCCAAGTCAATTAAGGTTTCAGCTAACTCGGTTGAGCGGATCTGCAGTTCTTCGTTGACAGTAGTCAGCTCTTCATTTGTGGACTGCAATTCTTCATTCGTTGCTTCCATTTCCTCATTGGATGATTGCAACTCCTCGTTAGCTGACTGTACTTCCTCATTTAAGGCTTGTAATTCTTCATTGGACGTCTCCAGCTCTTCAATGACGGTCTGCAAACGCTCTCTCGTCATAATCAGCTCGTCTTCCAACTCATTAAAGTTAAGTTGCAGATCAGAATTGTCTAATTGCTGGCGTTCTTGGGCTGGGATTTCAGGTTTGGTGACTACTTCCTCAAAGCAAATAAGATAGTAAGCGGTAGTAACGCCTTTTTCCGATGGGTGGGCCACAAGCCGAATCGCGCGTTGTTCTTGATCATTTTTGATGATTCGTGTTCTTCCAAACACGGTATCCAGGCTTTTTGCTATTTGGTGTTGAAGTAATTGCAAATCAGGCCGTAATTCTCTGCGCAGCAATTGCATTAAGTTGGTACTGGGCTTGCCGGAACTGATTTTTAAAAAATCGCTGACATCGCCATAAATATGCAGGATGTCCAAACTTCGATTCACCAAAATACTGGATGGCACATAGGCACGCACAGCAGTTTCCATTAACCGGTGTTCTGCGTTGGATTTTTTGACAGTTTCTTTGGGCAAAAAATTGTCCAATGGTAACTGTAAGGCCGAAACCGGAATTTTGCCGCTAAAAGAACGGCGTCGATAAATTCGATTTATTTTATCAATCACATCAAATAAATTATCCTGTTGGTAAACGCTTTCCGATTTACCCAAAAACAGATACCCGCCATCCATAAGTCCGTAATGAAATGTTGCCAAAACTTTTGATTGCAGTTCACTTTGCAGATAAATAAGCACATTACGGCAGCTGACTAAATCCAAGCGCAAAAACGGCGGATCTTGCACTAAATCCTGGCGGGCAAAAATCACCATATCCCGTAAGGTTCTGGAAATCTCAAGCTTGCCTTGAATGTTTGAGAAGTAACTGGAAGCTAAAACAGGGTCCATTTCTGTAAAGGCGCTTTCAAGATACGCGCCTTTACGCGCAATGTTCATGGCATCGTTATCAATATCGGTGGCAAAAATTTGGATTTTAAAATTAGGTAAATTGTCACCTAATTCTTCAGCCAATAAAATCGCCACGCTGTAGGCCTCTTCACCCGTTGCGCAAGCTGAAACCCAAATCCTGATTTCATCGCCAAATTGTTTATTTTTAACGATGGCTTTGACAATTGTTTTAAGTTGCAGAAAAGATTCTGGATCACGAAAAAACGACGTGACTGAAATCAGAATATCTTTGCTTAATTTATCGAGTTCATCGGGATTAGTGTCGGTATAGCTTAAATATTCATCAAAATTGCAAAAATGATTTGCTGCCATACGACGCTCAATGCGACGCCAGATTGTGGCTTCCTTGTAACCGGCAAAATTTATTTTTGTTTTATTCTTAACATTGAATAAAAGTTTTTTTAACTGGTTTGCTAACGAGTGCGGCGTTACCTGTTGGTTTGTTGATTCCAACAAAGTTGGTCTGATGCGGATGATATTAACGATCTCCAGCGCAATTTTTTCTGGAGATAGCACCCAATCGACACAACCGGATGCAATGGCGGATTGCGGCATTCCGTTATATTTAGCGGTATTAAGATCCTGTGCGAAAGTAAACCCGCCGTTAGCCTTGATTTCTCTCAGTCCTACCGTGCCATCAGAGCCGGTTCCGGATAAAATAACCCCAATCGCATCTTCATTTTTTTCCAGTGCCAAAGAAGCAAAAAATGTATTGACCGACGGTTTAGGGGTTGATTCTTGTCTGGTTTCCAATAGGCGTAACCGGCCATTTTGTATAATTGTATTCGTGCGGGCTGGAGCGATATAAATAACATCCGGTTCCGGCTGGATGTTATCTTGCACCTCACAGACTGTCATGGCTGTTTCGCGTCCTAACAACTGCACCAACATACTGCGATGGGTAGGAGATAAGTGTTGGATGACGACATACGTAATGCCCAAATCACTGGGTAATGCAGAAATCAACGCTGATAAGGCTTCAAGTCCGCCTGCTGACGAGCCTATGCCAACAATGTAGTTGGACCTTGTATTTTCTTTGTTGATAGTTTCAGGTTCGTTAGTATCGTTATCTATGTCAGTATTATTCATATGAGCACAACTCGATGACTGCTAATTATTTTGACACCACCAAGAACCAGTTGCCATATAAATCGACTTAGCTTCCAATGCTTAAATATGATAATGAAACTATGTTGGCCAACCTTTGATACACCCAGGACATACACCATAAACAACTGGGTTGGCTCTGGGTAGTAATTGCCCACGTTCCGACAATTTATCAACATCTTCCCAGCTGTTTGTACCAATTTTTTTTAACTTATTGCATAAACTACAACGCACATGGTGTGCAGAAAAGCGCACATCGTCTTGGTCATTAAAAAACACTGCTCGCTGCTTAAGCGGTTCGGTTTTGATTAATTCGTGGCTTACCCTTATTAATCCGTCCGCATCAGGCGTCACCGTCATTTGCATATAGCGTTTGCTTTCGGGGGAGTCGCAGCGATAGGGTTTAACCAACGATTTTGCACAAACCCGCACAGCGTCAAGCATTGAAGCAACATACATCCGGGTAACATCGTCGACAATAAAATCTAAAATATTTTTTCCGATGATATTAAAACTGACAGCACGATCAGACCAGGATTCAGCATCCATAGACTGATCCCAGGAGTCATTTACTTTTTGAATAATATTCTTGTTGTCAACCCAGTAACTTAATTTAACGTTCATTACACAATCTGCAAGATAATTAAACTTATTAAATAACAAGTATTATTGCCAAACAGTGGATAGTGGCAATAACCTGGTCGTTAAAGTAACCAATTGAAAATTCAATCATTCAATCTATAAATACAATGAAAGCTTTAATTATCAGCCACAAAAGTGCTATCGGCTTTCATGAAATTTCTAAAACAGAGCCTAAAAAAATAATATAGCTTAGTTTTTAAATTATGTTGTAATTTTGAGATCAATGAAAATAATTTAAGTTAATCAATGGTTTTTTGGTAGGCAAACAACTAAAAACTAAGTGTATCAGCCAAGCTTGGCTCATTAAGCTTGCTTTAGATGTTTGTACAGAAGCTGCCAGAACGCTGAGCGGGTTTTTTTTGGAATGAACTCGGTCGATTAACGACCAGGCACAGTAATGATGCGGGATTAACCTGAGCGGGTTAGTTTACTTGCGGGTACTTGGCCCGGAAATAGGTACTCCGTTACTCATAAAACTTAAATAATATTCCAGGTTACGGAACTCCTTGCTTTGAGCAGGCAAGGGGGGGATTCTTAATTGCGCAAAACAATTGCTAAACCGGCGGTGTAATGTGCCCATTTCGCCCCATTTTAATCGATAAGTTGGCCAACTGGCCGGGTGCCCCAATGATGGACTAAGCATTTCAGAACGCAATAACTTGCCGGCATTTTCTACATGGCAAGTGGCACAGGAAAAATGTAATTTGCCCTGGCGCCGGTTAAAAAATTCCTTGCCTTGTTCGTAAGCCATTAACGCACGTGGATCATCCTGAGGGATGAGGGTTTCAATGGGCTTACCGCGAGATGTGTATGCCATATAGGCCAATAAATTGGCAATGTCGCCGCGCTGGTAGGATAAAGGTGCTTCGCGGTTGGCAATTCGGCAGTCATTTAAGGCTTTTTCTAAAGTGATGACTTCACCTGACTGCTTTTGCCATTGCGGGTATTGGTTAGCGATACCGACACCTTTGTTGGCAAAACAATCGGCATAATGATGGCCATTTTTAAACGGTGTTTTAAATAAGGCTTCGCCTTGTTCGATGGCCGCTTCATAAGGCGGAAATTCTTCAATGGCTTGCCAGGAGCCGCGTGCAATCTCATCAATGGCATAAACACCATTGGCATAATCTTTAAGCGCCAATTGCGGAAACAATTTTTGATAGGTTTGCCGAAATTGTTGTTGATCTAGCAAGGGATCAGCATGCAACTGAGTACAAACCAATAGGCATAAGATGAAAGTACGCATTAGCTGATCGTATGGTCTTGGAAGTCTTTATTGCCTAAATTGTCCGACCAGGCCACAGTGATTTTATCGCCTGGTTCACCGCCTTTAAGCATAAAGGCAAAGTAGGGATCTTTGGAAACGCTGGTGCCTATGTCGCACACAGCGATAGCTTTATCGTTATGGGTTACCGTTAACAATTGAATAAAATGTGCCGGGATCAATTGGTTGGTAACTTTATCGCGGTTGCGGCCATGTTCCATAGGATGGGTAATCAGGATACGAATTTGCGTTTGTAAGGTAAGTTGACCATCGCCATCTGGCAGTAAACGTTTGGTGCGAATTTTAATACTGGACATATCAATCTCCACAACCGCCAATGGTAACGCTGACATGCTCACTGGTCCGATAAACCGCATCGCTGGTTTCTACCAGAACAATTACTTCAGAAGTGGCCGCCATTTTTATGCGCGTAGAAACAAAAGGCTCCAAATCGCTGGATAACTTAAATTTAGCGCTGAGCGGGATGGGATTTTTGGGCACCAGAATGGCAATGCTTTCAACATTGGCTAAGCTGGTTGATACGGAAATCGGCACAACTGCGCCATTTTCTGCAATTTTAGGGATTTTTAAAGTGATCTTATCGCTATCAGTTGTTGTTTTGCCTTTAACCAGGTTGTCGATAGCGGCTTGAAGATTATCCTGGGCATAGCTACGGTTAGCAGACAACAAGCTAATGCCATAGACGGAAAGTGCTATGGATTTTATAATAAAAGCTCTGCGGTTTATGGTCATAAATCGTTCATTTGCTGGCAGTTAAGGTAAGCTCCAAAGATAATCAACAATACTTTCTATTTCCGCATTGCTCAGCACTTTGTTTCTACCATAAGGCGGCATGCTGGTATTGGGATTAAAACGGCTGGCATCCCAGATAATATTAAACAATTCCTTTTTGGATTTATCATGGATGCGTTGATTTGTTAACTCCGGCCCGACATTTCCAGGCAGCTCGCCGTCTGAAATTTTATGACATGCCAGACAATTGCCCTGATTACGGTCAAAGGCAATGGCTTTACCTGCGGCCAGGCGTTCTTTGGGTATTTCAACACTGGCGCAGGATACCAGCAACAACAAAAAAATCGACCATGCCCATTTCATAAGTTATTAGAAAATAATGCGTTATAGGCTATAGCTGCGGTTTTAGGATCTTGATCAAATAAGCCACCGATTACTGCTAAGTGATCCGCTCCAGCAGCCAGTAATTGCGCACCATTTTCCGGCAGAATGCCGCCGATGGCAACTATGGGAATGTTAATAGCCGACCTTGCCTGCTCCAGCGTGCTTAGCTGGGCAGGTGCTGCCAGTGGTTTGGAGTTTGAAGGAAAAAACCGCCCGAACGCCACATAAGTGGCACCGTGTGCTTGGGCGGCCAAGGCTCGCTCAAGTGAGTTATAGCACGATACGCCTAAAATGGCATCCGATCCCAACTGGTTTTTGGCATGGCTGATTTCGCCATCATCTTTACCCAAATGCACGCCATCGGCTTGCACTTGCTTAGCTAAGGCAACATCATCATTGATAATCAAAGGCACGTTGTATTGATGGCAAAGCTTGACCAGTTGAGTGCCCAAAAATACCGCATCAACAGGATTTTTATCCCGGTATTGCAGCACGCTAATACCGCCTAGCAGCGCGGCGGTCACTTCAGCCAAAATGCTGTCGATAGATTTGTGTTCAGTTTGGGTGATGGCATACAAGCCCTGGTTTGGAAATTTCATGCGTCTTCGTCCATCCAAAATAACCGGTTTGGGTTGTGTTGGCCTTTGCCGGGTAAATAAGCATGATACAGCGAATTCCAGGTGTATTCCTGGGCTTCTGTGATGGCTTGGATCGGGTCAAGTCCATGCGCCAGCAAAGCAGCAATAGCGCTGGCTAAAGTGCAACCGGAGCCGTGATAACTGTGTGGCAAACGATCCCAGGTAAAAGTTTCCCAAAGCCGTTGATCATGAAACAGCTGGTTGCTGACTGATGGCGTGTCTTCATGGCTGCCGGTAATTAACACGTAACGACAGCCTTTATCCAATAAAGCCAGGCCGCAGTCTGCAAGATTTTTCAAATCGGTTAATTTACGTGCCTCCTGACTATTGGGTGTTAACACGGTTGTTAAGGGTAACAATAACTCGACAATGCCTTTGATTAAGCGTTCGTTTGCTAACTCCGTTCCACCACCAGCAGCCAGTACCGGATCCAAGACCACTGGAATTTCGGGATGTTGTTTAAGTATGACCTGAATGGCTTCGGCAATTTCAACACTACCGATTAGGCCGATTTTAATAGCCTGCACGGGCAAATCGTCTAATAACGTATTGGCCTGACTGATAATGTTTTCCGGCGTTTGCGGAATCAGTTTTTTTACGTTTTGGCTGTTTTGTTCGGTTAACACCGTGATAATGCTGGCGGCATGGCATTGATGGCTGATGATGGCTTCAATATCAGCTTGCACGCCTGCACCGCCACTGGGATCGTGGCCGGAAAAGCTGAGAACTGTCGGGCGAGTCTTGGACATGAGTTATACGGAGAAATAGTTATAGTTAAAAATCAAAACGGCTTAACCACCGCCAAAATTACAATCCCCAGCAAAAACAGCACAGGTACTTCATTCATCCAGCGATAATACACATGCGAACGTTGATTGCGATCATGTTTAAAATCCAAAAGCCAGCGCCAGCAAAAAAAATGATAAACCAGCAATAATGCCAGCATTGCCAGTTTGGCATGTAACCAGCCGCTATGCCCGTAGGTTGCCCAGGCATAATCCACTAGCATCCAAATGCCGAAGATAAAGGTAACCATCATGCCTGGGGTCATGATGCCATAGAACAACTTGCGTTCCATTACCTTAAAACGTTCGTTGCTGATCTCGTCCGTGCTCATGGCATGGTAAACATATAATCTGGGCAGGTAAAACAGACCGGCAAACCAGGTGACCATAAAAATTAAATGAAACGCTTTTAACCAGAGCATGATTGTTCCTTAGTAATACTCGCAAGTTGTTCGGGGTTGAGTGCCCCTGTAAAATGATCGGCAATTTTGCCATTGCTATCAAGCAAAAAAGTCGTCGGCGTGACGGTGACATTACCAAACGCTAAGGCATACTCACCGGTTATGTCTAAAACCACGGGGTAGGGGATTTGCTTGGTTTTAGTCATGTCCATGACATGATTTGGTGGGTCGTAAGCCATAGAAATGGCTATGATTTCTAAACCATGACAATGCTGTTGTTGGTACAAACTGGCTAAATGCGGAATTTCTGCCACGCAAGCAGGGCAGTCAGTTGCCCAAAATGTCACTAGCGCCGGCTGTCCAATTAAAGATTTTAGTTTGATTTGCTGACCAGCGGTTGTGGTAAAAGTTAGATCAGGAGCCATTGCTGGCTTAAGATTAAGCTTAACTAATCCAATCGTACTTAATATAACAAACGCGCCAATTAACCAACGCTTGGCTAAAGTCAGTTTGTTGATAGAGTTAGTGTGAGAGGCTTCCATAGCTTAACGAGTCTAATCAAACAGGTAATATCGTGATTATAACAAAGCTGTTAAGCTATAGGACTTATTTTAGCGTGTAACTTGAGTAACTTTATTATGAAAAAAATCCTAATCTCCGACAAATTAGCTGAGGCGGGCATTAATTATCTTAATGAACAATCGGACATTAAAATCCATATCCAGACCGGGCTTGATGAAGACGGATTGTGTGAAATTATTGGCGAATACGATGCTTTGTTAATACGCAGTGATACGCAAGTTACGCCAAAAGTGCTGCGCGCCGCCAAAAATCTAAAGTTAATTGGCCGTGCCGGTATTGGTGTTGATAATGTTGATATTCCCCTAGCAACGGAATTAGGCATTATTGTCATGAATACCCCCGATGCCAATGCCACCACCACAGCGGAGTTGGCCATAGCGCACATGATGTCGCTCAGCCGTCATCTACCTACAGCTGACCGCTCGGTGCGCGCCGGAAAATGGGAAAGATCAAAGTTAATGGGCTCTGAAGTTGCTCATAAAACCCTGGCTATTTTGGGCTTTGGCACCATTGGCCGCATCGCATCGCAACGTGGCTTGGGATTGCGCATGAAAGTGATTGCGTACGACCCGTTTGTAGCACCGGAAATTTATGCCGAATATGGCGTAGAGTCGGTTGGTCTGGATGAATTGGTGACCCGTGCCGATTACTTAACCCTGCATTGCCCGCTTATTGAAAAAACCCGCAACATCATTAATGCCGAACAACTGGCTAAAATGAAGAAAACCACCATGATTATCAATTGCGCGCGCGGCGGTTTAATTGATGAAACGGCGCTTTACGAAGCCCTAAAAAATAAACAAATCGCCGGTGCTGCGTTAGATGTGTACGAAATAGAGCCGCCAGTCAATTCGCCATTATTGGAGCTGGATAATATCGTTTTCACCCCGCATTTAGGCGCATCCACCACGGAAGCTCAAGTGGCAGTAAGTGTGGAAATTGCAAGACAAGCAGTCATGTTTCTGCAAACCGGCGAAGCGGTTAATGCTTTAAATTTACCCAGATTGTCAGCGGAAGAACTGAAAAAATCCAATGAGTTTATGACTTTGGCAACCAGCTTAGGCAAAGTCTTGGCTGGATTGGCTACAGGGCCAATTGAAAAAGTGGAAGTGGCTACCTTTGGCCGCGCTGCCGATGTGGCGATTAGGCCGATTTCGGTCGCGGCATTGGTGGGCGTGTTGAATAGCCAAGTCTCAACCCCCGTTAATCGCGTGAATGCTGAGAACTTGGCCAAACGCCAAGGCATTGCGCTCGTTGAATCCATGAGCCAAGCATCTCAAGATTACGTGTCATTAATAAAAATCACCGGTCATTTTGCCGGACAGTCGGTCGCGCTTTCCGGTGCCTTATTGGGTGGACGGCAGCCTCGGTTAGTGTGTATTAATCATTTTGACATTGAAGTAGTGCCAGAAGGTACATTGCTGGTCACCCGTCATGACGACAGACCAGGCGTTATTTCTGCCATTAGCGCCGTGTTAGGCAATGCCAATATCAACATTACCCGCATGCAAGTAAGCACAGCCGACGACCAACAACAAGCAATGGCGGTGATTAGCGTTTCCGAACCTTTAACTGCCGCGTTATTAAAACAATTAAGCGCAGTTCCAGCAGTGCACTTGACGACCCAGATTAATTTATGAGTTTTGACGTTATTTGTTTTGATTGCGACAGTACCTTAAGCAAAATTGAAGGCATAGACGAACTGGCCAGGCAAGCCGGTGTGGGCGAAGCGATGGCAAAACTGACCGATGCCGCCATGAATGGCGAAGTGCCATTGGAAGCAGTTTATGCGCAACGCCTGGACATCATCAGACCAAATCAGGCCAGTATGCAATGGGTGGCTGATTTGTATATAGCAGAGATAGTGCCTGGAGTAATGGAGGTTTTTGATACGCTGCATGCACAAGGCAAACAAGTGCACATCGTTAGCGGTGGCATCCGGCAAGCAATCTTGCCGCTGGCCGAAAAGCTCGGCGTGGCGGAACACAACGTGCATGCTGTTAATGTGTTTTTTGATGCCGAAGGACATTATCAAGATTTTGACCGAAATTCACCTTTAGCTAAAACTGGCGGCAAGGCGGTTATTGTGGCTGGTCTTAATGCCGGTGCAAATTGTGTGATGATAGGCGATGGCAAAACCGACATGGAGGCCAAGCAGGCCGGCGCTTACACCATCGGCTTTGGCGGTGTAGTTGAAAGAGCCGTGGTTAAAGAGCTGGCGGACGCTTATTGCGCGGATGCTTCATTGCTTTCGGTGTTGGCTTATATCGCATAACGGCAAGTCGAAAAGCAGCGTTCATATTGCTAAAATTAAACTTTTAACTGATCAAGAGAAAGGTATCAATGGCTGGACATAGTAAATGGGCTAACATCAAGCATCGTAAAGCCGGACAAGACGCCAAGCGCGGCAAAATTTTTACCAAAATGCTGCGTGAAATTTCAGTAGCGGTAAAAGCCAGTGGTCCCGATGCCGCCACAAACCCATCCTTACGCACCGCCATTGATAAAGCCCTGGGCGCAAACATGCGTCGCGATACCATTGACAATGCCATTAAAAAAGCGAGCGGTGCCTTGGATGGCGAAAATTTTGAAAACATACGATATGAAGGCTACGGCCCAGGAGGCACGGCTGTTATTGTGGATTGCCTGACCGATAATCGAAATCGCACTGTTGGCGAAGTTCGGCATGCTTTTGCCAAATCTGGTGGCAACCTGGGAACTGATGGTTCTGTTGCCTATCTATTTACCAAATTAGGTATTTTAAGTTATGCGCCAGGTGTAGACGAAGACGCGTTAATGGAAGCGGCTTTAGAAGCCGGAGCCGATGATGTCGTTACCAATGATGATGGCTCTGTGGATGTAATGACAACACCAGAAAATTATCTGCAAATTAAAGATGCCTTGGTTGCTGCAGGTTTTACACCGGATAACGCAGAAATTACCATGCAAGCTTCAACTAGCGCCGAATTAGATGCTGAAACGGCCGAAAAAATGCTGCGTTTGATTGATAGATTGGAAGATTTGGACGATGTGCAGAATGTGTATTCTAATGCGGATATTAGTGATGAGATTATGGAGGGGTTGGGGTAGTCTCAATAGGTAAAATAACGAGAGACCTGGATAGTTGGTTTTGTAAGGATCATAGGGTGGATTAGCCGCGCAATCAGCAGGGCTTCACCCCGCTGTCACTATCCTTTCCGCGCGGCGTAACCTAACGATACCTATTGTTTTAAGCGATAAGGATTAGCTGTGACATACACGATTTTTTTTACTGATATTGCAGCAAAGAGCTTTCAAAGTTTTCCTCAAAAAGACCGACAGTTGATTATTAAAAATATTGAGCAATTAGCGGTCGATCCTTTTCACAAAAGTAATGTCAAAAAGCTGGTTGATTTTGATGCTTCGGCATATCGATTGCGAGTTGGGAATTACCGAATTTTATTTGATCGAGAGGACAATCTTAAAATCATTGATGTAATTGATATTCGGCAACGTAAACAGGCTTATCGAAAGAGGTGAATATGTTAGAACATGTACAAATCATTGAAGAACATGGTAAAGCTAAATTTGCCGTAATTGATTTCGAGGAATACCTATCAATTAAAGCCTTGCTTTCTGAGCCAGAAAAATTAGAAGATTATTTAGACTACTTACATATGCAAAAAATTAAAAATAACTCGTCAACAACATTAAGTTTGGCGGAAGTTAAGCAAGCTTATGATCTTTAGCCTATGATTTTGATTTTACAATTCGGGGTTCAGGTCGTAGGGTGGGTTAGCCGCGCAATTGCACGGATTTATCCTCTTTCACAAGCCATTCCGCGCGGCGTAACCCACCGAAACGATGCTCGCCTTGGGTACGATGGGTTACGCCGCGCTAAACTTTGTGCTTAACCCAATAATTGTGATGGGCGCACCTAACCCATCCTAAGAACTAAGAGTTAATCAAATTTATAACTTTGAGATCCATGAACTTAAATTACGCGCAAACTGAAATCAGCGAAACTGAATACCTTCAAGGCGAGCTGATTGCCGAAAATAAACATGAGTTAGTTGATGGCTACGTCTATGCCATGGCGGGCGCAAGCGAAAACCACAATTTGCTGTCATCCAACATTCTTGTCGAGTTTAAAAACCAGCTGAAAGGCAAGCCCTGCAAAACATTCATGGCCGATATGAAAGCCAAAGTTGGCAAGGATTTCTACTATCCCGATGTCATGGTGGTCTGTGATCAAGACAATGCCAACAACTACTACAAAGAATCGCCGGTTATCATCGTGGAAGTCCTGTCCAAATCAACCCGACGTTTTGATCAAACCATTAAACGCCTGCGTTGCCAGCAAATTCCTACCTTGGAAGAATATGTTTTAATCGAGCAGGACAAGGGTGAAATTGAAGTCTTTACTAAAAAAGATCACTGGCAGGCCAGTTATTATTATCTAGGTGATGAAATCACATTTTCATCTGTTGGCGTAACCGTAAAAGTTGAAGATATTTATTATCAAGTTAACAATGAAGACGTACTGTGCTATTTGCAGGAAAAATCAGCATTTCCAGCGGAGCCAAAAACCTTAGCTTAAATAATATCCGCTTGACATCATTCTGGCATTTACCGACTATACTGTCCGTGCTATGGAAATTCTTTGTTAACTAAATCAACGCATTTGCCAGCATTCTTCATGTTATGTTTAAGGTTATACTAGTATATAGTTAGCATTAACCAAACCATATTGCATAAACCAACGTCCATCAAACGACTGATTGTATCCCAAGTCTATAATATTAATGAGAATTTTAGGAATTGATCCAGGTTCACGTTTAACTGGTTACGGCATTATTGAAGATACCGCGCGCGGCTATCACTATATTGCCAGTGGTTGCATTCAAGTCAAAGCGGACTATTTCCCTGATCGCTTAAAACAAATTTTTGACGGTATTGTTACAATTGTTGAGAAATATCAGCCTGAACAAATGGCTATTGAACAAGTTTTTATGCACAAAAACGCCGATTCGGCACTCAAGCTTGGGCAAGCCAGAGGTGCGGCGATTTGTGCTGTGCATACTTTCGATTTGCCAGTGTTTGAATATGCGGCCAGACAAGTTAAGCAAGCTGTGGTGGGAAAAGGCGCGGCGGATAAATTACAAGTTCAGCACATGGTTAAAATCTTGTTAAATCTGCAAGGTAACATGCAAATCGATGCCAGTGATGCCTTGGGGATTTCCATTTGTCACGCGCATTATCAACAAACCGCCATGCGTTTGGCGTCAGGAGTGATGCGATGATTGGATTTTTACGCGGTAAATTAGTGCTAAAAGCACCACCGTTGTTGGTGTTGGATGTGCAAGGCGTAGGCTATGAAGTTGAAGCGCCCATGACAACGTTCTATGATTTGCCGCCAGTGGGCACAGAAATTTTGCTGCATACGCATTTAGTGGTGCGCGAAGATGCCCATATTTTATTTGGCTTTTCCGCAGAAGCCGATAAAGCCATGTTTAGAACCTTGATTAAAGTGAATGGCGTTGGGCCAAAACTGGCTTTAACTATTTTATCCGGGCAAAGTGCGGAAGAATTTCATCGCTGTATTCACGATAACGATATGCAAGCGTTGGTGCGGTTGCCCGGTGTCGGCAAAAAAACAGCGGAACGATTGGTGATAGAAATGCGCGATCGCCTGCCGGACTTGTCAACTACCAGCAATGTCGGCCAATCCTGCGGAGTTGCTGCACCGATACACAATGCCAAACAAGAAGCCGTCAGCGCTTTATGTTCATTAGGTTACAAACCTGTTGATGCCAGTAAAATGGTGCAAAACATTAGTGCCGAAGATAAAAGCTGTGAAGACATCATTCGTCTGGCCTTAAAAGGTGCTGCTCGATGATTGAAAGCGACCGGCTGATTACTGCCCACAGTCATAACGATGAAGAGCGCCAGGATCGCGCTATCCGGCCTAAATTGCTGGCCGAATACATTGGACAAAAGGAGTTGCGTGCGCAGATGGAGATTTTTATCCAGGCCGCATTGGCACGTAAGGAAGCCTTGGACCATGTGCTGATTTTTGGCCCGCCAGGCTTGGGTAAAACCACGCTGGCCAATATCATTGCCGCTGAAATGTGTGTTAAAATTAAGCAAACATCGGGGCCAGTGTTGGATAAAGCAGGTGATTTGGCTGCCTTATTAACCAATCTTGAAGCGCACGATGTTTTGTTTATCGACGAAATCCATCGCTTAAACCCTGCTGTAGAAGAAATTTTGTATCCGGCAATGGAAGATTACCAGCTGGATCTTATGATTGGTGAAGGTCCTGCGGCTCGATCAATAAAATTGGATTTGCCCCCGTTTACCCTGGTTGGTGCAACTACCCGTGCCGGTCTATTAACTTCCCCGTTACGCGACCGTTTTGGTATTGTGCAGCGCTTGGAGTTTTATACAATTAACGAATTATCCAGCATCGTCTCCCGTTCAGCCAAGGTATTGGGCATTCACATGGAACCGCAAGGCGCTGAGGAAATCGCCAAGCGTTCTCGTGGAACTCCACGTATTGCAAATCGTCTATTACGCCGGGTTCGTGATTTTGCTGAAGTGAAAGGCAATGGCGTAGTCACTGAACAAGTGGCTGTACAAGCACTGGATATGTTGCGGGTTGATCATAATGGATTCGATGCTTTAGACAGAAAGCTGTTGCTAACTATGATTGAAAACTTTTCCGGTGGCCCGGTGGGTCTGGATACGCTGGCCGCAGCAATTAGTGAAGAGCGCGGCACAATTGAAGACGTGCTTGAGCCATATCTACTGCAACAAGGCTTTATCATGCGCACACCGCGCGGTCGCGTGGTTACCGAACATGCTTATTTGCATTTTGGTTTGCAACCTCCAAAATCATTAGGTGTATCGGGGGATTTGTTTGACTAAGCCATTTAGCTGGCCAGTTCGAGTTTATTACGAAGATACCGATGCCGGTGGCGTTGTATTCTATGCTAATTACCTGAAGTTTTTGGAACGAGCCCGTACAGAATTACTCAGAAGCAATGGTTATGAGCAAGATGAGTTAATGGCGAATGAAGGGATTATTTTTGTCGTTCGTACGGTCACCATTGATTATTTAAAATCCGGTAAGTTTAATGATTTATTGCAGGTCAGTGCCGACATTACCGAATTAAAAAAAGTGAGTTTACAATTTAACCAAGAAATTACCCGAGGCGACGATGTGCTATGCAAAGCCATCGTAAAAATCGCCTGTTTAGACGTTAATACCATGCGTCCCAAAGCTATCCCTGAAAACCTACAAGAGCAATTTAAAAAATGAATACTGATTTATCCCTTTTTCATTTGGTGACTGAAGCCAGTTTTGTCGTGCAATTTGTCATGTTGTTATTGTTAACAGCGTCTATTGCATCCTGGACGTTTATTTTTTCAAAGCGAAAAGAACTTAGCCGCGCTATTGAAATTACAGATGAATTTGAAGAAGAATTCTGGTCTGGCGTGGCACTGGCAGAACTTTACCGAAAACTGGCCGGTAAAGATTTTGAGCCTGAAGGCATCGAAAAGATCTTTCTGGCCGGCTATAAAGAATTTTCCCGTATGCGTCAAACAGGCAACGTAGATCCGGGCGTGCAAGTAGAAAGCGCTCAAAGAGCCATGCGGATTGAATTATCACGCGAACTGGATCGTTTGGATGAGCATTTAGCCTTCTTGGCCACCGTTGGCTCAACCAGTCCATATGTTGGTTTGTTTGGCACGGTCTGGGGGATTATGAATTCCTTTATGTCATTAGGTAATGTTAAGCAAGCCACACTGGCGCAAGTCGCCCCGGGTATTGCTGAAGCTCTAATTGCAACTGCTATTGGTTTGTTTGCAGCGATACCGGCTGTTATTTCATACAACCGTTTTTCAACGCAATTGGATAAGCTCACGGGTCGATATGAGTTATTTGTTGAAGAATTCGTCGTATTGCTGCAAAGACAGGCGCATAGCAAATGAGTAGAAAAGGCAGACGCAGAAAACCCATGGGGGAAATCAACGTCGTTCCTTATATCGACGTTACCCTGGTGTTGCTGATTATTTTTATGATTACCACACCGATGTTGCAAACTGGCGTAGAAGTGGATTTACCCAAAGCGCAAGCGGCTACCGTAGAGCAAAAAGAAGACATGCCGCCGGTGGTCATTTCTATTAAAAAAGATGGTCAATACCTGATTAACTTCGATACAGAAGGCAAAGAGATTAAAGATCCTGAAGGTGATGTCATTCAACAGGAAGAAATTTTTGCCAGAGTTGAGGCTGCAATTACTAAAAAGCCTGGCACACAAGTGCTTATTAACGCCGATAGAAGTGTCGATTATGGTACCGTGGTCACTGTGATGGCGTCCCTGAAAAATTCTGGTGTGCCTAGCGTCGGGTTAATGACTAAACAACCTGAAGAATAACAGTGTCAATGGAAAGTAAAAAGAAATTTTCTTGGCCATTAATACTGGCTGTCGCTTTACACCTTTTAATCTTAGGTGTGTTTGTGATTAGTTTTTTAATCAGCTCAACAGAAATAAAACCAGAGCCAGAGCCGGAAATTATTCACGCCACTGTTATTGATTCCAGCGAGATATTACCTGATGTAAAAGCGCCTGAAAAACCATTGCCGGTGCCAGAAACACCCGCGTTGGCTGAACCTTCGGCACAAAAGCCAATCGAACCGCAAATAGAATCCAAGCCTGTTGCTTTGGCCGAGGAGCAAGCTTTAACAAAAGCTAAGCAACTAGCTGATGCTAAACGTGAAAAAGCGCTTAAAGAAAAAGAGGCCGCTGCCAAGGCTGAAACGGAAGAGAAGGCGAAAGCGCAAGCGGCTGAAAAAGCTAAAGCCGCAGCCGAAGCCAAACGTGAAGAAGCGGCGAAAGAGAAAGCCGAAGCTGCTGCCAAAGCAAAGGCGGAAGCCGCAGAAAAAGCCAAAGCGGAAGCGGCGGAAAAAGCTAAGGATGCTGCCGAAGCCAAGCGCGAGGAAGCCACCAAAGAAAAAGCCGAAGCCGCTGCTAAAGCAAAGGCTGAGGCCGCAGAAAAAGCCAAAGCGGAAGCGTCGGAAAAAGCTAAAGATGCTGCCGAAGCCAAACGTGAAGAGGCGGCGAAAGAGAAAGCCGAAGCGGCGGCTAAAGCCAAGGCAGAAGCCGCAGAAAAAGCGAAAGCGGAGTCTGCCGAAAAAGCTAAAGATGTCGCCGAAGCCAAACGTGAAGAAGCGGCGAAAGAGAAAGCCGAAGCTGCTGCCAAAGCCAAGGCGGAAGCCACTGAAAAAGCCAAAGCGGAAGCGGCGGAAAAAGTTAAAGATGCTGCCGAAGCCAAGCGCGAGGAAGCGGCAAAAGCGAAAGCCGAGGCCGCTGCTAAAGCCAAGGCAGAAGCGGCAGAAAAAGCGAAAACGGAATCAGCCGAGAAAGCGAAAGAAGCCGCCGAAGCCAAACGGGAACAGGCTGCAAAAGAAAAATCCGAAGCGACGGCTAAAGCCAAGGCGGAAGCCGCAGAAAAAGCCAAAGCGGAAGCGTCGGAAAAGACCAAAGCCGCAGCTGAAGCCAAGCGAGAGGAAGCGGCAAAAGCGAAAGCCGAGGCAGCCGCTAAAGCCAAGGCAGAAGCGGCAGAAAAAGCGAAAGCGGAATCTGCCGAAAAAGCGAAAGAAGCCGCCGAGGCCAAACGGGAACAGGCTGCGAAAGAAAAATCCGAAGCGGCGGCCAAAGCCAAGGCGGAAGCCGCAGAAAAAGCCAAAGCGGAAGCGGCGGAAAAGGCTAAAGCCGCAGCCGAGGCCAAGCGTGAAGAAGCAGCGAAAGAGAAAGCCGAAGCCGCTGCTAAAGCCAAGGCGGAAGCCGCAGAAAAATCCAAAGCGGAAGCGGCGGAAAAAGCTAAAGCCGCAGCCGAGGCCAAACGTGAAGAAGCCGCGAAAGCAAAAGCCGAAGCAGCAGAAAAAGCTAAAGCGGATGCAGCAGAGAAAGCCAAGGCAGTTGCAGAAGCGGCCGAACGAGCAAAAGCCGAAGCTGCTGAGCACGCAAAAGCAGAGGCGGCGGAAAGGGCTAAGGCAGAAGCTGCACAAAAAGCCAAAGCCGCTGCCGATGCGGCAAAAGCCAAAGCTGCGGCTGCACAAGTTGATAGTGCCAAGTTCATTGCAGAAATTAAGCGAAAAGTTCAACGTAGTTGGGTTCGACCACCAGGGTTGCCTGGGGGATTGCAATGTACGATTCGGGTGAGATTAATGTCTGATGGCTCGGTTGTTGATGCCCAAGTTACTCAAAGTAGCGGTAACGAAATTTTTGATCGCTCGGCTGAAAACGCAGTGACTAGAGCGCAACCTTTTAAAGTGCCTGATGATAAAGAGGCATTTAACAAAAACTTTAGATCATTTTCGTTTCTCTTTACTCCATAAGGTCGTATATCAAGCAAAAAATGCTAAAGTAATAGACAATTAATGGACTGTTTAATCAATAAAATGAGGTTAAAGTGATTATTTTTAGAATAATGTTAATCGGCCTGTTTATGGCCTATCTACCAATTTGTCAGGCCGAAATGACAATTGAAATTACCGAAGGAGCTGAAAGCGCAGTGCCGATTGCCATCGTACCTTTTGGTGGCGCAGGTGGCTTGCCCGTTGATATTAGCAGCGTGGTAGATGCGGACTTGGCTAGAAGTGGCTATTTTAAAACCTTAAATCGACAAAGCATGCCAGGCCAGCCAACTTCGGCTCAGGCTGTGAAGTTTCCGGATTGGCAGGCCATTAACCAAAATTATGTGGTAATTGGTCAGATAAATCCGGATCAAGGTCAATACAACGTGCAGTTTCAATTGTTTGACGTGACCAATGGCTCGCAGGTTATGGGCTATCGGATGCCGTCCGCACCAGCTGATTTACGTCGTACCGCCCATAAAATCGCCGACCTGATTTTTGAAAAATTAACCGGTAAAAAAGGCGTGTTTAGCGGTCGGATTGCTTACATAACCAGCACAAGAGAAGGCAAGGTCAGTTCACATAAACTGCAAGTCTCCGATACGGACGGGGAAAACCCGCAAACAGTAGCCGCATCTAAAGAGCCTTTAATGTCGCCTTCTTGGTCACCAGACGGCAAAAAAATGGCTTATGTATCGTTCGAACGCAAATCTGCTGCCATTTATGTGCAAACTTTAGCAACTGGCGAACGGCAGCGTATCGCTGAATTTCCAGGCATTAATGGCGCGCCTTCCTGGTCGCCAGATGGATCTAAACTGGCTTTAACCTTGTCCAAGGACGGTAGTCCAGATATTTACGTTTTAAACTTGGCAACTAAGTCATTAGTTAAGTTAACCAGAAGCTATGCCATAGATACAGAGCCAACCTGGTCTCCCGATGGCAGTAACATTGTATTTACCTCGGATCGTGGCGGAAAACCGCAGTTGTATATAGTTTCCAGTCAAGGCGGCCAAGAAAAGCGTCTAACCTTTTCCGGCGATTACAATGCCAGAGCCAGTTTTTCACCCGATGGTAAAAATTTAGCGATGGTGCATGGAAATGGTGGTGATTATCGTATCGCAGTCATGGACATGGGTTCCAAGTCCATTAACGTGTTAACCGGTGGAAATTCAGACGAGTCACCCAGTTTTGCCCCTAATGGCGAAATGATTTTATACGCATCCAAGAAAGGCGGCTCAGGATATTTATCGGCGGTTTCATTAGATGGTAAAATGCAACAAAAGATGTCATTCCAAGGTAGCGAGGTGCGCGAACCGGCTTGGTCACCCTAGTGATTAACATGACCGCAGTTGTATTTATGTCACTAACTTAAAATTGGAATTTATTATGAAATTTAACAAATCACTGATAGCAATAGCAATAACGGCAAGCTTACTAAGCGCTTGTGGCGATGATGATAAAGATGCGTTAACTGACGGCACCCAAAACAGTGCCAGTGGTATTAACGATGCTTCTACCAACGGACTAAACAACGGTTCTGGTATGAACGGCTCAGAATTGAACGGTGGCGGTGCTTACGGCAGTGGCGGTGCGGCAAATTTAGGCCCTGAATTTAGCGATCCAAACAACCCGTTATCCAAACAAACTATTTACTTTATGCTGGACAGCAGTCAGGTTCAGGAAGACTTCGTGCCGGTTATCGCGGCTCATGCCAGATATTTGTCCTCGCATGGCAATCAACGTATTGTGTTAGAAGGGCATGGCGATGAGCGTGGTTCACGTGAATACAATATTGCATTAGGTGAACAACGTGCTAAATCGGTAGCAAATATGTTAAAAGTGCAAGGTGTTTCAGAAAGCCAAATTGATGTGGTCAGTTACGGTGAAGAAAAGCCGGCCGCATTTGGTCATGACGAAAGTTCCTGGGAACTTAATCGCCGCGTTGAAGTAGTGTATAAATAAATGAAAACTCGCCTTGCTTTGTTGTTGTGTTTGAGTGGTTCTGCTTGTGCCGAACCAGTGCCGCTTCCGCCAGTGGTTGATAACAATGTCTATCCTGCAGCTAACGCCCAAGTGCCTAAACCAGCTTCGACGAATACCCTGTTTGAGATTATGGGGCGGTTGGAACAATTGCAACAGGAAGTGCAGCAATTGACTGGCAAGGTTGAAGAACAAACCTTTCAGTTGAATGAACTGAAAAAACGTCAAAATACCATGTATAAGGATTTTGATGATCGAATCCAAGGGATTGACACTAAAGTAGATGCTGTTAAGCAAGCGGCAACCCCAACTGAAGCTGCGCCACCGCCTGTTGAAACACCGGCACCAGCGCCAGCTGCTGAACCTGCGGCTGTTGCTCCGCCTCCTGCTGCAGAAGTTGCCAAACCCGCGAAAGCTGAAACCAAGGCCGCGCCTGAAAAAGCGGCAGCACCCGCGTCTGATGAAAAACAACAATATCAGCACGCTTACGATGAACTCAGAAACGGTCACACCGCGCAGTCCATCAGCGAGTTTAATGCTTTCTTGACAGCACACTCCAATGGCGAGCTTGCTGGTAATGCTCAGTATTGGTTAGGTGAAGCTTACAAAGTTAATCAGGAAATTGATGCCGCCAAAACGGCATTTAACAAAGTGATCAGCAACTATCCTGGCAGTGCAAAAGTTCCCGATGCCTTGTTAAAACTGGGTTATATTGAGATGGATCAAAAAAATAACGCCAAGGCGCGTGAATATTTGACCCGCGTTACTACCGAGTTTTCCAGTTCTACCGCAGCTCATTTAGCGGCAAAAAAACTGCAGTTAATTGAAGATGTGAAGAACTAATGGATAGTGCTTTACGGATAACTGAAATTTTTCATTCATTGCAAGGTGAGTCAAACACAGTCGGATTACCAACTGTGTTTATTCGACTCACTGGTTGTCCCTTGCGCTGTGTCTATTGTGACACCAGTTATGCTTTTTCTGGCGGCAGTAAAATGCTGATTTCAGACATCTTAACGCAAACCAAGCAGTATGATTGCCAATACGTAACTGTTACTGGTGGCGAACCACTGGCCCAACCAGGCTGTTTAACTCTGATGACGGCGTTAGTTAACGAAGGTTATCGGGTGTCACTGGAAACCAGTGGTGCCATAGATGTTTCCGGCGTCGATGCGCGGGTAGTGAAAGTTATGGATTTAAAAACCCCAAGTTCAGCAGAAATCAGTAAAAATTTGTACCGGAATATTGATTTTTTAACGCCCGCAGACCAAGTAAAATTTGTCATCGGTACTGATGAAGATTATGAATGGTCTAAAGAAATACTATCCAAATACCAGCTGCCTTCGCGTTGCCAAGTGTTATTCTCACCCGTCATGGGCGAGCAAAATCCAGCCGAGTTGGCTGAGAAGATTTTACAAGACCGCTTACCCGTGCGTTTTCAAATTCAACTTCATAAAATACTTTGGGATAACGCCCAAGGTAAATAAGCCATGTCAAAAAAAGCGATTGTTCTTTTATCCGGAGGCTTGGACTCCATTACTGTGCTTGCTATTGCCAAACAGCAAGGTTTTGAGTGCTACGCCTTAAGTTTTGATTATGGCCAAAAGCATAATGCTGAGCTGATAGCGGCAAGCCAGATTGCCAAGCAATATCAAGTTACCGATCATAAAATAATTAAACTGGGCATAGGTGCAATCGTAGGTTCCGCTTTAACCGATGCTGGAATTGAGGTGCCCAATACCCCGCAGCAGGGCATACCGGTCACTTATGTACCGGCTAGAAACACCATCTTTTTATCATTTGCCTTGGGATGGGCGGAAGTCATTGGCGCAGTTGATTTGTTTATTGGTGTTAATGCCGTGGATTACTCAGGTTATCCGGATTGCCGTCCTGAATTTATAAATGCGTTCCAAACCCTGGCCAATTTGGCAACCAAAGCGGGGGTTGAGGGCCAGTCATTTACCATCCATACGCCTTTGTTGCAGTTAAGTAAGGCAGAGATTATAAAAACCGGCTTGCAATTAGGTGTTGATTATCAACAAACGGTGTCTTGTTATTCCGCGAATGACCAAGGCGAAGCTTGCGGTGTTTGCGATGCCTGTCGGTTAAGAGCGTTTGGATTTAGTGAAGCGGGGGTGGTTGATCCTACGCGGTATATCAATTCGGTTTAAGACGCAGGTTCCATTAAGGCATCGGAGGGAGCAACATTCGATTACGCTGCGCTAATCGGAGCTACGCAGGCTATGCCAAAACTCTAAATCAATTGCCGCAACAATCCATCCGGCTCAGCTACCGCCACTTCACCGCCGTACGCGGTGTTATGTGTTATGCCCACTGCTAGCCAAATGTTGCCTCAACTGCTCTACTGTTAATGCTGGTTGAGTCTTGTGTATTATTGCATGGCAGTTTGGACACACAGGAATAAGGTCTTTCACTGGGTCTAAATCATATTCTCTTTTGATTTCAGATAATGGAACAATGTGATGGACATGAATAAAGTTTTCCCCAATTGAGCCATAGAACTTTTTGAAATCAAAGGAACAAACTGCACAAGCGTAACCGTGATGTTCAATGCACTTTGTTCTGGCTTCAGCATTTCGTTCATACATATTTACTGAAACTTTTTTTGATGCGCCTTCAAAATAAGACTCTGGTGACACCACCTCTTCAGGAATGGAGTTACTTAATTTGTTATCAGAGGCATACCAGTTTTTTCCAACTCTGGTTAATGACTTATTGCTTAATGTTGGTTCGAAGCCTCCGATTGTTGCCCGGCCGCTACCATCGTCGTTTTTGTTGTCAAATGAGTATTTCATTGGAAAAGTTTGTAATTGAAACCCTTCCTCTTCAACTAAACGAATGTGCTCTCTCGACTGTTCATATCCAGGTTGTTTTCTACCATCCAGTGTTTGCCATTCCTCATTAAAAATGAGTGATGTATTTCCCTCTGTGTGGATGTTCCAAGCACCGAAAATAATTATTTTTTCTTTTTCATTTATAAAAGACCAGCTCCAGTACCAATTAATACAAGTAGCCCCCTTGGATTCAATAAATTTCTTTCGACTCATGCCAATCTAATCCTACACATAAATTATAAGCATTTATAAGTTGTGCGCAGCATGAAGTGTAAATGTTTTTGAACTAAACTGCTCACCGCATGGCAGGACTTATCAGTGTATATAATGGGCTGCAGATACATTATATCAACTGCCGCAACAATCCATTTGGCTCAGCTACCGCCATTTCAGCAATGGCATTGGCTCGTTCCTGGGTATCGGACACTGCATAAATGCGCAATTCATCCGCATTACCCGATGGGCGCATATGGGCAACATCACCGTTATTAAAATATAGCCGTACGCCATCGGTGTAATTAATTTTACTGATCTGATCAAAGCCTAATTCTGTGTTGAAAAAGCTTGCTAACTGGTGCTGGATTGATGTTAACTCGGCAAGTTGCTCATCAGTTGTGGTCAGTATTTGCTCGCTTTCGTCTAAAGCAACGATTTGTTTCGCCAGATACTGAACGGTGCTGATGCTTTCATCTGTCGGTGAAAACCGTTTAATCATTGCCAAGCTTTGGCTCCTAGGCAGCTGTTTAAGTAACGCTGCACGACTGTATCTTTTAGGTAAACGGGCAAACAATTCAGTTAATGGTAATTGATCGCGCTTGGCAAGGTATAAAATTGCCAGGATGGGTAAGATGGCGTCACGGGTGGGTAAGGCGCTTAAGGTATTGCCGCGCCATTGGATAGCTGATCCTGTTAAAAATCCACCATTGGCTTCCCAACCGCAAACCGATTGCTTGCCACGCGCCAAGGCTTTTTGCATGCCGGTAATTACAAATGGCGATCCGATGCGGGTTTTCGGTTCCGTGATGGCTTGCAAGGTGCTGCGGTCGATTCCGTCATTTGTACTAATGGGCACAACAACTGAATCTGCACCTAATAACTCGGCAGTCAGCATGCCAACTAAATCACCACCAAAGAAACGAACTTGTTGGCTGCTTGGATCCACGCCCAGAATTAAAGGCCGGTCACTATCGCCATCGGTGGATACGATGGCTGTAAATTGCCCATGCTCAGCTGCAGCCGTATTATAGAGATTTTGGATGGTTGCAAGTTGAGCAGCATCCATGTTTTCGGTATCAATTGGAACAAACGTTTCACTACGGCCTGTAACGACGACATTGGCACCAAGTTTTTGCAATAAATCCACCAACAAGTCGCGGCCGACAGCGGAATGTTGATAAACCAATATGTTTAATCCAGTTAACGCATTGATTAGAAAAAAATCCAGATAGCGTTTTAAATAGGCTGCGCTGGCGTCAGGTTGTGCCACCGACAACTGGCGGGAACCGGTTTTAAATCGACCATCTTCGGCAAATAATGAATCCGCAAGGGCTTGTTGATAAAACCACTCGCGTACTTCCGTTACTTTATCGTTAATCGGTTGCTCGTGTTGCTTAAGTAACTCGCCTTGTGAGGTATTCGTTTTATAGCCGTTGCGATCAAAAGGAATATGACTGCCCGTAACCATGATACTGCCTTTACCTAGCCCAATCGCATAGCTGGTTAGGGCAGGGGTGGGGATTTGGTCTTGGTTAACCGGTATCATGCCGCAATGGATAATCGCCGCTTCGACCGCCTGTGCTATTTCGCCACGGCCCTGGTTTTCCGCTGTATAGTTGCTGGAACTGGGGCGTAAATCGCGAGCGTAAAAAAATTCATCGCCTTTGCTTATACCACCTTCAGATTTAGGTAGGGATTGCAAAAACTCCAATTCCGCGACTACATTGATAAATATTTCTAGCTGCGTTAGATCAACGACCAGACCGCGACGACCGCTAGTGCCGAATTGTAGTTCTTGAGGCTGGTAGTTTAGAGCTTGGCGTAAGGATGTCATGGTAATTAGTTTGAGTGGTGTCTTTGGTTTTTTTCAGAGGTGTGTTTGGATTAAGGACTGATTGTTGTATGATTTAGTTAACTTAATATTCTGAATATAAAAAAAAGGCTTAGGTTTAGCAAATCATTTGTAAAGCCGGTGCTATTTAAGTCCAGTTGTAACTTTTCAGTAGTGTAAAAAAGCCCTCTCCAGAGGGATACCTGCATGGATGCAGGTAGTAGAGCAGCGCAGGAGCAGTTGACGAGAGGGTTGGGTGAGGGGAAATTAAAATAACGAAAATGCTTAATTTTAATCCCCTCATCCTACCATTCTAAGATGTCAGGCTGCTTGGGAGTCGGGCAATTTAGTTCTTAACTTAAATCCGATGCTCCAGCGCTGCGCTCCTAAATCCATGCGCTTATAAAAGCATTCGTAATTATAAGCTTCTAAACTCGTGCTGATGATCAAGAAACCATTGATAAGTGTCAGCCAGACCATCCGCTAAACCGGTTTTTGGATGCCAGCCCAGTGATTTCAATTTGTCCACATTCATCAGCTTTCTGGGTGTGCCATCGGGTTTAGTGGTATCCCAAATAATTTCACCTTCAAATCCAACCACAGCCTTAATGGTTTCAGCCAGTTGTTTAATGGTGACATCTTCCCCCGTTCCCACATTTAGATGCGATAACATAGGTTCGGTGCAGGATTGATAGTGTGCTTTATCCAGTTGCATCACATGCAAACAAGCAGCAGCCATATCATCGACATGTAAGAATTCACGCATGGCCGTGCCGGAACCCCATAAGGTGACGGTAGCGGAACCACTGGTCTTAGCCTCATGAAATTTGCGGATCATCGCTGGTATCACATGACTGTTTTCCATATGGAAATTGTCATTTTGTCCGTATAAATTAGTCGGCATCACTGAACGATAATCAACGCCGTATTGGCGGTTATACGATTCACACAACTTGATGCCTGCTATTTTAGCGATAGCGTAGGGCTCATTTGTGGCCTCCAGTATGCCCGTCAGCAATGCAGTTTCACTCATCGGTTGCGCAACCAATTTGGGATAAATACAAGAACTGCCTAAAAACAGTAATTGCTGACATCCAGCGGCCCAGGCTTGATGGATAACATTGGCTTCCATCATCAGGTTTTGGTAAATAAATTCTGCCGGAAAAACATTATTGGCATGAATACCACCAACCTTAGCCGCTGCCAAAATGACTTGGGCGGGTTTTTCTTTCTGCATAAACAGCTTAACTGCCGCTTGATCTGTTAAGTCCAGTTCTGCATGACTTTGTGTAACTACATTGTTATAGCCAGCCGCACTTAATTGTTTCAGTATCGCAGCACCGACCATGCCACGATGACCAGCTAAGAAAATTTTATCCTGTTTATCCATGACAGCTTATTCTCTTGTTAAGGAAACGTTGTAGCCTTGGCCTTGTAATAACGCATGTTTTTTGGCTTGCTCCAAGTCAAACGCTACCATTTCAGCGACCATTTCCTGCAGAGTAATTTGTGGTATCCAGCCCAATTTTTCTTTCGCATTCGTTGGGTCACCTAATAAGGTTTCAACTTCAGCAGGACGGAAGTAACGTGGATCAATAGCGACGATATTTTGGCCGACTGTTAAACCAGGTGCGTTGTTACCTTCTATGGCATCAACATAGCCTTTTTCATCAACACCCGTTCCTTCCCAGCGGATAGATATGCCCAATTCTTTAGCGGAAAATTCGATAAATTGACGCACGGAGTACTGAACGCCCGTGGCGATGACAAAATCTTCAGGCTTTTCTTGTTGCAACATCATCCATTGCATACGCACGTAATCCTTTGCATGACCCCAATCTCTCAGAGAATCCATATTACCCATGTATAAACACTGTTCCAGGCCCATCGCAATGTTGGTAATGCCTCTGGTGATTTTTCGGGTTACGAAAGTTTCACCACGGCGCGGGGATTCATGATTAAACAAAATACCGTTACAGGCATACATACCGTAGGCTTCACGATAATTGACAGTTATCCAATAAGCATAAAGCTTTGCCACAGCGTAGGGTGAGCGTGGATAAAATGGGGTGGTTTCTTTTTGCGGAATTTCTTGTACCAATCCGTACAGTTCTGAGGTGGAGGCTTGATAAAAGCGGGTTTTGTTTTCCAGTTTCAGAAATCGAATCGCTTCCAGTAATCTTAAAGTACCTAAAGCATCCACGTCAGCCGTGTATTCAGGCGATTCAAAGGAAACCGCAACATGGCTCATTGCACCCAGGTTATAAACTTCATCAGGTTGGATTTCACTTAACAGCCGCGTTAAATTGGAGCTGTCGGATAAGTCGCCGTAATGCAGGTAAAAAGCCGGATTCGGTAAGTGTGGATCTTGGTAGATGTGATCAACGCGTTCAGTATTAAACAACGAAGATCGACGCTTAATACCATGTACTTCATAGCCTTTTTCTAACAATAACTCAGCCAGATATGAGCCGTCCTGACCGGTAATGCCTGTTACTAATGCTCTTTTTTTACTCACTTTCGCTCCTTTGAGATGATTTTAAGTTGTCTTTGAAACTAAGATTGGCTTTTCTTTGATAGTAATGTCGACTCGGTGGCAGCACGAATCAGCAGGATTAAGGCTGAAAAGACCAGGGAAGCAGGATAGATTAAAGGATATTTATTTCGTAAAGATTAAAACAATTCGATATTGGACGTGGCATTTGGGTTGGATTGATCTGTCATGTCTTCATACAGAATCACTTTGTTTCGGCCGGTATTTTTGGCTTGATAAAGTGCTTTATCAGCCCTGTCCAATAAAGTTGACGGGATAGACGTACTATCAACATGGGTAACGCCAATACTGACAGTGACTTTCCCTACGGTAGGGAAGTCATAATTGGCAATGGCCAAACGGAACCGGTTAAAAGTAGCCTCAGCTAATTCCTGCGCGGCCAAATTTAAAATCACCACAAATTCTTCTCCGCCAAAACGAAACAAAAAATCATTATAACGGAAATTTTTGGACATGATTTGACTAAAAATCAATAATACTTCGTCACCATATAAATGCCCAAAGCTGTCATTAATACGCTTGAAAAAGTCAATGTCCATTACGGCAATCCAGGAACTCAGGTCAGTCATTTTATCGATAACCGGATTTGCGCGATAATGCTGGCAAACTTGAAGCAGTCGGGTGTCCAGGGATTGCCGGTTCAGCAGTCGGGTCAGAACGTCTCGTTCCTTGGTATCGTGCAGAAAAACCAGATTGTTGTATAAACGACGTAAATTAGTTATTAACTCCACACAGCCCTGTTGGATTTTGCCTTCCAACACAATGGCACGGTCTGGGCCTATGCCATTTGAAACAGAAAATATTGCCCAACTGTACTGGTTATCTGAGTTTATGGGGCTAAGCGTTAAGTCTTTGGCGTGGATGTAATCGGCCAACACCGCATGGAATTTTTCATTGGCTTCTTTGGTGAAATCAATGGGGAAGCGCGAGATCAATTGATCTTGAGGGCTGCCTGCCTCACCAGTACGAATCTTTTCATGATAATAAACTTCATAAGCGACAGCCTCATCTATCCCGGGTAATAAGTTTAGAATTTCGAGGAGTTTATGGGTTAGTGCTTGAAAATCATGTTGTGCTGATAATTGTAGACTCCAAGAAAAAACTTGATCTGTTGTTAATTTAAAGTCCATATGTGTTGGTTTTTGTTGTATTGTTGTGGATTATAACATTAGCGTACTAATTGTGTAGCATTAGGTTTGTTGTTTAAGTAAAACGCTATGTCAAAAATTCAAAACCAGAGCTATTTACTCTTTGTAAGAGCAGTTTCCAGTCCTTAGAGACGTTGTACATAGAAATAAGGGGTGTTGAAATTCAGGATAACTGCCACAATATCCTGATGAATACGTTGATAACGTAGCCGAAAAGCCTTTAATTTCTAACGAGTATAAGCTAAAAATGCAATTTAACAGACTTAATTTTATCAAGAATTTCCTCATAAAAAATCAAAACGACAAGAGCTTTATCACTAACGTGGCGTCTTTACTCGTTGTTATTTTGGGTTACGTTTTGCCATTTCAACAAGAATTAATCAAATCGATTGGCTTTTTTGCCTTGTCAGGAGCAATTACCAATTGGTTGGCTATTTATATGTTGTTTGAGGAGGTGCCTTATTTGTATGGGTCGGGCGTTATTCCAAATCGGTTTGAAGAATTTAAATTATCTATAAAACAATTAATGATGCAGCAATTTTTTACAGCGGCAAACATTGAACAATTCATCGAAACCGAGGAGCAAAAGGGCGGGCAGATTTTAAATTTGCAACCGCTACTTGAAGCGCTGGATTATGAGAAGATTTTTCAAAGTTTAGTGAGCTCGATTATGACATCTTCATTTGGCGCAATGCTTTTAATGATGGGAGGCGAGGAGGCTTTAACGCCTTTAAAAGAACCATTTATTGAAAAAATTAAGCTGACCCTCACTGAAATGGTCGGTTCTGACCGCTTTAAATCTGCTTTAAAGCAGGGGTTGAATGCACACCAGATTGGCGGCGATGTCGTGAATAAAATTGAAGCCGTTATTGATAAACGTTTAAATGAACTCACCCCGCAATTGGTTAAAGAAATTGTGCAAAATATTATTCGTGAACACTTGGGATGGCTGGTGGTTTGGGGAGGTGTTTTTGGTGGTGCGATGGGCTTTTTGTTTTATTTTGCCTGATCGTATGAAAACCGTAGCCTTAAACTTTGAAGAGTTTGGTGTAAATAACCCTGTTAAGCTGATAATTTTGCATGGATTTTTTGCGTCTAACAGGAATTGGAGGCAGATTGCTCTGAAACTATCGGAGTATTTTCACGTCTATAATCTGGATATGCGCAATCACGGAGCTTCCATACACAATGCGGTGATGGATTATCCGGCGATGGCGGAAGATTTGCGCGGATTTATGGACGACCAGACAATACAGAAAGCGGTCGTAATGGGTCATAGCATGGGCGGAAAAGTCGCTATGCTGTTTTCGTTGCTCTATCCTGATCGTGTTGCAAAACTCATCATTGCAGATATTGCTCCTAAGGCTTACAAGCATAGCTTTGATCCCTTAATTAATGCCTTAAAAGCTTTGCCGTTAGCAACAATCAGGAATCGAAAACAGGCTGAAGAATTACTTGCGCCAGACATAACTGAGCTAAGTTACCGTCAGTTTTTGTTGCAAAATCTGATCCTGGAAGATGGCGGCTATACTTGGCGTATTGATTTGGATATTTTCCAGAAGGCTGCACCGGCTATTGTGGGATTTCCTGATATCAATAGCCGCAGTGCTTTTACTGGAGACGCACTATTTTTAGCGGGTGGAAACTCTGATTATGTGACGGCCAGTGATATTGAGCGCACATTTCCAAAAGCTGATTTTAAAAAGATTGAACAGGCCGGTCACTGGTTGCATGTTCAACAACCCGCGCTTTTTGTTGAGCATGTCCTGGAATTTTTATTATAAAGCTTTAAAAAATGCCGAAGCTGCCGATAACTTAGGTTAATTAAGGGGGAGTAAAATGTTTCCAGTTAGAATTATCTTAAGTTTAGGCGTGCTGGTTAGTCAAAGTTGTTTTGCAGACTATTTTCAAGCTGCAATTGATAAAGCAACCTGGACGTTTTCAGGTAGCCAGGGCAGTTGCACTTTAACGCAGGAGTTACCTTTGTACGGAAGTGCTGAATTTGTTAGCAAACCCGGGCAGCCGCTGCGCTTTTCCATTCAGGAACAGCGACGTAAGCCCATTGTGGTCAAGGCTAGTTTGGCTGTTATGCCGGCACCTTGGCGGCGCGAAGCTGTAAATGGTAAAAATTATCCTGTTTATCTGGAAAGCCCGCAAAGTTTTACTGATTTTGGCCGTTTATCTGTATACTCTGAAGCTGCTGAAGCAATGTTAGATGTTTTGTTACAAGGTCAATACCCGACTTTTTCTTATATCCGGGCGGCATCGTCGTTGGACACCGAAGAAACCAGGGTTGCCGTTTCAGCCATCAAGTTTGCTGATAAGTACAAAGAGTTTTTAACATGCAGAAATACTGGCGCGGTTGCCGCAACAACCAATAGCAGCCTTGCTAATCCTGGCCGTAAAAAAAGACGAGGTTAGCGTAAATCCTTGCTGAGGCTATAAAAAAGTAGCAAACTAAGCAATAGTTTTTAAAATATGATTGAATTGCACGCTGTGTTAATACAATAATTGTATTGACTTGTCATTGCAGTTATTTTACAAAGTACTTAATAAAAATAATAAGGTGAAACCGGATGTCAAAAGCACAAAATTTACAGGATAATTTTCTAAATACACTCAGAAAAGAACACACGCCTGTTTCCATATTTCTTGTTAACGGCATTAAACTACAAGGAAAGGTCGATTCATTCGACCAATACGTAATCATGTTAAAAAATACTGTGAGCCAGATGGTTTACAAACATGCAATTTCTACTATCGTGCCTAGCAAAACAGTTAAGTTACAGCGTGAAAATGAAGTAAGTGACGAAGAATAGTCTGAATTTGATAATTTTCACAATAGAGGGAGCGAACGGCTTTTTAATTAAGGCAAGGGAGCATTTGATTGTTTGATCGTCCTGATGCAGGTGAGCGGGCTGTACTCGTTCACTTGTCCATTAATTCCGGGCAAGAAGACCTTTACGAACTGCAGGAACTGGCCAAATCCGCTGGCACTGATCCTGTCTGTGTCATCACAGGTAATCGTAAGAGCCCGGATCCAAAATTTTTTGTCGGCACAGGTAAACTCCAGGAAGTAAAGCAGGCCATCTTTGATAATGAGGCCAACATTGTGCTGTTTAACAACCGGCTGTCACCTAGTCAGGAAAGGAATCTTGAGAAAGAGCTGGGCGTGCGCGTGGTTGACCGAAATGGCTTGATTCTGGATATTTTTGCCCAACGAGCGCAAACTTTTGAAGGTAAGCTGCAAGTTGAACTGGCTCAATTACAGCATTTATCAACTCGCCTGATCCGAGGTTGGACGCATTTGGAACGCCAAAAAGGCGGGATTGGCATGCGTGGCCCCGGTGAAACTCAATTAGAAACCGATAGACGGTTGTTGAGTTTACGCATAAAACAAATCCAAAAGCGTCTGGACAAAGTAGATCAGCAACGACATCAGGGCCGTAGTAAGCGCAAAAAAGCTGAAATTCCAACCGTTTCCTTGGTTGGTTACACCAACGCAGGTAAATCCACCCTATTTAATACCTTAACTGGCGCGGACATTTATGTGGCGGATCAGTTATTTGCGACACTGGATCCCACTTTGCGCAGTCTTAAGCTTGCCAGTGGTAAAGAAACAGTTCTGGCCGATACGGTTGGCTTTATTCGTCATTTACCCCATGAGTTAGTCGCCGCATTTAAATCCACTTTACAAGAAGCCAGTGGTGCTGATTTGTTATTACATGTTGTTGATGCCAACGCTGTAGACAGGGATGAAACTATTGTGCAAGTTAACGAAGTGTTAAATGACATTGATGCCGGTGACATAAGACAATTGGAAGTCTTCAACAAAATAGACAGGCTGCCGGATATGCAACCGCACATTGACAGGGATGAAACGGGTAATCCCATCAGAGTCTGGCTGTCAGCTGAAACTGGTGCGGGTGTGGAGTTGTTGATTCAGGTTTTAGGTGAAATTTTTGCGGACACAACCTTAAAGGTCAGATGTTTTTTGCAGTCTGATCAAGGCGATATCCGGGCAAGATTATTTTCTTGCGCAAAAATAATTAGCGAGCATATTAATGATTTCGGTATCAGCGAGCTGGTGGTTGATATAGATATCAAGCATTTGGGGGTACTTAAAGGCGTGCCATATGAAGAAATTGCAAAAGTTTGATTAAAATATCAATCTAAAACGCTTTTAAAAGCAATCGGTTATTCTGACCTGATCAGATACAATATTCAACATTGTACCGAAAACAGTAAACATCTTTCGAGAGCAGTTAATGAATTTAAAATTATCCAATGTGGAGCAACAATATGTCCTGGAATGAGCCTGGTGATAAAAAAGACCCATGGAGTGGTCGTGGTGACCAGAAGGGACCACCGGATTTAGATGAAGTAATCCGTTCTTTACAAGAAAAACTCGGCAACTTGTTTGGCGGGTCCGGCGGTTCAAACAGTGGCGAGAATGGCGGCGAGCACGGGCAGGGTTCATTCGAAACAGCCATGAAAAATATTGGTTTGATAGTGGCAGGCGGCCTTTTTTTATGGGGTTTAAGCGGTTTTTACATTGTTGATGAAGGTAATCACGGCGTTGAAACTCGTTTTGGAAAATGGGTTAAAACGACTCAGTCCGGTTTAAACTGGCATTTACCTGCTCCGATTGAGCAAGTGGCTATTGTCAATGTTAAACAACAACGCTATATCGAAGTGGGTTATCGCAGTGTTGGTGGTGATCAATCCGTCGGTTCAGTACCTAAAGAAGCTTTGATGCTGACCAAAGACGAAAACATCGTTGATATACGCTTGGCTGTGCAATACCAGGTTAAAGATGCCAAAGAATATCTGTTTAATATTGTTAACCCTACCTCAACACTAAAACAAGTGATTGAGAGTGTGCAGCGTGGCGTGATTGGCGCCAGCACGATGGATTTTGTGTTAACTGAAGGGCGTAGCGAAGTTGTTACCCAAATCAAAAAAGAAATACAGGATGTGATGGATTCCTACAAGGCGGGCATTCAAATCACCAGTGTAAACTTACAGGATGCACAAGCGCCTGAGCAAGTTCAAAATGCTTACCAGGATGCCATTAAAGCTCGAGAAGATGAGCAGCGCTTAATCAACGAAGCCCAGGCTTATGCTAACGATGTGGTTCCGAAAGCGCGCGGTTTGGCGGCCAGAAAGCTGCAAGAAGCGGAAGGTTATCGCGAACAAGTCATCGCCCGTGCTGAAGGTGAAAGCAATCGTTTTACCAAACTGTTGGCTGAATATGTAAAAGCACCGGATGTGACCAGAAAACGTTTGTACATTGAAGCGATGGAAGGTGTGTTTTCTGAAACCAACACCATGATGATTGATGTCAAAGGCGCAAACAATATGCTGTATTTGCCATTAGACAAATTAAATCCAGTGCCGCAACCTGCTCAGGAAACCAGCAGCAATGCTACACCAACAGAGCAAACATCCGCAGCAGTCACCGAAGAAAAGGTTGATCCAGCATTGCGGACATCAATTCGTGGTCGTGAGGCAAGGGGACGCTAATGTTACAAAATAAGTTAATAGTTGGTTTGGCGGCGATTTGCATCATGGCTATGATGAGCATATTCACCGTTCATCAAGCAGAAAAAGCCATTAAATTTAAATTAGGTGAAATAGTTAAAGACGACTACGAGCCAGGCATACACTTTAAATGGCCGTTCGTTAACAACATCAAAAAATTTGATGCCCGAATCCAAACCATGGATTCTAAACCGGAGCAGTTTTTAACCGCTGAAAAGAAAAATGTGATCGTTGACTCGTTTGTAAAATGGCGTATCGGCAACGTTGCTACATTCTATACCGCAGTTGCCGGTGATACAGAACAGGCCAATTTACGTTTAAACCAAATTATCAAAGATGCGTTCCGGGGTGAATTTAGTAAACGTAATATAAAACAGCTGGTTTCTACTGATCGTCAGATAATTCGTGATATTCTTATCAAAAATTCTATGGCCTTAGCTGCAGAATTGGGTGTCGAAATCATTGACGTGCAAGTCATGCGTATTGATTTGCCAGAAGAAGTCAGTAGTTCTGTATTCCGCCGAATGGAAGCAGAGCGGGAAAGAGTTGCCAGAGAAATACGCTCTAAAGGTTCAGAAGCGTCTGAGCGAATTCGCGCTGATGCTGACCGGCAAAAAGTAGTCACCTTGGCCAATGCTTTCCGCGATGCAGAAAAAATTCGCGGTGAAGGCGATGCTAAATCAGCAGAAATTTATGCGCAAGCCTATGGTGCCGATACAGAATTTTTTACTTTCAATCGTAGTTTAAATGCTTACAAGAAGTCCTTCGCTAATTCTAGTACAATGGTGCTTGATCCGAATTCTGATTTCTTTAAATATTTTAAACAACAAAAATAATCATCATGGCTTAGGGCAGACCGAATCTGCCCTGACATTTGGTATTACGGAAACGCTCCAGCTCTTGGGGCGTTTTGTTTGAGTGGGACTATAAAAAATGCAACAAAAAGATTCTTGGCTGTTGCCGGAAGGTATCGAAGAGATTTTGCCCGAAGAAGCAAACCGATTGGAATATACCCGACGCAAAATTTTGGATATGTTTGCCTGTTGGGGTTATGAATTGGTTATTCCACCTTTTGTGGATTATTTGGACTCGTTGTTGACAGGTTCCGGTCATGATTTGGATTTGCAGACTTTTAAATTAACTGATCAAGTTAGTGGTGAAACCCTGGGTATCCGAGCTGATATGACTCCACAAGTAGCCAGGATCGACGCGCACAACCTAAAAAGGGAGTGTCCTACCCGGCTTTGTTACGCAGGCACCATACTGCATACCAATTGTGATTCCCTGCAAAAAAGCCGCAGCCCGATGCAGATTGGCGCTGAGTTATACGGACATTCCGGCACAGAAAGCGACATTGAGGTCATTCAGCTCATGCTGGAAATGCTGGCCATGACGGGTCTGGAAAACGTGCATCTGGATTTAGGCCATGTGGGCATTTACCGGTCATTATCCAGGCAAGCTGGTTTAACTGAACTGCAAGAAACGGAATTATTTGATATTTTGCAGCGTAAAGCCAGACCTGAGTTGCAAGATTTAATGGCTGGTTTTGACATTGACCAGAATCTAAAGAATATGTTTTCGCAGTTACCGCAATTGAATGGCGGGATTGATGTCATCAATAAGGCCCGATCAATTCTGGCCTCAGTCAATCAGGAACTAAAAACTGCCCTGGATGAACTGGATAATGTGGCTAAAAAATTGGCTATCAATTTTCCTGGATTACCAATAAGTTTCGATTTATCTGAGTTACGCGGTTATCATTACCACACTGGCATGGTGTTTTCTGCATTTGTACCGGAAGTTGGCAGAGAAATCGCAAGAGGTGGGAGATATGATAATATTGGCGCGGTTTTTGGGCGTCAACGACCAGCCACAGGCTTTAGTGCCGATTTAAAATTACTGTCAACATTAGGTAAAAACAGTAACGGACTATGCCAAGCTGACTTAATCTTTGCTCCTGGTCAGGATGAGCCGGAGTTACACGAAAAAATCAGGGAACTGCGTGCTGAAGGAAAAAAAGTCATCCAACAATTGCCAGGGCAATCGGGTGGTGCCGAACAAATGGGCTGCACACAATTACTGGAAAAACATAATCAAACCTGGGTCGTCAAGACTTCGCAATAAGCTGGAATCATTATAATTATGGGTAAAAACGTCGTAATCATCGGCACTCAATGGGGTGACGAAGGAAAAGGTAAGTTAGTCGATTTGTTAACCGATCATGCTGCGGCTGTGGTTCGTTTTCAAGGCGGTCACAATGCAGGGCATACCCTGGTTATTCAAGGGCAAAAAACCGTATTGCATCTGATTCCATCGGGTATTTTGCGTGAAAATGTGCAATGCTTTATTGGCAATGGCGTGGTGTTGTCGTTGAATGCCTTGCAAGAAGAAATCGAGTTTTTGGAAAAGGCCGGCGTGCCCGTTAAAAACCGGTTACTTATCAGTGAAGCCTGTACTTTGATTTTACCTGTGCACGTGGCAATTGATCAGGCCCGCGAGAAAGCGCGTGGCGCTAAAGCAATTGGCACCACTGGTCGAGGCATAGGTCCGGCTTATGAAGATAAGGCTGCACGGCGCGGATTACGGGCGGGTGATTTGTTAAATCCGGTCACGTTTGCCGAAAAACTGAAAGAATTGCTAGAATATCATAACTTCATGCTTAGCAATTACTATCATGTTGATACCGTTGATTTTCAACAAACGCTGGATGATGCGCTGCGCTTGGCTGAATATGTCAAACCCATGCTCACCGATGTCAGCGAAGAGCTTTATAAATATCAAGACGAAGGCAAAAATCTGTTGTTTGAAGGCGCACAGGGCGCTTTATTAGATTTGGATCATGGCACATTTCCTTATGTAACATCCTCTAGCACCACCGCTGGCGGTGCTGCTACCGGTTCAGGCGTTGGGCCTTTGGACATTGATTACGTATTAGGCATCACCAAAGCCTATTCCACCCGAGTGGGTAATGGCCCGTTTCCAACTGAATTAGACGATGCCAATGGCGAGCATTTAGGTGTTAAAGGCCATGAATTTGGCGCAACCACAGGTCGTAAGCGTCGTTGTGGTTGGTTTGATGCCGTATCTATGCGTAAATCAGCAAAGTTAAACAGCCTGAGTGGCATTTGTTTAACCAAGTTGGATGTGTTGGATGGATTGGCAAAAGTCGGTATTTGTAATGCTTACAAACTGAATGGCGTTATTACGCAAACCGCACCGTTGGGCGCCGAGCAGTATCAGGAATGCGAAGCGATTATCGAAGAAATGCCCGGTTGGGAAGGCACCACGGCAGGTGTAACCGATTATGCCGCTTTACCGGAAAATGCCAAGGCTTACATCAAGCGTTTAGAAGAACTGGTCGGTGTCAAAATCACCATTTTGTCCACGGGCGCTGAGCGTGATGAGACGATTATCTTGGAGCACCCGTTTCTATAACGCTTTGTTTGCATTGAATTGCCTCAATTAGATCTGTTAACAGGGACGTTGATTTATCTCAACCATTAGCTAGATGTCTGCATCTAATGTGTCAAAATCGTAAACAATAGATTTGACTTATATCCGTTTGTTTCCTATCTTAATTATAAATTTCAACGATTGGGCGTTTAATTATTTTGTGCAGCCATAATGTCCAACGACATATCGATGAGGAGATTTATGTTGGTTAGACATTTGCAAGGATTACAATGATTTCTGCTCAGGAATTTAATTTTGTGATTCAAGCCTGGAATGCCTGGACTTTAATGGCTGACAACCAGCAAGTAAATTCACTGGCTAATCCAGACCCCGGTTATAGTGGGTATGGTCAATCTTACGAACCATTAACCCTACCCAAATTACTGCAACGCCGCTTAAGTCCAATTGCCAAAGCTGTTTTTAATGTCGCTTTTCGCTGCTTAGACGTGGATGAAAAACTGGCCATTGTGTTTAGCACCTCGCACGGAGAAGTCAATAAAACCTTGGGTATGCTAATGGGTATGGTCGGCGGTGAAGGTATTTCACCAACGGCGTTCAGTTTGTCGGTTCATAATGCCATTTCCGGCTTGTTTTCCATTGCCAGCCAAAACCATCAGGAAATCAGCGTGCTTGCACCCGGTCAGGATGGCATTGCGCCTGCTTTTCTTGAAGCCTTGGGAGTATTGCAAGAGCAGGCTGCTGCTAAGCAGTCCCAAAACCATCCAGCCAATGCGGTGTTAATGGTTTTTTACGACGAGCCACTAGCGGACTTTTATCCAAGATTACCTGATTCATTAAAAGCACCTGGCAGTTGCGCGCTGGCAATAAAAATCGCTTTAACCGGAACTGGTTTGCCTATGTCGCTGGCAAGATCCAGCACACAAGCAAATGGTGGCGAACACGCATTGCAAACCTTTGCTTTTCTGGATTTTCTTCAGTCAGAATCCAAGTCATTGCAACTCGGCAATCACAGGCATAGCTGGATATGGCAAAAACACTAGCTGCAAAAATCAATTACAGCTGGCGATTGGTTGCCACTGCTATTAGCTTTACCAGCTTTGGGTTAGGCGGGTTAGTGTTATGGTTTTTAGTTTTTCCGGTGTTATTTATCCTTCCTGGCACAGCTAAAATTAAGATTGATAGAGGACAATCGCTCATTCACTACAGTTTTTATACCTTTATCGGCTTAATGCACCGATTGGGTGTGATGACTTATGAAGTGCATGGTTTAGAAAAATTAAACCGGCCTGGACAATTGGTTGTTGCCAATCATCCAACCTTGGTCGACGTCGTATTTTTGATTAGCCGAATTAAGCAAGCCAGTTGTATTGTAAAAGCCAAGCTGTGGCATAATCCGTTTATGCGCGGGCCGATCAAAAATGCCGGATATATCAAAAACGAAGATCCCGAAGTGATGATTGAAGAATGTGTGGCTTGGTTAAAGCAGGGGGGGTGTATGATTATTTTTCCAGAAGGCACCCGCTCCATTCCCGGCAAACCATTCCATTTTCAACGCGGGGCCGCTGCGATTGCGCTTCAAGCCAATGCCATAGTTACTCCGGTGACTATTACTTGCAATCCCAGTACGCTGACCAAGGCTGAGCAATGGTACCAAATTCCAGCCAGGCGATTTCATTTGACCATGTCAGTTGGCGACGATTTTATTTTGGATGAATTTACTGGCAACGCTTCAAAAACTCTAGGTGTGCGTCGCTTTAACCAGACTATGCAAGATTATTTTACTCAACAAAGGGAGCTTCCATAGCACTATGGAAAATGAATTAAAACAGCTTATTATTGATGTTCTTGATTTGGAAGACATCAATGTGCAAGATATAGACAGTCATGCCGCCTTATTTAATGAAGGTTTGGGATTGGACTCCATTGATGCCTTGGAATTAGGCTTGGCGATCCGAAAAAAATATAACGTCAAAATTGATGCTGAGAAAGAAGATGTGGTTAGAATTTTCTCGTCAGTGGCATCATTGGCTGAATACATACAAGCAGCACGCAGTTGAGGCCGGCTATGCAAGAACGCGATGAAATTTTAAGTGCTATCAAAGACATCATGACTGAAATGTTTGAAATTGATGAAAACGCCATCACGCTGGAAGCCAAACTTTATGAAGATTTGGACTTTGATAGTATAGATGCCGTGGACATGATCGTTCGACTTAAGGAAATGACCGGAAAAGCAGTTAAGGCTGAGGATTTTAAATCAGCCAGAACAATTGGTGATGTCGTGGAAGCCGTTTATAAGATGCTGCACAGTTAGAATGGGTTGGATTTTAAACGGATTAATTGGGTTAGCAACCTTGTTATATCCTGTGGCTGTGTTTTTTGGCAGCCAGTATTTTGCACCTTGGCAAATCGCAAGTTTACTGGTGGTGTTATTATCGATCAGGTTGATTGCCAGTTATTCCAGTAAACACTGGAGCAGGCCCATGCTAGTGGTGGGTATTGTCTTTGCCGGCCTTGCCATGTGGAGCAATCAGTTGCTTACCTTGCGTTACTATCCCGTTTTAATGAGTGTATTGTCTTTAATTATTTTTAGTTGGACTCTGATCTATCCCCCCAGTTTAATTGAACGACTGGCAAGGCTCCAGCATCCAGATTTACCCGCAACTGGCGTAATTTATACGCGACGCGTCACCCAGGTCTGGTGTGGTTTCTTTATAGTTAATGGCATGATTGCATTTGCTACCGCACGTTGGGCCAGCATGGAAATATGGAGTTTATATAATGGCTTGATTGCCTATGTATTGATGGGGCTGTTATTTGCGGTTGAATACCTGGTTAGAATTAAAACCCAAAAACATGCCCGTTAGCCCCATTTTGTTATCACACTACCTCAGTGCGGCCCAATCACCGGATAAAGCAGTTGCTTACCACGCTGGCCTAACCTATACATTCGAGCAATTTAAGTTTGCAGTTTGTTACTGGGTTAAGCAATTCATAGCGCAACCCGATCAGCGTTATGCGCTTTATACTGAAGATGCCTACCCGTTTACTGTGCTGTTGTTTGCCTTACTGCATGCCGGTAAACAAGTTTGGCTGCCGGGCAATAATCAATCCGGCACTGCCCAAAAATTATCCGCAGATTGCCGGTTAATAGGGGATTGGCCCTCTCAGCCAGCGTTTGATTATTGCTTGCAAAACAATGAAATTCCCGATCAACTGCTAGCGCCGCTAAATCCTGAACAATCCCAAATGGTTATTTTTACTTCTGGATCAACCGGGCAAGCTAAAGCCATTACTAAAACCCTAAACCAGTTACAGTTAGAGGTTACCGCACTTGAAAGTTATTGGGGTCAACAACTTGGCGATGCACACGTTTTAGCCACGGTTAGCCACCAGCATATCTACGGTTTATTATTCAGGGTGCTCTGGCCATTGTACGCAGGGCGCTGTTTTCACAGCCATGCTTATCTTAATCCAGAGTTATTAATCCAGGCCGCCACACATATGCCAGCTTGTTGGGTGGCCAGTCCAGCCCACTTAAAACGCCTGGATGCTGATTCACCTTGGCAAGGAATTGCTCAGTTACATGCCATATTTAGCTCAGGTGGCGTTTTGGCAGATAAGTCCAAACAACAAATACAGCAAGCGAGTGGGTTATCGGTAATGGAAATCTATGGTAGTTCTGAAACCGGCGGTATTGCCTGGCGGCAAGATGATTCGGCCTGGCAGTTGTTTCAGGGCATGAGCCTAACAGAAGCTGGCGATGGTTATTGGTTGCGTTCACCTTATTTGCCTAGCCATTCTGAAGGGTTAATGCTGGATGATGAAATCAACTTGCTCATGGATGGACGATTTTTACTGCATGGCCGGGCAGACCGCATTGTAAAAATAGAAGAAAAGCGTTTGTCGCTGATAGAACTGGAACAACGCTTGTTGACTTCGCCTTTGTTAGAAGAAGTTGTGGCCTTAACCAGCAATAAAAATCGTGATAAGGTTGCTGTGGTGTTGGTACTTAGTCAATCTGGAAAAGATGTTCTGGCCAACTTTGGCAGGAACAGTCTGATAAAACAGCTTAAAGAACTGCTTTCGCCCTGGTTTGAACGGGTTGTCATCCCCAGAAAATGGTTGCTCGCTAACCATATACCGGTAACAGCCCAAGGTAAAATTCAACAAGGCTTATTATCCAGTTTAATCGATTGCGATCACCAACAATTACCGCAGGTACTGCAGGTAACCATGATAGATCACGAGGTGCAACTGGAACTAAAAATACCTAACAGCCTAATCTATTTCCCGGATCATTTTGCCGGATTTCCTGTGTTGCCTGGCGTGGTACAATTGGCTTGGGTAGCGTATTTTGCGCCTTTATTTTTTGGAATAGCGCAAGATTTTAAGCCGTTAACGCAGCTTGAAACAATCAAATTCTCCCAAATCATAAAACCTAACGATGAGCTGACCTTAACTTTAAACTGGAAAGCAGAACAAGGTAAACTACAGTTTAAATTTAGCTCTGCCGCGGGTGTGTTTAGCTCGGGGCGGATGGTCAATGCTTAGCAAATCAGGTTTGTAAATCAAACTGTAACTATTCGGCATTTTGTAAAAAACAAGCTTTCAAATATATTCATCTTGATACGCCGCCCCCGGCCATTCTTGCAGTCGCCTATTAAAATCAACATGGTTTTCGTGATCAACTAATGAGACGTTTGCTATGCCGGTTTCCTGGTTTTGCTGTACCCAAATCGGCCGACTAAATGCGCGCATGTAGTCGGCATCTTGTTCCAGTGATCTGATAAAAGCCGGTGGATATTTGGGGAGGGGTGATCTGTAGTCGGCTGGTTCGTCCAGCTGCAAAGGATAAACCGGATACAACAGATCATCTTGAATAAGTATTTGCGGTTTTATACATTCATTAACTGTGTTAAACCACAAGCGACACCACATGCCCGCATCGTGCTTTTCTTCATCTGTAAAAGGCGACCCATGAAAGCCTTGTTCCACTGTCAACACAAAGTTGCCTTGCGGAAAATTTAAAATGTTAGTGTAATCCCCGCCTGGCATATCTTCAGCAATTGAGATTCCTTTCTTACCAGCGACTGTCAATGATAGTTGTATGGCCCGCACAGCGTCCGTTTTGAATTGTATGGGCTCATCAAGATAAACCTCAGTGTCGCAACAGCCAATCCCGTTTATGGTAAAAACCGCGATGCTGGCAGGCAACCAGCTAAATCCCTGTCGGTAGTGCACATTTTCTAGCTGGTTTTTAGCGTAAACACAAAGCGAGCGATCATAGATATAGAGAACGCCAGAGCACGGACGAATATTAAATGACACCAGTTTCATGACAATTCCCTTGTTAGCGATTTCGAATGCAAGCAGTGGTGATATATGCTTTTTAATCGCTTTCGCCTGAGTTTAACCCAATTGATATCCATAATAAGACGGGCTTGATCGGCGGAGTTTAGCCTTGGAGTGGCTAATACCATTCCAGGTTGATTGCTTGGGTACAGGGGGGTTTTAAAAATTAGCATTTTCAAGGCTAACCTTCTTGTTAAGTTTAATAAACCATTTAAAAAAACAGGTTTTGTTGCTAAGGTGGCAGATTATCGCATGTTTAATTTAAAAAGCTTAAAAATTGTACTGATATGTTTATATCCAGAAATTATCACACTGATTTTTATAAATTCTTTATATAGAGCGCGTTACAGTAATAACCAAGTCAATTCTAAGGAGCGATCATGAGCTTTATTTATGGTTTAAGTGCGCTACTGGCATTAGCATTATTTGTGTATTTGCTGGTGGTTTTGTTTTTTCCGGAGAAATTCTGATGACGGCAAACAGTGTTGTACAAATTGGGCTGTATGTATTGGTTTTATTGGTGCTGGCTAAACCATTGGGTGAGTATATGGCTAGAGTTTATGACAACAGCCCGCACTGGTTAACCAGTTTATTATCTCCGTTTGAACACAAGGTATATCAAATTTGCGGGGTTAATCCGGAACAGGATATGCGCTGGACAGAATATGCAGCCGCATTGCTGTGGTTTAATCTTTTTGGCGGACTGGTGATGTTTGCTTTGCAAATGGAGCAAGCTCATTTACCACTAAACCCGCAGCAATTAAGCAATGTCAGCACTGATTCTGCGTTAAATACTGCAATCAGCTTTGTTAGCAACACCAATTGGCAAGGCTACAGCGGTGAAACAACCATGAGTTACCTTGCCCAAATGCTGGGCCTTTCGGTACAAAACTTTGTTTCTGCCGCGACTGGCATGGCGGTGTTGGTGGCTATGATACGTGGTTTTCAACGGGTGCAAGCGCCTGGCATTGGCAATTTTTGGCAAGACTTAACACGAGGCACGCTATATATATTGCTGCCTTTGTCGTTGGTTTTTGCCTTGTTTTTGGTTGGACAAGGTGTCGTGCAAACTTTTAAACCCTATTGGCAGGTGCCCGTTATAGAGCAAGTGAACAACACAGCATCCGCCACCCAAACCATTGCCGTAGGCCCCGCTGCCTCTCAAATTGCAATAAAACAACTGGGCACCAATGGCGGTGGTTTTTTTAACGCCAACTCGGCGCATCCATTTGAAAATCCAACGCCACTGAGCAATTTTTTAGAAATGTTAGCGCTGCTGTTAATTCCCGCCGCACTTTGTCACACCTTTGGCGCTTTGATAGGCGATAGACGGCAAGGCTGGGCGATCTTGACGGCAATGACCCTGGTGTTTTTACTACTGCTGCCTACGGTGTATTTGGAGCAATCCGGCAATCCGAATCTAGCGGCTTTAGGCGTCGATCAAACGCCCAGTGCCCTGCAGTCTGGCGGCAATATGGAAGGCAAGGAAACCCGATTTGGCATTACCAACTCAACTATTTGGGCGGTAGCAACCACGGCGGCATCCAATGGTTCTGTAAATGCCATGCACGATTCATTTACGCCACTGGCCGGCATGATTCCGTTATGGCTAATTCAGCTTGGCGAAGTTATCTTCGGCGGGGTAGGCTCCGGCTTATATGGCATGCTGATTTTTGCTTTAATCAGTGTGTTTGTGGCGGGTTTGATGATCGGACGCACGCCGGAATATCTGGGCAAAAAAATAGAAGCATTTGAAATGCAGATGGCTTCCATCATTATTTTGATTCCGGCATTTCTTATTTTAGGCGGAACTGCACTGGCTGTGCTGATTGATGCGGGAAAAAGTTCGGTCTCAAATCCAGGTGCGCATGGCTTTAGCGAGATTTTATACGCGTTTTCATCGGCATCCGGTAATAACGGCAGTGCGTTTGCCGGATTAGGCGCAAACACCCCGTTTTATAACATTGCTTTAGGATTTTGCATGTTAATTGGCCGGTTTGGCATCATAGTGCCAGTGTTAGCCATAGCGGGTTCCTTGGCGCTAAAAAAATCCGTGCCGGTTACATCTGGCACCCTGGCTACCCACACGCCAATCTTTGTGATGTTGTTAATTGGCACTATCATTTTGGTGGGAGCCTTAACCTTTGTGCCAGCCCTGGCTTTAGGGCCGGTGGTGGAACATATCATAATGACCACGACTACAGGAGTCGCGTCATGAGCCATCAACAAGCCTTGTTTGATAAAACTATTGTGTTACAAGCCTTAATCGAATCAGTTCGAAAACTGGCACCGCAACAACAATGGAAAAATCCGGTCATGTTTGTTGTGTATATCGGCAGTCTGCTGACCACGGGTTTAAGCATTTCAGCATTACGTGAAGGCAATACGGAAGCTGGCTTTATGCTGCATATCAGTTGTTGGTTATGGTTTACGGTTTTATTTGCCAACTTTGCCGAAAGCATTGCAGAAGGCCGCAGCAAAGCCCAGGCACAATCATTACGCAGTGCCAAGCGCGACATTATGGCTAAAAAGCTAGATGGTCCCGGGTACTCGCAAGATTTTACAAAAGTGAGCAGTAGCAATTTACGGTGCGAGGATATTGTGCTTATCGAAGCGGGCGATTATGTTCCTGCTGACGGAGAAGTCATTGAAGGCGTGGCTTCTGTTGATGAAAGCGCCATTACGGGAGAATCCGCGCCTGTGATTCGTGAATCCGGCGGCGATTTCAGTTCTGTAACTGGCGGAACGCGAGTATTGTCGGACTGGCTGGTGGTTAGGGTAGTGGTGAATCCCGGCGAAGCATTTTTAGATAGAATGATCGCGATGGTGGAAAGTGCTTCCAGGCAAAAAACACCCAATGAGATCGCCTTAACCATTTTACTGGTCGCGCTAACCCTGATCTTTCTGTTAACTACCGTCACCTTAATGCCGTTTTCGATTTACAGCGTTGAGGTAGCTCGTGCTGGCAGTCCGGTTTCTATTACAGTACTGGTGGCATTGCTGGTTTGTTTAATTCCGACCACTATCGGCGGATTGTTATCTGCCATTGGTGTGGCGGGCATAGGCCGGATGATGCAGAAAAATGTCATAGCAACCTCTGGCCGTGCTATCGAAGCTGCCGGCGATGTTGATGTGCTGCTTTTGGATAAAACCGGTACGATAACGTTAGGCAACCGGCAGGCTTCGGCGTTTTTTCCCATAGGTGAAACCAGTGAGCTGGAATTGGCGGATGCTGCGCAACTGGCGACCTTGGCGGATGAAACGCCCGAAGGCCGCAGTATTATAGTATTGGCAAAACAGAAGTTTGCAATCCGCGAACGAAATATCCATGAAATTGGCGCAACCTTTGTGGCCTTTAGCGCTCAAACCCGCATGAGTGGCGTTAATATTGGTGACCGGCAAATAAGAAAAGGCGCTGGCGATGCGATTCGACATTTTGTTGAGGCACAACATGCCAAATTTCCAGAACAAGCCATTCAACTTGCCGATAAAGTAGCCCGCCGTGGCAGCACACCGTTGTTAGTGGCTGATGGCGCGAAGGTATTGGGTGTGATTGAACTTAAAGACACGGTTAAAGGCGGCATCAAAGAACGTTTTGTGGAATTGCGCCGCATGGGCATCAAAACTATTATGATTACTGGCGACAACCGGTTGACTGCCGCCGCGATTGCCGCAGAAGCCGGTGTGGATGACTTTTTGGCGGAAGCCACACCGGAAGCCAAGTTAAAGTTAATCCGTGAACAACAAGCCGATGGCCGGTTAGTAGCCATGACAGGTGATGGCACTAACGATGCGCCGGCACTGGCGCAAGCTGATGTCGCTGTGGCCATGAATTCAGGCACGCAAGCAGCCAAAGAAGCGGGCAATATGGTGGATCTGGATTCTAATCCAACTAAATTGATTGAAATCGTCGAAACCGGCAAGCAAATGTTGATGACCCGTGGTGCATTAACTACTTTTAGCCTGGCAAATGATCTAGCCAAATACTTTGCCATCGTACCAGCGGCTTTTGCCAGTACATATCCGCAACTTAATGCGCTTAATATCATGGCCTTAAGCAGCCCCAATAATGCCATATTAGCGGCAGTCATCTTTAATGCCCTGATTATCGTAGCCTTGATTCCACTAGCATTGCGTGGCGTGGCTTATCATCCGCAAAGTGCGGAAGTGCTATTGCGTAATAATCTGCTGGTTTATGGCGGGGGCGGGGTGATTGTGCCGTTTATTGGTATTAAGCTGATTGATATGGGGCTGGCGTTGTTGTGATTGATAGCGCTCCTGTTATCACTCCAGTGTTAAATCTGGAAACCAGCCCTGCGAAGTATATATTTTAGGACATCGATTATGACCAGCCAAATCAAACCCGCCATCCTGATGTTATTGTTTTTTACCCTGATAACTGGCATAGCTTATCCATTGCTAGTGACGCTCAGTGCGCAACTGGTTTTTCCAAACCAGGCCAACGGCAGCATGTTGGGTGATGCCGCTAAACCAGTGGGTTCAGCATTAATCGGGCAACCATTTAGCCAGCCGCAATATTTCTGGGGACGGCCATCGGCAACATCGCCCACCGCTTATAACGCTGGCAGCTCAAGCGGTTCCAACCAAGGCCCCAATAATCCCGCATTGCTACAAGCCGTGCAGGCACGCATAAAAATCTTTCATAAAGCCGACCCTAAAAACGCACAAGCCATTCCAGTCGAATTAATCGCCGCCTCCGCCAGCGGCTTGGATCCGCATATAAGTCCGGCTGCAGCAGAATACCAACTGGTCAGAGTTGCTAACGCTCGGCAATTACCGGTGCAGACGCTGAAAGATTTATTGGCTAAGCACACGGAAGCCAGGACATGGGGTATTTTAGGCGAGCCAAGAGTGAATGTGCTCAAGCTCAATCTGGCACTGGATCAGTTGCATTAAGTTATGAATGATAATCGCCCAAATCCTGATGCCTTATTAGCCAGAGTAGAGCGCGACGAGCAAAGACGTAAGCGCGGGAAGCTAAAAATATTTTTTGGCGCTGCGGCTGGTGTTGGTAAAACCTACGCCATGCTGCAAGCGGCAAAGGCAAAACTGGCCGAAGGTTTAGACGTGGTGGTCGGCTTGGTGGAAACTCATCAACGTCCGGAAACCATCGCAGTTTTACAAGGACTGGATGTGCTACCGCCTAGATTGGTTAAGCATAGAAATACCTTGTTAAGAGAATTTGATCTTGATGCGGCGCTCAAGCGTCAGCCCGGCTTGATCCTGGTGGATGAGCTTGCTCACAGCAATGCCCCAAGCTGCCGCCATCCCAAACGTTGGCAAGATGTGCAGGAATTATTACGCGCGGGCATTGATGTATACACGACCATAAACGTGCAACATCTGGAAAGTTTAAAAGATGATGTTGGCGCTATGACGGGCGTTAATGTATGGGAGACCGTCCCTGATACTGTGTTTGAAATGGCAGATGAGGTGGAGTTAATCGATTTGCCACCGGATGAGCTATTGCTGCGTCTAAGTGAGGGTAAGATTTACCTGCCGCAGCAGGCCGAGCAAGCCATACAGAATTTTTTCCGCAAAGGCAATTTAATGGCCTTGCGCGAGCTGTCTTTGCGTTGTACGGCGGATCGGGTAGATGCGCAAATGCAAGATTACCGGGATGATCATGCTATTAGGGATGTTTGGCAGGTTGGTGAGCGGGTTTTGGTGTGCATTGGGCCGAATGCAATTGCCGAAAGACTGGTGCGAGCAGCCAAGCGCTTGGCAAATAGTCTACATGCACAATGGATAGTCACTTATGTAGAAACGCCGCAATTGCAGCGTTTACCTGCCGAGCGTAGAGATCAGGTCTTGAAAGTACTCAGGTTTGCCGAACAACTAGGAGCAGAAACCATCACTTTGTCGGGGCCGGAGATAAGCGCAGAGATTTTAAATTTTGCCAGAAGCAGAAATGTGACCAAGATTGTTCTGGGAAAACCCGGCCGGCGAGGTTGGCAGCGCTGGTTGTTAGGCTCCGTGGTCGATGTGTTAATTTCAGAAGCGCACAACATCAATGTCTATCTGTTAGGTAGTCCGCGTGAAGATGAGAGTGGGCTGACTAAAACGGCAAAATCGATCCATAGAACCAGTCCGCCTTGGGGGACAGGGATTAAACGCCGCTGGACGAATTGGTTTTGGGCCTTGGCAATGACGGGTTTTACCAGCATGATCGCATGGCTTATGGCTGGTCAGTTTGAACTTGCCAATTTGGTCATGGTGTATTTGTTGGGCGTGGTGTTTGTTGCCGTTAAGGCCGGTAGAGAACCGGCTATTTTAGCGTCTGTTTTATCAGTGGCAACCTTCGACTTTTTTTTCGTCAGTCCGACCTTAACTTTTGCGGTCAATGATGCGCAATACCTGGTCACGTTTTTAATCATGTTGACAGTGGCTATCATTATCAGTCACTTAACGACTAATATGCGTTCACAGGCGAAGGTAGCTGCGCATAGAGAACGTCGTGCCAGTGTGCTATATGGTTTAAGTGAAGAATTAGCCGGTAGTCGCACAATCACCGAAGCGGCGAGTGTGGCCAATAGACATATTAAAGCCGAATTTGGTGGTAATAATGTATTGTTGTTACCACTCGAAGACGGGCGGATTGCCTATCCGTTGGACCCGCCAGAACCAGGGTCTTTAACCGGATGTGATTTGGACGTTGCGCAATGGGTGTTTGATCATGGGCAGATGGCGGGTGAGGGCACTGATACGCTGCCCGGTGCGGGGGCGTTATTTGTTCCTATGACTGGATTCAGCGGCGTTTTGGGTGTGATGGTGCTAAAACCGGCCAATTTGCGCCGCGTATTCCTGCCCGAACAACGGCGTTTGCTGGATACATTTATTAGCCAGATTGGACAGGCCTTTGAGCGTTTGCGTTATGCTGAAGTGGCCAAACAAACCCAAATGCGCGTTGAATCTGAAATATTAAGAAGCTCATTATTAAGCGCTATTTCCCATGACTTGCGCACACCATTGGCGTCTATCGTTGGAGCTGCCAGTACGTTAGTCGAAGAAGAAAGCAAACTCAGCTCGGCAGATCGGCAAGAACTTAGTAAAGCCATTTATGACGAAGCCCAGCGCATGTCCAATCTGGCAAATAACATCCTGGATATGGCCAGGCTTGATGCAGGAAAAGCGCCCATTAACCGGCAATGGTATCCATTGGATGAAATTATCGGCGGGGCATTGGCCAGATTACAATCCAAACTGGCCCACCGGAAAGTGCAGAGTAAACGCCCCGATGGCTTATGTATGGTGCGCCTGGATGCGGTATTAATTGAGCAGGTTTTGGTCAATCTGCTCGAAAACGCCTGCAAATATACCCCACCAGAATCGCCCATTGATATTTTCGCCGAAATATCGGCGCATACCTTAAAGATTACCGTTGCTGACCGAGGCCCGGGTATTCCGTCAGGTGAAGAAGAAAAGTTGTTTGATAAATTTTATCGTTTACAACGGGAAGGTATGCGCAGTGGTGTTGGCTTGGGATTGGCTATTTGTCGCGCCATAGTGATTGCGCATGGCGGCGTTATCGGTGCGAGCAATCGTGAGGGCGGAGGAGCGCAGTTCTTTTTTATTCTGCCGATTGATGAAGCCTTGCCGTCTGTTGATGAAGGGTACTTGCCAGATGAATAGCGTAAAGCCAATCATCGTTGTTATCGAAGATGATGCGCAAATATGCCGGTTTCTGCGCACTAGTTTATTAGTGCAAGGTTTTCAGGTGTTTGAGGCGAATACCGGTGAACGCGGCTTGGTTGAAGTTGGCACCCGCAAGCCGGATTTGGTGATTCTGGACATAGGCTTACCGAAAATGGATGGCTTAGCGGTCATCACAAAAATTCGGGAATGGTCGGCTGTACCCATAATCGTATTATCAGCTCGCAGCCAGGAAAATGATAAAATTGCCGCGCTTGATGCAGGTGCCGATGATTATTTAACCAAACCATTCGGTATCGGTGAATTGGTGGCGCGCATACGGGTCTCGCTAAGACATGTCAACCAATTGCTCAGTGATAAAGTTAAAACCGAATTTAGTGTGGGCGATTTGCACGTTGATTTAAGCCGTCGTTTAGTGCACATCGGCAAGCAGGAAATTCATCTTACCCCGATTGAATATCGCTTGTTGTCCGTGTTAATCAATCACGCGGGAAAAGTCATGACACATCGGCAGTTACTGCTCCAGGTTTGGGGGCCAGCGTATGTGGAGCACGCGCATTATGTGCGGATTTATATGGGCCAGCTGCGGCAAAAATTGGAAACTGATCCAACTCAACCGAAGTATTTATTAACTGAAGTTGGGGTAGGGTACCGGTTGGCTGATTGGGGGTAGTTTTTCTTGAATAACCACCTTTTTGTGTCAATGAGCCCACTATATCAGGCCACCTATCGCCTCTATTTTTTCAAAATAACGCTAATCATTAAACTCTTTACAGTAAATTTTCAACGCATCAACCAGCACCAGACACCCTGGATTTTAAATGTGCGGATAGCCGTTGCATTGCTGATGAGGCATCGCTAACTGCCAGATGAACATTGATTATGCTGGGCACGTTTTTATCGAGCAATGCTTTTACCAGCGCATCTTCAAAGGCGGTTTCGGTTGGTGCGTCATAGCCATTCAACGGTCCAAACAGCTCACCTAACCGATCAAATCGCCAGGGGCTGATGTCGTTAAATGGTCCTTCCAGAATGCCTCTCTCGGTGCTATAGCCGCCATTGTTAAAAACGATAACAATAGGAGCCAAGCCATATCGGGCGTGTGTTGATAACTCTGTGCCAGTCATTTGAAAGGCACCATCGCCCACCAATATCAATGCGCGATGCTGTGGACGAGCAATCTGGGCACCAAGCGCGGCCGGCACTGCAAAGCCCATTGATGCGTAAAATGCAGAAGCTAAAAACTCGGTTTGCTCGTGTACCCGCAAATCAATGGCGGCAAACAGGCAGTCACCGACATCACAAACCACAATAAAATCTGGAGTCAATGCCATATTTAATCTGGCGATTAGCCTTTTGATGGTCATGGCCTGATTAGGTTGCGGAAAATCAATTGGCTCAGGTGTGCTGACTGAATACGAAGATTGTTCAGCTTGCTTGTGCACCGAACTCGTTAGCGCAGTTAAGAAATCAGCAATCGCAACACGCGGATAACGATGAGAACGGATAGTTATTTCATTCTGAGCTGCACGCACGATTCGTTGTTGATCAAGATGCGCGGTGTAAATGCCGGAATCAATATCGGTTAAGGTGACACCCAGCATCAATAACAAATCGGATTGTTCAACCATGTAACGGGCGTTTTCTGGGCTCATGGCACCTTCATAAATTCCCAGATACAACGGATGCAGTTCTGCCATCACAGATTTACCCGAAAGGGTCGCTACCACTGGAAAATTGGATCGTTCAGCAAACTTTACCAGCGAATTCTGTAAGCCGCGTCGGTGTAATTCTATGCCCGCCATAATAATGGGGGATGTCGCTTGCTCCAGTAACTGCATGGTTTCGGAAACCGCATCTGCCAATGCAAGCTCATCACTGACGAATGGAGCCGTATCTTCAATGGGTAGTTGGAAACCGGTTGCCATTAACTGGTCGCGCGGTAATTCGATATAAATCGGTTTACAACATTGTTTTGCGGCGGCGATGGCCCGGTCAATTTGCCTAAAAGCAATCAATGGATCATCCAGCACCACGGCGGCACAGGTGATGCGCTCAAAAATTTCACGCTGGAAGTCAAACGGGCCAAAACGATGATGGATTAAAGGGTCATCCCGCTGCTCAATGACGCCTGGCGCGCCACTGATCACCACCACAGGCGATGATTCCGCATAAGCGCCCGCGACGGCATTGACGGTATTCAAGGCTCCAACGCCATAGGTTACGGCCAATGCGCCCAAACCCTTACAGCGCGCATAACCGTCAGCGGCAAAGGCCGCAGTATCTTCACGCGTGGTGCCAATATGGTGAATTTGACTTTTATAAATTAAGTCATAAAAACTTAATACATAATCACCGGGTACGCCAAAAATGTGTTCAACACCCGCTTCATATAAACGTCTAAGCAAATAGTTGCCAATAGTTTCAGTGGTCATGCTGTATTTTCCAGGGCGGAAAAGTATTTTTGAAGTAAATTGGCGATCCGCCTGTTTACCAATTATCCAAAATCATACGTCCAAGTTTGCACTGAATTTGCCGAAGTGCAATCAATTGAGTTTTTTAATCAGGCAAAGCGTGATTAAGATTAACATTTCACCTTGACCTATGTAATCTACAAGTTATTTTAATATGTAAAGAGCTATATCTCTTGGCGAGCAATTTAACAAAAGCAGGTCAAGTGTGATTGTGTTTATAACTGAAACCATATGTCGAATCTACCAAACATGAAGGCTGACTTTCCTAATGATTTAGTAAGATCACAGGCGACTGATCAACAGTCTATCGATCAGTGTGGGCCTATCATTAGCGCACTGCAGGAGAGTGAAGAACGCTTTCGGCAAATGGCGGAAATGACAGGCGAGTGGTTATGGGAGCAAGACCCCAATGGCTTTTATATCTACAGCAGCGTGGCGGTTAAACAAATTCTGGGATTTAATCCTGAGAATATGTTGGGCAGGCACTACACAGAATTTTTAACCACTGAAGATAGAGCCACTCAACAACCTTACGTTAGCAAACATGAACCATTTTACGCACTGATTAATCACTACCAACACAAAGATGGTCATGAAGTATTAACCGAATCAACCGGTTTACCGATTGTCGATGCGCAAGGCCAGCTGATTAAATGGCGTGGTGTCGATCGCGACATTACAGTTCGTAAACAAATTCAGGACGATTTGATTGATAGTGAAAAACGCACGCGTTTAATCATAGAAAGTTCCATCAATGCTATCGTACTGATGGATTCATACGGCATTATTACTGACTGGAACAAGCGCGCGGAAAAAATGTTCGGTTGGCTGGCCGCAGAAGCGATTGGTCAACGTCTGGATGAACTTATTATTCCAGAACGTTATCGACTTGCGCATCGGGCAGGCATGCAAAATTTTTTGCAAACCGGGGAAGGCCCCATGTTAAACCGGCAAGTTGAAACAACGGCTTTGCGCCGGAGCGGTGTTGAATTTCCAGTTGAAATCAGCGTTTCCACCTTAAAATTGGGCAATGCGTATATCTTTAGCGGATTTATCCACGATATCAGCGCACGTAAATTAGCGGAACAACAAATCCGGGACGCCCAGGTAAAATGGGCGATTGCGCAAAGCGAAATAAATATCGCCCGCCAGATTCAAGCCTCATTGTTACCGGCCGAAGCCATTACCAGTAAACATTTCGAAATAGCCGGTTTCTGCCTGCCAGCCAATCAGGTCGGTGGTGATTATTATGATTATTTTTATCGCCAAGACCATCAATTGGACATGCTGATTGCCGATGTGTCCGGTCATTCACTTGGGCCTGCCTTATTTATGGTAGAAGCCCGCAGTGCCATTAGAATCCAAGCCAAGCGCCCTGGTGGCGCTGCGGAAACTTTGCAAATTCTGAATAATTTTTTATTTCAGGATTTAAATAAAACCGATTTTTTTATTACTTTATTTTACTTGCAATATGACATCAACTTTCAACGCTTAAGTTATGCCAATGCCGGTCACCCATCGCCATTACATTACCGCTCAACACAACAAAATTGCCAGCTGCTGGATGCTGAAGGACTCATCCTGGGGGTGCGGGAACATGTCTATTTTGCAGAAAAAACTCAGCAAATTGACAAAGGTGATGTCATCTTGATTTATACGGATGGTTTGACGGAAGCAGAAAATCCGCTCGGTGAGTTTTTTGGTCTGGAGCGGGTGAATACATTTCTGATTCAGCATGCCCAATCGAACCCACAGGCCATCATTGCGGCTTTGCTGGATGAACTTAAACAGTTTTGCCAGCAAGATATGTTTAAGGATGATGTGACCTTATTGGTTTTTAAGCGGGTATAGCTAACATTCTGTTCGCCCAACGGTACGTTGACGTTTTTGTGTTGGCTGTGTAGCTATCGACAATGACGGGTGAACCCATTGATATAGCCTGATAAAATAAATTTATCTTCATCCAGTGCATTAATTTAAGCTATTTTAATCAAAAGCTGGTATCACTATTAAAGTTTCCAAACGAAAGCAAAGAATATAATTCTTATCCAATGAAATTAATTAGATTTAGTTCGCTCCAATTGTCAAGTTTAAGAGTTTTGTAACTGCGATAGAGTCGAGAATTTAAACCTAAATTTTGTGATTGATTTTTCGGGCGGTTTAATTCTGCTATTATTTTAGTGCTTGGGTGGTTTATTGAAAAATACTTGATAAATTAATCCTTAAGACTCTATGCAGAATTATCAAGATAGGCTATAAAACAGTCGTATTTTTTATTTTAATAAAGCTTGAAATTAACAGGTCTTAATCCCATATTAAAGATTGATGAATATACTAAATTTGTAACTATGTCCGAATTTGATCCTTTTAGAGACCATGATGATGGGTTGGCGGTTTTATCGGCTAAGCCAAAACTTAAAAAACCGCCTTTGTACAAGGTTCTGTTGCTCAATGATGATTTTACGCCAATGGATTTTGTTATAGAAATTTTAATGGACTTTTTTGCTATGCCTGAAGATAAGGCCACTCAAGTGATGTTGCAAGTACATACGCAAGGTGTTGGTGTGTGTGGAACATATTCTAAAGATGTTGCTGAAACCAAGGTTTATATCGTTAATGAATATTCGCGCGAGCACCAACATCCTTTGTTGTGTTCGATGGAAGAAGTTTAGGTTGGAGAGCATATGTTAAGTAAAGAACTTGAAATTACCTTAAATCAGGCTTTTAAAAATGCCCATGATAAGCGTCACGAATTTATTACGGTTGAGCATCTTTTACTTGCTCTGCTGGATAATGCTTCGGCTGAGGCTATTTTGAAAGCATGTGGCTCTGATATTAAAGCCTTGCGGGCGCAGTTAACTCAGTTTATTACTGATACTATGTCATTGATTCCAGAGGGAGTACAGCGGGAAACCCAGCCTACATTAGGTTTTCAGCGTGTTTTGCAAAGGGCGGTGTTCCATGTGCAAGCCTCTGACAAAAAAGAAGTATCAGGTGCCAATTTGTTTGTGGCTTTGTTTAGTGAGCAAGACTCGCACGCAGTGTATTTGCTAAACAAGCAAGATATTTCACGCCTGGATGTTGTCAATTACCTGGCGCATGGCATATCAAAACTTGATCAGGATCATGAAGCACCCGAGACCAGAAACGTGGAACAAAATAACGGTGAGTCTGAAGCAGTTGGCAGTCCTTTGGAAAAATATACCACGAATCTGAACGAGGAAGCCGCTCAAGGCAGAATCGATCCATTAATCGGTCGAGAGCTGGAGGTTGAGCGCACTATCCAAACATTATGTCGTCGTCGCAAAAATAATCCGTTACTCGTGGGCGAGGCTGGCGTTGGTAAAACTGCGATTGCTGAAGGTTTGGCAAAACGTATCGTTGAAGAAGATGTGCCCAATGTTTTAATGAACAGCGTTATTTACTCACTGGATTTAGGCGCGTTAGTGGCGGGCACAAAATACCGCGGTGATTTTGAAAAACGCTTAAAAGCCTTAATGAACCAGATAAAAAACGAACCAAATGCGATTTTATTTATAGATGAAATTCATACCATTATCGGTGCCGGATCGGCATCGGGTGGCGTAATGGATGCATCTAATCTAATTAAACCCGTTTTAGCTTCCGGGCATTTGCGTTGTATTGGCTCAACCACTTATCAGGAATATCGTGGTGTGTTTGAGAAAGATCACGCCTTGGCACGACGTTTCCAAAAAATTGATGTTGTAGAGCCTTCAATTGAAGATACCATTTTAATTTTAAAAGGCCTTAAAACCCGTTTTGAAGATTTCCATGCTGTTAAATATTCTTCAGAAGCCTTGCGATTGGCAGCCGAACTGTCTGCTCGCTATATAACCGATCGTCATTTGCCTGATAAAGCCATTGATGTAATTGATGAGGCGGGTGCAAAACAGCGCATGTTACCGGATGCTGATAGAAAGCAATTGGTCGACGTAGCCGAAATTGAAGAAATTATCTCAAAAATGGCCAGAGTGCCGGCTAAATCAGTGTCATCCAATGATATTGATAAGCTTGGTAATTTGGAAAAGAATCTGAAAATGTTGGTGTTTGGTCAAGATGAAGCAATTTCTGCTTTGGCATCGGCGATAAAATTATCCAGGGCGGGACTAAGAGAAACTCAAAAAACCATTGGTTCTTTCTTGTTTGCCGGCCCAACTGGGGTAGGTAAAACTGAAGTAACCCGGCAATTAGCCAAGGTGCTGGGGGTGGAATTAATTCGTTTTGACATGTCAGAGTACATGGAGCGGCATACGGTTTCCAGACTGATTGGCGCACCTCCAGGTTATGTTGGCTTTGATCAAGGTGGCTTGTTAACTGAGCAAGTTACTAAACATCCACATGCAGTGTTGTTGTTGGACGAGTTGGAAAAAGCCCATCCAGACGTGTTTAATCTGTTATTGCAGGTTATGGATCATGGCACGTTAACGGACAACAATGGTAGAAAAGCTGATTTTCGCAACATTATTTTGATTATGACAACCAATGCCGGGGCAGAGGAGGGTAGCCGTGCTTCCATCGGCTTTACTCAGCAAGATCATGTTACCGACAGCATGAAAGTCATTGAAAAAGGATTTTCACCGGAATTTCGTAACCGGCTTGATGCTATTATTCAATTTAAACCTTTGGATATCAGTATTGTTGGTAACGTGGTTGATAAGTTTATTTTTGAACTGGAAGCGGTTTTGTCAGATAAAAACGTGACCTTAACCTTGGATCCAGAAGCCAGATTGTGGCTGGCAGAGAATGGTTGTGACCCCAAAATG
>Ga0208264_1000042_pt1 | contig 104739 bp, 83 predicted proteins | sample LakWasMet31_HOW6_2_FD_183873 | JGI IMG/M metagenome (GOLD analysis project Ga0208264, IMG submission 183873) | Freshwater sediment methanotrophic microbial communities from Lake Washington under simulated oxygen tension - Sediment Metagenome... | ecosystem: Environmental > Aquatic > Freshwater... | reverse complement strand
CGTGACACAGGCGGTTTTAGCCGCATTCAACACTTGCGGCGCTACACAGACAGGCGTCGGCGTGACACAGGCGGTTTTAGCCGCATTCAACACTTGCGGCGCTACACAGACAGGCGTCGGCGTGACACAGGCGGTTTTAGCCGCGTTCAACACTTGCGGCGCAACACAGACAGGCGTCGGCGTGACACAGGCGGTTTTAGCCGCATTCAACACTTGCGGCGCTACACAGACAGGCGTCGGCGTGACACAGGCGGTTTTAGCCGCATTCAACACTTGCGGTGCAACACAGACAGGCGTCGGCGTGACACAGGCGGTTTTAGCCGCGTTCAACACTTGCGGAGCGACGCAGACGGGTGTCTTGGTTGCCAGAAATGCAGCCAGCCCAGCTTGTCCTTCGGCTTTAGTAAAGGCACCTCCCGTATGACAAGTAGTACACGCGGGAGCTCCGTTTGCAGTCATGATGGCTTGCGTCGCCTGAGCATCGCCCACCATCCCGACCGAGGTCATCATCGACATTAAAAACATTAACGCCGTAATAGGTACTCTGAAAGAAGTTTCAAAAAAAAGCTTTTTAAACATTATTACTCTCCGGTTTATTAAAATCCCGCTCTCGTAAATACAAAATATTTTTACTTTCGTCGGGTAATTCCACCAACTTGAGTCCGCGTTTGTTTTGGATAAGCCTCATCAAAATTAATTTGATATAGCTCTTTTGAATTCACTCGAATTGAATATCAATACGTGCGTAATATTTGAATTTGGCAACATTAATTCAACATAGCTTTTTAATTTTTAATCAAAACTTTCAAAAAATAAAAAATCAATAGCTATAAAAAGCCTATAGCGCCTGAATTTTGATAGGATCATCAAAACAAACAACAAAACTCAGGGCCATATTAAAAACCTCATGTGAGGAGAACATTAACCCTACATTAAAAAGGGATTAAGAGTTGCCCGAAATTGCGTTAAATCTCAAAACAATTCATTTAAAAACAATTGTTTATACAAAAATCCTCTCAAAAGCAGCGTTTAACGGGCTAAAAATCACTGCGTCTCCTGGAGAAGCCGCAAATCCAGCCACAGGGCTTGGCCGTAGCCAAAAACCAATACAAGGGGTTTAACCGGAATTACTACGGAATGATAAGAATTGCTTAAACGCAGTTCGCAAGAAAAGAACTGGACGGCAGATCGGAAAAAGACGAAATGACTGAAATTACAAGGCGTTTTGGCTCACTTTAGAGCAGGACACCAAAGAATTAGAGGGAATACAAAGAAAAAATCTAACGAGAAGGGAGCAAGGCACCACTGGCAATATCAATGCCGAATGCTTTACCAAATCCGGCTACATACTGCCCCTGCAGCGGCGTCAGCTCCAGCAAATGAAAATCCGGCAAAGAACGCAACACGCCGACTACCTCGCCAAAGCGGTCGTGCATCCTATCCAGCACTGGTGAATGACGACTATCGTCCTTAGCTATCGCCACAACCCTACAATTGAAAACCAGCCGCCGCCGCGCAAAAAGATTTGCCGCCTCGTTTTCAGGCTGAATAAACATCACCGAAGCTTGCTGCTCGCGCAGCATATTGCCGGTGTGCCTGGCCAATTCGCTGACATACACGTAAAAGCTGTTTTCAAGGTAAAGATAAGGCGCATAGCTGATCTCGGCATCGCCATTTTCGGCGCGAGTGGCTAACAGCAAAGTCATTTGCGAATCGATCAAGGCCCGGTAATCAGCCTCCAGCTGTTGCAGATCCGCTGCTTTCATCGTCCGGCCAGCTCCGCATGCCGATAGCAATCCACGACATGATCGTTGACCATGCCCACCGCCTGCATATAGGCATAACAAATGGTTTTGCCGACGAATTTGAAGCCGCGCTTCTGCAAATCCTTGCTCATCCGCTCCGACTCTGGGCTGTAAGCCGGCAATTGCGCATGGCTGAGCCAGCGATTCTGACGGGTTTCGCCATCGACAAACTGCCAGATGTAATGATCGAAGCTATCGAATGTCTCCAAAACTTTTAAAAAGGCTTGGGCATTGCTGACAGCCGACTGAATTTTCAAGCGGTTTCTGACGATGCCTGGGTTCTGCAACAGAGTTTCCAGCTTGACACGGTCATAAGCGGCGACGGCCAGCGGATCGAAATCGTCGAAAGCCTCGCGGTAAGCTTGGCGCTTATCCAGGATAGTTCGCCAGCTTAAACCCGCCTGCGCACCTTCCAGCACCAGAAATTCGAACAACTTGCGGTCTTCGTGTAGCGGTACACCCCATTCGCTATCGTGATAACGCTCTTCGTTGGCACTGGCCAGCGCCCAGCGGCATTTGTTCATTAATCTTTCTGCATCATTTTTTTCAAATCGGCGAACGGATTGAAAGTCGCCACCGGCGCCTTGTTTTCCGAACTGCCTTTGCTGCCGGAACGAACTTGCTCCTCAAAACGCTGATGTTCATTATCGTGGCAGTACACACACAGAAGCTCCCAGTTACTGCCGTCGGGTGGATTATGGTCGTGGTTGTGATTAGTGTGATGTACGGTCAGTTCGCGCAGGTTCTTATGATCGAACTCACGCGTGCAACGTCCGCAGATCCACGGAAACAACTTCAAGGCTTGCTCGCGATAGCCTTTCTCGCGTTCTTCCTTGGCGCGCCGGGCTTCGGCGACGATTTGATTGGCTTTATTCTGTGACATGGGTCTCCTCCGCTTGTTTCAGCCGCCGGTGGCGCTCATATGGCGCATGATAATAGGTTGTTCGTGGATGTTGAATTCGTGTTTTTCGGGCTTGATTTGCATGGCCTCGACGATAGATTGCTTCAGCACGGCCATATCGCCGGGATGTTCTCTGACCACGGTTTTTAAATCCACCGAATGTTCGTTGCCGAGACACAGCAGCAAACGGCCCTCCGCCGTCAGCCGCACCCGGTTGCAACTACCGCAAAAATTAGCGCTGTGCGGCGAAATGAATCCGACCCGGCTTTCGCTGCCGGCCACCCGGAAATAATCCGACGGACCGCCGGTCTTGTCCGGCAGTGCCAGCAACTCGAAACGTTGCCGCAAATCCTGCTTGATCGAATCGCTGGGGTAATAGGCTTCGGCGCGATTGTGGTTATCCACCGCTCCCAACGGCATCTCTTCGATGAAACTAATGTCGATACCTTTTTCGACCGCAAATTGCACCAAATCGCAGGCTTCTTCATGGTTACGATGTTTAAGCATCACCGCGTTGATTTTGATGCGTTCGAAGTCGGCGGCTCTGGCGGCATTGATGCCTTTCAACACCTGCTCCAGATCGCCGGTGCGGGTCAATGCCTTGAATTTGGCGGGGTCCAGAGTATCCAGGCTGATATTGATGCGTTTGACGCCGGCGGCTTTGATTTCGCTTGCCATTTCCGCCAATTTCGAACCGTTGCTGGTCATCACCAACTCGTTCAAACCCGAAATCCGGCCGATTTGTTGCAGCAAACCCAGCGCACCGTTACGCACCAAAGGCTCGCCACCGGTAATACGGATTTTGGTTACCCCCAATTCGACAAAGGCCTGGCAAATAAACTGGATTTCCTCAAGGCTCAATATCTGGCTGCGTGGCAGAAACACCATGTCTTCCGCCATGCAATACACGCAACGGAAGTCGCAGCGATCGGTGATCGATACCCTTAAATAGTTAACCACCCGTCCAAAGCGGTCGATAAGCTGAGGTTGTTGCCGCAAATTAATCATAGCCATACGCAAAAAATCGGTTAAGAAATAGTACCACAGCCAGGCAAACATGCTGTTCTTGCCAATCTATAGCAAACAACCAGCATCGCCGAATTATTGACGCATCGTTTGAAACCAATCGACCAGTACAAGCTCTAATGCGCTTACCGAAACAACAATCCCAAGATGGCACTTTTTATGCTGTAAATCAGATGTACCCAATCGTCCGATTTTTGACATTGCCTCTTAGCAACATGACGATCATCAACACTTAAGGTACGCCGGTAAACATTGAATTTTTATGATTACCGATTAAGCTTATTTCATAAGAATTAGAGCAGGAGAACATCATGAAAAGCGCGGATTTTTCGAATATGTTTCTAAACGCTTCCACAACAACAATCGCCCTGGCCAGCTTATTGGTTTGCTATTCTCTCTCAGCCAGTGCAGACGCCCCACCGCCCGAATCGTTCAACAAATCTTCTGAATTGGTTTTAACCCTTTCGGATCAATGGCTACAACCCGATAAACAGGCCTCGTTTAAGACGCAAAACGGCAGCGACTCAAACAAAATTATTACAGACAAACTCAAAAAAAGGCCGGTTAAGGTGGATTGCGGAATGGACGTTAACCAAAACGCCGGCATCGACAATTCGCTAAGTAACCGTTTAACCGGCGAATGCGAGCTGCACTACAGTTATTGATCGTATATTTAGGTGCGTCACCGGCTGAGGCCTGTTGCATAGCCCTGCCGGTTGAATCGTTCGGCGTCTTATCCAGCAGCAGATTCAAGGCTTGCAAGCACATGTCAAGGCTGCTTCGGCGCGAAATATCTTTACTGTCATGACAATATCGAGCCGGCGATTGGGTTCTGCGTTTCAGACGCCTCTAGCGGTTTTTGCAACAAACCGAATACACCTCGTTGCGCTTGTTCGAGGATAGTGTTGACCAATGGGTGCTTTAACCTGCGCTGGGCGCTGACCGCATAAAAACGCTCGGTCACGCCTGTCGCTATTCCCAACATTTCCACGCCGTATTGACTCTGAATCGCACCTGCAACGGCGACCGGCGAGAAAAACAGTCCGCTGCCGCCGGCGCCAAAGGTTTTCAATAAACCGCTATCTTCCACTTCCACCTTTACCGCTGGGCTTATTTCGTTGTTGTCAAACCATTGGTCGAGCGAACGCCGTAGCGCGGTGTTGGCAGTCGGCAGCAGAAACGGCGCACCATTCAAGCGGCGCGGAAAATCTTCGCGATAGCGCGCAGCCAGTGCCGGCACGCCGAAGATAGCCACGGCCGATTCGCCGAGAAAATGGTTGAATACCCGCGCACCGCTGGCCGGCGTCGCCGGCACATCGCACAACACCAGGTCTATGCCGTGCAAGGTAAGCTCGGCCAGCAAACGGTCGGTTTTATCCTCAAGGCAATGGATTTGCATGGGCTCCGGCAAACTCAACAGCGGTTCAATCAATCGATAGGCCAGCAACTTCGGCAATGCATCGCTGATGCCAAGATTGAGCCTCAAACCGCGCTCGCTTCCTTGTCCTTTCAGCATATGGGTCAGTTCCCGGCCCAGGCTGAAAATCTCTTCCGCATAGTGAAACACCGCACGGCCGGTATCGCTTAGCACCAGCTTGCGGCCTTGCTTGACCAATAACTTGCTGCCGACGGCCTGTTCGAAAATCGCCAACTGAGCGCTGATGGTCGGTTGCGCCAGATGCAACACCTCGCAAGCGGCGCTGATGCTGCCATGCTTGGCGACCACCCAGAAGTAATACAAATGCTGATAGTTGATACGTTCCATCATGTTTTAAGCATAGAAAATAACGATAAAAATAATTTATATATTCTATTTTACTATTTTACTAATCAATCGTATTTTATCTGTCGACGGCGACAATCGCGGTTCAGATAACGACCAACCTTCCGAGAACAAACATGGCAAACCAGCAACCCTATGATGACAAAGCCCTGCGCACCAACATCCGCTTGTTGAAACTGTTATTGGCCAAGGTACTGAAAACCGATGCCAGCCCCAAAATATCCAGCATCGTCGAGCAATTGCAGCGCCAGTTCGCGGCCTTGCAGCGCGACGGCAATAGCAGTCGCCGTCAGCAGTTGCTCGATAGCCTGAAGAATCTGCCTGCCGATATTCAGAATGAAGTGATCCGTGCTTTCAGCATGTATTTCAGTTTGTTGAACATCGCCGAAGAATCCACCAATCTGCATCAGCGCCGCCGCCAGGCTGAAAAAAACAAGCATTTCTGGCGAGGCTCCTTTCACGATACCCTGCTGAATCTGCAACGATCCGGCGTCGGCATCGTCGAGCTTCAAGTGCTGCTTAACGATTTGCGTTACATGCCGGTCATGACCGCTCACCCAACCGAAGCCAAACGCCGGGCGGTGCGTGGCGCGCTACGTAATTTTTTTCTTAGTTTCGACAAACTCGACGATCCGCGCGTCAAAGGCTATTTCCGTCAGGTAGTCATGGACCGTCTGCATAGCCAGATTCAACTGCTATGGAAAACCGACGAAGTGCGGGCACACGGCATGAACGTGCTGGATGAAATCGACGCAGGGCTGTACTACTTCCCGTTGTCGCTGTTTCAGGCTACCGCCCAGGTCTATCGCAACTTTCATCGAGCACTGCTGGACGTCTACGGCAACGAAGCGGCGGCGATCAAGGTGCCCAATTTCATCAGCTTCGGCTCATGGATTGGCGGCGATCGCGACGGCAACCCCAATGTCAAGCCGGAAACCACGGCATTGGCGCTGCGCCTGCAAACCCAAACCGTATTGCAAGAGTACATCAATCGTGTCGATACGCTACGCGAGCAAATTTCGCACTCCTACGGCCTGTGCCAGCCGACCCCGGCATTTTTGCAAAGCCTGGACGATGACCGCGAACTGTTGGGCGATGCTTCGATCCCGCTGGAGCGCAGTTGCCGGCAAGAACCTTACCGGCACAAGCTAACCCTGATGAAATATCGGTTGGAAATGGCCTTAAGCCGCATCAGCCAGCGCATCGAACAAATCAACGGCCCAACCGACATCCATGCTTACGCCAGTGCCACAATGTTTCTGGCCGATCTCAATCTAATCCACACCTCGCTGATCAGTCATGGTGACCAGGCGGTGGCCGACCTGGAGTTGCTGGATTTGATCCGTCTGGCGGAAACCTTCGGCTTTCATTTGATGCAACTCGACGTGCGTCAGGAGTCTAGCCGCCATAGCGACGCGGTTGCGGAGATCTTTTCGCTGGCGCTGGACATCGATTATCAGGCCCTCGACGAAACCCAACGCCTACAGTTATTGGGCGAAGCCATCGCCGCTCCCGGAAGTCTCAGTTACGACGACATATTGCTAAGCGATGCGACCCGGGAAACGCTGGAAGTATTTCAAGTCATGGCCAACATGCGCAGTGAAATCGGCCACGACTGTTTCAGCCGTTATGTGATTTCGATGACCCATGTCGCCAGCCACGTCATGGAAGTAATGCTGCTGGCGTCGCAAACCGGCCTGGCCGGCCGCATCGGTGGCCGATGGTATTGCCATATTGGCGTGTCGCCGCTGTTTGAAACCATTGAAGACCTCAGCCATATCGACGCCGTGCTGCGCAACCTGCTGGCGCAACCGGTGTACCGTTCGCTGTTACAAGCTTACGATCAACGTCAGGAAGTGATGCTGGGTTACTCGGATTCCTGCAAGGACGGCGGTATTCTAGCCTCGGCGTGGGGCTTGTACCGCGCCCAGCAACAAGTGATGGCGATCTCGGACAGCGAAGACATCCCTTGCCGGCTGTTCCATGGCCGCGGCGGTACCATTGGCCGCGGCGGCGGCCCGACTCATGAAGCTATTCTGGCTCAGCCGCCGGCCACCGTGCGCGGTCAGATCAAGTTCACTGAACAAGGCGAAGTCTTGTTCTATCGCTATAACAATATGGAAACCGCCGTCTACGAACTGACCATGGGCGTCACCGGCCTGATAAAAGCCAGCGCCAGCCTGGTACAGCCGGTCGAAGCCGATAAGCCCGAGGCGCTGACCATCATGAACGAGCTGTCCGGCATCGGCGAGCGCAGCTATCGGCAACTCACCGAACACACGCCGGGTTTTCTGGATTATTTCTACGAAACCACTCCGGTTGCCGAAATCGGCCAGCTCAACATCGGCTCACGGCCGTCGCACCGAAAAAAGCAGGACCGTTCGAAAAACTCCGTGCGCGCGATTGCCTGGGTGTTTGCCTGGGCGCAATCGCGGCAGACATTCCCGGCCTGGTACGGTATTGGCTCCAGCCTGGAAAGCTGGTGCGCCGGCAAGCCGGATCGCCTGCACACCTTGCGTGAACTGTATCGGCAATGGCCTTTCTTCAGGAACCTGCTCAGCAACGCGCAGATGGCTTTGTGCAAATCCGACATGAATATTGCTCAGGAATATGCGGCATTGTGCGTCGATCAGGAAGTTGGCAAGCGTGTCCACGCCCTGATTGCTGCCGAGCACCGTCGTTGCGTAGACTGGATACTGGAAATTGCCGAAAACGAAAAGCTATTGGCCGAGAACCCCGAACTGGCCGCCTCGCTGCACCGGCGTAACGATTATCTTGGCCCGCTGAACTTCATGCAGGCCGATTTGTTACGGGCGGTGCGCCAAGCGGAAGACAATGACCAGGGATCATTGGCGATGAAACCGCTATTGCGCACCATTAATGCAATTGCAGCCGGCATGAGAAATACCGGTTAGCAGCAATATCCTTATTCAAGGATTGGCGAGTGCCGGCTGGCGGTAAAGATTGCTCACCTTCCCTGGTCAGCAATCGCGTCTCCACCGTCGCGATGATTGCCTGCGGCGCCTAGCTGTCTATGTTGACGAAGTCTACGTTTCTCGCTCTTCCTCCTCAAAGCCCGGCCTATCGGCGCTATTTTGCAAAGTATCGAAGGCCTGTTCCAACAAATCCATAAACCCCGACCGGCTGCCGTTCCAAGCCATGGCCGGGGCAATGAAGACATCGACGAAGAACGGCACCAGCACGAACTCGCCCTTGGGCAGGCACTTGCCGAGTCCGGCGAAAAATACCGGCGTGACGGGCACTTCCGGGCGTTTGCTTAGCAGGTGGGCGATGCCGCTTTTGAATTTGCCGCGCCGTTCGGGCGCGCCACGGCTGCCTTCCGGAAACAGAATCAGAATCTTCCCCCGATCCAGCGCGGTTAACAGCGGCGCCAACGTATCGCCGTCCCGAGCCGAAGGCCGGCGATCTATCGGGACGATGCCGACGATGTTTAACGCAAACCACTTCAAGCAGCGATTGCGAAAAAAATAATCCGCCGCCGCCACGGGATGCACGTCGGGAATCAGCGCCTGCGGAAACAGCGACATCAACACCAGAGTATCCAAATGGCTGTTGTGATTGGCGACCACGATGGCCGGACCGGAGCTCGGCAAATGTTGCCGGCCGCGCACGTTCAGGCCAATCAGGAACAACACCAGAGGCTTGACCAGCAGTAGATAAAACAAGCGGCGCAGCATCGCCATCAATAATGCAGAAAATAGGCGTAGTGGAAAAACAGCGGCGCGGTGTAAGTCAGGCTGTCCAGGCGATCGAGAATGCCGCCGTGTCCGGGCAACAGCGTGCCGCTGTCCTTGACGCCCAGGTCGCGTTTAAGCGCCGAAATCGTCACGTCGCCGACGAAGCCGGCCACGCCGATCAACAGACCTGCACCCAAGGCTTCGTAAACACTCAACGGCGTCAGCCACGGCGCCAAAGGCACCGCCAGCGCCGCCGTGCTGAACACCCCGCCCAAGAAACCGGCGAAGGTCTTGTTGGGGCTGACTTTCGGCACGATTTTGCGCTTACCCAGGCTCTTGCCCCAAATATATTGGGCAACATCGTTGATTTCGGTGAGAAAGACCAGGTAAATCAACAAGCCCATCGCCCCGCCGCCCGGATTGTTTTCCGCCGGCAACACCAGCATGAAGGCCATATGGCTGAGGCTGAATACGCAAATCATCAAGCCCCAGTGCAAGGTGCCGATGGCGCGCAGAAAGCCTTGGGTTTCGCCTATCAATATCATCCGCATCGGCAGCCACAAAAACACATACACCGGAATGAAGATGATGAACAGCCCGTACCAACCCGCCCACACCCAATAATATTGCAGCGGAATCGCCAGATAAGCCCAAAACAATACCCGGTGATCGGCGCGCCGGGTCGGAATCAACGATAGATATTCCTTGAAAGCCAAAAAGCTGATCAGGCCCAGCACAATCACCGAGGTAGTGCGATTGACCAGCACGGCCACCGCAAACACCGCGACGATGACCCACCAGGTTTTGACGCGTTGCCGCAACTCGCTGTAGTCGCGCTCCGGCCGGCGGCGTTGCAGCGTAATCGACAGACCGCTGGCGATACACAGCAATAGGGCGATGCCGGCAAAAGCGATTTGCACGCTGCCCGGCAAATCGACCGCCATCATGAACGCACCTCGGCCAATGCTTGACGGCAACGGTTGACGATGGTGACGGCTATCAACAGCAAAACCACGACGAACAGAATGTTGATCCAGGCGCCCTGCCAGCCCAAACCAACGGCTAAGGCCAGCGCGCCGAACACGAAAGCCCGGTCGCTCTTGCCCATCGGGCCGTCGTAACGCCTGGATGCGCCGATTTGCACGGCGACCACGCCGGCCATTTCGCTGATCACCGCGGCGATGACGATGCCGACCACCAGCCACAAGTTTGCGTCCGGCAACAGCGCAAACGGCAGATACAAGGCGGTGTCGGCCAGCACATCGCACAACTCGTTCAATATGCCGCCCAGCGTGGACTGCATGCCGTGCTCGCGAGCCAGCATGCCGTCGATCGCATTCAAGGCCATCCGCACCAGCATCACCAGCGGAATCGCCCAATAAATGCCGGGTTGCCAGCCCGGATAAAGCAAGGCCGCGCCAACCAGCAACGACAACAGCATGGCCGCCAGCGTGACTTGATTGGCGGTCACGCCCCGCACCGCCAGCCAACGCACGCCGGGCCGCAACAGGTTTTGAAATGCCGGTTTAATGTCGTAGATGGAAGCCATAAGTACCTTTAAGTCAGGCCGTAAGCGGTGGCGTTACGGAAAAAATCGAAAGCAAGCCAAGGCAATAACTTAGCTCAATTTGGAGAAAGCGATAGCAAGATACCGCTTATTCTTCGGCTTACTGCTCCGATTCGGCCGGTGGCGGAATAATTTGCTTAATCCGAAACCGGTAGGACAGCTTACTGTCCGGCCAGGGCTGCTCCGCCGTCCCTTTCGGCAACCAGCCGCTCCAGGTTGCAAATGCGTTACCCGGACGTGCCGGCAACGGCAGCAGAAAACCCTGGGTATAACGGTCGCCTATCTGTAAATCCAGCAGCCGTTGGCCGCGTTCACCGGATAGCGGCGCCTCGCCGGCAACTATCCAACGGCCATCCATCTGCTTGGCGGCATCAAAATTGAGCGCGCCTGCCTCGCTTCGGCGAATGTCCCGGTCTTCGAGCGTAAGCAACTTCAAAAACGAATCGCCTTGCAACGCCTCGACCGAATCGCCGCTGGGCAAGCGCAGTTCGATCTCCAATAACAAGCGGTTACCGTCAATAGTCGGCGGAAGATCCGCTTGCCAGCGGCACAGCAACGCAGCCAAACCGGCCAAAACCAATACCGTACCAACCGATATTCCCATCGCCTTGAAAAAACTTGCGCCGAAGCCGCTCCCGGCCCATTTCAGCGCGCAAAGCACGCCGATTGCCAGGCCGAGCAGCGCACCGGCCAGTGCCAATCCGGCGACAAAGTAGCCGGAGTTGCCTTCGCGGCTGGAAATTTGATACCAATCGACGCAGGTATCAGCCAGCAAGCCAAAAGCCAACATGCCAACGGCGCCGCTCAGCAAACCGACCAGTAGCGAGTGCATCAGGGCCAGCGCGCCCAGGGCAACGATGCCGCAGAGCATGGCAAGCGGTGTAGTCAAACGTTTAGACATAGCGATTTTCCCGGGTGATTGCGTTAATGATCGGCTGGCGGCACCGACTTCAGCCCCAGTATCCGCCGCGGATGTATCAATCGGATGTCTGCCGCGTTTCAATTGTTGCAAGCGCGGTCATCCGGGGTTGCCCGCTACCTGATTTTGGAAGCGAATAGCAGAGGAAACGCCGTATGGCTTCCGCCGGCGGCATCCGGTAAAGGATTTCCATTTCAACCTCATCTTCCCGATACGGTCTCACTGCGCCCGGCTTTCATCCGGCACCTCGATAAACAACGCCTCATGCCGGCCTTCCGCCAGCTCGGCATCGAATGCCGCGCCGATGCGGCGGATCAATTGTTTCTGCCTTTCCGGATCGCCGGGTTGGCCAGGCCAGTAAGGATTAGAGCTCAGCGAGATGAAAAAACTGGCGCCGGAAACGTTCACCACTTCCTGCTCGACCTCGTAGAACAACACGTCGTTCACCGAGTTCGGCTCTGGCGGCAGCCGCCGGCCCTGGAATCGCCGGACCAGGAATTCGCCCAGTTCTTCGCGCCGAGCGCTTACCGCCTGACGAATATCGTACTGGGCCACACCATCGAGGAAACTTCCACGCCGGGGCAAGGGTTTGAAATCGGTGCGCTCGACCAGACGATCTCGACCGCCGCCGCCGCGCTGCCACTCGAAATGATGCTCGACCCAGGCCGCGTCGATGGTTCCCACATCGGAATAGCGCATGCGCCGAAGGTCGATCGGCAAGCGGGTCCAGACCTCGCCATCGAGCTCGGCGACCAGCATCACCGGGAGCTTCGATTCCGACTGCACGGCCACCCGCGCGAAGGAAAGACCATCGGGCGAGACGACCATCCCGCCGGAACGATAGGTGAAATACACGTCGCCGGGCTCGGGTGGAATGACGCGAACCTGGCGCGTAGCGACCTCATAGATGCAGGACCTGCCCAACAGGAGTCGGCCCGCGCCGGCCAGCGACGTGTAGTTCGGCCCCTCGAAGACGCTGCCCGCGCCCTTGCCATCCAGCACCTGAACCGCGTTATTGGCGCCGAAGGCCTTGCATAGCACCGGCGTCGACAGCTGGCCGCCGTCCTGCCGCAAAAGGTGAAACACGCTGGCGTTGTTCGGGTCGCCGACATTGACGATCAAGTCCGGATGTTCGCCCGCGCCAACCACGAAAACGGTGTTGATTTTGCTCGTGCGCATCGGCTGGTCCAGCCACATGCCGCCAAGGCTGTCGATGTCCAGCGGCTGGCCTTGCCAGCGGAGCGACCAGGCTTCATCGTTGACGTAGCGGTCGTAATTCGCGGCGAGCGAATGCCGGGTGTGTGTCACCACCTCGATTTCACCTTGCCGCTCGACACGGTCCGGCACCGCCGGCGGCTCCGGCTGGCTGAGTTTAGTCTCGCAACCGGCCAGTAACGCGCCCAGGATATAGCCCAAACGGCGGGTAACGGAAAATCCGAGGCTCTTCATGACGCCTCCCGCAATATCCGGGCATGGGCCGTGTTGTTTGGGAATAAAGGATTAGATTTTTTCATGAACTTGTTTCCATTGGCGTTTTGTTTAAAGACTAGAGCGATACCTTCCGGATTAGTGGCAAATGAATTCGCCCAATTCGGTTCCCTAATATTTCGGTACCTTATTGTTGACCAATCCTCATACTTGCCGCGCTTTGCATTGGTTTGCCTCAGCAAGCACTATCGGCCACCAGCGCAACCGGCTCCAGTTGGATCGCAAACTCGCAGCGCCAGCCCGCCTTGCCCGCCAGCTCGGTGCAGCGCAGCCCACCCTGGGTCTTGCTGACGGAACCATCGTCCAGGCAAATATCCGCTTCGGCCTTGGCGGTCATCCTCCGAAACAAGTCTCGGGCCGCTCGACCCTCCAGCACCAATCCCAGATGCGTGTCCTGGGCCGCGCCGGGCGGCGGGTCCAGCAAGGTCTTACCATGAAAGTGGTATTCGCCGCTCAAAGGACCGCTCAGCGGTTCGGCATGCGCCGCCGGTACGTCCGTGGAAAACGCTACGACCGCGACCAAGACGCCGACCAGTTGGCGTTTAGAGCTTTTCCAGCAGCACATCGCGTATTTCGCCGTCGCCGAACATGCCGCCCGTACCCAGCGCATAGGCGCAGTGCATTTCCAGCACGCCGTTTTCGAAACGGATCGCCATGGCGCCAGTGTCGGCGACGTTCTTCAGCTTGATCAGCCGTAGCCCCTCGCGCACCGCCTGCTTGCCCATTTCGTCGAGACAGATCATCCTCAGGGCCATGTTCAGCCGGTGGCAGGAGATGTTGTCCAAAAAATTCAAGCCGTCGCCGTCGTCGGCTAGACTGTCCCAGTCCACTGCATACGGGATGCTCTGCCCGCAAATTTCCTCGATTTCCCGTTCGCGGGCCGGCAGGGTTTCCTCTTGCAGTTCTTTGATCTTGCGTCTTTCGGCGAGTGCCATGATGTTCTCCAATCGAATCGTTGTGGGTTTATTATGGTTTCAAGCGGCGATAGACGGCAGGGATCGCCTCTCCTTCGTCCAGAAGTTCCAGACGTTCGGCGCCCAAGGCCTTCACCGTCATCCTTGCCGCCGTGGCGCCGTCCGGGTCGTCCGGATAGAGTAGCCGCAATTCGCAGCCCTCTAGCCGCCAACGGCCGCCGCTGATTTCCGGGCGCTGGTGTAGCCAGGTATCAAAGCCGCCTTTTCCTCCAACGCCGACCGGCCTGAAGACGATTTCCTCGAAAGGCCCTGATTCCGAAACCAATTGCCAGGCGCCGGCCAGTTTGGCGCCGCTATCCGCGCAGGCCTCGGCGGCCGGGCATTGCCGGGCTTGCAACACCGCCAGCCGCGCTTGATAGGCGGCGACCAGGCAGGCTGCGTCCGGACACGGGTTGCGTAGCGTTTTTAACCAGCGCTGCTGGTCCGCCGCGACATCGGCCGGAGGGCAGCGTCGGCGCACCTGCGCGTAAGCCTCGCTCAACTGTTTATCCAGGCTATCCAAACGGCCGTCGGCGCAAATCAGCTTCTCGACGGCGGACGCCGCCTTGGCGCAATCGAAGCCGGCCGCTTGCGGCGGCATAGCCATCCCAGTCAGCACGATACCGGCCAGAACCGCCATGTTGCCGGGAAAACAGAAAAATTCGTTAACCAACATGTTTACTCCCCATCCATTCGTCTGCGCAGTTCGGCGATAGCCACTTGGCGGGCTGCGGCATCCTCGGTATGGAAAGTCATAAACAACGGCCTATGCTTCAAATCGAAAATGGTTTCCGAGCGCCCGTGTACATAAAACAATAAGGCCGCCAAATGCACCGCCACCTCGCCGCTACGTTGTTCTAAGCACTCCCACAAGGCGGCTATCACTTCGGGCGGATGAAACCGGGCCGCCAACTCGATGGCCTCGGTCAATCCCCGATAAAAAACTGCCGCTTTCAAGGCATCCACGATACACGCCGCCAGTTGCGTCTCGCCGAGTAACGACGGCGCCAGCCGCGCCACCGCCAGACGAATCTCGATGTTGCCGAGACACATGGCTTCGCGCAACGCGGAACGGGCCGCGTCGCTATCCAGCATGGCCAACGCCTCCACATCCCGCCAGTCGCTGATGCCTTGGCTCAGCAACAAGGCTTCCGCCTCGCCACGCGCTGCGTCGCTCATCTCCGCCAGCGCGGATAAATCGTAGCCGATGCCGTCGTGCCATTTTTCGTAGCTCATCGTCATGCTGTCCCGGAAGCGGCGCATCGCCTCGGATGCCGCCGGTGCTTTAGGCTGTGCTATTTCGCCCGGCACAATCAAAGCCCCCTGCTCGTCGTAACGCATGACCGGATATTCCGCTTCCGGCGGCTCAGGCGGATCGAGCACGAAGAATATCCCTTGGCTATCCGTATAACCGCGTTCACCCCGCCAATTGGGCCACTCCCGATAAACCAAAGCCTCGCCGAATTCGGCTTGGGTCGTGACCGGTTTTTCCAGCCGGATGCAAAACCCCGCCGGCGGTGCCGGAAAGCCGTAATCCACCCAGCCGATACTGTTGCCGGCTTGCAGCTCCGACTCCATCAGCGCTTGCAGTGCGGCGGGCAGTTGCTTGGTTATGCCGGCAATCATTGCAATAACCCTCGTAATGTATCGCCGGCCGGATAAATAATGTCGTCCAGCCGCCAGCCGGCGTTGTCCTTCTTCAATAGATAAACCAGGTTAACGGTGCGCCAAGCATCGGCAAAAATCACCGTCACCTTGGCGCTATCGCCCCGCGCTTCGGCCTTGCCCACTGCAAAGCGGGTGGGCGTTTCCTGACTGTCGGTGAAGGGATCGCCGTCGATGGCGGGCACTTCGTCCGGCGCCTGCGGCTTGGCAAAATAACTCTCCATTGCCCTAAGCAAATCTTGAGACAAATAAGACCGTTTGTTTTCGACGCTCTTCGGCTCGAAGCCCATGTTGGCGCCGAAATGCGCCTCCAGCAGGCGTTCGGCCACCCCCTCCGGCTGGTTAGTGGCGGCCACGGCACCCGGCGCGCGGGATAAAGTCCAGATCCGATTGTCCAGGGCGATCAACAGCGTGTCGTTGTCGGCGCGATGAAAATCGAAGATACCGCTACTGCAACGTATCGCAATACTCGGCAGCGGAAACCGGCTCAAGCCCAAGACTTGCGCCGCTTGTTTCACAGGGGCCGGCAAACCGCCCTGAAACAGCCCTTCGGCGGGCAAATCGACCGCTTCGGCTTGGGCCTGGTCGCATTCGAAAGGCGCCGGGCCTCGTAGCTTGCCGTCCTCAATGATCAAGGTTTTCCCGGTCAGATCCGGCGAGCCGGGAATGGCCGCTCCCCATGGGGCGGGCAAGGCGTGAGTAAATCGCCAGCTTCCGTTCGGATCGGCGGCCGGTGGTGCGGCCAAAGCCTTGCCGGCACCATTCGGTGCGGCAGCGAGCAGGCCAAACACGGCCAATCCCGCAAGCCTTGAAAACCAATAGGAACATTTAGGCTGAATGGGCATGGGCTAAACTCCGGTGATGTTGGTGGACAATTGAAATCGCCCCGGCAGACGAATGATGTTGTCCAAAGCCTTACCAGGATTCGCATTCGATGCGGGGCAGTTTACGGGGCTTTTGTATCAATAAAATTTCAGCGATGTTTCATTTGTTTCAAGCGGCCAGGTGGATTCGTCACGAATATTTGGCTTTTCCCTTCCCAACCGCTACTATCGCAACCCGGTATAAGATAACCGGCCCAGGCGAACTTAAGCACTGTTTAAAAATCAGGTTATTCAAACATCCGATAACCAGGGATTTTCAAACTCACTCCGCGGGCAACATGGCTTCCATCCCCTTTAAACTCACCGCGCCGTCGGCGGAACAAGCCTTGCCCAGACCGCGGCTGTTCGAGCGGCTAGCCGCCGCCGGCCGGCTGATCTGGGTCGCGGCACCGGCCGGCTCCGGCAAGACGTCGTTGATGGCCTCCTGGTTGCAATCGGTTCACCGGCCGTTTTTGTGGTATCGGATCGATGCCGGCGACAGCGAGGCATCGGCGTTTTTCGCCTATCTCGGCCAGGCAGCGGCCGGCATTGCCGAATCCGGCTCGGCGCCGCTACCGGCCTTGACGCCCGAATACGGTCCGGACTCGCCGGTATTTGCCCGTAATTTTTTCCGCCAATTGTGGCAGGTCTGCGATAGCTGCAGGCTATTGGTGATCGACGATTATCAGGACCTACCTGACAATGCCTTACTGCACGGCTTGTTGCGCGCCGGCCTGGAGGAAACTCCGACCGATGCCAAGGTTATCGTCATCAGCCGCGGCGAACCGCCGCCGGCCTGGGCTCGTCTGCGCTTGAGCAGCGGCTTCGCCATGCTGAATGGAGACGACTTGCGGCTGACGACGGACGAATGCCTGGCAATCGTCCGCAGCCGCTGGCACGATAAGATCGACGAGCCGAGAGCGCTGGCCTTGAATCGCCAAGTCCACGGCTGGGCGGCGGGCTTGCTGTTGATGCTGGAGCGAGGCGAGACGGGCAATAACGATCGAGCCGCCGACGATCCCTTGTTATTCGATTTTTTCGCCGCCGAAATCCTGGCCGGTCAAGAACCGGCTTTGGCCGATTTCCTGATCCGTACCGCACTATTACCCTACATGCGTCCCGCTGCCGCCGTAGCCTTGACCGGACGGACCGACGCCGGCCCGCAACTGGCGAAACTGGCGCGGCGCAACTTATTCACCGTACGCCATCGCGGCGCGGCCGGAGACGGTTACGAATACCATCCGCTGTTTCGGAAATTTCTGTTGGCCTGCGGCCCCGACCGTTTCGGCGAGACCGGCTGGCGCGAGCAAAAGCGTACCGCGGCGGCGATTCTGGCGGCAGAGGGCAGCCGGGAAGCCGCCGCGGCTTGGTTGCTGGACATCGGCGACGCATCGGCGCTGGCCGACTTGATACTGGCCTCGGCGCCACAGTTATTGGCCGAAGGCCGCAATGCCACCCTGAACGGCTGGATCGCCGAATTACCGTATCTAACCCTGGAGCATCGGCCCTGGCTGCGTTACTACCGGGGCGCCGGTCTGCTGCCGTTCTCGCCGACGCAGGCAAGAACGGAATACGCGATGGCCTATGCCGCATTCGAGAACCACGGCGATGCCAACGGCTGTTATCAAGCCTGGATGGGGGTGTGCGCCACCTTCATGATGGGGCTGGACGATTTCGCCGCCGCCGATCCCTGGCTGGATGCCTTGCCCAAATTACGCCGTCGTTTCCCCGATTTTCCCGACGCGGATACCGAAGCCGGGGTGCTGACCTACTCCTTGATTCTGCCGACCTTCCGCCACCCCGTGGCCTTCGATCTAGCCGCCATCGCAGACCGCTTGGAGACATTGATTCCCGAGATTGGCGCGGAACAGCTGCGTGCCTTGGCCTGCACGTCTTTGCTATTATTTCGGCTTTGGATACGCGGCGATGCGATACGCGCGGAACGTTTGCAGACCTTATTCTCCGCGCATTACCAACAAGCCGATATTTCGCCGTTGGCGGCCTTGATGTGGGGCTCGTGGAATGCGATGCAATGCTGGCTGGTGGGCGATTTGGCCGGCCATGAAGCGGTGGTGGAGCACAACCTGGCGCTGGCCGAGCGTTTGGGCGTGCATGCCTTCGATTTTTCACTACGCCTGCAAACCGCATTCGCACCGGCCTATCGCAACGACGCACAAACGGTGAACCGCATACTCGCCGACTTGGCGCCGCAACTGGATACGGCTCGGCCATTCGATGCGCTGCAATATCACCTGCTGAGATTAATGCAGGCCAATATCGCCGGCGACGGCGCGAGTTTACGCGACGCGGCCCGGGAAATGCGGCGCTATGCCGACCGGATCGGCAGCCTGACTTGCGATTTATACACGCTGCTCGCCGAAGCCTGGGCCCGCTACAGCGCCGGCGACGCCGCCGGCGCCGACCTATTATTCGCCCGCGCCCAATCCTTGGCACCGGCTGCCGGCTCCGTCATTGGGCAATGGGACACCCTATTCACCGCCGTGGAACTGGCGGAGCGCAAACAGGACGAGGAAGGCTGGCGCCATGCCGTGCACGAATTCTTGGACTTCGGCGCCGCGCATGGCTTAATCAACGGTTACGGCCTGCTCTGGCACCGGCCGCTGACGGCAAAGCTGTGCGTCTTCGCGTTGGAACAAGGCATCGAAGCGGACTACGTGGTTCGACTGGTCCGCCGCCATACCCTGCAAGCCGAGTTCCCGCCCTATCATTTGGCCGAATGGCCCTGGCTGGTGCGCATCCGCTGCCTGGGCGGTTTCGAGATTGACATCGACGGCCATGCGTTGAGCTTTTCCGCCAGCCGGGTACCGGTCAAACCTCTGGAATTGCTGAAAGCCTTGATCGGGTTTGGCGCATCCGATGTACCGCAAACCAAGCTGGCCGACGCACTGTGGCCGGAAGCCGATGGCGACGCCGCCCGCCGGGCGTTTTACACCAATCTGCACCGTTTGCGCGGCCTGCTTGGCGAAGACAGCCTGTCGCTCGACGACGGCCGGCTCAGCCTGAATCGCCACCGCTGCTGGTGCGACGTGTTAGTGCTGGACGCGCTGGCAGAGATGTCCGGCGCGGACGGCGTATCGGCCGAAATCGCGAATCGTTTGCTGCCGCTGTTGAATGGCGAGTTTTTGCCGCTGGATAGCGATCTGCCCTGGCTGACCGAAGCCAGACGGCGAATTGCCCGCAGCCACAGCTTGGCGCGGCAAAATATTCAGATCCCAAAATAGTCGATAGGGGTGACGCGAGCAGCAACAAGCGGCGATGCTTGCAAATGGAAGCGCCGCCGGCATCCTTGCCGAAGCGGGCGAAAACGGGGACACTGGGGACGAATGAATTCGCCCCCTGCAAGCCGGTCCGAATTTAGGCTTGAACGTCTAGCCGGCGGCGTTGATTGAACAAGCCCCCCAACAGCGAAGTCAGCATCAGCCAGGCCGATGCCGGCAGCGGCACGGCGGAGGTGGATGCCACCGACAGACTGATGTGGTTGGCGTCGCGCAACAGGTCGAAGCGCAGACCGGCCAGTTCCGGGAAGAAGATTTGGCTGAAATCGCCAAACAAGGCGTTCGCTGTAATCAGCGTGAACACGTCGCCGGCCTTGGCCGAAAAGCCGTTCCACAGCGTGATGTCCAGATTGCCGCCCAGATTCAACACGCCGTTGACGTCGAAGGCATCGTATTCCGTGCCGCGCTGGTAACCGCCGATTTCCATGGTCAGGGTATTGCCGGTGCCGAAGCTGACATCGCCGTCGACCGACAGGTAGCCTGGGCTATGGCCGGGACGCAGGTCACCTTCGAAAAACACTTGGCCGCCGCCGGTAAATTCCCCGTTTCCCGACACCGTGCCAAGGAAGATACTGCCGGCACCGGCAACGGTTTTAATTTCGCCGTCGTTGACCATGTCGTCGTAGAACATGCTGGACGTACCGAGACCGGTGGTGACGATTTTGCCGCCGTTGTGGTTGACGATGTCGCCGGAGATGTCGTTGTAACCGCCGGTCAACACCAAGCTGGCGACGTTATGCAAACCGCCGTTGAAACGCAACGTGGCGTTGCGGCCGGCGATCAAGCCGCTGTTCGGGTAATTGGTCAGATTGCCGTTGACTTCCAGCTCGCCGGCTATCACCTCGATTTTGCCAGTATTGGCATGGTTATCGCCGTCGATCAGCAGACTTTGCCCGGCGGCGACTCGGGTTTCGCCTTCGTTGCTGAGATTGGCATGTATCGCGCCATTGCCGGTCAACACCCCGCCAGCTTGATTGATCGCGTTATAGGCATAGAGATTGTCGGCGACGATCTTGCCGCTGCTATAGATATTGCCGTTGACCCGGCCGTCGCCGGTCAGGATGCCCTTGCCGCCGACCATCAGATAACCGCTCTCCGGGCTAATGTCGCCGCCGTTCAATTTCAATGTCGTGTAACCGTCGAGGTTGCGGGTTCCCAAGGCCAGGCTCTTGATTTGCGCATTGGCGGTGGGGCCGATCACCGTCTTGGAGGTATCGCTATCCAGGCTGACTTGTTGCAATTCGCTGGGCCGCATGTTCCAGTCCCAGTTCCTTGCATCGTCCCACGAGCCGTTATTGGCGCCGCTCCAGACCGATTCGGCGATAGTCAGCAAGTAGCCGAAAGCCTTGCCGTCCTGAGAGTGAGCCAGGCCGACGATCTGGCCGCGCTCGTTAATGTCGGAGGCGCTGAGCAAAGTCATGCCGGCGGCCGGATCGACCAGATCGTTCAAATCCCTCATGCCGGAGGACGCCGTCCACAAGAAGGCGCCGCTCGAAAATCCGGACCAATCGCGGAAGGCGCCGACCACCTGGTCGTTGTCGTTGATGGCGTCGGCCTGGTACGAGGTATTGGCATTGAAACTGTCCAGTTTTATAGCCTGACCGTTTTCCCAGATCACAGCATGGTGATACAGCCCGCCATCGCCGCCGTAACCCACGGCCGCCCCCTGGCTGTTGATGCCGTTGACAGCGGAATACCAGTCGTTGCCATAGTGCGGCAGTAGGCTCGTGTATCCATCCGAATAAAGCGCCGCCTGGGTGTTTTGGCCGAACACATAGCCGGCGGCCGTGCCGGCATCGTTGATGGCCTTGCCGTAAAAATTGCCGGTCGAGATCAAATTGCCGCTGGCGGTATCGTAGATCGAATTGCCGACCACCGCCTTGCCCTGATTATTCAGCGCCATGGCATCGGAAGTGTTGTTCAAGCCCATTTCGGTGGCAACGCCGTTGATCCAGACGCTGGGACTGTAGCTGCTTAAACTGCCGTATGAGCGGCCGACGACGACGCCATGGTCATTGATATCCAGGGCGCCAGCCTCGGCAAAGTTGGGCGGATTGGCGGCGGCGAGCGGTAAGTAGCTGGTCACGCCCTTGCTCCAGACAAAGGCCTGGTTCTGCTGCGCTACCAAGGTACCGGCGATTTGCCCTTGATTGTTGACGGCGGCGGCCATCATATTCTGGCCCAACAATTCCAGTTGTCCCGCCGGCACGGCCTGGGCGGTATCGATGGCGAGAGTGGCCGCAATGGCGACGGTTAATGCGTTCAATTTGAAGGAATTCATGTCTGCTGCTCCGAGTTAAAAAAACGCGACGGTCATTCCGTCCGTGGGAGCAGTCTAGCCAACGCTTGTATCAATCTTGTTTCGTTTGGGCGGGTTTTTGGTTTCAATTGTTGCACCGGTAAATGAGATGACGCGCCAAACAAAAATGCACCGCCGGCATTCTTGCCGAAATGGTGCGAACAGGAACATGGGACGAATGGCTTCGCCCCAAGCCAGGCCGAAGACGTCAACGCTACCGAGGTCGGGCCGATCAATTGGCCGCCGTTTCGCAGATCGTAGGCAAGCCACCCGGATGGCGTTGCCAGCCAACGCGGCGTTGTAATAGATGTTGTAGCCGTTGCCGGCAATGTTGCCGAGTTCGCCGCCGTTCAACATCGCGCCGATGATCAGGCCGGTGAACAGCAGGCCGGCAACATTGCTATTCCCTAGACCGACTTGCTGGCTATGATTGATAAAGTCGCCGGTCAGAATAAAGCAGTCGCCGATGTCCCCGACCGGCTAACCGATATCGGCGACGGTCAACTCTAAATGGCGTCGTTGTTGACGGTATCCTCATCGCCAACCCCGAGGATGCTTGATTACTGGTTCGCATGGATGGCACTCCGGATGCTCACGATTTATTGCGCCATTGCAACAAACGAAACAATGGCTGAAGTACGATTGATACATTGCACGGCGATACTGCTCCCAACAGGGCGGGAACCAAGGCACTAACCGGGCCTACGATTCCCATCAAGTCAGTCACGAGCAATAGGAGCATCCCATGTCGATCTACACAATCCCCCAAATCACTATTCAAACGATGCCGAATTTCCGGCCGGATCTTCTGCGCTGGCTAGACACTGCAGCCAATTTCGGCTTGGTGATGCCGCTGGGTGCCGCCAGCGCAGTGTCGGTGGTGCCTCTAGTTGCTACCGGCAAGGTTTCCTTGCCGTTGGCGCTCGCGACCTTCCTATGCGTCTATTCGAGCTATCTGATCGATCACCTGAGCGATGTGGGGCGACTGGATGCCGGTCTGGCGTCGTCCCGGACAAAAACACTTGCCCGCCTTTCGCTATTCAGAGGCCTAGGTCTGTGTGCTTATCTGCTGTCCATGTGGTTAACGCTAAGCTGCGCCGGCCCAGAGGCGGCAATGATCCTGCTGTGTTTTCCCTTGTCCGTGAGTTTGTATGCAACGCCGCTGTTCGGCCGTTTGACTCATGGTCTGTTCGGCTACCGGCGGCTCAAGGATATTCCCGGATTCAAGTCGTTTTATACCGCTTTTTTCTGGGGGCTGCTGATGGTCTATGCCGCCGTTTTCGTCGGCAACACCGAGCCGCGTATTGTTGCTTTTTTCTTCACATACATGCTGTTGTCGGATTTCATCAACACGGTGTTTTGCGATTACAAGGATCTGGAACGGGACCGCGCCGAAGGCCTGCTCACCTGGGTGTCCATGCTGGGTCTGGCGCGGTCCACTCGCTTGCTGAAACAGATCAACCTTGCGACTCTCGGGATGCTGGCTTTGGTTGTTGCCGCACACTGGATGCCAAACTGGCTATTGGCGCTGGCACCGGTTCATCTGTATGTCCGTAACGTGATCGACCAAGGCCACATCACGACTATGGCGGGCGGCAATCCGGGAGACGCGTTGATGGATGCCGAGTTCATCTTATGGCTTCCGCTTGCCCTGCTGGGCATGTCGATCGGTCAATAAGCGACAACACGGAGGAATTGTTATGTCCGCACAGGAATCATTGTTGTTTACCATTTCGGGTTCAGCTTCGGCGGTGTTATGGGTTGTCGCCTACGGGCTGATTATTCGGCGCGGTTTCAAGGACCGTAGCTATGGCATGCCGTTCGCGCCGCTATGCGTGAACCTGTCTTACGAGTTTATCTTCGGCATGCTCTATCCGGATGCACCGCCTTTGAACTACGCAAACCAGATTTGGTTCGCGATCGATTTGATCATTTTCTACCAGTTTATCCGCTTCGGAAAAAGCGAGTTTGAACGGCTGTTACCGAGCGCCTGGTTCCTGCCGGCCGTGGCTTTGAGTGTGTTGCTGGCATTTGGCGGCGTGCTTGCCGTTACGCTGGAGTTTCACGATTTCCACGGCAACTATACCGGTTGGGGCGATCAATTACTGATTTCGATATCGTTCATCTGGCTATTGGCGCGGCGCGGCAGCATCGCCGGACAGTCGGTTTACATCGCGCTGTCGCGCATGATGGGTTCGATCGTGCTGATTCCGGGACAGATGATCCAGGGACCGGCCGATTCGGTATTGCTCGGTTTTATTTATGTGAGTTTCGCGACGCTTGATGCCATCTACATCGTACTGCTCATCCGCCAATGCCGCCTGGAAGGCATCAATCCCTGGCGGCGGCTGTAGCCGGAGCAAACCGCCAGTGCGCCGCAGCTACTGTGGCCGAAGTAGGATACAACATGGATAATCGAACAAATTTTGAAACGCCCCCGCTTGCTTGGGCTATCGCCTCGCTTGCAAAGATTCGGCAATTTCCAGACGCAGAATCCGGCGCTGGCTAACGTCGCCAGGGGTGTCTTCCAGATAGCTGATGCGCAGCGGCAAACCCTCGACCAGCTCGACGGGCGGCGTATCGGCGTTGCGAAAGCCCGGCTGGGCATGGTCGCGGTAATAGCCGAATAGCACGCCGCCGACCGTGAAATTCTCCCAGACCAGCTTTTGCGCAGGCTTACCCTGCGAATCGGCGAGAACGGCTTCGCGGTTCCAGTAACCGCTCAGTTCGCCCTGGGTAGTTTTTACCTGGCCGCTGCGTAGCGCTTGCAGCAGGCGTCGATGCTCCCACCAGGGCGACATTTCGACCAGAACCATGCAGAGTACGACGAATCCGCCGATACCCGCGGCAGATTTCCATCCGCCGCCTCGGCGATAGATCCACGCCACTACCACGGCGACAGCCAGCGCCAATCCGGCGACGAGACCACAATGCCGGACGATTGGATAATCCATCAGACTAAGATCGTAGATCAATTGCTGTTGCCGCATGCGGATAGTCTCGAAAATGAAGTGCGCAACGACGCTGCTCGCGCCGGCCTGTTACTGCCCGCGAGGCTTTGTCGAACGCCCCATAATACCGGGCAGCGTTATACAGATAGTTTACAGATCGTGTGGAATATGCCGGTTTACGGCTAGTCCAAGGCCAGCCTGCAGCGGCGAATTTGATCGGAGTCGCCATGCGCCTCCCAATAGCGCAGACAGGCTTGCAACGCATCCAGGCGGGCGCGGGCAAGGCGTTGGCGGGGTTCGGCCGTCCAGGCTAGCTGGCGATCATGAGGCAGGAATTCGCCATCAAGGCGGATGAGCAATGCATCGCTCCAGGCAAGGACACCGCTGTGGCCGTTGACAGTGAAACGGCCAAAATCGAACAAGGCAATATCGACTCGGCAGCACCGCGGATTAAGGCTGAGCCGGCCATCGCTGAGGATCAGACTCTCCTCGCCCAGCAAGGCGCGCAGCCGATGCAGATTGGTATAAAACGCCCGGCGCGCGGCGTCGCCGTCGGTTTCCGGCCACAGCGCATCGGATAACCTTTCCTGGCTGACGTCCCGGCAACCGAAACCGATCAGTGCCTTGAGCAATTCCAAGGGTTTGACCGGCACCCGGCTGGAGGAGAACATTAAAGGCACGCCGTCTATTTCGATATCGAAGCGGCCCAAGGTGCGGATACGTACCGGCCAGGGCCAGGCTTCCAGATGAATGGGCGGTGGGTCCGGCATCAGCTGGTGTTTGCGAATTAGCCGGCGCGTGTATTCCGGTTCGATGCCTTGCTCCAGTGCGGTCACGCAATAGCCTGCGAGCGCCGGCCGATTCCAATGTACGCCGTAGCAATTCAGCAAGCCGTAATGGCTGCCGAAGCGTAGAAACGCCGCCAGTGCGGCCGGCTCAGCATCCGGCTTGGCGCGGAAACGGGCCAATTCCAGCTCGGCATACAGGGTGTCCCATTGAGCGACCACTGATCCGCAACCGGGCGCGTCGGCCTTGGCCTGGTCCAACATTCGCAACGCCGCAGAAATGTCGTTCTCGGCCTGCTTGCGCCACGCCGCCGCCAATCCGGCATACAAGGAGCAAGACAGGATTTCGGTACGTTCAGCGTAGCGCTCGACTTCCCGCGCCGCATCGCGGATCGCCGCCGAGTCTCGATGAACCTTGGCCTCCAGCAAACGCAGGAAATGATATTGATAGGCATCGTAACTGCGCGGCGTGCTCAAATAGGGCAACAGGCCGGCGAGAGCTTGCGCCACACCGCGGCGGTCGTTGCGGTAAGCCGGTATCAACACGGTCTGCAAGCGGAAATAAAAATCCAGCACCCGCACACCGCAGCTTTCGGCGAAATTCAAACTACGCCGCAGGGCTAGCTCCAGACTGGCCATATCGGCGCTTAGCCAGTAATGGAAGGCGTGCATGGTTTCCCACATCAAACGCACCAGCGGCGGCGTGGTTTCGGCCAAACTGTCGGCGGCGAAGCGGGCGGTCAGGCGCTCCGCACACAGGCTGTCGCCGCGCACACCCAGCCAGTACATCAACAGATTGGAGGCAGCGCTGACCTTAAGTTGCGGATCCCGGATGTTCGGCGTCAAATTTTCCAGGCGCAGCGCGATTTCTTCCAGTCCGGGAGTATCGGGATGGCATAGATTCGGCAGGAATAATGAAAAGGTCAGCACGCCGGCTTCTATCTCTTCGCCGGGAAACTCCGGGTAGCGTTGCCGCAAGCCGGGCAAGGCCTCCAACCAGGGATCGGCGGCAGCGATGTTTTCGAAGGCAAAAATAAAACTGGCGCAGACTGCGATCCAGGCCGAATAGCTGCCGAGCGCCTCGCCGCGCACATCGAAACCGGCATAGGCCAGCGCATAAAAACGCCGGGCATCGGCCGGGTCAACGGGCAAGCGGCAGACGCCTTGGTAATAGCGCAGCCAGGGCTGCCGGTCGAGTACCGCATCAGGTAGCGCATGCAACCAGGCCGACAAACCGGCGATCCGTCCCGCCGCCAGCAGTTGCGGCGCCCAGGCCAGCAGGGCTTCGGCCATCGCCGGCCAGTCGCCGAGGCTGAAAAACAACGCGACGCCGGCTTCATAATTGCCTGCCCCGCACAGAATGTTGGCCGCCTGTCCGGTCAGGCCGCGCCAAACATCCGCGGAAAATTGCCGGGGGCCGCTGCCGAGCAGGAATTGCCGGAACAAAGGATGAAACTCGTAACTGTCGCCGGCGGCGTTGCGATGCCTGACGGTAAACAGGTTGCGCCGCGCCAGACTCGACAACAGCGCTTCGGCATCGGGCCGGCCGGTCAGTTCGGCTGCGGCGGCGGGCCGAATCTCGGGCAGCAAGGCGCAGCGTAGCAGGAAATCGCGCAATTCCGGTTCCAGGCCGGCCAGAATCTCGGCGGCGAAGAAGTCGAACAACAAGGGATCGTCGGCCAGGCGATCGCCATCGTCGATATTGCCGCGCTCCAGCATCAGTACCAGGCCGGTCGCCCAGCCGCCGATGCGCCGGTTCAGCGCCCGCGCGCTATCCGGGGCCAGCGGGATATTTAGCCGTTGTTGCGCGAGGCTTAAACACTCCTCGTCGTCCAGCCGCAAATCCCGCCAGTCGAAGCAGGTGAAATCGCCGCTCAGCCGTAACTTGGCCAGTTCCGGCGGTGCTTCGCTACGGCTGATAATGACCACCCTGCAATCGTCAGGAGTTTCCTCCAGTCCGTGGCACAGCATGCCGTGCAAGGCGGCATCGGCCGGCAAATCGTGGTAATCGTCCAGCACCAGCAAGCGGCGAGCCTCGGCGGATCGCCACAGTTGCCGAAAAAAGTTGCGCGCAAAAGTCGGCAAGCCCCAGGCGTATTCCGGCGTCAGGGCCGGCAAGGGCTGCCCGCCCGGCGCCGCGATAGCCAAGGCGGCTTGACCCAGATAGGCGAAAAAGGCCGCCGGATCGGCATCGCCAGCGTCGATGTGGTACCAGATGGCGGTCAGGCCGCGCGCCTGCATCCAGCCCGATACCAGCGTGGTCTTGCCGGCTCCGGCCGGCGCAGCGATCCAAGTCAAACGGCTACCGTTGTCCAGCCTGTCAAACAACCGCGGCCGCGGCAGACAGCGTTCGGCCGACGGTGCGCTTAGTTTGCTGGGTAAGGGTGGCTGAGTGGTCATGGCGTATTGTAATGAAAATCCCGGCTCTTATCCGCACGGTTTGGCGCCGCTTTTTCTTAGAACCTGGCTTGGGTTTAATTTCGGTTGCCAGTATACCGCCGTCCGGTATCAATCGAATTTCATCCACACTTCAATTGTTTCAATCGTTTCAATGGCTGACGCCGGCCGTTATTTCCGCGATACTGTGCCGCCCCTACCCAATACACGAGACTTAGGCCATGACATCCATGCCCCGACTGCTGTTTGTCGACGATGAACAGGACCTTAGAGACATAGCACAGGAATATTTCGGTACCCAATACAGCGTCGTTACCGCCGAAAACGCCGCAATGGCGCGCGAGACCATGCCGAGATTCAAACCGGACGTGGCAATTCTGGACATTCGCATGCCCGGCGAGGATGGCCTATCGTTGGCGAAATGGCTGCGGGAAAATTATCCCGGTCTCGGCATCATTATGCTGACCACGGCGGCGGACGTAGTCGACCGCATCATCGGCCTGGAAATTGGTGCCGACGATTACATCGCCAAGCCCTTCGATTTGCGGGAGCTGGCGGCGCGGATCAAAAGCGTGTTGCGCCGTATTGCTGACCGCAGCGAAGCCAAGAGCAAACCGTCGGCCGGCGGCAAGCGGATTGCACTGGGCCAATGCATATTGGATTTACGCGAACATCGATTGTATGGCACCGACGGCAACGAGGTCGCGATGACGGCGATGGAATACGATTTGCTGAAAGTGTTCGTCGAGCATCCCAACAAGGTATTGAACCGCGACCAAATCATGGAGCTGGCCCACCACCGCGACTGGGACGTTTACGATAGATCCATCGATTTGCGCATCATGCGCCTGCGGCGAAAAATCGAAGCCGATCCTGAAAAACCCGGCATTTTGAAAACCGTGCGCGGCGCCGGTTATATGCTGGTGTTGGCATGAATTGGCTGACGCTGGGTTGCGACGAGCCCGATTGCCGATTGGAAACCCGTTATCGGCGCTTGAGCGTCATGATCGCGCTGCCGATGTTCGTGCTGGTGGCGGTGCTGGCGGGCGTAGAATACGGATTGCTGCGCGAGCATGCGCTGCAAAATCTGGCCGAGAAAAACGCGGCCGTAGCTCAGGAGCTGGAGGCGCTGATCAAACGTAGCGGCGACCATCTCCAACAAATGCAGCGCTGGGCCGAAACCGAGTCGCAACGCCCCACGCCGCCTAGCGAATTAAGCCCTTATTTCAATCCTGGCCATCGGGATGGCCTATATACCCTGGATAGCCTGCCGCCAGCCTTGCAAAGCGAAGCCGGCCAGTTGCTTTGGAATGGTAAACCGGCCGAGCAGGGCTTGGCGGTGTTGACACGCTTCGAGGATTTCTCGCGGCTATGCCGCTTCAAACATTTAACCGATCCCGGATTCCAACACTCCTATTGGCTATCGGCTAAAGGCGACTTCCTCGGCATTTATCCCTGGTTACCCGCTGAACAGGTATCGATGGCGTCCGGTTTTGCTTCGCAAAATGGCCCCGCCACGGCCACTTTCGGCGACGACATGTATCGCAACGTACTGCCCGAACATAATCCGCAAGGTCTTGGTTATTGGTTGACGCCGCGAAAATCCGGGGATCAGCGGATCGTGCTGATCCACGCCTTGCCGGTCCGCGGCGATGGCGCGCCGACCGCCATCGTCGCCGTCGACTGGCCGTTGACGGCGGTGCAAGCCGTGTTGAAACATTGGTCTTCGCCGGTCGGACGCCTGCTGGTTCTGGACGAAAACGGCTATTTGCTGGCCGACAGCGCCGGCCTGGCGCCGGACACCGTCTTGCGGATCGAGGATTTGGCCTTGCCCGGACTCGATAGAAAAGGCATTGCGGCGAGTTTGTCGGCGGATGGCTTGTGCCCGGACTGTAGCGGCGTGCTGATGGCGCAGGGCCTGAACGGTGCGCCGTGGCATTTAGCGATGACGGTCGGCGAAGTCGAGCTGGGCAGCTTGTTGTGGCCGCAACTTTTCCCCTATGCACTGATTTTACTGGCCTTGGGCGGCACTCTAGCGTTATCGCTGCATGCGCTGCGCCGCGAGTTCATTACCCCGGCCTTGACGCTGGTCACCTATCTGCAGCAACTGGCCCGCGACCCGAAAGCCGCCGAGCCACCCGTTCCCTCGCTGTGGCGGCCTTGGGTCGAGGCGATTACCCACACCTTCGGCGCACATCGCCAGGCCTTGCAACAGTTAAGGGCCGGCGAGGCCTTCAAATCGGCGATTGTCGAAAACTCCATGCTAGCGGTGATTTCGATGGATCAACAGGGCTTGGTCATTGAATTCAACCGAGCCGCCGAACAGGTGTTCGGCATTAGCGCCGAGCAGGCGTTGGGCATCGATTTGGCGGAGTTGATTATTCCCGATCGCTACCGGGCCGCGCACCGGGCCGGCTTGATGCGCCATGTGGAAACCGGGCAATCCAAGGTAATCGGCGCGCATTTGGCGTTGAGCGCCTTGCATGCCGACGGCCACGAATTTCCTATCGAACTGACGATTTTCGTGACGCCGGTCGGTCAGGACAGTTTCTACACCGCCTTCGTGGCCGATCATACCCAGCGCAAACAGGCCGAGGAGGAAGTTGCCCGCCAGCGCGAGGCCTTGCGGCAAAGCGAGAAACTGTCGGCGATGGGCGCCTTGCTGGCCGGCGTCGCCCACGAATTGAACAATCCTCTGGCGATATTGATGGGGCGGGCGGCCTTGCTGGAAGACAAGACCCGGGATGCCGAACTGCAGAGCGATGCGGCGCGAATCCGGATAGCGGCGGATCGTTGCGGCCGCATCGTCAAAACTTTTTTGTCGATGGCCAGACAAAAACCGGTGGAACGCAAATGGGCGTTTCTGAACGAGGTTGCTACCGGCGCCGTGGAACTGTTGGGCTACGGCTTGCGTTCGGCAGGCGTGGACCTGACCTTGAACCTGGACCCGGACTTGCCGGCCGTGGAAATGGATGCCGATCAAATTGGTCAGGTACTGGTCAACCTAGTGGTCAATGCCCAACAGGCCTTGTCTTCCGCACGGGTGCCGCGCCGCTTGCGTCTGGAAACCGGTTGCGAAGCCGACAGCCAATTTCTGCGGGTAGCCGATAACGGCCCCGGCGTACCGGAAGAAGTCCGCGAGCGTATTTTCGATCCGTTTTTTACCACCAAGGCGGACGGCATGGGCACCGGCATCGGCCTGTCGGTCAGCCGGGCGATATTGCGCGAACACGGCGGCGAATTGTTGTTGGAAAACGCTAGCCCCGGCGCTTCGTTTCTGTTGTGTTTGCCGGTCAAGGAGCGCCGCAACCATCCCCGAACCGGACGGCCGGCTGCCTCGGAATCATGCGCGGCGCATGAAGGCACCGCCTTGATTGTCGACGACGAACCGGAGGTAGCCGCGGTGCTGGCGGACATTCTGCGCTCCGCCGGCTACGAAGTGCATGTGGCCGGCAGCGGTAACGAGGCCTTACGCTGGCTGGAACAGCATAGTTGTAACCTGTTGTTTTCCGACGTGCGCATGCCGGATATGGACGGCATCACCTTATGGCGAACCTTGCGGGAGCGCCGTCCGGAACTGGTCAAACACATGGCCTTGGTCACCGGCGATACTTTATCGGCCAATATTGCGCCGCTGATCGCCGAAACCGGTCTACCCTGCCTGGAAAAACCGTTTTTACCGGAAGAGGTATTGTTGCTGGCGACGCGGATCGAGGTTTAGCGGAGTTTGATACAAAAACCCAAATCATCGTAGCCCGCGGCTACGATGGATCGAATCCCCGGCATAATGGTCTCGCGGCCATTCCACGCCGGTCCGTTTTATCCATCCATTCAAGGAAAGCCGGACAAGCCCCAAACTACCAGCAGACAAACATTCTGTTATCGTCCGCGAGTGCGTTAAAATTATTGCTTTAACATGCATCCGCAGGGAGCCTGGGCAATGAATCCGAAAATTCTGTTTTTTATTTTTACCGCGCTCTGCTCCGGTATGAGCGTTGCGTCCGAGAAAACCGCCATCCGCCTGGGCGTGATGGCCTCTGGCACGCTGGCCTGGGAACTAGCGGCCATGAAGAGCGAGGGCTTGCTGGAGAACAGCGATTTCGCCGTGGAAACCGTCGCCCTCGCCAATCAACAAGCCGGCAAAGTGGCGCTGCAATCCGGCAGCGTCGACATGATCGTCTCCGACTGGATCTGGGTGTCGAGCATGCGCGCGGAAGGCACCGATTACAGCTTCTATCCCTACTCGGACACCTCCGGCGGTTTGCTGTTACCCGCCGACAGCAACATCAAGAACCTAGCCGATCTTAAAGGCAAGAAACTCGGCATTGCCGGCGGCGAACTGGATAAAAACTGGCTGCTGCTGCAAGCCTTGGGAAAACAGCAAGGGCTGGACCTCAACCAGTCCCTGGAAAAAGTCTACGGTGCGCCGCCCTTGCTCAACCAGCAATTCGAAACTAAACGTGTCGACGCGCTGCTGACTTATTGGCAATTTGCCGCCCGCCTGGAAGCCCAAGGCTACCGGCAATTGCTGAGCGGCGAAGACATCATCCGCCAGCTCGGCATTACCGAAGCCGTGCCTAGCCTGGGCTATGTGTTCAAGCAAGGCTGGGGCGATCAACATAAACATGCACTGCAAGCGTTTCTGAAAACCACGCAAGTTGCCCGAGATAAACTCTGCACGGCCGACGAAGCCTGGCAAAAAATCGTCGCCCTAACCGAAACCGACAATCCAAGCACACAGCAACAATTACGGAAACGTTACTGCCAGGGCCGCGTCGAACAATGGACGGAAGCCAACAAACAGGCCGCGGAAAAAATTTACGGCCTGCTGCATCAACTCGGCGACAACAAACTCACCGGCAAAGCCGCGCAACTGCAAGCAGGCACCTTCTGGTCGGCTGATTGATGTCCGCCAGTTTATCCCGCCGCAACCATATTCTGGCGGCCTTATCGCTATTGTTGTTGCTGGCGCTGTGGCAGTTGCTGGCATGGGCGTTGCACAGCAACACTCTGCCGGAACCGGCCCGCGTCGCCTTGGTCTTTTGGCAGGCGGTGGTCTCCGGCGAACTGCCCTATCACCTCGGTGTCACGCTGCTGCGGCTGATAGGTAGTTTTTCAATCGCCATGTTGCTGGGCTGTGCGATCGGCGTCTTGCTGGGCAAGAACAAAACTCTGGATGCCTTTTTCGATAATTGGCTGGTGATATTTCTCAACGTGCCGGCGCTGGTCACCATTATCCTCTGCTACGTCTGGTTCGGACTGGTGGAATCGGCGGCGATACTGGCGGTGGTGATCAACAAGTTGCCCAACGTCGTCGTCACCATTCGCGAAGGCACCCGCACGCTGGACAGGGATTTGCTGGAGATGGCGCAGAGTTATCGATTCTCTAAGCGCAAAACCTTCGTCCATGTGATCTGGCCGCAACTACATCCCTTTGTGATGGCCGCCACCCGCTCGGGACTGGCGCTGATCTGGAAAATCATATTAGTGGTGGAGCTATTGGGACGCAGCAACGGCATGGGTTATCAGCTGCATCTGTTCTTTCAGTTATTCGATGTCGCCAGCCTGCTGGCCTACACCGTTGCCTTTGTCGCGGTGATTCAGTTGATCGAAGTGTTGCTGTTGAAGCCGCTGGACAGGAAAGCCCTTAGGTGGCGGCGCGAGTTCCCTACTCGCAGCCGCACTTCCTCCGTCCCTGGAGGTCGGCGTCGCGAATTGCCTACTGAGAGCCACACTTCCTCCATCCCTGGAGGCCGGCGGAGCGAGTTCCCAAGTGCTCAAAGGGGACAGCGGGGATGAGCGCCATCAACATCGACATCCGCGACAAGACTTTTTCGGCCGACGGCCGCGAGCATCGCGCCATTGCCCAGTTGCAACTGCGGATCGACAGCAATGAGTTCGTGTGCCTGGTCGGGCCATCAGGCTGCGGTAAGACCACACTGTTGAACATCGTCGCCGGCCTGGACGAGCATTACCATGGCCACGTCGGCATGACTCAAGGCGACCTGCCTCCGCGAATCGGCTACGTCTTCCAGAATCCCCGCCTGCTGCCCTGGCATACGGTGCGCCGGAATATCGAGCTGGTGTTCGATAACGTACCACCCACAGCGTTGATCGACTCATTGCTTGCCGACATGCAGCTCGAAGACGTGCAACATGTGTATCCGGAGCGCCTGTCGCTGGGCATGCAGCGCCGGGTAGCGATTATCCGCGCCTTTGCGATCAATCCCGACATCCTGTTGATGGACGAACCCTTCGTGTCGCTGGACGCGCCTACCGCTCGCCAGATCAGGAACCAGCTTTATGCGCTTTGGCGGCATCGCCCGCATACCGTGTTATTCGTGACTCACGACCTGCGCGAAGCCATTGCGCTGGCCGACCGTTTGATCTTCTTATCGTCGGCGCCGATGCGGGTCGTCAGCGATATTCCGGTAACCATCGCCAAGGATGAACGCAACGACGCCGCGAAGATCGAAAGCTTTCGCGAACATTTATTGAACAATTTCCCCGCCATCAACACTCTTTTGTAACCGAGGTCTCCGTATGAACATCAAAAATACTTTAACCGCTTTGCTGTTGCTGCTTTGCGCCGGCGTTTCGATGGCCGAACCCAACGCCATCAGGCCTTTCAATCCCGGCAGCTATCAGCAACTGCTATCGGAAAAGGCCAACCAAGGCTTTATGCTGGTGATCTGGTCGCTGGATTGCTCGACTTGTATCAAGGACATGGAACTTTTGAGCAGCATCCACAAAAACCGGCCAGAGCTGAAGATCGTCATGCTGTCCACCGACGAAGTTTCGGCAAGCGCCGACATTCAAAAACTGCTGGAAAAATACCAGCTGGCGGATACCGAAAACTGGGTGTTTGCCTCGGACAACACCCAGAAGCTGCGGTACGAAATCGACCCCAGCTGGTATAGCGAACTGCCGCGCACCTACTTTTTTTCGGCGACACATCAACGAGAAGGCGTCAGCGGTGCGCTGAAACTGGAAGATTACAATGCCCGGTTCGGCAAAATGAAAATCTAAGCCCGCGGGGTGAAAATCGTCCTTAAGACCTGCGAAACCGAAGAGCTGATTAAAAAATCCCGATTTATCGGGATCATCAGCCCTTGCCGTAGCGAGCGGGAAGCCATGCAATTTCTGAGCCATCTACACCAAAAGCATCCCAATGCCAGCCACATTGTTTACGCTTATCGCATCCAATCGCCGGATGGCCTGATCTGCCGCTTTCACGATGCCGGCGAACCCAGCGGCACGGCGGGAAAGCCAATTTTTCAGCATCTGGAAGGCAAACAACTGATCGATTTGATTCTGGTGGTAATCCGTTACTTTGGCGGCGTCAAATTGGGAGCGGGCGGCTTGACTCGCGCTTACGGCAACCTTGCCAAACAGGCGATCGACTGCGCCGACATCGCCGAGTACATCGAATTTACCGAACTGCAACTATCGCTGGATTACAGTCAGTTACAGCCTCTGGAATATCAACTTAAGAAGCTGGACGGAGTCATTATCGATCAGGATTTTTCCGACAACGTCCGCGTCCGCATCAAAATCCCCAAACAAAATGTCGATATCTTAAAAGCAATTTTTGCATGACAAAGGTTTGTAGCACGCCAAAATGACAGGACGATGACGCAATTGTATACAAAAAAGAAACAAAGCATCCACAAAACACAGTATTGTAAATAAAAAATTAAGCGTTATAGTTAAGCCGTCTTCATTGAATCGACTGTAATTCAGTCTAGGGGCAAAAATGAACAAATCGAACAATCTGTATAGAGACATCGTTACTGGTCTATTTTTTACTACCGGCGTGTTCGGCTTCATGTCTGGCGAATTTATCATCTCCACCATGCTGTTCGGCGCTGCCACTATCTCCAGCAACATCGACTTTAACAGCTCATTCAAAGCTTAATTTTTTGTTGTACCTCCTCGTTGTTAACTAAACAGTCCGTCAAGCTCTGTTTAACTTTACACCCTTCACCCACAAGGTGAAGGGTGCTTTTTAAACCCTCTTAATTTCTTGGCATCCCGTTTCAGTCTCGCATCCTTTTGAGATCAACGCCTCGCCATCCAGTCATTGGCTATCCCGACCGGGTTTAATGATAAAATTCTGCCCATCTTTCACTGACCATCGCAACCTATTATGAATGCCCCCGCCGCGCTGTACGAATCATCCCTTCCGCATTTAAAACTGCTCGGACGCGGCAAAGTCCGCGATATGTACGAGATCGACGACCGGCATTTACTGATCGTCACTACCGACCGGATGTCGGCTTTCGACGTAATCATGCCCGATCCGATTCCCGGTAAAGGCCGGGTACTGACACGAGTATCGAATTTCTGGTTCGAAAAAATGAAAGGCGTGATACCCAATCATTTAAGCGACGACCTGACGTTGGAAAATGTAATTCCCGACGCGGGGCTACGCCAACAAGTGGAAGGCCGAGCAATCATCGTCAAGCGCCTGAAACCGCTGCCGGTGGAAGCCATCGTCCGCGGCTATCTGATTGGTTCCGGCTGGAAGGATTATCAAAAATCCGGCGCGGTATGCGGCATCGAACTGCCTGCCGGGCTGCAACAGGCCCAGCAACTGCCGCAGCCGATATATACGCCGTCCAGCAAAGCCGAAGTCGGCGTACACGACGAAAACATCACCTTCGCCGATACCGTAGCGCTGATGGGACAGGCCGTTGCCGAAAAAGTCCGCGACGTCAGCATCCAGCTGTACACCACGGCCGCCGAATACGCCCGCCAACGCGGCATTATCATCGCCGACACCAAGTTCGAATTCGGCCTGGACGACAACGGCGAGCTCTACCTGATCGACGAAGCCCTGACCCCGGATTCTTCAAGATTCTGGCCTGTGGAACAATATCAAGTCGGCATCAGCCCACCCAGCTTCGACAAGCAGTATCTGCGCGATTACCTGGAAACCTTGGATTGGAATAAAACCGCGCCCGGCCCGAAACTGCCCGCCGAAGTCAGCGAAAAATGCAGCGAAAAATACCGGGAAGCCGAGCTGAAACTGATAGGTTCGTGATGCAAGGTTAATCGATTATCCTTAGCCATCGTTCACACCCTGCCGGGAACGATGGCCTTGTCATCTCAATGAATAAGCATCGGCTATTCGTCAATCGCCTTAACTTGATAGCCCTGGCCGGTTTGCCAGGAAACATACGTTTTTGCGCCATCGCTCAACAGAAACGCATCGTCGGCGCTTCCCGGCGTCGTGCCGACTTGTTGCGGTTGAGACCAAGTCTTGCCGCCATCTTCCGACTTTATAAGCCGCAACAGGTTATTTACTCCGTCGAACTCCGACCAGACTATCGCCACCTGCTGTCCCATGGCCAAAACACTGGGATGCTTGGCGCCCTGGCTACCGAAAGAATATGAAGGCGAATAACTGACTCCCTGGTCCTTGGAATAACCGTAAAACAGCCCCTGCTTATCGGCCGCACCGCTAAACCAAACGGCATGATAAACGCCGCTATCGTCAATCGATAAGGCCGGGCCGTGATGCGGGCAGGCATCGATTTTCCAGTTTTCGCCGCTCGCTCGCCGAACCTCGTCAGGCGTATTCCAGTCTATGAACTTCACCAGCGCATGATCTCGAATGTTGCCATTGAAAACCTGCCGCCATAAAACCACAGGTAGGTTGTCGCCATCAATTTCAGTAGCCAGCCGGCAACATTCGCAGCTATGCGGAGCAACAATTTTATTGGGATAAAAACTTTTGCCGCCGTTATCCGACCAAGCATAATACACGGCCGTACCGCTAAACTCCTGCTTCGCCGCCTTGGCCCGCTCCTTATCGCGGGCATCCAGCCAAGCCACGAAGACCTCGCCGTTCTTGCCGATCGCCAGGCTATCGAAGCTGTGCCCGATCACATCCCGATTGTCGTTGACCGTTACCGGCTTGGAAAAATTTTTGCCACCATCGCTCGAACGGCTGAAGCGAATATGCCCGGTATGGCGTTTTTCCAGTTTTTGCGTCCAGGTCAGATAGATATTGCCTTGCACATCTAGCTTAATCTTAGGCCGGCTTTCGCCGCGCGCCGTAATGCTTTCCGGCTCGGCATTGACTGCAACCGGCTCGGAATAATGCCCGCCCTTGTCCGTGGAAGACTGTAAATAAATATGATCATGACTAACCCAAACGATCCACAGAGTGCCTTTACCGTCGAACGTGGCTGTTACGGTGTCGGAACACTCAATTGCGGGCGGTGCTTTCACATCGCTGCAAGATGCTTTGGGGTCGGCGTGATGCTGATGTTTGGCGGACTGGACTTCCTGAAGGGCTGTTGCCGATTCCATGGCGCAACCGGTTAAAACCGTGAATGCCATAATCGCCAGTAAGGTCTGAAATTTAATCATCGTCGCGGAAGTATTTTGAGAATTTGGAATCGTTAGGGAGCGCTTCCGTGCCAGAATTAAACTATGTTATTTAGCATAAAACAAAGATCAGGCCCAATCGGCCTGATCTTTGTCCTCACAAAATTGCTCAGCTTAATAGTTGAATTTCAATTCCGCTATATAGGTACGTTGCGGAAATACGTGAAAAATCCAATATTTTTCGTTGGTGATGTTGTCGATACCGGCGGACAGCGTCAGCTGTTTGGTGAGCTGATACTTGGCGCGGGTATCCACGACGAAAAACGCGCTGCCGGTACCGGTGTAGGTATCCGGATTGACGTCGCTATTATCGATCTGTCCGAATTGCTTGCTGCTATAGCGACCGCTGACAGAAGATGTTAAATCGTTGGTAATATGATAGGTCGCCGTGGCACTGGCGCGCCATTCGGGCACCCTGGGTTGCTCTTTACCTACCGAGGAAGGTAAGGCCGCATTTTTATCGATGCGGGAATGCGCCCAAGTCACGTTGCCGGACAAATCCAATCCTTGGATACCGACATTATTGTGTTCACCGGAAAATTCCCAACCATAAGTACTGATTTGGTCGATATTTTGAGCGTACGACAACGTTGAATTAGTGGCCGCGCTAAAAGTCGTTTGGCTATAGATGGCGTCATAGGCTTTTTCATGAAACAAACTAAGACGCAACGACCCTTCGTTTAAGAGATACTGCGCGGAAAGCTCGGAAGACAAGGCCTCTTCAGGTTTCAGGGTTGGGTTTGGATTGACGATATTGGCCGTACCGCCGGAGCCGACGTTTGAGCCTTGAAATAATTCCGTCACCGTTGGGAAACGATAAGCCTGGGCAATAGAACTGGTAAATTTCCAGCTATCCGTAGGCTTCCAGGCCAGCGATGCTTTTGGCGAAAACCTAAGATCGCTACGGTTAGCCTGATTAATAGTTCTGGCATTGGAACCGGTATTGGTACCATCGAAAGCGTTCCAGTTTTCCAATCGGCCACCCAGGGTCAGCGTCCAGGCCGGATCGAATGTCCAGGCATCCTGCAACCACACGGCATTGGTTTCGGTTTTTCCTTGGGCATTGGTAAATAAACTGCCTCTACCGCCGTACAACCAGTTGGAGGTGTTGAATTGCTGGCTATTCAGCTCGTAAAGATCATGATGATAACCAAAGCTGACATGGTGCGGACCCCATGCCGAATCGGGCCGCCATATCCCCTTGGCATCCACCGTATGCCAACCGGTACCTTCCAAACTGGTTATTCTGCCGGCACCACCCGCATCGGCAAGGTTCGGCGCAACAGTCGGCGCTCGCTGCTCATCTTGACCGTAATTGATTACGCTGCCGGTCAACTCCCAATCAAAAATCCCGCCGGTGTTGGATTTTAAGGCCATACCATGAGACCAGTGCATTTGCTGGTAATCATTTTGTGCAAAAGACGGCGAAGAATTAAGGTTATAAGTTCTGCCCCCAAAACTTATTAACCCGCTATTAACCGGCACTCCCGTCGTCGAGTTGCGTAAATAACTGTTAAAACCGCCGCTTTCGTCGTTTTGCCACAAACCCAATGTGTAGGACGCTTTCAGCGTGGGCGTAATGTCGTAAGCCAACTTCCATTTAAAGTTGTCTTGTACGGTATGCCTGATATTGCCTTCGCCGATAGCCCAGATTCTTTGAGTACCGGTTTTATCGACATCGCCGACCGCCCCCGTTACAGGCACTCCGACACCCGCCGTGCTGGAAGGGAGGTATGAATAACTTATCGGCTGACTGTGCGCATCCAGATGGCTGACATCGAACCGCCAGGAAAAGTCGCCATGCCGACTGCCCAGATTGGCCGTGTACTGCTGCGAATCGTAGGTATCGGTGTGCCCGTAAACATCGTATTCCTGCCAGGAAGACTGCACACCGCCGCCGGCTTCGAATTTCTCGGGCATCCGGGTGGTAATATCGATCACCCCGCCGATGGAATTACCGCCATAGGCCGCGGAAAACGGACCGTACATCACATCCACCCGCTCAATTTCCGAAGGCGAAACCATATTCCAGCGCGGCGAGCCTGTCATGCTGTTGTTATTTCCCAGCAGCGAAGAGAGCATAATGCCGTCGGCATAAATCAAGCTCCTCGCACTGGAACCGGTACCGGAAGTCCGCATCGACACCGGCATTTCCTTATCGCCGACATAGCGCTTGCGCACCAGAATATTGGGCAAATACTTAATTGCATCCTCAGTATTCATGACGTTCACGGTGTCGGCCAGTTTTTCCTTGGTGACACTTTCCGTAACAGCCGGCAACTTGTATTTTTCAGTCGCTGTTTGCGTGGTTAATTGTTCCGACTGACCAGTTACCGTCATTTCCGGCAATACCGCAGCGCCTTTACTGCTAGTGGATTCCTTATCCGCAGCTACATTTTGTTCAGTTTCCGCACTCGCCAAAACCGGTAGCGTGGACAACATCAACAGGCCAATCATGGAACGACTAGGGCGAGAAAAGTTGATTTGTAAATATTTCATTTTCTTATAATTCTTATCGTTTAAAAGATGGGATGCCTAAGGCTGGCCACACCCAGTCACCGCATATCACAGCGCTACCCAAAGAGCCCCGCCAAAATAATACGGTATTTCACGCACAAAAGAGCCAGCAATCCGCATTAATAAACAAATTTCAGGCCATAAATAGTTTAAATATAAATATCAAATATTTATTAAAACAAAAGCCACAATAACGACAACTCATCGTAAAAAATAAGGCATATAGCCCTATTTATATCAGTTAAATAACATAGATTAATTAACCCCCTCTTCTCCCCTGCTTTCCCTGCATCCGGACATAAAAAAGCCGGTGTTACCCGGCTTTATGATTATCTTGCTTTAAGTAGGCTTTAACATGCCATTACCAATCCAGGCGCAGCCCCCTCCCTTTCGCCCCATTTCATGCCTCCATCGCACACTACCACTCCCCCCCATCAAGTTTTGTAACAAGGGCTGATCGTAGCCATAACGCGGGGCGGGGGTATGGCGCAATAACGAGGCGCAGGCATGCATTCGGCAAACTTTTGCGGAACATAAACAATTTCTTCCCGGCAAACTGGGTAATATTCATGCAGGTATGATGGCACGGCGGCGGCCACTCATCGGCGAATGCCGCAAGAGGATAACAATAAGCTCATTACCGTGATATTTGCCAACCCGAATATATAAGACTCCTTTCGGTTGCGGCAAATTCTCTATAAAGACACTTAAATGTTATTTATCAACTCAAGAGGCTATGCAAACCATATAGCCAGAGAACCTAGCTTTTATATATCAATGACGGACTCGACCTCACGGCACTCAGACGCCAAGCACACGGATATTCCACAACTGCGCGTATCATTAACCGACAACGCAACGCCCGCTATCTAGCTGCCGAGATCAGTTTTCGAGATTCATTATCAGCGAAGCAAAAAATATTGGAGACATCATCAACCATCTCCACAGCATTACCTCGTCTCCGATTATGAACGCGCTTTTCCATATTCTCATCCGCCACATGCTTTGAATTATGTCTACGGTCATTGTGCCAATACCGTTGGATATATTCTCTGACGATCACCGGCCTCCCCTTAAAGCGCTCGCCCTTGAGCTTTTTAATGGCTCGCTGACCAGCAGCCTCGGCATCGACATGCACTAAACCGTGGCATTCCAAGGCTTTTGTGGCCTTGTCCTGAATAACCAAGATTTCAGCCTTCAAAACCCGCCCCGAACGGGAAAGCAAGCCTCCTTTCAACGCAGGGTTAATATAATTGTGCAGTTCACTCGGTCGAGTATCGATAGGGATTTTTCTTAAAAAAATAATCATAAAGACCTCGTCAATAATTACAAAACGGCATCATATTTACCGAATCAAGATTAACAAAATTTTCACTTGGTAGGATTTATGTACCGATGGGAAAAACGGAGCACCAGCACTCCAGCTCTTACGCCTTAGCCGTATCAAAATCTCTTTCTTGTTTAGCCAATGCGAAAGGATAAAACCTGTGGCGCCTTAAACGCCCTATTTTGGTTCAGCTCAGACTCCCTATGCCTTTATAAGGATAACTTACACGCCGGCCAGCTTAAGCTACGTTCAGATTTTGAGTTTAGCCTATTTTGCGACCTCTACCACAAAATACTCTGCATACCGTGTTTCTTATAGGTTTGTTTTTAGCATCAATCAACAGTTACTACCATAGTTACCCCAATAACATCCGCTCTGCTCATATTTCGGCACAAAAAATGGTACTTAAATTTTTGCTAAAAAACACCAAGCACGGAACAACGGCCAGTAAATGCCACCTTTCTTGATGCAGTAAAAAAGAAAAATATAAGGCAGAAAATCCGGCTGATAATGGTAAATTTTTTTTCATAAAGAATAGGCGAGCGTCGGCTTCCGGCGGGAAAGGTTGCTAGCCATCCCTGGCTAACAGTCGCGCTTGCTCCGCCACGTGTTTGCCCGCGGCGACCCTGGCCGTCCGCGTCACCTCGGCTTTGACCCAACAAAGGGGTCAAAGCCGAGGCTCTCGCATGACTCGACGCCGTTTCGCGAGGCCTTGCAGTTTTAAACCGCCCGGCGCTACGGCTTCCAGGGACTACTCAACCTTCGCTCGCTAGCGCATCGTTTCCAAGGTTTCGCAGCGGCGTAATTGACTGACTCCGCAATCTTACCGTAAGGATTTGCTCCGCTCTTTTACTTCGGTAAGCAAGGCTTCGAACTGGTCGGCCTCTATCGGTCTTGAAAGGAAATAGCCTTGGGCCAGATCGCATTCATTGACTTTCAGTACATCGCGCTGGGCTTCGGTTTCCACGCCCTCGGCGATTACCGTGAGCCCCAAGCTATGCGCCATTTGAATGATGGCTTGAGCGATCGCGAGATCGTTGGCGTTGTCAGGCAAACCGCGCACGAACGATTGATCGATTTTGAGCTTATCGACCGAAAAACGGTTGAGATAGGCCAGGTTGGAGTAGCCGGTGCCGAAGTCATCAATGGATAGTTCGACGCCCATTTCCTTGAGTGAGCGCATGATCTCCAGGGTGTTGTGCGCTTCGCGCATCAAAATGCCCTCGGTCAACTCCAGTTCTAGCCGGCTCGCCGGCAAACCCGTTTGTTCGAGAATTTCCCGCACTTCCTGAATCAGGGTGGGGCGGCGAAATTGGAGCGCCGACAAATTGACCGCAACGGTAATCTCCGGCAAGCCGGCTTGCTGCCATAGGCCGGCCTGCCGGCAAGCACTGCGTAAAATCCATTCGCCAATCTGGTTGATCTGGCTGGTTTCCTCGGCCAGCGGGATGAACACGCCCGGCGGAATTTCCCCTAACTCCGGATGCCGCCAGCGCGCCAGAACCTCACACCCCACCAATCGCCCGTCAGCCAGCCGGTATTGCGGTTGATAGACCAGGCGTATTTCATTGCGAATCACTGCATGGTAAAGCGCGTTTTCCAGCTCCATGCGTTTTTCCGAAGCCTGATTCAGCTCCGCGCAATAGAACTGGTAATTGTTGCGCCCCTCGGCCTTGGCCTTATACAAGGCCGCATCGGCATTCTTGATCAGAGTGGCGTCGTCCGTGCCATCATCGGGGTATACGGCAATGCCAATGCTGCAGGTGACACGAATTTCCCGGCCATCGATCGAACAGGATTCGCGAATCGCGGCCATGATCTTGTCGGCGATGCGATTTATGACCTCGCGCTCGGCTAGGTCCGCCAACACCAAAACGAATTCATCCCCCCCTTGCCGGCCGACGGTATCTGCTTGGCGCACACTGGTACGTAAACGTTGCGACACAGTTTTGATGATTTCATCGCCAACCTGGTGGCCCAGGGAATCATTGATGCTTTTGAAGCGATCGACATCGAGGAACATGAGCCCCACTTTGCGCAAACTACGTTCGGCCTGCATCAGCGCATCGTTGAGGCGGTAGCGCAACAGGGTGCGGTTGGGCGTGTCGGTCAAGGGATCATGATGGGCCAAGTATTCAATGTGTTTGCGTGCTTCCTCGTGGGCACTAATGTCGTTGAAAATACCGACATGGAACAAAATCGTGCCGTGTTCATCGCGCACCACGCTGAGAAACAGCCATTCGGGATACAACTCGCCATTCTTGCGCCGGTTCCAAACTTCGCCCTGCCATTGGCCTTGCGTGAGCAGGGCCGACCACATGCGGCGGTAGAACGCCAGATCCTGGCTCGAAGATTTCAGCAGGCGTGGATTTTTACCCAACACTTCCTGCTCACTATAGCCGGTGATACGGGTAAACGCCGGATTCACGGCAACAATCCGATTTTCGGCATTGGTGATGATGACGCCTTCGGTAAGATTTTTCAGAATGTGTTGGTCCAGACAATGCTGTTTGGCAAATTCCGCGTAACCCTGCAAGTTGCGCAACAACAGCAATAACGCCTGCTGTCCCCGGTAATTCACCGGCAGCGCGGTGATGAATACGCGGGCGTCGCCAACCGCAATGACCTCATGAAAATCGTGCGGAATCTGCACATCGACCTGTAACATCGTCGTGATTTCCCGGTAACGCTCGTCCGGCAATAAGTCCGCCAAATTTTTCGGGGCTTGCTTTTGTTTCAGCAGTTTGTACAAGCTGGCATTGGTGGACAGGAAGTTGCCTTGCGCATCCACTACAATGACCGCATCGCTGCTGTGGTCGACCAATAAGCCCAGCAGGTGCCGGGCGTCATTCAATTCCTGCTGCGTGCGTTGCAGTTTGCTATTGGTCCGGTCTAGTTTCTGGTGCATGGCGCTGAGTTTGAATCCCATCCGTTCGGCATGGCGGACTAAAAATTCATGCTCGTCGACCAGAATCCTGGCGACGCCATTGTGTTGAATGTTGGCCAGCACCGCGCCGATTTCAGTGAGCAACTGTTCCGGCGGGATGGGTTTGATCAGAAAACGGTCGGCGCCCAGGCGCAGCGCAAAACGCACATCGTCCGGTTGGGTATAAGAAGCGGAGTAAAACAGGAATGGAGTAGTTGCCAAAGCGGCGTCGGTTTTGACCCGATAGCAAAATTCGAAGCCATCCATGCGCGGCATCATGATGTCGGAAATGATCAAATCGAACGTTTGGCGTTTCAGCTCTTGCAGCGCCTGTTCGCCGTCGACGGCGGTAGTCACTTGATGCTGTTGTGCCGTCATCAGGGCTTCCAGCAGGTAACGCGAGGCTTCGTTATCTTCGACGTACAGAATTTTCATGGCAGAAACGGTTCCAACTGCGACAAAAAGGTTTCGGGCACCAAGGGTTTTTCGATATAGGCCGCCATGCCCACGGCCAATGCCTGTTTGCGCGATGAAGGCATGGCATAGGAACTAACGCCGATGACGGGTATGTCGCGGGTTTGCGGATCATTTTTCAAATGCTGGGTGGTCTCGTAGCCATCCATTTCCGGCATCTGTACATCCATCAAAATCAGGTCGGGACGTTCCTTCTGCGCGACCTGCAAACCCAGGCGGCCATTATTGGCGCTCACGGTGACAATCCCCGCACTATGCAATAAAAACTCAATCAAATACAGATTTTGCGGGTTATCTTCGATAATTAGTACTTTGGCGTTCATGCTTGCTCTCCGGCTGTTTTGAACTGTCGTGGCAACGTAAAACAAAAACGCGATCCCTTGCCTAATTCGCTGCTGACAAAAATCTGGCCGCCCAGCATTTCCACCAGTTTTTTCGACAAATACAAGCCCAAGCCGGTGCCTTCGTAAACCCGCCGTGCGGAACCGTCGATCTGGTGAAATGCCTGAAATAATGAAGGCAAATTTTCCGGTTTAATGCCTATGCCTTGATCTGTAACACAGAGTTTCCAATGGTCTTCGTCTTCGTACGCACTGACTTCAATCGTGCCTTGTTCGGAAAACTTGACGGCGTTATTCACCAGATTCAGCAGGATCTGATAAACCTTGCGCCGATCACTGGCCAGCGGCATGGGCTGGTTTTGGCAATGATTCTGTAAAAGCAACTGCTTTTTGCCGGCCAATGGAGCGACGACCGCCAAAGTTTCCGCCACCACCTCGCGCAAGTCGAACTGATCATCGGAAAGTTCGGCGCGACCGCTCTCGATCCGCGACAAATCAAGTAAGTCATTGATCAAATGCAGCAAATGCTGAGCCGAGTCGTTGACCATGTTTAACTGTTTTTTCTGTTCATCGTTCAACGCACCGGCAATCCCCATGCGCAAAATACCGGCAAAGCCAATGATTGAGTTCAGTGGAGTGCGCAATTCATGGCTCATGGCCGACAAGAACTCGGTTTTTAGGCGGTCGGCCCCGGAAATCGCCTCATTTGCAATTGCCAAATTGGCATTGCGGTTTGCCAATTCGCTGTTGAGTCGCGCCAACTCATCAAGCAACTGCTTACGTTGTTGCCACTGCCGGCGAAGTGACCAAATCAGAAACACCGCGATGATCGCCAATAGCGAAACCATTGCCACGTTCCAAACCAAGGTCCAGAACGCACTTTGCTGCATGAGCGCTTCGCGCTCGATCAGCAGTCGATTTTCCTCGGCGCGAATGTTGGCAATTAGCTCTTTGATGTGTTGGTTGATTTGTTCGCTGTCATTGATCAATGCCAGCTTATCCGTGATATTGGAGTTAACATGGGTTTCAACGATCAATCGATTGAATTGCAAACGCTGCTGCAAAACCGGGTGTAAGGCCTGCAAATGCTGTTGTTGCGCGGGATTGTCCTTGGTCAACTCACTAAGTTCCGCGTGCAATCCAAGCAGAACATCTGCCAAATGCTGATAGCCTTTTAGAAAGTTTGGATTGGCCGTTAACAAATACCCCCTTACCGCCGTACTGGCTTCCAACACCTCGGTCACCAGCCTGTTACCCATCTCCTGTACCTGCATGGTGTGCACCACCCAGCGGTGGGCCCCTAGTAGTTTTTGCTGTTGGTAAACAATCTGCGTGACTAGCGCACCGAGCACCAATACACCGATGCCAACAATGAGGCTGACTTTGGGTATCATCGGTAAACGTTGATGAGCGGTTGACATAATCACACTCCTATCGCAACGAATTGAGAACTTTACCTTCAATTATAGCGTCGATGTCTGTCAATCAGTGTGGAGAATATTCCACTAATCGGCGTCGGAATTTTTTAATAACTATGAGGGGGTTATTGAGTTTCGGAGGTCTTTTTCCGGCGGAAAGTGGCCGTTATCGATAACAATCCAGGTTTAATTAATGGCAATCCACTTCCTATAAGGAGACCCGCCATGAGCATAGAACTAATGCGTGATACCTTATTGTGGTGTACCGTTATAAACTACAGTCTTCTGCTTTTTTGGGCTTTATTATTCATAACCACTCACGATTGGATGCATCGATTACACGGACGTTGGTTTCGTTTGCCAATAGAACAATTCGACGCCATCCATTACTCGGGGATGGCGATTTACAAAATCGGCATCTTTCTATTCAATCTCGTTCCCTGCATTGCCTTGCATATTGTTGGCTAATACGGCTCTAATCAGGGTTTGAGGCGCAGCGGAATGAAAAAAGAGTTAGCGTTCATTTTGAATCGCTTTGGAATGACGTCAACTGATAAAAATCGACTCAGGCCGGCATTGGATTTTAATCCCCGATGCCGGCTCTGCTCCAATTTCGTCAATTAGTAGTTCGCTGCCAATAACTCTTCAAACTCCTCCGGTGGTAAAGGCTCGGAGAAAAAGTAGCCTTGTCCATAATCGCAACCAGCAGATTTTAATTGATACAACTGTTGCTCGGATTCTATGCCTTCAGCAATCACTTTCAGCCCTAATCTGTGGGCCATGACAATAATCGCTTCAGGCAGGGCCATTGTGGATGGTTCTGTCGTCATTTGACTTACAAATGACTGATCGATTTTCAAATAATCGATATCAAATTTGTTCAGGTAAGCCAAGGACGAATAGCCGGTGCCAAAATCGTCAATGGCAACCTGAATGCCACCATCACGAAGTCCCAGCAATACCCTGGTCTCATCGTCTCCTGCTTTAAGTAACATGCCTTCCGTTATTTCTACAGCGATATTGCTTCCGGTTAGGCCTTGGGAATGCAGATACTCAACCCAATCAAGCTGATGCATCGCCTCGTGCATTTGTACCGGAGATTTGTTGACGCTTACCTGAATGCACTGGTTAAGCATGGCGCTCCAACGTTTACTCCACTTCGCGGCCTCTCGGAAAACCCACTCGCCAATTTCAATGATCATTCCGGTCTCTTCCGTCAGCGGAATAAACTCGGACGGGCCAACAATGCCACGTTCGGGATGCATCCACCGTAACAAAGCCTCGGCCTTGTGAATTTGGCCGGATGACAAATCCACAATAGGCTGGAAATACACCTTGAACTGATTTGCGGCCAAGGCTCCGCGCAAATCACGGATTAATTGCTGTCGACGGATGGCAGCGGCCTGTAACGATGGGGTGAAATGCGCATAACGATTACGACCGTCATTCTTGGCAACGACAATGGCCTGGTCGGCATTTTTGAGCAAGTCATCCGCCTCGGTGGTATCTTCCGGGAAAATCGTAATCCCGATGCTGGCAGTAATGTAAACCTGCTCTTCATTGATTTGGAAAGGTGCGCTCAGTGTCCGGATAATGCACTGTGCGATCATATCCACACGGGCAATAGCATCCGGGTCCGTCATGATCACGGTAAACTCATCTCCGCCAAGCCGCGCCACGGAATTGGTTTCAGGTAAGCAATCTGTGATACGGATGGCAGCCTCTTTCAGCAGCGAGTCGCCGACATGGTGCCCCAAGGTATCGTTTACTTCCGTAAAATGATCCAGACCAATCAACAGTAGCGCCAGAGAATAGCTGCCGTGATTGGCCTTGTTGACCTCCAGCCGCACCCTATCCTGAAACATATGACGGTTAGGCAACTGGGTCAACTGGTCAAAGTTGGTCTGTCGCCGGACAATCTCCTGCGACTTTCGTTTCTGGGTGATGTTTTCGGCAATTCCTTCGAAGTACATAATTTCACCATCCAGGTTCTGTACTCTTCTCCCGGACATATTGACAACAATCACGCCGCCATTCTTGCAATGGTTTTCCACTTCACGATGTATCCAGTCGTCGGTTTGGCGCATTGCATTCAGCATCTCTGTAAACTGCAATTCGTCGACACAAATTTGCTTACCGATGTCCTCAACGATTGCCAGCAGCTCATCAGGATCGTCGTATCCCCATATCTTGGTCATGGCTGGGTTTGCAGCCTGCAACTTACCCTCCGTGGTCAAATGAAACAAACCCATCGGGGATGTCTTGAAGAGATCGTGAAATCTGTCTTCACTCTTACGCAACTGTTTAATTGAAGTAAGCACGCCCAGTCTATCCGATAACCGCTGGCCAATAGCGACCAACAGGTTTTTTTGATCCTCGGTATAGCTCATGCCATCCGTACAGTGAACCAACCCAAACAACCAAGCCTTGCCGACTTTTGGCTTTAGGGCAATCAGCATTTGTGAACGGGTTAAATATTTCTCTACAACGGCTTCCGGGATCTGATTCGTTGTTGTAGCGTCGTAAACGACCACGTCTTCAGCCGTAAGCGCATCCTTGAATAATTTCTGCACTTCCGGTGTCATGGGGGTTATCGTGCCAATCGGAATGGGCGTCACCCACTCCGGTTTTGTGCTTTCCATGAATGACGACCAGGTTGCTGCCTCGGGATCGCACGGATAGAGCAGGCCGGCGCGATCTGCATCAAAATACTCGCGCACCAGGTCCAATACGCCTCGTAGCATGGCTTCCGGCTCATCATGCGACAGGCTCATTTGGGTAATGCGATCCATCAGATCCATCTGACGAATACGATGCATTAACATACTGATGGTGGGCTGCTCCGGCTCCGATTGCGCTCGATCGGCTTTGGCAGGCGACTCCACCACCTCCCGGCGTACACGCGGCACATCCGACATCAACCTGACCAAATCCGCTTGCCTTTTAGTCCCGGTTTTAATAAAAACCGAGCGTAGCTGGGTTCTTATGGTAGAAATCTGTAGCCCGACAGAGATGGCATACTCCTCTGGTGCCATCCCCTTTGCCAAGGCTTCCGCCAAGCGAATTTCAGCGGCTTTTAACCCATAGCCCTGCCGCAAATATTCGCTGATGTGGTGGGTCTTTGCGCTGGAATCATGAAGCACTACCATGGCCGTACCCACTGCAAAATCGGCGCGCAGATGTACCGCCTTTTTCAAGGGAACGACGGTCATCCACCATTTTTGTGTTTGCTCATCGTTAGGCAACACAATCTCTGTCGGCACAGCCTCTGTGATTGCCTGAAGGATGGCCTTATTTAGCAAATTCTGATGCTGGAATCTGACGAAGCCGATCTTTCCATCGGTCGTCTTCAGGAGTTTTGTGTCGTTCAGCAATTCATAGCCAGCCGCATTGGCGAACTGCAATTTGCTATCGATATCCACCACCATCACCGGATCGTGGGCCGTGTCGATCAGGGCCGTCAGCATCAACACTTGCGATTCGTAATGCTGTAGCAGGCTTTCAGTCTGCAACTTCTCAGTCATGTTTTCCATCTGAAAAGCGACACAATCAAGCACGCCCTCAACCCTCGCCATGCCTTTTGCGATCAGCCGTACATTGACCAGACTGCCGTCCTTGCGCACGAAGCGTTTATCGATGGTGTACTCATCAATTTTGTCACTGAACAGCTGATTGAATTGCTTGGCTTCGACAGATACATCATCGGGGTGGGTCAATTCGTCCCAAGTCTTCTTCTGCAATTCCTGGCGCGTATAGCCCAGCAAGACACATAACGACTGGTTGGCATCTATCCATGCCTTATTCCGGCTAATAAAAGCCATTGGAAATACAGCATGCTCAAAATTAAAGTGTAAAGCTTGAGGCGTAATTTGTTTGCTCACGGAAAGACCGATAACCTTATCGTTTTTTGAGTGGTATTCTCTAATAAACATGATCAGTGGAAATCATCCATATGAATGAATTTATGCGGGCCACTAAAAATTAATCCGGATTGGAGACTTCATTGATTTTGGCAACTATCGGAAGCACAGGGGCAAATACTTCCATGCCCAGCCAGTCTTCGATACCACTGAGGACCGCACAAGACGATCATGACAATGTCGCTGAGCGCAGCAGTTTGTTTTTGGTTTCTCGGCGCGGGTCTTTGAGATCGCTGAAATAAGGCATCGGATTCGTTAACATCCTTGGGTTACTCAAATCCTTATAATATCCGCTAATGTTGTACAAGTGGTAGATAGCGCGTTGCCCTGATAGCCGGCATCGATACTCATCGAATTTCCATTGATCCTTGTACGATGCGGGAGAACTTTTTAGGTTAGGCCGAAGTGATTCAAACCTTGGCACGACAGCCCGCCGGCAAACAAGCGGCGGTGTTAGATTTGGATGTAGGGGCGATGTCATTCGCCCCGGGCGATTGACATCGCCTTTACCCATACGCGCGACAACATGTTGAAAGGCCGGTTTTCCGACAAGCATCGGGCTAATCACATCACGGTCTGCACCGAAAATCGCCCCCGTTATTGGCCTCAGTACCAGTAGTCAGGCCTTAGGCATAGCAGTCGGCGCTACGCTTGGCGGTGTCCTCGCAGGATATTTCGGCTACATAGTCATTGCCACAATGGGTTTGGTCTGTCTAACCATCCGCTTCATGCTGTTGAGGCACTATCTGTCAAACCAATCCTCCATTTGGAGGATTTTTTTTAGCGCCATTTCCTTTAATGTATCTCCTATTATGCAAATAACCGAGGAATGGCACATCCATTGTGCAAGTTTGGCCAATTTGATATTCATCCAAAATTATAAGAATAAACATCCCTATGCGATTGTCGGTTACGGAGCCGTAGCCTGATGTCGGTCAATAGCACCACGCCCCAATCTGAAGAATCCAGCCTATCCGCGGTTCGTTCCCAGGAAAAACGCGCTGACAAACCCACGCTAAACGCCTCCCCCGGACTGGGCAACTGGCTGAAACAGGTGGGCGGCAGTCTGGCGTTTACCACCTACCAGTCTGCGCGCTTGTTTTTGCTGTTTGCGGGCGAGGATGGTCAGACCTTGTCGCAAGAGCGCATCATGGGTACCGCCATGGGTCTGGCCGCTGACGAGCAAGGACTGTGGGTTAGCAATCAGCAACAAGTCTGGCGGATGGCCAATATGGGGCCGCGGGTAATGGGCGAAGTGAAATTCGATGCGGTCTACATGCCGCGCCGCGGCTATTTGCTGGGCGGTTGCGATGTCCACGATCTACTCGCCAACGTCAGCCATCAAGGCGAACACCACGAACTGCTATTCGTCAACACCCGCTACAGCTGCATTGCCGCCCTGGACGACCACTACAATTTTCGCCCGGTATGGAAGCCCGATTTCATCTCTGCGCTAGGTCCGGGCGACCGTTGCCACCTCAACGGCATGTGCGAACGCGACGGACAATTGGCCTACGTCACCCTGTGCGCCCGCGAAGACAAAGCCATGGGCTGGCGCGAAACCCGCAATGGCGGCGGCTGTGTGGTGGATGTCAGAACCAATGAAATCATCTGCGACGGCCTGACCATGCCGCATTCACCGCGCTGGCATGCTGGCAAGCTATGGCTACTCAATTCGGGTGAAGGCGATTTCGGCTACGTGGATTTCGCCCGCAAAACATTTGTCACGGTCGGGATGTGTCCCGGCTTTGCCCGAGGCCTGACCTTTGTGGGCGGCTATGCCGTCATTGGCGTCTCCCGGCTGCGCAACAGCGAATTTGCCAACAGCCTGCCGCTTAAGAACCGTCTAGCATCCCGGCACATACAACAATGCTGCGGCTTACTCGTCATCGACCCCGGCACAGGCAAACTGGTGCACTGGCTAACCATCGAAGGTTCGGTAGATGAATTGTACGACGTCTGTTTTCTGCCAGACATCCTGCAGCCCTATACCCCCGGTTTCAGTGAGCCTCAATTACACCAAGCCCTGGTCAACCTACCGGTCAATAGCGCTTTTCCACACCAAGCATATTCATTCGATCACGCCAGTCCAACGGGTTCCGATTCGGAAACCGCACCGATCAGCACGCGCTCGTCTTAATCCCATTGCACAGGAGTCGTCATGGCATTGTTCAAACAGCAATCGAAATCACCAACCGGCAACGCCACGGCTTCGACTCGGCTGCACGCTTCATCGCCTTCCCGGTTTATGGCGTTGGAACCGCGCATTCTGTTCGATGGAGCGGCGGCGGCCGCAGCCGACGCCGTGAACGATAGCGCGCCACCTCAAGACAGCGGCGCGGCGGCCAAAGCCACCCAATCGCTGTTGGATGCAGCCGCATCCATACAGGCACCGACCCAAGACAACAACAACGCCGCCTCCGGCGGCACCTTCCAGATCACCGAACTCAATACCGATAACCCCTTCATTACCGTGCGCGGCGATCTGTCTGCGTTGAGCGATACCTCCGCGCAGCGGCACGAAGTAGTGGTGGTGGATGCCACGGTGGTCGACTGGCAGACGCTGGTTGCCGGCATCAGCCCGGATACGCCATTGATCGTGCTGCACCCGGATGGCAACGGCATGGGCGAGATCGAAATGCTGGCCAGTTTCCTGTCCAAGCATCAAAACCTGGACGCCATCCATCTGGTCACCGAAGGCCGTACCGGCGCGCTGCAGCTAGGTAATGAAGTTTTGTATGAAGGCGACCTGCAAGCGGCCAGCCCCTATCTGGCTGAAATCGGCGCCGCGCTCAAACCCGGCGGCGACTTGATGCTGTACGGCTGCTCGGTGGCGGCAGGAGATACGGGGCATCAGTTCATCGACGACCTGTCACATGCGCTGGGCGATGTGGATGTGGCAGCTTCCACCGACAAGACCGGCCCGACAGCGCTGGGGGGTGACTGGGATCTGGAATACCAGACCGGTGCCATCGAAACCGTGTTGCCGTTTACGCTGGCGGGTATGCAGGACATCAGCCATTGCCTCGGATGTACGGTTAGTGCCGTGACATATAGCCGCACTCCGGTCCCGACCCATACATATACCGGCTTTCGAATCCTTGGTGGCGATTCCAGCACTACGGTAGCCATGAAGCTAACAAGCGATGTCTACTACTCTGTTGCTGGATCTTATCTTCGCTATAATCCTCCTACTTACAGTTTTCAAGATTTTGGACCGGGGGCAACCGGTTGGAATGACCTTATTGCTGCATTGGGTTCACTGTGCGATACGTCTAACACCGCCCCCACATTCACCTCAGCTGCCGCGTTCTCCGTCTCCGAGAACGCCACCAACGACAGCACGACGCTGCTGGACGTGAATGCCACCGATGCGGAAAGCAATCCCATCAGCTACAGCATCACCGGCGGCACCGGTTCCAGCCTGTTCAGCATCAATTCCAGCACCGGCATCATCACGCTGAACGCGACCGGCGCTTCCACCCTTAACCGCGAGACGGCTGCCAACTACACGCTCACCGTGCGCGCCGATGATGGCCAGAGCTCCAGCAATACGACAGACCAGAGCATTACCGTCACCGTCACCGATGTGGCACCGGCGGTGACCGCCGGGCAGAGCTTCAGCATTGCGGAGAATTCCTCGAACGGCACCGTGATCGGGACGGTTGCCAATACCGGCGACAATGACGGCATCACCTGGTCGATCCAGTCCGGCAATACCGGCAACGTATTCGCCATTAACAGCAGCACCGGCCAGATTACGGTCAACGGCGCCCTCAATTATGAGGCCACGTCCAGTTACACGTTGGGTATCCGCGCTACCGATGGCACGACGCAATCCAACCAGAACGTCACCGTCAATATCACCAATGTCGATGAAGGGGCCACGCTAATCGCACCAGCTACGGTTGATTTTGATACGGTTGGTGCTGGGTGGGATACCTCCATAGGTACCAATCTTGGCTCAAACTCCTATACAAATAATAACTTCAATTTTGTTTATGTGGACGGTTTCAATACCAACATTTGGGGCTTTGGCAATGCTGGGCAGAGTGGGTCTCCATCAATAATTCTGACCGGTGGATCTTCCCAAGTTGAAACACTAACCATCACTAATACGAACGCACAGACATTCAAGTTCTCAAGTTTTTACTTAAATAATGGCGGGTTCGACCTTGGCACGTGGACAATTACTGGAAAGTTAGGCGGCTCAACTGTTGGACCACAAACAATTACAACGGCTTCTAGTGGTGTAGTAACACTGAATTCCAGTTTGCAAAATGTAGACACTATCGTGATTTCGTCAACATCAGGCGGGTTTAACGGCGCATGGTTTGATTCGTTTAATTTTGATGTGCCTGTTGTCAATGTTGCCCCCACCGTCACCGGAACCCCCAGCGACGTGACCGTCACCGAGGACACCGCCAGCAACTTTGACCTGTCCGCCGTCAGCATAGCAGACGTAGACGGCGACAACTTGACCGTCACTCTGGCGGCCTCCGCAGGCACCTTCGCCGCCAACACCAGCGGCAGCGTCACCGTTGGCGGTTCTGGCACCGGCACTTTGACTCTGTCCGGCAGTGCAGCCAATATCAACACTTGGCTCGATTCCGTCAACAACATCCAATACACCGGCGCCAGCAATGCGAGCGGCAACAACGCCGCCACATTCACCCTCAAGGCCAACGACGGCACGGTAGATTCCAGCATCGCCAATGGCAACATCGACATCACGGCCGTCAACGACACCCCAACCAATATCAGCCTCTCATCCAGTAGCGTGGCCGAAAACACCGACACCACCGGCGGCTTGACGATAGGTGCACTCACAACCACCGATGCGGATAGCGGTGACACGTTTACTTACAGTATCGTTGGCGGGGCCGATCAGAACGACTTCCAGATCAGCGGTGGCAATCTGCAATTCAAGGCCGGAACTACCCTGAATTACGAAACCAAGAGTAGCTACAGCGTCACCGTGCGCGCGGCCGATGCCGGCAGCGCCACTTACGACAAGACCTTTACCATCAGCCTCACGGATGTCAACGAAGCACCCAGCATCGCCAACGCCATCCCGGACCAAAGCGCATCGGCGACGCAGGCATTCAGCTTTCAGTTCCCGCTCAACACGTTTGCCGATCAGGATAGCGGACAGACGCTGACCTATACGGCCACGAAGGCCGATGGCAGCGCGTTGCCTGCCTGGATTACATTTAACGCGGCGACGCGCACATTTAGCGGCACCCCGGCACCGGGCGATGCAGGCACGCTGTCGATCAAGGTGACCGCCACCGATAATGGCACCGGCAGCCTGAGCGTGTTTGACACCTTTGACGTGGTGGTCTCCAATGGCCCGAGCGTCAGCAGCATCGTCCGTGCTGGCGGTGCTTCTGCCACGGTAGCTGGGAGTGCCACTTCGGTTGATTACACCGTCACTTTCAGTGAATCAGTCACCAGTGTCGATGCCAGTGACTTCAGCCTGACCACTACGGGCACTGCCACCGGTACCATTGCCAGCATTTCCGGCAGCGGTACGACCTACACGGTCACTGTGAACAGTATTACCGGCGACGGCACTTTGCGCCTTGATTTGAATGGCAGTGGCACCGGCATTCAGAACGGCAGTTTGGTGGATATTGTCAGCGGTTACACCAGCGGACAAACCTACACGCTCGACCATACCAACCCCTCCGCACCTTCCGCACCGGATCTTGCCAGCGGCAGCGACAGCGGTTCCAGCAACACGGACAACATTACCAGCGACAATACGCCGACCTTCACCGGCACGGCGGAGGCCAACAGCACGGTGACGCTGTATGACACCGATGGCACCACGGTGTTGGGCACTGCAACGGCCGACGGCTCCGGCAACTGGAGCATCACCAGTTCTGCTCTCAGCTCGGGCAGTCACACCATCACGGCCAAGGCTACGGACGCAGCCGGCAACACCAGTGGCGCATCGTCCGGGTTGAGCGTCACCGTGGATACCACAGTCGCAGCACCCGGCACACCGGATCTGGCGGCCGGTAGCGACAGCGGTAGCAGCACAGACAACGTCACCAGCGCCACTACGCCGACCTTTACCGGTACGGCCGAACCCAACAGTACGGTGACGTTGTATGACACCGATGGCATCACGGTGTTGGGCACTGCAACGGCTGATGGTTCCGGCAACTGGAGCATCACCAGTTCCGCTCTCAGCCAGGGCAGCCACACCATTACGGCCAAGGCTACGGACGTAGCAGGTAACACCAGTAGTGCATCGTCCGGGTTAAGCGTCACCGTGGATACCACAGCACCGGCTGCGCCATCCACGCCTGACCTTGCCTCTGGCAGTGATAGTGGTAGCAGCAATACCGACAACATCACCAGCGATGCTACGCCGACCTTCACCGGCACGGCCGAACCCAACAGCACGGTAACGCTGTATGACACCGATGGCACCACGGTATTGGGTACTGCAACGGCCGACGGCTCCGGTAACTGGAGCATCACCAGTGCCACACTCAGCCAGGGCAGCCACACCATCACGGCCAAGGTTAGGGACGCAGCCGGCAACACCAGTAACGCATCATCCGGGTTGAGCGTCGCCGTGGATACCACAGTCGCAGCACCCGGCACGCCCGATCTGGCTGCCGGTAGCGACAGCGGTAGCAGCAGCACGGACAACGTCACCAGCGACAATACGCCGACCTTTACCGGCACGGCGGAGGCCAACAGCACGGTGACGCTGTATGACACCGATGGCACCACGGTGTTGGGCACTGCAACGGCCGACGGCTCCGGCAACTGGAGCATCACCAGTTCTGCTCTCAGCTCGGGCAGTCACACCATCACGGCCAAGGCTACGGACGCAGCCGGCAACACCAGTGGCGCATCGTCCGGGTTGAGTGTCACCGTGGATACCACAATCGCAGCGCCCAGCACACCCGATCTGGCGGCCGGTAGCGACAGCGGTAGCAGCAGTACCGACAACGTCACCAGCGCCACTACGCCGACCTTTACCGGCACGGCCGAACCCAACAGCACGGTGACGTTGTACGACACCGATGGCACCACGGTGTTGGGCACTGCAACAGCCAACGGCTCCGGCAACTGGAGCATCACCAGTTCCACACTTAGCCAGGGCAGCCACACCATTACAGCCAAGGCTACGGACGCAGCCGGTAACACCAGTAGCGCATCGTCCGGGTTGAGCATCGCGGTAGACGCTACCGCGCCTACAACTCCAGCAATTCCGACTCTGGTTTCTAATATTGACGGTGTTCTTGTTATTTCGGGGAATGCGGAAGATGGCGCAATCATCACCCTGTTCGACAGCGACGGAACAACTGTCATCGCAACAACGATTGCTACCGGTGGCACATGGCGCATTACAAATTCGACCTTAGCGGTTGGTAGCCACACACTCATTGTTACAACGACTGATTTAGCCGGCAATGTCAGCACACCTTCTGCCGGTTTGTCTGTCATTATCGCGAGTTCATCCTTCTCCAACGCGACTCAAACCGTCGAATTCAACGGTAGCGCGGGGCTGTTGTCGCCTGCCGGCAGTTCATCGCCGTTTTTCAGCCCAAATAGCCCAGACAGTGACCCGGCTCAAGGATTGCAGCCCAGCGCGACCATCGTTGCCGGTTCAGGTTCGGGCAGTGGTTCAGGCTTAGGAAATGGCGGCACAGGTTTAGGCGGAGGCTTTGGCTTGGGGGCAGGCAGTTTCGGCGCTGGCGGCGGGCTTGGTCATCCAAGCGCCAACCCGGCATTCGGAGTCGACAATGGCGGCCGGCTGGGATTTTTCTCAACCAGCAGCCAATGGTCTTCTGTTCAAATGCAGGCGATTGCCGGCGACAGTGCGACCAACAGTTTCACTATTCCGGCCGAGGCCTTGATCAGCCTTGACACGGCGTCAGGCGTCACGTTTCAAGCGCTACAAGCCGATGGCAGCAGTTTACCGGCATGGGTAAGTTTCGACTCCGGCAGCGGGGCCGTCAGGCTGAGCGGCGATGCGCCCGAACAAACCGTGATTAAAGTGACCGCTACCGATGGCAAGGGCAATCAAACAGTCATCACGATTGTGTTGAAACCCGCCGAGCACGGGCAACGTTCCGGACATTCACAACCGCAAAGCGGTAACCACCGTGAAGGTCAGTCCGGCAATCTCAACCAGCCGCAGGCCATGATAGGCAAACCCTCTTTAAGCGAACAACTCAAAAGTGGCGGCTCGCAACGTTTGCACAGCGATGCTCAGAATTTATTGAGCCGATTGGCCACTGTTTTCAACCATAACCGCAATGCGGCGTAACTCCAAAAATTAGGAATAGCTTATGCGTCAACATCATCTTTTCCAACCCAATCGTCCTTCTCGTCGGTTATTGACCCTGGCGGTTTGCGCCGCGCTAAGCGGTTGCGCGCTCACACCATCGCCACTGACCCAAGAAGAGCGTCAGAATCAACTGAGCGCCGATCAGGTTACTCTGTTCAAGGATCAGGAACCGGTCAACGGACCGCTGACCTTGTATCAGGCAATGGCCAGAGCCTTGAAATACAATCAGGACCACCGGGTCAAGATGATGGAACACGCGGTGGCCGAAGGACAAGCCAGTCTGGCCAAATTCGATTTGCTGCCTGAGCTGGTGGCCGCTGCCGGTTACACCTCGCGCGACAATTTCAATGCCTCGAGCAGCCGTTCGACGATTACGGGCCGACAATCACTGGAAACCTCGACCTCACAAGATCGTTCGCGCTTTATGGGCGACCTGAACTTGCGTTGGAACATCCTTGACTTTGGCGTCAGCTATTTCCGTGCGCAGCAAGAAGGCAACAAGGTGCTGATGACCGCGGAAAACCGTCGCAAGATTGCGCATAACATCATCAAGGATGTCAGAACGGCTTACTGGTCCGCATTGAGCGCGCAACGTATGACAGCGCGCATCCAACCGGTGCTGGCCGAAGCGCAACATGCTCTGGAGCTAGCCAAACAAGCGGAGGACGAAAAGCTGCGCGCCCCGTTGGATGGATTGCGTTACCGTAAAAGTCTGCTGGAGATTGTCCGCCGGCTTGAAGCTTTGCTCGACCAGCAGCGCATCGCCAAATCCGAACTGGCCGGTTTGATCAACTTGCCACCCAATCAGGATTTCCAGTTAGCGGACGACGGCCAAAATTCGTGGCCGACCGTCGCTAAGCCCAAGTTGTCGATAGACCAGATGGACGAATTGGCGCTACAACTGCGTCCGGAGTTGCGTCAGGAAATGTATCAAACCCGGATCGGTGCCGACGAAGTCAAAAAAGCCATGCTCAGACTGTTACCCGGCGTTGAAGTCCAGCTTGGCGGCAATTACGATTCCAACTCCTATCTGCTCAACCAGAATTGGGGTGAAGTCGGTACCCAGATTTCAAAAAATCTGTTTGAAATTTTGTCGGCACCACAGGCTATCGCCACCGCCGAAACCCAGGAGTCGCTGGCGCACTCCAAACGATTGGCGGCGTATATGGCCATCATCACCCAGGTGCGCATGGCGCAACAACAGCTCGATCTGGCTGAAAACCAATTCAACCGTACCGTCGAATTGGACGACATCAATCAAAGAATCCATCACCATGTGCTGAACAGCGAGATGGTCAACGCGATGAGTTCGCTGGAACGCATCCGCATCTCGGTCGATTCGGTGTTGTCTGCGCTGCAAAAGCATCAGGCCTATGCGGATTCACAAGAGGCGCTGGCTAAATTGTACGTCTCGCTCGGCTTCGACCCGTTACCCAACGCGATCGAGAGCAATGACGTCAACACCCTGGCCGGTGCAATACAAGCGATAGACCAGCAATGGGAGCTTGGGCAATACCCCAAACAAGCGGCGGATGATCCGCAGACCGGCTATAACGGTCAAGGCGGTAAATCCTGATGCGTTATCGTGATTTGGCTGCAGTCCTGGCGGTGTTCATGTGCATCGCCGATGAGGCTACGGCAGAAACTCAACCGTTTAGCGGCGAGATTCGTGCACAGTTGATCGCTAAACACAGTAGCACGCTCTCGGCCGAGATTTCTGCCGTGGTCAAGCAGATCACTGTTCGTGAAGGCGAGCGGTTTAAGAAGGGCGAATTGTTGGTGGCGTTCGATTGCTCGATTCAACAAGCCCAGTTACAGAAAGCCCAGGCTACGGCGGAAGGGGCTTCCAAGACGTTCGAAGCCAATTCGCGGTTGTCGCAACTGGAGTCGATCAGCAATCTGGAGGTCGATGTCGCCAAGGCCAAACTGGGTGAAGCCAAGGCCGATATTGCGCTGACTCAGGCCGGATTGCAAAAATGCCGGGTTAGTGCGCCGTTTTCCGGGCGTGTAGTGAGTCTGCCTGCGCACGAACATCAGTATTTAAAAGTCGGCGATCCGCTGATGGAAATCATCGACGACACCCAGTTGGAGTTGAAATTGATCGTGCCGTCCCTGTGGTTGCGCTGGCTTAAACCAGGGGGGGCGTTTCAAGTGCATCTGGATGAGCTAAATCAGGATTATCCAGCACAGATCGACACCGTCGGCGCCAGTATCGATCCGGTCAGTCAAACCGTACCGATAGTTGCCCACATTACCGGCAAGCACAGTGAACTGTTAACAGGGATGAGCGGTAAGGCGCTGTTCCCGCACGCCCAACCCTAATCCGGCATGGAGTCCGTAGATCCCCGGCAGCTGCAGCTGCAAGGGTTGGCCCTGTTGTTGCAATTGCAACGCAAGGCCAGAGCCAGTGAAGACACAACGGCCCTGGGTTTTACCATGGTCAACGAAACCCGATCGTTGTTGCCGTATCGGCAGGCGGCATTGTGGTTGGCCGGTCCGCTGGCGCAAATCAGGGCCGTGTCCGGCGTGGCGCTGCTGGAGGCCGATGCGCCGTATTTGGTTTGGCTGCGCGAAACGGCGGAGGCGTTATTTTCATCCGGCGATAATGTCTGGAGGGCATTTTCCGCAAACGATTTGCCCTCTTCGTTAGTTGAACACTGGACGGATTGGTGTGCGCCTTACGGGCTTGCCTTAGGGTTGCGCGACCATCGTAACAATGAGCGCTTCGGTGCCTTGCTGTTGTTCCGTGAACAACCCTGGCATGAAGGCGAGATCACGCTCTTGCTGGAGTTGGCAGATGCGTACGCCCACGCTTGGCAAGCCTTGCAGCCGCGACAGCTCTGGTGGCGACCGCTGCTGGCGGCAAAGCATTCTCGCTGGTGGTGGCTGGCCCCGGCTGTGTTGCTGTTACCGGTTCGCCTGTCGGTGCTGGCGCCGGCTGAAATTGCCGCCATCGATCCAACACTGGTGCGCGCACCACTGGACGGCGTGGTCGACCAATTTCACGTGCAACCCAATCAGCCGGTCGAAAACGGGCAATTGCTGCTGAGTTTGGAAAATACCGATATTGCCAACCGTCTGGAAGTCGCCCATAAGGCATTAGCGGTGGCCGAAGCCGAATATCGCAGCAACGCCCAGCTGGCGGTGTTGGACAACAAAAACAAGGCCGAATTAAGCGTATTGAAAAGCAAAATTGATCAACACGCAGCTGAAGTCAACTATCTGCAAGATCAATTTGCGCGAAGCGAAATTCATGCGCCTCATGCAGGGATTTCGGTATTCGCCGATGCACAGGATTGGCTGGGCAAGCCGGTTGCGGTCGGTGAGCGCATACTGCAAATTGCCGACGCGTCGCGGGTGGAAGTGTGGATGGAACTGCCGGTCGCCGATTTGATTGCGCTGGAAGATGGGGCGGAAACGGTTATGTATTTGAACAGCGATCCGCAACATCCGCTGGAGGGCAAGTTGTATTCAGTGGCTTACCAGCCGGAGGCCACCGCCGAAAATGTCCTTGCCTATCGGCTAAAAGCGCAGCTGGACAGCAATGAACAGCCTCCGCGCATTGGCTTGAAGGGAACTGCCAAAATCTACGGCCCCAAGGTCAGCTTATTTTATTATCTATTCCGGCGGCCGCTGGCCGGCCTGAGGCAATGGTTGGGGATGTAATTGCAGTGGTAGGTAGCCTTGCCGCCGCTACGTGAAGAAGTGCATTGTTTGCCCGGCCCGTTGCAGTTTGACGGATCACCGTCGTGGACTTTACACGATCCCGCCAATAATCGGTTTTTTCGCATTGGCTGGGCTGAGCATGAAATGTTGTTGCGCTGGGCTTTAGCAGAGCCGCAACGTATCGCCGAACAAATGACGGCGGAAACCACGTTAACGGTAAGCGCCGAAGACGTCGAACAATTCGCATTGTTTCTGAATCAACATCAATTGCTGTATCCCGCCAGCGAACAAGCCATCAGCCGGTTACGCCAACAGGTCAATGCCAGGCGTAAAAATTGGGCGAACTGGTTGCTGCACAATTATTTGTTTTTCAAAATACCGCTGTTCCATCCCGACGCCTTATTGGCTTGGTTATATCCGCGTGTGTCCTGGATATACAGTCTCCGTTTTGCCATGATCGTGCTGGTCTGTGCATTATTCGGCGTATTTTGGGTGGTGCGGCGCTGGGAAGAGTTTATAAGCACTTTTCCGCATTTTCTTAATTGGCAGGGATTAAGCCAATACTTCGCGGCGTTGGTGTTCGCCAAAATTTTGCACGAATTCGGCCATGCGCTTACCGCGCATCGCTATGGCTGTCGAGTGCCGACCATGGGTGTCGCCTTTATGGTGATGTATCCGATGCTATACACCGACGCTAACGAAACCTGGAAACTAACCGAACGCCATCAGCGCGTCGCTGTTGCTGGCGCCGGCATCGCAGCCGAATTGATATTGGCGGTATTTGCCACGCTGGCCTGGAGTTTTCTGGATGATGGACCTTTGCGGAGTGCGGTATTTTTGTTGGCGTCATCGACCTGGATCATGACCCTGGCGATTAATCTAAGCCCCTTCATGCGCTTTGACGGCTATTACTTACTGGCCGATGGCTTGAAAATCGAGAATTTGCAACCGCGAGCCTTTGCCTACAATCTTTGGTTACTAAGACGACTGTTATTCGGACTGGAAGCACAACCGCCGGAACGAGTGCCTCCAAGAGTGGCTCGTTTTTTTATCGTTTACGCTTGGGCGACCTGGCTGTACCGGTTTTTCCTGTTTCTCGGTATCGCCTGGATGGTGTATCACTTCTTTTTCAAATTACTGGGTATTTTTTTGATGGCAGTGGAAATCGGCTGGTTTATCGTGCGCCCAATCTGGCGGGAAATTCGCGATTGGCCGGGATTGGCTGATCGACGAAGCGGATTACGCATGGCTGGTTTGACGTTGCTAATCGCGGCAATTGTCTTGGTGCCCTGGCGACAACAGGTGGAATTACCTGCTTTACTTAAACCAGCGCATTATGCGGAATTGTATTTGCCTTATTCGGCGAAGTTGGAACAATGGCATGTTCGGTTGGGAGACCGGGTGACGGTGGATCAGGCGTTGGTGACGCTGGATTCCAGCGATTTGACCTTCAAGGCGCATAGCGCAGGATTGGAATCCGATACGCTGGCCTGGCAGGTTTCGTATCAGGCGATGGAACGCGATCACATCAAGCAGCGTCAGATTCAATTACGGCAATGGGAGTCAGCCCAGGCCAAGCAGGCGGGATTTCGTCGCCAGGTCGACCAGTTGAGAATTCAAGCGCCTCTGAACGGCATCGTACGGGAAATCAACGAGCAAGCCCCAACGGGACAATGGCTCAAAGCAGGCGAACCTTTGCTGACCGTTGCCGATGTCGATAATTGGCAAGTCGAGGCTTTTGTAAATGAACAGGAAATTGCCTTGGTACGGATGGAGGCCGAGGGATGGTTTTATCCGGAGAACCCCGATTTGGCGGCAGTACGGTGTCGCTTGCAGAAACTGGACAGCGCCAATACGGCCAATTTGTCGCCTCTAATGAGCTCGGTATATGGTGGCCCCATTGCGGCACGCGCGCTTGCGGAGGGTAAAAGCCTGCCGGAACAGGCGCAATACCGGCTCACTCTGGCTGTGAGCGATTTTAATCAAAAGGATTTTGCGCCCAGTTTACTACGCGGTACATTGAAGCTGGACACCGAGTCAAGTAGTTTAGCCATGAGCCTATGGCGGAAAATATTGGCCTCTTTACGGCGCGAGATGGGTTTTTAAATTTGCGACTTTGCAAAGGTACAGGCCTTTTCGTCGGTCAGCTTGTAAGACTTACCAAGACAGGCTTTTTCGTTTTTGTGGGCGTTCTTGCAGGCAGTGTCAGATGGGCCATGGGGTAACTGAGTTGCCCCCAATTATCCCCGGATTTCAGCGAATCCCGCCGAACGTCGTTGAATAATAAAAAACCCGCTAAGCCAGGCGACTTGCGGGTTTTTTGTACTTCGTTGAATTTATTTGGACGCCCTGATGGAGGCTGCGACCGGAATCGAACCGGTGTATACGGCTTTGCAGGCCGCTGCATAACCATTTTGCTACGCAGCCATTTGGGTCAAATAAAAAAGCCGCGATTCTACGCGGCTTTTTTAAATTTTGGAGCGGGAAACGAGACTCGAACTCGCGACCCCAACCTTGGCAAGGTTGTGCTCTACCACTGAGCTATTCCCGCATTTGCTATCGATTTGGCTATTATAGCTGTATTTTTATTGCTGTCAACAATTACTGTAAATTAATTGCCAGCGCCCAGCCTCTTTTGCCTTCGCACTCGCCGCTCGTCATCTCAACTTCGGCAAACACATCTTTTTTACCGTAAGCATCCTGCGATTGAATAACTTTCACCGGCGTACCTTCCTTAATATGTTTGCATGCGCCTTCGCGGTCGGCTTCTTCGGTATCGTCATAAGCCGCCATAGATCCAGGAACCGAAACCAAACGAATGGTCGCCTGCGGATCGTAGGCGTTCGCACCTTTCAATACATAGCTTTGTCCAACCACAATCGCCTTGGCCTGATGCACAGGTAGTTTGGAATCCGAACCGCCGCTCATCATTAATATCAGCAGCAACAAGACGGCGCCGCCGATGCTGCCAAAGAAAACCTTGGGATTGGATTCCTTAAGCGCCAGAAATGTGGCCAGCAAATTACCGGCGGCATTTTTTGCGGATTCGACCGAGGCATTGACTGCTTCGGATTTCGAAACCGCTTCCGCAGCTACTTCCGGTGCCGCTTGCTGGGCGTCTTCATTTTGATTGGATGCTTCTGTTTCGTTGGTGTTTTCATCAATACTCATGCGATTCTCCTCTTAAAGGCTAATTATTATTATGTTTAAAGTAGTAAAGTTACCATGCTGGGGGAACATTTCAAGCATTCATTTTGCAGTATTTTTCTCCAAGGCGTTTAAAGTTATGACGACGGGCTAGTCTGGTGACAACAAAATAGTTAAAACGCAGCCAAGATGAGCTAGAATATTAGAAATATCTTAATTACTAACATTAAGGACTTTTATGCGCTTTTCTTCCATCGGTTCCGCATGGGCTATGTTGATATTGTTATCCAACTGCGGCATTACCGCCGCATCCGATGACAAAACTTACACGCTCGAACAATCTATCGATGTTGCCTTAGCGAATAATCCGGAACTGAACATCATGCAGGCCCGTATCGAGCAGGCTAATGCGCAGTTGGGCGAAGCGCTGGCCAATTTCTATCCGCAAATCAAAACCAGCCTGTCCTATCAGCACAGCGACAACCCGGCGCAGGCATTCGCGATGATTATCGCCCAGCGCCGTTTGAATTTAGCCGGCGGCGATTTCAACCATCCCGGCGGCGTCGATAATTATCGCCCACAAGTGACTGCCAGTTATTCGCTGTTTCGCGGTGGCCAGGATTATTACCTGAGCCAGGCGGCGGCGCTGGGTGTGGAAGCTTCGGAGTTTGAGCAGTCCGCCACCCGCAATCGTCTGGTCAACCATGTTTCCGCTACTTATTACGGTGAGTTGGCTGCAATCGAGGCTCATAAAGTCAGCCGGCGTTCGATTGAGGCGGTGCAAAGCGAACTGGATCAGTCGAAACTTCGTTTCGAGGCCGGCACCGTCCTCAAATCCGACGTGCTGTCGCTGGAAGTGCAACTAGCCGAGGCCAAGGATGCGGAAATCCAGGCCGCCAATGCCATCGAACTGGCGCAAAGCATGTTGAAAACCCTGCTGGGGTTGTCGGCTAACGATGCCTTTTCGATTAACGAGGCCGCTGAAAAGTCCTTGCCGGAGACGCCGGCCGGTTTCGACGAACTGTTAAACCAAGCCCTTGCTCATCACCCGGACTTAAAAGTTGCCGAAAAGCGGGTGGCGATGGCCGAGCAACAGCTTTCCGCCGCTAAGGCCGCGCACCTGCCGAGAGCAGATGCCTACGTCAGTTACGGCTCCGACAGCAAGGATCTTGCCTTCAGCAGCAATCGCGACAACGTCAGTGCTGGCGTAATGGTGGAAATGGATATTTTTTCCGGCTTCGCCACCCAGGAGAAAATCAAGAAAGCCGAACATGAACTAACCGCCGCCCAGGAAGCCGCCAGGCAGGCCCGCTTACGCATCGAAAATCAGCTTAAATCCGCCCAACTTAAGTTGCAGGAAGCCTTGAATCGCGCCCAAGTCAGCGCCGTGGCGGTCCGAGCCGCCGAGGAAGCGTTGCGCTTGGTCAACGAACAACGCCAAGCCGGCGTGGTGACGGTGACCCGTTACATCGAGGCGGAAGTGGCCCGCGACAAGGCTCACACCCGGCAAATCAGCGCCCGTTTCGATGCCTTGCGCGCCGAAGCGGAACTCAAACAAGCCACCGGTTTTTGGCAATAAAAGGGATAGAGGACCAGCCATCATGACTGAACATATTTCGGTAGTAAGTACCCCAAAATGGATGATACCGGCGATAGCGATCGGCGGTTTATTGCTGGTGATTTTGTTCGCGCTCGGCGTGTTGGGCGGCGACAGCAAAACCGAGCCCGGCAACACACCCACCAGCGGCTCGGCCATACCGGCCGGCGCGCAAACCCTGAAAGTCGGCATGCAATCGGCGGCCAACGCCTTGTCCTGGCAGGGCACGGTGCAGTCGCGATTGGCGGTTAAAATCGCCCCTAAGCTGAATGCCCGTATCATCGAAATCCCCGTGCATCCCGGCGATAGACTGAAAAAAGGCGATGTGATCGCCAAGTTAGACGACCGCGACCTGCGCGCTGCCTATAATGCCGCCAGCGCCGCCCAAGCCGCGGCACAGGCCCAGGCCGCGCAAGCCAACGCGGATGAAAAACGCATCGTCGACCTATATAACAAACAGGCTGCCACACGGCAGAATTACGACGCGGTGCTGGCCCAAGCCCAGGCGGCGCGTGCCATGGCCAATCAGGCCGCCAGCGCCGCACAACAAAGCAAGGTGATGCTGGGCGAAAATGTGTTGTATGCGCCGTTCGACGGCGTGGTCGGCGAACGCCTGCAGGAACCGGGCGACATGGGCCTGCCCAACCAGCCCATCGTCACTTTCCATAAACCCGAGGATTTGCGACTGGAAGCAGCTATCGCCAGCCACTGTGCGGCCGGCATCCAACTGGGCATGCCTGTCACGGTGCGCGTCGACGCGATTCATCAATCGCTGAACGGCACTGTCGACGAAATCACGCCGGAGATAGACCCGCAAACCCGCACCCAGCAAATCAAGATCAAATTGCCGCAATCGGAAGGCTTGCAACACGGCCAATTCGGCTGGCTGGAACTAGGCTGCCAAGCCCAACAACAATCCCTGCTGATTCCGGCGACGGCGGTCGTCCATTACGGCCAGTTGCAGGCGGTAAAAGTGGTTGAAGATCAACAAGTCCATATTCGCCATATCCGCACCGGCAAACGTTACGGCGATAATCTGGAAGTATTGTCCGGCCTGCATGAAGGCGAAACCATACTCAGCAATGGTGGACTGCTGCAATGAGTGATGCCATGAAACCCGTCGAACCCAAAAAAGACAGCCTGACGGTCGCCATCGTCCGCCTGTTTACCACCTCGCATCTATCGCTGCTGTTTTTGCTGATTTCCCTGGTAGCCGGCGCAGCCGCCTTAACACTAACCCCGCGCGAGGAAGATCCGCAAATCGTGGTGCCGGTGATGGACGTGTTCGTGCAGGTGCCCGGCGCCTCCAGCGAGGAAGTCGAGAAACAAGTCACCACGCCTTTGGAAGTGCTGCTCAGGCAGATCAAGGGCGTCGAATATGTATATTCGGTGTCCCGGCCCGGCGAGGCTGTGGTCACCGTGCGCTTCTTCGTCGGCGAAAACCTGGAAAGCAGCCTGATCAAAACCCGCGACAAATTGCTGGCCAACCAGGACAGCATTCCGCCCGGCGTCAGCGACTGGCTGGTGAAACCGGTGGAAATCGACGACGTGCCGATTCTAATGCTGAGCCTGTCGCCGCAAAACCCCGAGATGGATGCGATGGACTTGCGCCGGGTAGCGGACGAGCTGATCGAGCGCTTGCGTACTGTCGACAATGTCGGCAACAGCTGGGTGGTCGGCGCCGCGCCACGGCAGATTTCGGTCTATCCCGATCCAGGCAAATTGCAAGCCGGCAATATTACGCTGCCGGAGATCAAACAGGCGCTGACGCAAAGCAACGTCAACCTGCCGGTTGGACATCTCACCGAGAACGACCGGGAAATCGTGCTGGAAGCGGGCCCGCATTATCAAAATGCCGAACAGGTCGGCGCGACGGTATTGAAAAACGTGAACGGCCGCTTACTGTATTTGCGCGATGTCGCCGAAGTGCTCGACGGTCCGGCCGATACCGATTATTACACCCGCATCGGCTTCGGCCCGGCGGTCGGGCAGATGCACGCTGTAGGTGAAACCGACGGAAAGCTGCCGGAAGCCGGCGAAGAACGGCCGATGGCCACCATCGCCATCGCCAAGCGCCGTGGCAGCAATGCGGTCAGCGTCGCCGAACAGGTACTGGCCCTGACCGAACAATTAAAAGGCACGCTGATTCCGCGCGACGTGCTGCTGACGGTGACCCGTAACTACGGCGAAACCGCCGACCACAAGGTCAACGAACTGGTGATGCATTTAAGCATCGCCATCCTGACCATCATCGTGCTGCTGGCTCTATCCTTGGGCTTCAAGGAATCGCTGATCGTCTCGCTGGCGGTGCCGATGACTTTCGCGATCACCTTGCTGTGTGACCTGATCTTCGGCTACACCATCAACCGGGTGACGCTGTTCGCGTTGATTCTGTCGCTGGGCTTGCTGGTCGACGACCCGATTGTAGACGTCGAGAACATCCACCGCCATTACAAGCTGCGCAAGGAACCGCCGTTGCAGGCCTTGCTCAGCGCGGTCGACGAGATCCGGCCGCCAACCATACTGGCGACCTTCGCGGTGATCATGTCCTTCGTGCCGATGTTTTTCATCACCGGCATGATGGGGCCTTACATGGCGCCGATGGCCTTCAACGTGCCGATTGCGATGCTGATGTCGCTGGTGATTGCCTTTACCGTCACGCCCTGGGCCAGTTACAAACTATTAAAAGGCGATTACGGCAAGGATCACGGTCCGGCTTTCGACCTGAAACAGACGCGCGGCTTCAAGGTCTATCATTCGATACTGGCGCCGTTGCTGGCCAGCAAGTCCAAGGCTTGGTGGTTTTTAGGCGCGGTGATCGTCGCCTTCGTGCTGTCGGCGCTGATGGCGGTGACTCGTATAGTGCCGTTGAAGCTGTTGCCATTCGACAATAAAAACGAGCTGCAACTGGTCATCGACATGCCGAAAGGCTCGTCACTGGAAACCACCGACCGGGTCGCCTCAGAATTGGGACGCTACTTAGCCACCGTCAACGAGGTCAGCAGCTATCAAAGCTATGTCGGCCTGTCTTCGCCTATGGATTTCAACGGCATGGTGCGGCATTACTATCTGCGGCAGGGCGCCCATCTGGGCGACATCCGCATCGTGCTGGCCGACAAGACCCGCCGCGAACAAGGTTCACACGAGATCGCCTTACGGATCAGGCCGGAAATCGACCGCATCGAAAAACAGTACGGCGCCAATATCAAGATCGTCGAAATGCCGCCGGGGCCGCCGGTGCTGTCGACTGTGGTCGCCGAAGTCTACGGGCCGCCGGAAGCCGGCTACGGCGACATCATCCGGGTCGCCAACCGGGTCAGGGCCGACATGGAACACACCGATGGCGTGGTCGACGTCGACGATTATGTGGAAGCCGAGCACGATAAGCTGCATTTCGTCATTGAGCACGACAAGGCCGCCTTGCTGGGTGTCAGCAACGCCCAGATCGCCAATACCTTGCGGCTGGCGATCGCCGGCGGCAATACCGGCTTGCTGCATATCGACGACGAACGCCAGCCGCTGGTCATACACTTGCAGTTGCCCAGAGCCGTGCGTTCGTCGGAAGCCGACTTGCTGGCGCTATCGGTAAAAACCGACAAGGCTAATCTGGTGCATCTCAGCGAAATCGGCCATTTCGACCACGAACACGGCCAGCAAGCCATCTACCACAAGAACCTGCAGCGGGTAGCCTATGTCACCGCGGAAATGGCTGGCCGCAGCCCGGTGGAAGCGATACTGGACTTGTTCGAAGTCTTCGACGACAAACCCTTGCCGCAAGGTTACACGGCCGAAATGGCCGGCGAAGGCGAATGGAAAATCACCGTCGACGTATTCCGCGATCTGGGCCTGGCCTTCGCGGCGGCGATGGTGATGATCTACATCCTGCTGGTTGGCCAAACCGGCTCCTTGGGCGTGCCGTTGATCATGATGATCGCGATTCCGCTGACGGTGATCGGCATCATGCCCGGCTTCTGGTTCATCAATCTGTTCGCCGGCGACGTCGGCGAATACGCCAGCCCGATTTACTTCACCGCTACGGCGATGATAGGCATGATCGCGCTGGCCGGCATCGTGGTGCGCAACTCCATCATCCTGATAGACTTCATCGAGAACATTTACCGAGGCAATCCGGATATTTCCTTGGCTGACGCCATCGTCGAAGCCGGCGCCACCCGCTTGAACCCGATCTTCTTGACGGCGGCTTCGGCGGTGCTGGGTTCGATGATGATCGTTTTGGACCCGATATTTTCCGGTCTGGCCTGGAGCTTCATCTTCGGCATCATCGCCTCGACGCTGTTCTCATTGGTGGTAATACCGGTGGTATATTTCCTGATCAACCGGAATATGCCTAAGCAGGTGACGAAAGAGGAATAAGGCGAATGCCGGTAAGGTGGCTAGATACTCGTCAGCCAAGCCGGCAACATTGATTTCAAGCACTCAACGCCTGAGCAGCATTTCCGATCGGTAACGGTAAATTCCCTTGGTTTAGCCTAAACTAAGTATTCGCTAAAACGATGGGGAATACCGCCATGACCGGCCTGAAACAAACGCCTCTGCATAACCTGCATCTTCGCTTGGGCGCCAAGATGACGGCGTTTGCCGGTTATTTGATGCCGGTGCAGTATGGCAAAGGCATCATCCATGAGCATCTGCATTGCCGAAGCCATGCCGGTTTTTTCGATATTTCCCACATGGGGCAATGCCTGATTCTCGGCGACAATGCCGCAAGCGAACTGGAAAGACTCACCCCCGGCGGCATCGTCGACCTTGAATACGGCGCGCAAAAATACACGGTATTGACCAACAACGACGGCGGCGTGATCGACGACATCATCGTCACCCGTATCGAATCCGGCTTGTCCCTCATCGTTAATGCCGGCTGCAAGGATAAGGATTTTGCCTATCTGTCTCGGCAATTGTCCGAACGCTGCGTTTTTAAAACCTCCGACGATTTAGCCTTGTTCGCCTTACAGGGACCGGAGGCGGCGACGGTGATGGAAAAGTTTTCCGTTGATGCCGCAAGGCTGCCGTTCATGCAGGCTTGCGCGACCAGCATTGCCGGCATCGCCTGCAAGGTCAGCCGAAGCGGTTATAGCGGCGAAGACGGCTTTGAAATTTCGCTGCATCGAAGTGATGCCGAAGCGCTAGCCGGCTTGCTGCTTGCGGAAGCGGGCGTCGAGCCGATAGGCTTGGGTGCGCGCGATACCTTGCGCCTGGAAGCCGGACTTTGCCTTTACGGCCATGAACTCGGCGAAACCATTACCCCGGCCGAGGCGCGGCTGCAATGGTTGTTCAAAAAAGCTCACGGCGATTTCCCCGGCGCAGAAAAAATTCTTGACCAATTGCGCAACGGCCCCGAACGCCTGCGTGTCGGTCTGTTGGTGGACGGCAGAATTCCGGTTCGGGAAGGCGTCATGCTCTACGACGCTGAAAACAATCAACTGGGTTATGTCACCAGCGGCAGTTTCGCCCCCAGCCTGAACCGGCCGGTGGCTATGGCCTTGGTGGATAGACGTTTTGCCGAAATCGGCACGCTTTTATTCGCCAATGTCCGCGACTCCCGAATTCCTGTTACCGTAAGCCCGCTACCCTTTGTTCCCCATCGCTACCACAGATAATCGCCATGTCAGCAAAACGCCCCCGTCTCGATCAACTGGAAATGCGCGGTAATTTTATCCAGCGCCATATCGGCCCCGATAATCAGCAAACCCGGGAAATGCTTGCCGAGCTAGGCTTGAACACACTGGAAGATATTATCGAACAGATCATCCCGGCCAATATTCTTAACACCGAACCGCTAAAACTGACCGAGACCATCAGCGAACGGGCCGTGATCAAATATTTGCGCAGCATGCGCGAGCGCAACAAGGTGCTAACCTCGATGATAGGCATGGGTTATTACGACACCATCATGCCTGCCGTCATCAAACGCAATGTGCTGGAAAACCCCGCCTGGTACACGGCTTACACCCCCTATCAGGCCGAAATCAGCCAGGGGCGGCTGGAAGCCTTGCTGAATTTCCAGCAAATGATCATCGACCTGACCGGCATGGAAATCGCCAACGCCTCGCTGCTGGACGAGGCGACCGCGGCGGCCGAAGCCATGACCATGTCGCGGCGGCTGTCGAAAAGCGCCTCCGATACCGTACTGGTCGATAGCGACTGCCATCCGCAGACCATCGCCGTGATCAAAACCCGCGCCGGTTCGCTGGGTTATCGGGTTGTGGTTGCCGATCCGTTTACCGGCTTGCAAGAGCATGATTTTTTCGCCTTGATTCTGCAATATCCCGGCTCCGGCGGCGAAATCAGGGATTTGGGCGAAACCATTGCCATCGCCCATCGCAAGGCGGCGCTGGTCACGGTCGCCGCCGATTTGCTGAGTTTAGTATTGCTGAAACCGCCGGCCGCATTCGACGCGGATATCGTCGTCGGCAGCGCCCAGCGTTTCGGCGTGCCCATGGGATACGGCGGACCGCATGCCGCCTTCTTTGCGACCCGGGACGAATTCAAACGCTCGATGCCGGGACGCATCATCGGCGTCTCCAAGGACAGCCACGGCCAAATGGCCTTGCGGATGGCGCTGCAAACCCGGGAACAACACATCCGCCGCGATAAAGCCACCAGCAACATCTGCACATCGCAGGTACTGCTGGCTGTGATTGCCGGATTTTATGCGGTCTACCACGGCGCCGAAGGTTTGCGCTTGATCGCCGGCCGGGTGCATCGCTATGCGCAAATTCTGGCGGCCGGCATCGCTCGTAGCGGCCACGAGGTAAGCAGCCGCTGTTATTTCGATACGCTGGTGGTCAAAGCGCCCAACCGCGCCAAGCGGATTGCCGCTCAGGCGGAGGAAGCCGGCATCAATGTGCGGATTATCGATGCCGGCACGATAGGCATTTCTCTGGATGAAACCACCACCCGCAACGATTTAAGAAGCCTTTGGCAGGTGTTCGCATCGCCTATCGCCGACCTGCCCAGCATCAATGCGCTGGATGCGGCGATAGAGGAATGCATCCCCGAATCGCTGTTGCGTAACGACGCCATCCTCCAGCATCCGGTGTTCAGCCGCTATCATTCCGAAACCGAAATGATGCGCTATATGCGTAAGCTGGCCCGGCGCGACATCGCGCTGGACCGGGCGATGATCCCGCTGGGCTCCTGCACCATGAAGCTGAATGCCGCCACCGAAATGCAGAGTATTTCCTATTACGAATTCAATGCCATGCATCCTTTCGTGCCGCTGTATCAGGCCCAGGGTTATCAGCAGTTGTTCGCGGAATTGGAAGACATGCTTTGCGACCTGACCGGTTTCGACGCCTTTTCCCTGCAACCCAACGCCGGCTCGCAAGGCGAATACACCGGATTGCTGGTGATCCGCAAATACCACGAGGTTAACGGTCAGGGACAGCGGGATGTTTGCCTGATCCCGGCTTCCGCGCACGGCACCAATCCGGCCAGCGCGGCGCTGGCCGGGCTCAAAGTCGTGGTGGTGGCCTGCGACGAACAAGGCAATATCAGCATCGACGATTTACGCGCCAAATCCGGGCAATACCAAGACACTCTCGCGGCGCTGATGATCACCTATCCCTCCACTCACGGCGTCTACGAACAGGCGTTTCGGGAGATTTGCGACATCGTTCATGCCCATGGCGGCCAGGTTTATATGGACGGCGCCAACTTCAATGCCTTGGTGGGTATCAGCCGGCCGGGCAGCATAGGCGCCGACGTCGCCCATCTGAATTTGCATAAGACTTTCTGTATTCCGCACGGCGGCGGCGGTCCCGGCGTTGGGCCGATAGGCGTGAGATCGCATCTGGCGCCATTCCTGCCCGATCATCCGGTGGTGGAAGGCGTGAATCCCGCCAAAGGCGAGCATGGCACGGTCGGCACCGTGTCGGCGGCGCCGTGGGGCTCGGCCAGCATCCTGACCATTTCCTGGGCCTATATCGCCATGATGGGCGCCGCCGGTTTAAAGCGGGCGACGCTGACGGCTATCATGAACGCCAATTACATCGCCAGGCGTCTGGCGCCGCACTATCCCATCCTGTATACCGACCCAAACGGCTGGGTGGCCCACGAATGCATCATCGATTGCCATCAGTTCAAAAAAACCAGCAACATCACGGTCGAGGACATCGCCAAGCGCCTGATAGACTATGGTTTCCATGCCCCCACCGTATCGTTCCCGGTGGCCGATACCTTGATGATAGAACCGACCGAAAGCGAAAATAAGCCGGAAATCGACCGTTTTTGCGAGGCATTGATCGCCATCCGCCGGGAAATCCGGGAGATCGAAGACGGCATAGCCGATGCCGGCAATAACGTGCTGCACAATGCGCCGCATAGCCATCGCCTGCTGCTGGACGAATGGACCTTGCCGTATTCCCGGCAAAAAGCCTTTTTTCCGGACAGCCATCAGCATGACGACAAATACTGGCCGCCGGTCGGCCGTATCGACAATGTCTACGGTGACCGGAATGTGGTCTGCAGTTGCCCGTCGGATTGGCTTGAGCCTTTGCAAACCGGACGAACCTAAATTTAATGTGAAGATTTCCTTAACATTCATTGCCTGAACATTTTCCACTCTCCAATGCCGGATATTTCTCAATATGGTCACAGCACCAACTTGATTGGCTTGTCGACCGCTTGCATGGCCAGCCATGCGTTTAACGAATATCCCAAACCGCTGCATATCGCCGGCACCCGAGAATCGGCGCCGGGATTATTCGAGCAGTTGGCCCGACAGACATCTCCGGAGGACTGCAGCCGGATATTTCAGGACTACATGTGCGTGGTATTCGGTTTCGAAACCGAGCAAAGGCTGCGAGACGACGCATCGGGAAGACGGCGTTATCGCAACAGCTATCTGCGGCTGATTCAGGATTGGGGGCTGGACTCCAACAATGCCCAGGGCGCGGTATTCAAGGGCTGGGTGGAAAGCCGCTTCGGGCTTTATCCCACCTATCATAAACAGCAGATAGCCAGTTTCATGAGCCGCGACTGGGTCACCTACATCGAAGAAAAGATGAACAGCCGCTACCACAACAACTGTATCTACATGCAGTTGGACCTGCTTTACGAATATTGCCAGTGGATCATCGAACGCTTCCAGTTTCCGGCCGCAAACCATAAGACTTTGTTTCGCGGCGTCAATGCGCTGGACGATTGGATCATCAAGGACGAGGACAAACTGCATAAAATCGTGCGTTTCAACAGCATCGTCTCGTTTACCGACCGCCGCAGCATTGCCAGCGAATTCGGTTCCTATATTCTGGAAGTGGAAGTGCCGATGGTTAAACTGGTTTTTTTCAGCGAACTGCTGCCACACCATGCCCTGCGCGGCGAAGCCGAGTATCTGGTGATAGGCGGCGATTATCGGGTCAAGGTGCAACGTTAATGATCAGGGAGCCAATTTTAAACAAGGCCTTAGGCGCCTATCTGGGCTTTGCCTGCGGCGATGCGCTGGGAGCGACGCTGGAGTTCATGTCGCCCAAGCAAATTCAAAAACGATTCGGCGTGCACAGGGACATCATCGGCGGCGGCTGGCTGGCGCTGGAGCCCGGCCAGATTACCGACGATACCCAGATGTCGCTGGCATTGGGCCAGGCCATCGTCGATCACCAAGGCTGGAACATTCGGGCCGTGGCCGATAATTTCGTCAGCTGGCTGGAAAGCGATCCGCCGGATGTCGGCAATACCTGCCGGCGCGGCATCGTCCGCTACCGAGACGACGGCGAACTCTACGGCCTGCCGCGCGACGACGATGCCGGCAATGGCGCCTGCATGCGCAATCTGCCGGTGGTGTTGGCAACCCTGAACCGGCCCGATTGTTTCGAAGCCTGGAGCCTGGAGCAATCCCACATCACCCATCACAACCCGCTGTCCGATGCGGCGACCCTGGCGCTGGGACGCATGGTCAATCGCTTGCTCCACGGGGAGGACATGGACGCTTGCCGACAGGAAGCCGAGCGCTTGGTCGCTCAATATGGCGAATTCGCCTATAGCCCTTATCCGGGCAGAGCCTCGGGCTATATCGTCGATACCGTGCAGACGGTCTTGCATTATTTTTTCAATACCGACAGTTTCGAATCCTGCCTGATCGCCACCGTCAACCAGGGAGCAGATGCCGACACCACCGGGGCGCTGGCTGGCATGCTGGCGGGGGCTTATTACGGGATGGAGCAGATTCCTGAACGTTGGTCGGCGGCGCTGGATGGCGAGGTTGTCGCCAATATTCGCCGGCAGACGGAGGGGCTTTTGCGAGTGTGAAAGAAAACTTGTGGGGTACGTATCGCCTACCATTTTCAATTAACCAAAATTTCAAAAACTAGAAAGGTACGCGATGCGTACCCTACGTTACTTTTACAGATTGCGCCAAGGTTATAAATCCCCTTCGAGCCCATCCTATGAATTACGTTATTTACCGCGTTGAAAAACAGTGCGGTGCATGGAGCTCAACACATTCCCGCACCATCACATGAGACAACACCCCTGTACGATTGAGAAAATTACGTTCAGGAAAAACACTGAACCCAAAACGGAGGTAAAGCCGAAGTGCTGGGTTTGTGGACCTTACCGCAAGAGAAATCATTTTGTTATTCTCGTCGGTAATTTCCAACAGATGCCTCAATACAGATGTTCCTATCCCTTTTTGTCTGAATTCTGGTAGAACGGCCACTGATATTTCAGGGGTTTTCTCGTCGATCCACCCCCACCCAGGTGCTTCCTTTGGGAATAAGCGGCACCATGCGGCCCCAACCTGTTTGTTTTCATACTCGGCTATTACACCGATGTCGCCGATGCGTCCCCAACCTTCGACGTATCTCGCCAGAATTAAATCGCTCTGAACAGCTGCCGCCTGGTCTCCTTTCGAGTCAAGGAGAGCTGCATGATATTGTGCCTTCCATAAGAATTCTTGGTCTTCCAAATTCGCCGTTCGTAACTTCATTCACTTCCTTTTCACAACAATAAAATTAACAGGCGGCAAACAACATGTAGCCTTGATAAAACGAAGTGGCATCGAGGGTAATCGAAGCCAGCGATCCTCGATTACGTTTTACTTCATCGAGGCTACTTGCTCACGGCTAACCCTTGAATCGCCTAGAAAAACCCTATCGGATTAACATCGTAACTAACCAACACATTCTTGGTTTGCTGATAATAATCCAGCATCATTTTGTGGGTTTCGCGGCCGACGCCGGATTTCTTGTAGCCGCCGAAGGCGGCGTGGGCCGGATACTGGTGATAGCAATTGGTCCAGACCCGGCCGGCTTGAATGCCGCGTCCCATCCGGTAGGCGCGATTCATGTCGCGGGTCCAGACGCCGGCGCCCAGGCCGAACTCGGTGTCGTTGGCTATTGCCAGGGCTTCGGCTTCGTCCTTGAAGGTGGTCACCGAGATAAAAGGGCCGAAAATTTCTTCCTGAAAGATGCGCATGTCGTTGCTGCCTTTCATGATGGTCGGCTCGATGTAATAGCCGCCGGCCAACTCGTCGCCTACCGAGGCGATTTCGCCGCCCAATAACACCTCGGCGCCTTCGTCCTTGCCGATTTGCACGTAACTCAATATCTTGTCGAATTGCTGTTTGGAAGCCTGAGCACCGACCATGGTTTCGGTATCCAGCGGGTTACCACGCTTAATCTGCTTGGCACGTTCGGTGACTTTGGCGATGAATTTTCCGTAGATGGATTCCTGAACCAACAGCCGCGAGGGGCAGGTGCAGACTTCGCCCTGATTCAAGAACGCCATCACCGCGCCTTCCACGCATTTGCTGACGAAAGCATCTTCCTGATCCAGCACGTCCTCGAAAAAGATGTTGGGCGATTTGCCGCCCAGTTCCACCGTCGAGGGAATGATATTTTCCGCAGCGCATTTCAAGATGTGCGAGCCGACCGGCGTGGAACCTGTGAAGGCGATCTTGGCGATACGGCGGCTGGTCGCCAGCGCCTCACCGGCTTCCCTGCCGTAGCCGTTGACGATGTTGACCACGCCCGCCGGCAATAGGTCGGCGATGATTTCCATCATCACCAGAATGGAAACCGGGGTTTGCTCGGCAGGCTTCATCACCACGCAATTGCCGGCAGCCAAAGCCGGTGCCAGTTTCCAGCAAGCCATCAACAATGGAAAGTTCCAGGGGATGATCTGTCCGACCACGCCCAGCGGCTCGTGGTAATGATAAGCGACCGTGTGTTCGTCGATTTCGCTGATGCCGCCTTCCTGGGCGCGTATGCAGCCGGCGAAATAGCGAAAATGGTCGATAGCCAGCGGCACGTCCGCCGCCAGGGTTTCGCGGACGGCTTTGCCATTGTCCCAGGTTTCGGCGATGGCCAAGGTTTCCAGATTGGCTTCCAGCCGGTCGGCGATCTTCAACAGAATATTCGAGCGAGCCGTCACCGAGGTCTTGCCCCACGCTTCCTTGGCGGCATGCGCGGCATCCAACGCCAGATTGATATCTTCTTCGCCGGAACGGGGAATCTCGCAGAAGGCTTTGCCGTTGACCGGGCTTAGGTTTTCGAAATACTGGCCGTTGACGGGAGCGAGCCAATCGCCGCCGATGAAATTGCCGTACCGAGGTTTAAAGTTGACCTTACTGCCGGGTTGATTGGGTTGGATATACAGCATGCGCTTCTCCTGGTTTAACGGAATGAATCGTCGAGGGCTATCGGCCTCATATTACCATGTCTATCATTGGCATTAGCGAGAGGGCTAAGTCGGCCGGAAGCTGTTGCTTGAAAAGTCGGGCTTTATCATATAATTAAGCTTTCACCGTGAAACAGATTGCCAACGGCAAATGCCGCCCGGCGATTTCCATTCATTTTTTAACTCGACATCTTCTAAATCCGATGAAAATTTTAATCGTTGGCAGTGGCGGCCGTGAGCACGCCCTGGCCTGGAAAGCTAAACAATCACCCAAAGTCAGCGCCGTATTCGTCGCACCCGGCAATGCCGGCACCGCACTGGAACCCGGCATCGCCAATGTCGACATTCAGGCCGACGACATCGCCGGCTTGCTGAGCTTCGCCCAGGCCCGCGACATAGCCCTGACCATCATCGGTCCGGAAGTGCCGCTGGTGAAAGGCGTCGTCGATCAATTCAGTGCCGCCGGCCTGGCCTGCTTCGGCCCCACCGCCCAGGCCGCGCAACTGGAAGGCTCCAAGTCGTTCTGCAAGGACTTCATGGCCCGCCACGGCATTCCCACCGCCGAATATCAAACCTTTACCGATGCCGACCAAGCCGTTACCTACATCCAGCGCAAGGGCGCGCCAATTGTGGTTAAAGCCGACGGTCTGGCGGCCGGCAAGGGCGTGATCGTCGCCCAAACCGAACAAGAAGCTATAGACGCGGTGGAAGACATGCTGTCCGGCAACAGCTTCGGCGAAGCCGGGCACCGGGTAGTGATCGAGGAGTTTCTGGAAGGCGAGGAAGCCAGTTTCATCGTCATCGCCGATGGCCAACATGCACTGGCAATGGCCACCTCGCAGGACCACAAGGCTCGCGACAACGGCGACACCGGCCCTAACACCGGCGGCATGGGGGCTTACTCGCCCGCGCCGGTCGTCACCCCGGAAATCCATCAACGGGTGATGGAGGAAGTCATCAATCCCACGTTGAAAGGCATGCGCGACGACGGCAACGAATACACCGGCTTCCTGTACGCGGGCTTGATGATAGGCAAGAACGGCAGCATCAAGGTGCTGGAATACAACTGCCGCTTCGGCGACCCGGAAACCCAGCCCATCATGATGCGTCTGAAAAGCGACTTGGTCGAACTCTGCCAGGCGGCCTTGACTAAAACCCTGGATCAAATCAGCACCGAATGGGACGAGCGCCCAGCATTAGGCGTGGTGTTGGCGGCTGGCGGCTACCCGGACGACTACGCCAAGGGCCATGTGATCAGCGGTTTGCCGACCGGTGAAGCCGAGGATCGCAAAGTCTTCCATGCCGGCACCCAGCAAAGAAACGGCAATATCGTCACCAACGGCGGCCGGGTGCTGTGCGCCTGCGCACTGGGCCACAGCATCGCCGAAGCCCAGGATAAGGCCTATCAGCTTTGCAAAAAGATTTACTGGCAGGATGTTTATTACCGGACGGACATCGGCTTCAAAGCCATAGACCGACTGTAAGCATACAGAATCATATTGAGTTGGGTCTAGGCTAATTCCTAACCCAACATTTGGCTATTGGCCTCTTAATTCATTCAGCTTCTTTGCAATATCTTGACGCTCAGGATTGTTTAGCAGGGCTTTTTCAAGTATTTCAGTAGCGTGTTTTGTTTTTCCATAAGATATGTAAACAACAGCTTCATCAAGGGGATCTGCTTCAAACCCTTTTTGTTTGGAATAACGAAAGCGCTTCCAAATTTCCAAACCGCTGAGAAGGCCGACGAAAATTAATGCCAGTATGATTCCTGCAATTTCAGAGTTTTCAATCATTTAATAACAAATGGACATAAAAAAGGGGCTTCTCAGCCCCTTTTTTTATCGCTTAGTAGCGGTAATGATCAGGCTTATAAGGCCCTTCAACCGGTACGTTGATGTAGGCTGCCTGCTCGGCTGTCAACTGAGTCAGTTTCACGCCAATCTGCGCCAAATGCGAACGCGCGACTTTTTCGTCGAGTTTTTTCGGCAGGATATACACCTTGTTTTCATAGCTGGCCGCGTTGTTCCACAACTCGATTTGCGCCAATACTTGGTTGCAGAACGAGTTGGACATCACGAAGCTAGGGTGGCCGGTGGCGCAGCCCAGATTCACCAAGCGGCCTTCCGCCAACACGATGATGCGTTTGCCGTCGGGGAAAATCACATGATCGACCTGAGGTTTGATGTTTTCCCAGGTGTAATGACGCAAGGAAGCAATTTCGATTTCCGCATCGAAGTGACCGATGTTGCAGACGATGGCTTGATCGCGCATCGCTTTCATATGCTCGTGAGTGATGATGCCGAAGTTGCCAGTCGCGGTGACGAAGATGTTGGCGATAGGCGCCGCTTCTTCCATCGTCACGACGCGGTAACCTTCCATCGCCGCTTGCAATGCGCAGATCGGATCGATTTCGGTGATCCACACTGTGGCGCCCAAGCCGCGCAACGATTGCGCGCAACCTTTACCAACGTCACCGTAACCGCAAACTACCGCGATCTTGCCGGCAATCATCACATCGGTAGCGCGTTTAATGCCGTCGACCAACGATTCGCGGCAACCGTACAGGTTGTCGAACTTGGATTTGGTCACCGAATCGTTGACGTTGAAGGCCGGTACTTTCAGAGTACCTTTTTTCACCATGTCATACAGACGCAGCACGCCGGTGGTGGTTTCTTCCGACAAGCCTTTGACATCGGCCATCAATTCTGGGAATTTCTGGTGCATCATCACGGTCAAGTCGCCGCCGTCGTCCAGAATCATGTTCGGACGCCAGCCGTTAGGGCCAATGATGGTTTGCTCGATACACCATTCCGCTTCTTCTTCGGTTTCACCTTTCCAGGCAAATACCGGAATACCGGCGGCGGCAATCGCAGACGCGGCGTGATCCTGAGTCGAAAAAATGTTGCAAGACGACCAGCGCACTTCGGCGCCCAAGGCAGTCAGGGTTTCGATCAACACTGCGGTTTGAATGGTCATGTGCAGGCAACCGGCGATGCGCGCGCCTTTCAGCGGTTGCGCAGCACCATATTCGCTACGCAATGCCATCAAGCCCGGCATTTCGGTTTCGGCGATGTTGATTTCCTTGCGGCCCCATTCTGCCAGGGAAAGATCGGCAATTTTATAATCGGCTTGGCTCATGATGATGTCCTTTTTCAATTAAACGCCCGCGGCATCTTTCAATGCTTCGGCTTTGTCGGTTTTTTCCCAGCTGAAGCTGGCTTCGTTGCGACCGAAGTGGCCGTAAGAGGCAGTTGGCTGATAAATCGGTTTCAACAGACCCAACTGTGCGATCAGGCCTTTCGGTCTCAAGTCAAAATGTTCGCGCACGATTTTGACCAAACGTTCTTCGTCGATTTTGCCGGTGCCAAAGGTTTCGATACTGATGGAAGTCGGCTCGGCAACACCGATGGCATAGGAAACCTGAATTTCACAGCGTTCCGCCAGACCCGCGGCAACGATGTTTTTCGCCACATAACGGCCCATGTACGCAGCGGATCTGTCGACTTTTGAAGGATCCTTACCGGAGAAAGCGCCACCGCCGTGACGCGCCATGCCGCCGTATGTGTCAACAATGATTTTACGGCCGGTCAGGCCGCAATCGCCAACCGGACCGCCGATGATGAACTGACCGGTGGGGTTGATGAAATATTTGGTGTCTTTATGCAGCCATTCTTTCGGCAGAGTCGGCAGAATGATTTCGTCCATCACCGCTTCTTCCAACAACTTGCCGCCGATTTCGGGAGAGTGCTGGGTAGACAACACCACTGCGTCAATGGCGACTGGCTTGTTGTTTTCATAACGGAAAGTCACCTGGCTTTTCGCATCGGGACGCAGCCAGGTCAAGGTTTTGTTTTTACGAACCTGCGCCTGTCTTTCCACCAGACGGTGGGCATAGGTGATCGGTGCCGGCATCAATACGTCGGTTTCGTTGCTGGCGTAACCGAACATCAGGCCTTGGTCGCCCGCGCCTTGTTCATGGTTTTCGGATTCGTCGACACCCATCGCGATGTCGGCCGATTGTTTGCCGATGGCATTCAACACCGCGCAGCTGTTGCCGTCGAAGCCGATGTCGCCGTGATCGTAGCCGATGTCGCAAACTACCTTTCTGACCAATGCTTCGGTATCGACCCAGGCATTGGTGGTGATTTCGCCCGCCAAGATAACCATGCCGGTCTTGACCAAAGTTTCGCAGGCCACTCTGGATCTCGGGTCTTGGGCCAACAGAGCATCGACAATGGCATCAGAAATCTGATCAGCCACTTTATCGGGATGACCTTCGGATACGGATTCGGATGTAAATAGGTAGTTCTTATTCACGGGATGTCCTCAAACCAAATAAAAAAACTTACGGATACGAAAAAGGCCGTATCAACGGCCTCGTAACAGTGGTGGGCCCTGTAGGACTTGAACCTACGACCTGCCGATTATGAGTCGGAAGCTCTGACCAACTGAGCTAAGGGCCCGCTATCTCTCGCTTGCATCATGCATGCGGTTTATTCCCCATCAAGGAAACAACGCAATTGTTCGGATCTGGATGGATGTCTTAATTTTCTCAGCGCCTTGGCTTCGATTTGACGTATCCGTTCGCGGGTAACGTCGAACTGCTTGCCAACCTCTTCCAGCGTATGATCGGTGTTCATATTGATACCGAAACGCATGCGCAATACTTTCGCTTCTCTCGCGGTCAGCCCTGCCAACACGTTCTGAGTAGACTCGCGGAGACCGGCGATTGTAGCAGATTCCACAGGAGATAGCATCTTGGAATCTTCGATAAAATCGCCTAAATGCGAATCTTCGTCATCGCCGATCGGGGTTTCCATTGAAATCGGCTCCTTGGCAATTTTCAGCACCTTGCGAATCTTGTCTTCCGGCATTTCCATGCGTTCGGCCAATTCTTCCGGTGTCGCTTCGCGGCCCAATTCCTGCAAAATCTGTCTGGAGACGCGATTGAGCTTGTTAATCGTCTCTATCATATGCACCGGAATGCGGATGGTTCTGGCTTGATCGGCGATAGAACGGGTAATCGCCTGACGAATCCACCAGGTTGCATAGGTCGAAAACTTATAGCCGCGGCGATATTCGAACTTATCGACCGCCTTCATCAAACCAATATTGCCTTCCTGAATCAGATCCAGAAATTGCAGGCCGCGGTTGGTGTATTTTTTGGCTATCGAGATTACCAGCCGCAGGTTGGCCTCGATCATTTCCTTTTTAGCGCGCCTGGCTTTTGCCTCACCTAGTGAAATGCTGCGGCAAATACTTTTCAAAACGGCAATGCTTAAGCCGTATTGAGCCTCAATACCGGCCAACTTTTGTTGCGCGGCTTTGACCAACCCCTGATGCGCCAAAAGCAACTCGGCACTCTGCGGATGAGATGCCGCATATTGAGCAAGCCATTCGCCATTCGCCTCGTTCTCGGCAAAGGCGTTGATAAAGTCCTTGCGTGGCGTTTTTGCTTTTTTTACACAAATATCCAGCACCACTTTTTCCTGGTCGCGGATAGCAACAACCAACTCCTCGGACATGGTAACCATCTTCTTGAGATACTGTGGCGTCCATTTGAATTCGGAAAATATTTCAGCCAAGGCATCGAAAGCTTTCTCGGTTTTATCATGCCCATAGCCGTGTTTTTTGACGGCAGCCAGCGCACTCTTTAAGGCCTTTCTGGCAAGGTCGACTTTTTGCTTAACTTCTTCGTAGTCGATGACCTTGGCTTCTTCTTCCTCGGTCTCTTCGGCCGGCGCCTCGTCCAACTCCGCAGCCACCTCGACTTCCACCTCGGTCAAATCGACAAAACCCAACACCAGATCGTTCAAACGCATGCCGGAATCTTCGTTCTGCAAAGTATCGAACGTCGAAATGAACGAGTCCACGATAAAGCCGGAACGAGCAATCGCACTAACCACTTGGCGCTGACCTTCTTCGATACGCTTGGCGATTTTTAACTCTTCTTCGCGCGTTAACAGTTCGACAGAGCCCATTTCCCGCATATACAGCCGAACTGGATCCGTCGTACGGCCAAATTCGCTGTCGACAGACGCCAGTGCAGCAACCTCGGCCACTTCCTCGTCGTCATCTGCGGTCACCACCGTGTCGGAAGTAATCAGCGAATCATCGTCGTCAGGCGCAACTTCGTAAACCTGAATCCCCATATCATTGATCATGCCGATAATATCGTCGATTTGCTCGGGATCAATGATGTCGCTAGGCAGATGGTCGTTGACTTCCGCATAGGTCAAATAACCTTGCGCTTTGCCTTTTGCGATTAGTTGTTTAAGTTGGGATTGCTGTTGTTCTTGATTCATTCTTTACTCACAATACGTTTCAGCACCAAGCTCGGCAGAACAGAGTATTATAAATAAATAATACAACTCTGTCACCATGGATTACTTCTTACCACCCGCCTTGAACTCTTTCATTTCTTCGGCGGTCAAGGCCTCACCGCGACTCACTTTGTCTATCAGCGCACTCATCCTGTCTTTCCTTGCCTGCTTCAACAGCTGATTCAGCGCACCACAAAACTCACCCTCCTCGCCAACTCCCGGCTCCAGAGCCAAATTCGACAAGGCGGCAACTGTTTTGTAATGGGGAGAATCCCGGTAATATTCAAGCAAAACTGCGCTGTTTTCCGTTTTTTTTGCCGCAATAACCCGCAACACGTCCTGCAGCAACTCCATGCCAGCAAAACTCAAATCATCGACAACCACCCCTTGTTGCTCGACCCGCTTCGCCAGATATGGGTACTGCAGCAACAAAGACAAGACCTTGCGCATCAAGTTCGATTTTGGAGCCTGCCGAGGCAATTTATTCTTTTCATCTCGGCCAGAAACAAGTGTAGACCCATTTTCGGCAACATCCAGAAGCCTAGCTCCAGACAATTCGCGCAAACGAGCAAACATCATTTCCCGAAAAAAACCACGCGGCATTTTCTCCAGTTGCGGCTTGGCGGCAGCCAGCAACTGAGATCGCCCCTCCATCGTAGCCAGATTCAAACGACCACCGACATGTTCGAAAAAATAATCCGACAAGACATGCGCAGCATCAATTCGCTCCCTAAAGCCTTCCAAACCCTCTTCACGTACCAGCGTATCGGGATCCTGACCTTGCGGCAGCAGCATAATCTTGATTTGCCTTCCATCACGCAAACTTGGCAGCGCAGCCTCGGTGGCTTTCCACGCCGCCTGCCGCCCTGCATTATCGCCATCGAAACAAAACACCAACTCCGATGCAAAGCGGAACAACAAATCCATGTGCGCTTTGGATGCAGCAGTACCTAACGCGGCCACTGCGTTGACAATCCCGAACTGCGCCAAGGCGATAACATCCATATATCCCTCGACGATCAGAATTCGCTCCGGCCTGGAGCTTTTTTCCAGAAGCTCGCACAGACCGTATAACTCCTTACCCTTGGAAAATACCGCGGTTTCCGGCGAATTCAAATATTTTGGCAACGAGTCATCCAGCACCCGTCCACCAAAACCAATCACGCGTTTACGCTTATCGCGGATAGGAAACATCAAGCGACCACGAAAGCGGTCGTAAGCCTTGCCATCATCCTTGACCACCAACATTCCGGCATCCACCAAGCTTTTTTGGTCAAAATTCGCCAGCAAGGCATCCCACTTGTTCGGAGCGTAACCCAAAGAGAAATCCCGGGCAACCTCGCCGCTAACTCCTCTACTCTTCAGATAATCGATGGCCTTTTTACCTTCCTCGCCTCGCAACTGCTCAGCATAAAAAGTGGCTACGTCTTCAAGAACAGCATAAAGACGAAACGAATCTTGCTTTGCAGCGAAATCAGCTCTATCGACCGACTCCCTAGGAACATCGACGCCGACAAACGCGGCCAAATCCTCAACCGCCTCCACAAAACCGAGGTGACTGAAATCCATTAAAAAGCTGATGGCATTGCCACTGGCACCACAACCGAAACAATGATAAATCTGCCGATTGCGGTTTACGGAGAAACTGGGAGTTTTTTCGGTATGAAACGGACAGCGAGCAACGAAATTGCTGCCTGTCTTTTTAAGAGGGACGTGCGAATCGATCAGGTCGACAATATCGACCCGCACCAATAGATCATCAATGAACTGCCGGGGAATTTTGCCGGACATGCTACCGACAAAAATTAAGCTACAAAACCAGCCTTAATCCTTGCACTGACAACAGCCATATCGGCTCTTCCCTGCATTTGCGGCTTAAGTATAGCCATAACACCGCCCATATCCCTGACCGAAGTGGCTCCAACCTCGGCAATTGCCTTGGCAACCATGGCATCGATTTCGGCTTCGCTAAGCGGCTGCGGCAGAAAGTCCTGAATAACGACAATCTCAGATTCTTCCGCATCAGCCAAGTCTTGGCGTCCGGCGTCACTGTATTGCCTTATCGACTCTCGGCGCTGCTTGAGCATTTTGTCGAGCACAAGGATGACTCTGTCATCATCCAGCTCGACACGCTCGTCAACCTCAATTTGCTTAATGGCAGCCAAAATCAGGCGAATCACGCCCAATCTGGCCTTATCGCCGCCTTTCATCGCGGCTTTCATCTCAGCAGTAATGCGGTCTTTGAGTAAACTCATCAGTAGCCCTTAGATTTGTGGGCGGCCGCGACGCAGGTTTTTCAATGCATAACGCTCACGTGCCAATTTTTTCAAATGGCGTTTTACAGCGGCAGCGCCTTTACGTTTACGCTCTGTGGTTGGTTTTTCGTAAAACTCGCGGCGACGCACTTCCGCCAATACACCTGCTTTTTCACAAGCGCGTTTAAAGCGACGAATCGCAACGTCAAAATGTTCGTTTTCTTTAACTTTAACTGATGGCATTATCAATAATCCGATTTGTGTTAGTATTTTGTCGACCCACCAGGCAATGAAGCCCGTTGAAACGGACAATTATACCCGCAAATTATTTTTTTCAAAAACTTAATGTACGTTTTAGGCATAGAAAGCTCTTGCGACGAGACCGCAGTCGCCATTTACCATGCCGAACGCGGCTTGATCAGCCACATTCTTTATAGCCAAGCAAGCACTCACAGCGAATATGGCGGGGTGGTTCCGGAACTGGCATCGCGCGACCACATCCGCAAACTGATTCCGCTGATTAAACAAACCTTGCATGACAGCGGCTTATCGCCTGCCGAGATTAACGGTATCGCCTATACCGCCGGCCCCGGCTTGATGGGCGCATTGCTGGTCGGCGCCGCTACTGCCAGAAGCCTGGCCTGGACATGGGGGATCCCAGCTATCGCGATCCATCACATGGAAGGCCATTTATTGGCGCCGATGCTGGAAGCAAATCCACCACCATTTCCATTCGTAGCCTTACTGATCTCCGGTGGCCATACCTTGCTGATTGAAGTTAGCGGCATCGGTCAGTATCGACTACTGGGCGAATCTCTGGACGACGCTGCAGGCGAAGCCTTCGACAAAACCGCAAAAATGCTCGGTTTGCCCTACCCTGGCGGCCCCAGACTGGCGGAACTCGCCGAACATGGCCTGGAACGTTTCAAATTTCCGCGCCCCATGACCGATAGACCAGGGCTGGACTTCAGCTTTAGCGGCCTGAAGACTTTTACGCTCAACACCATCAACAACAGCGAACAAACCGAACAGGACAAGGCCGACGTGGCATTTGCCTTTCAACAGGCGATGGCGGAGACGCTCAGCATCAAATGCAAACGAGCCCTACAGCAGACCGGATTGAAAACACTGGTAATTGCCGGCGGCGTTAGCGCCAACCGGGCAATACGCGCCAGTTTGACGGCAATGACGGACAAGGAAAATGCAAAAGCCTATTTTCCTCGCCCCGATTTTTGTACCGACAACGGCGCGATGATCGCTTATGCGGGCTGCCAACGCCTAATGGCCGGACAAACCCAGAATCTGGAGATTTTCGCCCGTCCGCGCTGGCCGATGGATGAATTGTTGAGCGTCTAGGCAATTAATCGCGCCTATCGCTCAACAAACCGAACCATGCGTCAAAACGCATAAATTAGAATTCCTGTCCTGCCAACAAGCGTTGAATATTGCTCTTGTGCCGCCACAATAAAATCAGCGAAATAATTGCAAACGTCACGATCAAATCAGCATCGCCGACGATCAGCCACACATACAACGGCGTCAGCGTCGCGGCCACCAACGCGGCCAGCGAAGAAATTTTTCCGATTTTATAGACGGCGAACCAGGTTCCGGCAACTACGATCCCCAGCAACCAGGCAACACCCAGGGTCACTCCCAACGAAGTCGCCACACCTTTGCCGCCCTTGAACCCAAAGAAAATCGGATATAAATGCCCTAGAAACGCCGCAAACACCACCAGCGACAACACCAGACTATCCACCGCCAACGCCTTGGCCAACAGCACCGGCAACAAGCCTTTCATCGCATCGCCGAACAAGGTAATCGCCGCGGCCTTTTTACCGCCGATGCGCATCACATTAGTTGCCCCCGGATTGCCGGAGCCATTTTCCCTGGGATCGGCCAAACCCATCATTTTACAAACAATAATCGCACTAGAAACCGACCCTGTTAAATAGGCCAAAGGCACGAGCAACCACTCCATCATTCAAACAACCTCTAAATTCAAACCAACGATCAAAACTTGTACAGCCGAGCCATTTACCCGATACTGAATAGGACTAAATATCATAACCGGAAAGCAACAATGGACATCATCTTTTTAGGCGGCCTTGAAGTCGATACCGTGATAGGCATTTACGACTGGGAGCGGACCATAAAGCAAACGATAGCGCTCGATATCGAAATGGGATTCGACATACAAAAGGCCGCCGCCACCGACGATATTGCCTACGCCCTGGACTACAAAACCGTTTCCGATCGCGTCGTCCACTTTGTAGAACACAGCGAATACCTACTCGTAGAAACGCTGATTGAAGAAATCGCCAAGCTGCTGCTCAGCGAATTTGCTATTCCATGGGTCAAAATCACCCTGAATAAAAAAGGCGCCATCAGCCGCGCCCGCGACGTCGGCATCATCATCGAACGCGGACAAAAAGCATGACCACCGGATACATCAGTATCGGCAGCAATATCGACAAGGAAGCTCACATTCCGTCCAGCCTGAATGCACTGCGCAAGCAATTTGGCAATCTGGTCGTATCCAGCGTTTACGAGACCGAGCCGGTCGGTTTTGTCGGCGACAAATTCCATAATTTGGTGGTGCAATTCGAGTCGGAACTGAGCGCCAAGGACGTCGCCAAGCTATTGCGGCAGATAGAACTGGACCATGGCCGCAGCCGGGATTCGCATAAGTTTTCCGCCAGGACCCTGGACCTGGACTTGATTTTATACGGCGAACAAGTGATCAGCGACGGCCGCCTGCAAATACCCAGGGACGAAATAGAACGCTACGCCTTCGTACTGGAACCCTTGGCTGAAATCGCCGCCGAACGGCGACATCCCATCAGCGGAAAAAGTTACGGCGAACTCTGGCAAAATTTCGACAAGAGCGGCTTGCAGCAAACCAAGGTTTTTCCTGCCTGGCTTTCAAACGAATAAGGTCCGTCCACCGTCGACCGTCAGCGTATGCCCGGTAATATAATCGGCATCGGCGATCAGAAAGCGCACAGCCTTGGCAATATCGTCTGCCGTGCCGCAACGTTGCAAGGCTACGCGCTGCAAAATTTCGTTTTTCTGGCTGTCGCCGAGTTCATGTTCCGGCCACAAAATAGCCCCCGGCGCCACGGCATTAACACGAATATCCGGTGCCAGATCCTTAGCCAGACACTTGGTCATGGCTAACACCCCTGCTTTAGCCATGCTGTAAACCGGGTACCCCGGCAGGCCTTTTTCGGCATGGATATCGGCAATATTAACAACACAACCCCGCCGTTTCACCAGCGTGGGCATCAAAGCCTGAATAAGAAAAAAAGGCGCCCTCAGGTTGCTGTTAATCAAATTATCCCAATCCGACTCCTCAACCTGCCCCATTGCCTGCGGATAAAACAACGATGCATTGTTAACCAACGCATCGACACCATCCCAGATGCTGGCTGCCTTATCCGCCAACGCCTTCACCTCATGCAGATTCAGTAAATCGGCTTTAATCAGCGCTGCGGAATCCGCCCGCATTTCGTTCAACTCATCGCAAAGCTGCAAGGCTTGTTGGGCCGAACGGTTGTAATGCAAAGCCACATTGCAGCCCTCGCTGTGAAGCAATCGGGCACAAGCGGCGCCGATACGCCGTGCGGCGCCGGTAATCAGCACATTTTTCCGCACTCGCGTCTGCCTGTTACGGCTGATTGGTTGTAATACTAGCGATCAATTTTTTTCTAATGAGGAAGCAGGCGGCCAAGGCACAAACAACCGGCAGTTGTGTCAGCAAAAACTCGACAACGGAATGCTTGGTCACCATACCCGCCAACGGCACCACGATCAGCATTTTCGACAACCACCACGTCAACCAGTAACCGATCAAGCCGATAATCGACCAGTTAATCAACGGCCCGCCATGATTTTTAGCGGTCAAATAAAACCAAACCAAAGTTAAGATGCCACACAATTTGGCCAGAAATAACATAATCCTCTCCCGTTTTCTTAATTGTTGTAGTGAAATCGGTGAGTAACCACCGCAAATCCAATGTAATCAAAATAGGCTAAAACATCAACAATAGCCGCACCAAGCCAATCGAAGCAGAAACTCCGGGCGAATATTTTCGTGGCTGCAGCCACTATTTAGATAGAGACGCTAATGCTCGATTAGCCTATTTGATCAGGCGACTTGCTTCTCTGCTCCTCATAGAGCGCAGGGCTGACACCCGCCTGCGCCAGATATTCGCGAAGATGCTTGATCTCTTGTTTACTGCAAACGCCGCCATGATGCGGATGATGCAAAACACCTTCCACCTTATTCAGCACCACATGAAAACGGGCGCCATGGCTAGGCTCTATCTTGGCACCCAGATGATGAAGTAAAGATTCGACTTCGCGCCAATGGATATTAGCGCCGATTGGATCCTGAAATATGGCGCGCAGCAGATTTAAATGGTGACTCATGACGGCATCCTCTCGAGCTGTTTTTAACAGGATACGCCTCAAAAGCCTTGCCACTCAACAACATCCGATTTAACGAATGGCATCGAATGCTGTACATACCGAATAATCGACGGCCAAGCATCAAGAAAGCCTAAAGCGGCAGACTTGATGGACTCCAGACGAAAGCCACAACCCATCACTCATTTGTTTCTTTTTTTGAAACAAATCATACATAAATATCACAATTGTAAATAAATAACGAGCACCTTATAGTTAAGCCGTCTTCACTAATCGACTGAACTCAGTCCAGGCGGAAAAATGAACAAATCAAACAATCTCTATAGAGACATCGTTACCGGTCTTTTCTTTGCAACCGGCATCTTCGGCTTCATGTCAGGAGAGTTTATTATCTCCACCATGCTGTTCGGTGCTGCTTCCTTATCCAGCAACCTTGATTTCACAGGCTCTATGCGAGCTTAACCTTTTTTGTTGTACCTCCCCCTCGTTGTTAAAGCAGTAACTCCGCTCTGCTTACTCTACAGCCTCCACCCTACTCAAGGGGTGGAGGTTTTTTTATGCCTTTCTCCATCGCCGACATCCTTGAAACCAAACACTCCGGGAATAATGCTCGGCGCACAAGGTCCGCAGCTTATTTTAATGAACAGAGCAACACCGGCACACGTAGTCCAGCCTCCATGCTGGCGTACAATTCGCCACAGATTTTCAAAAGAGATGATTAAAGCTTGAATTTTTTCAGGACCATGTGGGTTCCGACAATTTGGTTTGCAATGATTTATTGCCTAAATTTTCGGCAATAAAAAACCCCAAGCGAAACCGCTTAGGTCGCTCAAGGTGCCTGCATAGTACTGACTAAGCCCCTCTCCCAAACGACTCTGGAAATATCGGACCACCTTGCATCCGCTGCGAGGCCTGGGAAGCAAAGCGATGCGAGCGAAGACCGAGTAGCCCCTAGATTGCAATGGACTGCTTGGGACTGTGCGGGACATAAAAAACCCCGCCAGCCCTTTCAGGCTGCGGGGTTGTAAGACTATCTGGGACAGTCTCGGTATATTGGTGGAGGCGGCGGGAATTGAACCCGCGTCCGCAAGCACTCCGCCACAAGCTCTACATGCTTATCCCGCGCTTTTAATTTAACTATTGACTACCCGTCGGGCCAAGAGGATCAACAGCGATTTCGATTGGATTTAGCGATTCAGGCTCCGAACTAAGCCCTGGCGCGATCTTATGTAATATGATCCCTGAGCGCTCCCCGAAAGGAACTCCAGACGCATAAGTACATCTGGTCAGAGAAGTGGTGCAGGGTTTAAGCTGCTAAGGCCACTGAGTAGTTTTCGTCGTTTGCGAATACTTTTTTTCAGTAGGTTTTACGAGCTGTACTGTGCTCGGCATGCACCTGAGGTTTTGCTACCCACGTCGAAGCCATGTCGCCCCCAAGAGTCTTCATTCTATCAAATTCAAAAAATAATTGTCATCAATATGGGTTTTAAATCAATTATTTTAGCTTCATTGCGCGGATGCCGGACAGTCCGGCGCGACTGGGGAAAGACAATTTTGTCGTGACCGTTTGTCGGCAGACGCATCCGACATTTTTATCTGTTGTCGCCACTTCGACGATCCGCTATAAATCCATAAAACATACAGCCGGATGCAGAGTAAAACTCAATTAACGGGAGCCATTGCGTGCAATACAAAGATTACTACCAAACATTGGGCGTGAACCACGATGCCTCGCAAGCCGACATTAAAAAAGCTTTTCGCAAACTGGCCCGCAAATACCATCCCGACGTCTCGAAGGAAACCAATGCCGAAGCGCGGATGAAGGAGATCAACGAAGCCTATACCGTGCTTTCCGATACCGAAAAACGCGCAGCTTACGATCAGCTCGGACGCGGTTACCGGCCCGGTGAGGAGTTTCGGCCGCCACCAAACTGGGATGCCGGTTTCGAGTTTTCAGGAAAAGGCTTCTCGGGCGCGGAAGCCGCCGATTTCGGCGATTTTTTCGCCGAACTGTTCGGAAGAGCCGGACGGGCCCGCGGCGGAGCGTTCGACAGCCGCGGTGTTCATGCTCGCGGCGAGGATCATCATGCCAAGGTGCTGCTCGATCTGGAAGACGCCTTTCACGGCGCCACCCGGCAACTTTCGTTGCGAGTACCTCGCGTCGACGCCCAGGGCCGAGTAGGCCTCGACACCCGCACCCTGAACGTCAAAATCCCCAAAGGCGTTTACGAAGGCCAGATTATCCGTCTGGCCGGACAAGGCGCGCCGGGGATGGGAAACGGCAAGACCGGCGATTTATTACTAGAAGTGCACTTTAATCCGCATCCGCGCCTACGCGTCGACGGCAGCAATTTGCATATGAGTCTGCCGGTGGCGCCCTGGGAAGCGGCGCTTGGCGCGGTGATACCGGTAACCCTGTTCGACGGCAGCCTTAAGGTACGGATTCCGGAAGGTACGCAAAGCGGCCGGCAATTGCGGGTACGCGGCAAGGGCATCCCCAGTACGACGCCGGGCGACCTGCTGCTGGATATTCAGGTGATATTGCCGCCGGCATCGACAGCCAAAGCCCGGCAACTGTACGAAACCATGGCTCGGGAACTGGCTTTCGATCCTCGCGCCGATAGGAGGACTTAACCATGCAACAACAAGACAACCTGATCGACGCCGTGCTTGAGGAAAGCGGCCTGACCCTCGAACAACTGGCGGCGCTCTGCGCAGTGGAACCGGAGTGGCTGACCCGGCATATCGAAGAAGGCTTGCTGGAACCGCTGCCGCAACACCAGAACGAATGGCGCTTCTCCAGCGCCAGCCTGTTGCGGGTACGGCGCATCGTGGTGCTGGAACGGGATTTCGAGGCCGTTCCGGAGCTGGCGGCACTGGTGGCCGACATGCAGGAAGAAATCGATACGCTGCGCCGCCGCCTGCGCCGGGCGGGACTGGAGTAGGCGATTTACCATTTAAGGACATGCTATGAGCGAATCTCTACATCTGGTCTGCCCACACTGTCTGGCCGTCAATCGCCTACCGGCGGCGCGCCTGCCACAAAGCCCGAAATGCGGACAATGCCACCAGCCCATGTTTGACGGACATCCCCTGGAATTAAGCACCGGCAGTTTCGAAAAACACCTGGCCCGCAACGACATTCCGCTGTTGGTCGACTTCTGGGCATCCTGGTGCGGCCCTTGCAAAATGATGGCGCCGGCCTTTGCCCAAGCGGCACAATTGCTGGAGCCGCATGTTCGTCTGGCCAAGGTGAACACCGAAGCGGAAGCCCGGATCAGCGCCCGCTACGACATCCGCAGCATCCCGACACTGATCCTGTTCAAATCAGGCCGGGAACTAGCCCGGCAATCCGGGGCGATGGGAGCTTCCGATATAGTCAGGTGGGTGAAAAGCCGATACTGAACTTACCCTCCCATTAGCGAGCGCTCAAAAGGGTATGAACACAAACGCCAAAACATCGTTGCTGTATCCATCGCCGGCCTTATATTCCCGATAACCTTGCGAAGCGGCAATGCCCAATACATAGTTGACGCCCGCAAACCGCACCACTTGCGAATCGCGCTGGCCATTTTTCAACGCAAAAAAGCGCTCGTCCAGACTTAGAGCATCGCCCGCCTGCAATTCGGGATGGTTGACGGCGGCGATAACCGTTTTCTTGCGGTCGGCAAACACCGCAAAACAACCTGCCAGCAAATCCCCGCCCTCATCGCGCGGCAACACATCGGCCAGCATCGATTTGAATTGCGGCTCGCTATCGAAAACAATGCCAATACCGCCCAATACGGTTCCGGCATCGTCCAGGGCGGTAATAGCCGCGTTGTAGATGTAGGTATGGCGCCGCCCATAGAGTCTGGTCTTAACAAACGGCGAAACGCTGTAATGCTGACTATCGCTGTTTTTTAGCGCCGCTAAAGCCCCTGTCGCCTCATCGACTTTTGTGCCGACGATAATCTGCTCATCGGCATTGGACACGGCCAGAATTTCGCCGTTGTTATCGTAGACGTAAAGATTGGTATAAACCGTGTACAACGCATTAATGTATTGCAGGATTTCGCCGATCTGCTTCTTGTCTTGCGGGGAAACCTCGGCATGCGCCAAATTGCTCCTGAACGCAGAGGTCAACGCCCACCAGCGGCAATCGTTGGCCCTTTCATAGAGATTGCGGTCCATGATGTCGACCGCCAGCGCCGCCAGGAAACCGGCATTATCGAGATGCGACGACATCACCGTAATTTCCTGCAAACTGTTGACCGATTCGGTAAAAATTTTGGCAATGTCGGAACCTATCTGCTTGATGGCTTCCAGCACCGGCATGAATTCTGCGGCATTTTTGCGGGCCGAGGTAATTTGGCCATTCAACACCAGTAACCCCAAATCGGCATTGATATCTGAAGAAGCCTGGCGAATATCCCGCAGTTCTTTCGGGAAAGTGCTGGCCTGATCCATGATGTCGGCGTAATCGGCCCTGCCCGAGGCTGAGTCGTCGCGGCCGAACGCCATGGCCAACGGCGTCAGCATCAGCCCTCGCCAGCCCAATCCGTAAAACCCCTGGTAACCCTGGGTTTTGCGGGTATTGACCATATAATCCCGGCGCTGATAGGCCAGAATGCTTACCGGCCCACTCTGCTGGATAACCGCTTGCAGCGGCACGATTTGTTCGTTACTGCTGGCAATAACCTTGCCGTCGGCCCCCAGCACCGTTAACACCCCGCAATCATCCGGCATCAACAGATTGGCAAAAATACCCTTCATCTCGTCGTCAAACCGAAAACACAGGCATAAAACGCCCAATGCTTTGGAATCGCGCTGGTTACTTTCGGTGATTCTGCAGGAATAAATCAACGAATGTCTGCGGTCGGCCTGTAGATCCGAATACCTAAAGGTTTCGACATACTCTTTATCCGTCTTCAGCGTCTCCGCCAGCAAGGAATCGTTTGAATGGCTTAGATGATTATTCTTGTCCAAGTGGGCTTGGACCTTGCCTTGGGTATCGAAAACAATAATCTCGTCATAGACACTGTATTTTCTGACGTATTCATGCAGGCGATTCTCAATGAATCTCACCTGCTCGTCAGTGGCCCGCTCTAACGCCAGAAATGCGCGAATATCGTCGTCGGTCGCCAGAAATCCGACATCCGCGGTGCGTTCGAACAAATTGCGAATCAATAAATCGATCGCCACCTGGGCTTTGGAAGCATTATCGAGAACCAGTTTCTGCAAATTTTCGATCAGTAGGTTGTGGGTGAGTTTTTGTTGCAATTCGCCGAACTTGTCCTTGGTAAGGCGCATGTCTTCAAGTATCGTCGCGGCGATATTGTGGCTGTTAATCTTGCCTATCAGGGCGATCTTGCCCCACCAGGCGTTCAAAGCCTCCAATCTGGTTTCATATCTTTGTACGGCCGGCATGGCCGCTAATAACTTGGTTTTATTGGTTTCTAAGAGTGTATACATAAACTCGCAATTGATAACGAAGTATTCCTTGTCTGTTTGGCTCATCGGCGCAATATGTTGGATAAGCGACAATCGTAGCAAACCCGACATACATTGACCCTACAAACAAAGCACACTTCATACCAAAACAAGGGAAGGTTTATATTTCATACTGATAAACCATTAACACTCATCCACACCCAATTTTTTCGCCCAACATGACCGCGTAAACGCACCAATATGGACTGCGGACTGCTTGCTGTTCAACTGATTAAGCTACCGACTGGCTCAAACCGTTAAGCTATTTTCAACACCTTTGCCCCGCGAATCTTGCCGGCTTTCAATTCCTGCAAAGCCTGATTGGCTTGCTCCAGTTCAAACACCTGCACTTCGGGCTTAAGCCGCATTTCCGCCGCCAGACTCAAAAACTCGGATACGTCGGCACGGGTGATATTGGCGACGCTCTTGATCTCTTTCTCCTGCCAGAGATGTTGCGGGTAATCCAGCTCCAGCAAGCTTTGCTTGTCGCCTTCCTTGCGAATGGCGTTGATAACCAGCCGGCCGCCCGGCTCCAGATTGGCCAGCGCTTCGACGACGGGCTGCCAAGCCGGCGTGGTGTCGATGATGCAATCCAGTTTATTGGGAGGGTGCTCCCGAGTATCGCCCGCCCATGCCGCACCCAGCTCCAGTGCGAACCCCCGTTCCTCGGCGCTACGGGCAAATACATAGACATCGCTGCCGGGATAACGATGCCGCGCCATTTTTAAAACCAGATGTCCCGAGGAGCCGAAGCCGGTCAAACCCAGCCGCTGGCCGTCGGCCAACCCCGTCAGGCGTAACGAACGATAGCCGATAGCGCCGGCGCACAACAGCGGCGCGGCTTGCAGATCGGTAAATACATCGGGAATCGGATAAATGAATTGTTCGGCAACGCTCATATACTCGGCATAACCGCCATTGACATCCCGGCCCGTTGCCTCGAACGCCCCACACAGATTTTCGCGGCCCGTCCGGCAAAATTTGCAAACCCCGCAAGCCGAGAAAATCCAGGCGACGCCGACCCGGTCGCCGATTTTCGCGTTGCCGACCTCGCTGCCCACTGCAACAATGCGGCCGACCACCTGATGGCCGAGGACGACCGGCAATTGCCTCGGCGGGGTGCGGCCTTCGATTTCATCCAGCTCGGTATGGCAAACGCCGCAGGCAGAGACTTTTATCAGCACCTCATGTTCGCCGGACACCGGCACCGGCAACTCGGTCAATGTCAGCGGCGCCGGGTTGTCTCTTAAGTGGCAAAGCGCGTTCAATACCATGGCTTTCATGTCATGCTACCTCTGTAATGTTTCCAACAACGGCTTAATCGGGATAGAGAATTTTTGGCGGGCAATGTCGCCGATAATGCCGGTGTAACTGCGCTGCAAATACAAATCGACGCCGCAAACCTTGGCAATCATCGAGCAACGGCCAATCATGGCAAATTGATTGCCTTGCAGGCGATAGGTCAACGGCAGGCAGTCATTGCGCTGAATGGAGCCCGCGACGACAAAATCGATACGTTGATCGAACATTTCGTAACCCAGGGTATCCGCTATCAAATCCAATTCGGCCAGCACTATCCTGTCGTCATCGCCGATACAACCGTAAATAATGCAGCGGCAATCCCGTAAATCGGCCAACAACAGCTCGGCCAGTTTTTGGGCATTTAGTAGTCCCGGCTGTTGCCGGCGAAGATTTTCAAGTCCTAACAGTTGTCTCATAAGCTTTGCCGATAGCGTTGATGGGGGTTTGCCTTTAAAATAGCGGGCTTACATTTGATTGCAAACAGGCCTTGCGCCCCGGAAATTTGATGACCGATTATAAACTGACCCATCTCAAACAGCTCGAAGCCGAAAGCATACACATCATCCGCGAAGTGGCGGCGGAATTTGAAAAGCCGGTGATGCTGTATTCCATCGGCAAGGATTCGGCAGTAATGCTGCACCTGACCCGCAAAGCATTCTTCCCCGGCAAACCGCCCTTCCCCTTGCTGCATGTCGACACCAACTGGAAATTCCGGGAAATGATAGCCTTCCGCGACAAGATGGCCGCCGAACTGGGCTGGGATTTGATAGTACACATTAATCCGGAAGGCCTGGAACAAGGCATAGGCCCGTTCACCCACGGCAGCAAGAAACACACCGACGTAATGAAAACCGATGCGCTGAAACAGGCCTTGAACAAATACCAGTTCGACGCGGCTTTCGGCGGCGCCCGCCGCGACGAGGAAAAATCCCGCGCCAAGGAACGCGTCTATTCGTTCCGCGACAAGAACCACCGCTGGGACCCGAAAAACCAGCGTCCGGAATTATGGAACGTGTTCAACGGCAAGATCGACAAAGGCGAGTCTATCCGAGTCTTCCCGTTGTCCAACTGGACCGAGCTGGACATCTGGCAATATATCCATCTGGAAAACATCCCCATCGTACCGCTGTACTTTGCTAAAGAACGCCCCGTGGTCAACAAGGACGGCATGCTGATCATGGTCGACGACGACAGAATGCCGATCGGCCCCGACGACAAAGTCGAAATGAAAATGGTGCGCTTCCGCACGCTGGGCTGTTATCCCTTGACCGGCGCCGTCGAATCCACCGCCACAACGCTACCGGAGATCATCCAGGAAATGCTGCTGACCACCACTTCCGAACGCCAAGGACGCTTGATCGATCACGACCAGGCCGGTTCTATGGAGCAGAAGAAGCGCGAAGGTTATTTTTAGAATAGCATTCAATCGTTGCGACTGATTTTTAGTTGCCATAGAATGGGTCGGCATGAGCAAAAAGCAGAAACTGATCGAAAAATTCAAATCCGATTCCGATTTTAGCTGGCAGGAATTGGAAAGGTTGATGCTGCTAATGGGCTTTGATAAACAGGAAGGCGATGGTTCGCGAGTTAAATTCTACAAAACGGAATTAACCGTTAGCATCCATAAACCCCATCCCGACAAATCGATCAAGCACTATGTTCGAAAAGAAATTTTAGCGAGGTTAAAAGATGAATTGCTTTAGCTACAAAGGCTATCAAGGCTCGGTTGAAACCAGCATTCAGGATAAATGCCTCTACGGCAAATTGCTTAACATTTCCGATCTAATCCTCTACGAAGGCAACACCGTCAACGAACTGGAACAAAACTTTAAAGCCTCGGTAGACGATTATCTGGAACACTGCAAACAGCTGAACAAGCCGCCTAAAAAACCGTTCAAGGGCTCCTTCAATGTCAGAATCGGCCGGGAGCTTCACGAAAAAGCCAGCAAAAGAGCCGGCGAAATCGGCAAATCCTTAAACGATTATATTAAGGATATTGTGCAGAAAGACACCGAATCGCATGCCTAACCCCTATTTCAAGGCAATGTCATTACGTCCGACCATTGCCTGACGACCTGTTAACCCTAACTTTCAAAATCCATGTCCCACCAATCCGACCTAATCAGCTCCGACATCAACGCCTATCTGGCGCAACACGAACGCAAAGAATTGCTGCGGTTTTTAACCTGCGGCAACGTTGACGACGGCAAGAGCACCTTGATCGGCCGCCTGCTGCACGACTCGAAAATGATTTACGAAGACCAACTGGCGGCGGTGCAGGCCGACAGCGTCAAGTCCGGCACCACCGGCGCCGGCAAGATTGACTTGGCGCTGCTGGTTGACGGCCTGCAGGCCGAGCGCGAGCAAGGCATCACCATAGACGTGGCCTACCGCTATTTCTCGACTTCGACCCGCAAATTCATCATCGCCGACACGCCGGGCCACGAACAATACACTCGCAATATGGCCACCGGCGCTTCAACCTGCGACTTGGCTGTGATCCTGATCGACGCCCGTTACGGCGTGCAAACCCAGACCAAACGCCACAGCTTCATCGCCTCGTTGTTGGGCCTGAAACACATCATCGTCGCCATCAACAAGATGGACCTGGTCGATTACAGCGAAGAGACTTTCCGCAAAATCCAGGACGATTATCTGGCCTTTATCAAAACACTGGACCTACACGACGTGCATTTCATCCCGATGTCGGCCCTGGACGGCGACAACGTGGTCAATCCCAGCGCCAACATGCCGTGGTTTACCGGCATGCCGATGATGGAATTGCTGAACAGCATCGAGATCGCCAGCGACCACAATTTCGACGACGCCCGTTTCCCGGTGCAATACGTCAACCGTCCGAACCTGGATTTCCGCGGCTTCTGCGGCACCGTCGCATCCGGCGTGTTCCATAAGGGCGATGCGATTACCGCGCTGCCCTCCGGCAAGACCAGCCATATCAAATCCATCGTCACCTTCGACGGCGAACTGGAAGAAGCCTTCGCCTCTATGGCCGTGACGCTAACCTTGACCGACGAAATCGACATCAGCCGCGGCGACATCATCATCGGAAAACAACAAGCCGCGCCCAGCATCGCCGACAAGTTCAAGGCCACCATCGTCTGGATGACCGAACAGGCCATGACGCCGGGCCGCCAATATGTAATCAAGCTTGCGACCCGTAGCGTGTCCGGCTCGGTATCGATGATCCATCACCGCATCGACGTCAACACCCTGGAACACCACGACGCCGACGAATTGAAACTCAACGAAATCGGCTCCTGCACTGTGGCGGTCAACGCGCCGGTAGTGTTCGACCCATACAAACACAACAAAACCACCGGTTCCTTCATCGTCATCGACCGATTGACCAATGTTACGGTCGGCGCAGGCATGATCACCGGCGACGCCAGCGAGGAAGACTGGTCGCCGGTCACAGCCGAAGAGCGCGCCACCCGTTTCAGCCAAACCGCCAGCATCATCGCCTTGAGCGGCGCCAATGCCAAAGAAGCGGCCTACCGTCTGGAACGCAAACTGTTCGACACCGGACATGCCACGACGGTACTGGAGCAAGCCAATGACCAACTTGCCAACGCGATCAAGAATGCCGGCCTGTTGTGTCTGTGCCTGGACGCCAAACCGTCGGCAACCGACATTGCCTTCGATTGCGACCAGTACAGCGTCGACGATATTTACGGAGCATTGAAGAATCGGGGCGTGATTCATTAAGCCAAGGCAATAAAAATGTAGATACCGTCTTAAACTTGCTTATGCAAGGGAAAAATTAGGATCAAAAGGTTTACCGGATTTCAAGATAGCGAAAGCCAGATGAATGAGCTTACGCATGGCGGCGCAGACAATGAGTTTGCCGTT
>Ga0208264_1000041_pt1 | contig 104951 bp, 112 predicted proteins | sample LakWasMet31_HOW6_2_FD_183873 | JGI IMG/M metagenome (GOLD analysis project Ga0208264, IMG submission 183873) | Freshwater sediment methanotrophic microbial communities from Lake Washington under simulated oxygen tension - Sediment Metagenome... | ecosystem: Environmental > Aquatic > Freshwater... | reverse complement strand
ACCAAAATGTCCGCTCTCGGTGCCGCTATGCGTAAACTCGTCCATTTATGCTTCGGTGTTTTGAAAACCCGCCTGCCTTACCAACCAAATTATGCAATTTAACGTTGACTTGAGAGACGGTATCTACAGCATCGGCACCAAATCCAGCTCAAACATGATCGCGTCTTCCTTGCCGTTCTTGGCGGGGTAGTAGTTTTTGCGGATGCCGATTTCCCTGAAGCCGGTCTTGCGGTAAAGATCGATGGCGCCGGGGTTGCTGGGGCGGACTTCCAGGAAGATTTTTTCGGCGCGGGGGCGGGCGTATTCGATCAGGTGTTCTAGCATCTTGCGGCCGGCACCCTGGCGCTGGAAATTGGGGCTGACACTGATGTTCATGATGTGGGCTTCGCCTGCTGCCACCGAGATGATGCAATAGCCGACGATGACATCGTCCGGCGCTTCGCAGACCCAGTTGGTGTAGGTCATGGTGCGCAGACAGTCCTTGAAGATACCTTCCGGCCAGGGAAACTCGTAATTCAGCGCTTCAATTTCAAGGATGGCCGGTAAATGGGCATGATCCATTTTGCGCATTCTCAGCAAATCTTTATTCTCGACCGAATCCGGGAATACCTTGGCATAAAACTCGCGGTCGGCATCGTAAATGACGTAGTCTCTCAGTTTGTATAGCAGCTTCAACATGGTTTTATTCTAGTTCTTGGTAGACCGACTCGGCAACTGTTCCAGACGTTGCGCTACCGCCTGCATCCATGCAGTTGAGTGCAAACTGCAGGTCTTCCCAGGCTTTGGCCTTTTCCAGCGGTGAGCGTAACAGGTAAGCCGGGTGGTGAATGACAATCAGCGGTATGTTGTCCAATCGATGCCGGACGCCGCGTAATTTTCCCAAAGGCTGTTGGGTTTTGAGCAGATTCTGCGCGGCAATACGGCCTACCGCCAGAATAATCTTCGGTTGCAGCAAGGCGATTTGCCGTTGCAGAAAGTTGTGGCAGGCGGCGACTTCCTCGGTTTGCGGGTCGCGGTTGTGGGGCGGCCGGCATTTCAGCATGTTGGCGATGTAGACTTCCTCGCGTTTCAAGCCGATGGCGCGCAGCATCTCCGTCAGCAGTTGGCCGGCCTTGCCGACAAAGGGTTCGCCTTGCAGGTCTTCATTTTGGCCGGGCGCTTCGCCGATCAGCATCCAGGTGGCGTGTTTGTTGCCGACGCCGAATACGGTTTGGGTGCGGGTTTCGCACAAGCCGCAGGCGCGGCAGCTGGCGACCTCGTGCTGCAGGTCGGTCCAGGCGTGGTCGGTGGCATGGGGAGCTTGGGTAGGATGTACCGAGGTCCGGGGTTCAATAAATTCGGCATGATTGGTTTCCTCATAGCCAGCTACATCGTGCCCCGAATATTCGTCATGATTGGATTGATGGGCTTCATTGTACTCAGCCCATCCTACATGATTCGATTCGTCCTCTATCGCTTGCGGTGCTTGAACGGCAATGGGCGGATGCCTGGAAACCCAGACATCGATGCCCATCGCCTCAAGATATTGCAAGCGCGTCGCGTTATCCATCGTTATCGGTCAGACATCGCCTTTCTGCGGATGCTGGCGTTGATCGGCGCTTTGCAGTTTGTTGACCGCATTGATGTAGGCTTTGGCCGAAGCGATGACGATGTCAGTATCGGCGCCGGAACCGTTGACGATACGGCCGGCGTTTTCCAGCCTTACCGTCACTTCGCCCTGGGCGTCGGTGCCGGTGGTTATGTTGTTCACCGAATACAAGGCCAAGGTCGCCCCGGTTTTCACCAGGCTTTCTATCGCCATCAAACTGGCGTCCACCGCGCCGCCGCCTTGCGCGCTGCCGGTCATTTCCTTGCCGTCGACGCGGATAGTGACGGTGGCATTGGGGATTTCGCCGGTTTCGGAACAGACTTTCAACGCCACCAGTTTGATATGCTCGTCTTCCGCTTCGAAACCCTGCTCGGAAATCAGGGCCTGCAAGTCTTCGTCGAAAATATCGTGCTTTTTGTCGGCCAGTTGCTTGAAGCGGAAAAAGGCGTCGTTCAAGTCGGCTTCGCCGGCAAATTGTACGCCGAGTTCCGCCATCCGGGTTTTAAAGGCATTGCGGCCGGAATGCTTGCCCAACACCATGCGATTGGTGGTCCAGCCCACATCCTCGGCACGCATGATTTCGTAAGTCTCGCGGTTCTTGAGGACGCCGTCCTGATGGATGCCGGATTCGTGCGCGAAGGCGTTGGCGCCGACGATAGCCTTGTTGGGTTGCACCGGAAAACCGGTGATCGACGAAACCAGTTTGGAACAGGTAACGATCTCGCGGGTATCCAGGCCGGTGACGCAAGGGAAGAAATCCTGGCGAGTGCGAACTGCCATCACCACTTCTTCCAACGAGGCATTGCCGGCGCGTTCGCCCAGGCCGTTGATGGTGCACTCCACCTGACGGGCGCCGTTCATCACCGCCGACAAGGAGTTGGCGACCGCTAAGCCCAAATCGTTGTGGCAATGCACCGAAAAGATGGCCTTGTCGGAGTTGGGGATGCGTTGAATCAAGTTGGCGATGGTGGCGCCAAACTGCTGCGGCATGCTGTAACCGACGGTATCGGGAATATTCAGGGTGGTGGCCCCGGCATCGATCACGGCTTCCAGAATCCGGCACAAGAAATCCTCTTCCGAGCGTCCGGCGTCTTCCGGCGAAAACTCGACGTTGTCGGTGTACTGGCGCGCGCGCTTCACCGCTCTCACCGCGTATTCGATTACCTGCTCGGGCTGCATGTTCAGCTTCATCTGCATGTGAATCGGCGAGGTGGCAATGAATGTGTGGATGCGCGAGCTGTTGGCGCCTTTCAAGGCTTCGCCGGCGCGGTCTATATCCTTGTCCAGGGCGCGTGCCAAACCGCAGACCGTGCTGTCTTTGATGGCATCGGCCACGGCCTGCACCGCCTCGAAATCGCCCTGGCTGGCGGCCGGGAAGCCGGCTTCTATCACGTCGACCTTCATGCGCTCCAGCGCCCTGGCGATACGGACTTTTTCGTCGCGCGTCATCGACGCACCGGGACTTTGCTCGCCATCGCGCAAAGTGGTATCGAATATTATCAATTTGTCTTTCATGAGAACTCCGTTCATGAAACGTTCGGCGCTTAGGGCCGAGAAAACAGAAATGGTTAGTTTGGTCTAGCTAAGAATAGAATGCGCGCCCGTCAGGGCAGCAGTCTTAGAGGCAGGGCGAGCAATAGTCTGCCAGAGACTGGCAAGTAAACCACGGCTTGGTGCGAAATGAGTGTTCGAGTGTTCATGGCTCTAAACTATACTGCATTGGCGTGATACGCTCAAGTGCCAGCTTGCGCAAGGAAAGCGGAATACGGTATCGGTAATCTATAACATCGCCTAAAATTGAATTTTATTGGTTCAGTCCGCTGTAATCGTGTCCTAGCTGCGTTTCAAACAATGACCTTAGAGCATCCGTTAAACCTTTCCGAAATAGCCGAATTCCTGCAATCGCCGGTTGCTATCGATATTGCAAGTTGTAGCAAGGAACGCCAACCCTCGGTGGCACGGGGGCTGGGCTGCCGGGTTTTGGCGGAAGGACTGGAGCTGTGCATCTTTCTGTCGAAGATCAGATCGCTGGCTCTGCTTGGCGATGTCGAAATCGATCCCCGCTTGGCGGCGGTGTTCTGTCTGCCCTCCTCCGAACAAGCCGTACAGATCAAAGGTATCGTTACACTAGTCAGACCGTTAAGCTTGGAGGAATATCAAATCCTCGATACCAAGCGCCGTGCCTTTGCGGGTGAAGTAGCAGCCCTGGGGTTTAGTGCTGAATTCATTGATTGTTATTGGCATGCGGACGATTGTGCGGCGCTTATGATTAAGCCCATGGAAATTTATGAACAAACGCCCGGACCTTTGGCCGGTTGCCAACTCAGCAGGTCCTTGACATGAGCTTTGCGTTGGAAGAGCTGCGCAATTGTTTCGAAGGCGCTATCCCTTGCGCCTTGGCAACCAGTGCAACGGATGGCACGCCTAATGTCGCTTATCTGTCGCAGGTACAGTACGTCGATGCGCAGCATGTGGCATTGACCTTCCAGTTTTTCAACAAGACCAGGGCCAATATACTCGCAAACCCTTACGCAACTTTGTGCGTGACCGATCCGGGGACTGCCGTCAGTTATCGGCTTGCCATACAGTATTTACGCACTGAAACCGACGGAAAGCTGTTCGAAGTCATGCGTGCCAAGCTATCGGGGATAGCGGCCCACACCGGCATGGCCGACGTATTTCGATTGCTGGGGGCAGATATTTATCGAGTGTTGGCTGTCGAACGTTTGCCCGGTCCTTCGCTTGCCCCGCCAAAGCCTCGGCCGCCACTGTTGTCGATGTTGCGCCGCGGCTCGGAAAAATTGAATAGCTGTTGCGATTTGGATAGTTTGATTGGCGCGACGCTAGGCGTCCTCTGCGAGGATTTTGATATTCGCCATGCAATGATTTTGCTGCATGACGAGGCGCGCGACTGTCTCTACACCGTTGCCAGCAGCGGCTATGAGACTGCCGGCATAGGTTCCGAAATTCCAATCGGGTATGGCGTGATCGGAATTGCCGCTCGTGAACAAGTTCCGATTCGTATCGCGCATATGACTCATGAATACGGCTATGGCAAGGCGGTTCGTACCCGTATGGAGCAGATAGGCCTGACCGGTGCGCTGGAAACGGCGATACCGATGCCGGGCATCAAGGAATGCCGCAGCCAGATGGCGATTCCGGTGCTGTTGGCGCAACGCCTGCTGGGCGTGTTGTATGTGGAGAGCGAGGAAGATCTTCGCTTCGGTTATGACGACGAAGATGCGCTGCTTATCTTGGCGAATCACTTTGCGGTGGCTGTTCAGACATTTGCCGATGTTGTTGAGCCCTGCGATGCGGAGTCATTTGTGCCGGATATGGCATCGGCTCAAATACAGTCCGGCAATACGCTGCGCGTTCGCCATTTTCGTAGGGATCACAGCTTGTTTATCGACGATGTCTATCTGATCAAGGGCGTGGCGGGAGCGATTCTTTGGCATCTGCTTCGGGGCTATCAGCAGGGCCGCAGTCATTTCAGCAATCGCGAATTACGCTTGGCGCCTGATCTTGGCTTGCCGACGCTGTCGGACAATCTGGAAACCCGTCTAGTGCTGTTGAAACGCCGTCTGGATGAACGGCAATACGGTGTCGCGATACAAAAAACCGGACGTGGCGTATTTAGCCTTCAGGTCGATCGAGAATTGTTGCTGGATGAAGCCGGCTAAATTCTATGCTTCAGTTTGACCGGATGTCCGTTTAGTAAATTTTTAAGGTTTTGTGCCTGTTTTCTTAAATGTATCAGACAAGTGTTGCTTGTAGACTGACGGCTTTTTAAACATCACAGAGGACATCTTATATGGGTATCAAATTTATACGAATTGCCGTCGTTTACGCCGTCATCGGCATCGGCATCGGTATCTACATGGCTGCCAGCCATTCATTTGTGCAGCGGGATACCCATGCTCATGCCAATCTTATTGGTTGGGTATCGTTGGCCTTATCCGGATTGATCTATCAAGCCTTTCCGGCATTAGGTGCGCATGTGCTGGCCAAAGTGCATTTTTGGTTGCAGAACATCGGCTTGCCCATCACCTTGGTTGGAATAGCCTTGTTGTATGGCGGTAATCCTGGCTTGGGCGAACCGTTGGCCGGTATCGGTTCAAGCGTGGTAGCCCTGGGTTTTCTGGCGCTGCTAGCCAACGTTTACCGGAAGCTGCCTGATGAAAGGCAAGGTTAGCTGGGGATTATGCCGGAGCTGTAAATTGAGTTATTACCGTGCTGTTGTCGAGAACCGGGTTCGTCGAAAACGTAGGGCCGGAAGCCGTAGTGTGGTTTTGCGCTACGGCTATGCGGCTGGTATGACCGAGAAAAAGCTATTACGAATAAACCACCAAAAAGACATTGTTGCTGATTACCCAGCTGTAGAAGGTCACTGCCGAGCCCAGCGAGGCTGTAATCCAGCGGCTTTTCATACGACGCCTGCGGTAGAACAAGAAAGCAATGACTGTAAGGCAGACCAACTTGAGCAAGGTGATGGAAAATCCTAAGCCTAATTGTTCGGAAAAGGCATTGAGTACGGGATTGACTTCCTCAAGCTCGGCAAAGCTTAATCCCAGGTAGGTAACGATCCCGTCGGCGACATGCAGTAATCCAAATATAACAATTAATAAGCTATTCATGCCGTGTCCTTGAGTCGATTAACGACCCATTAATGATAAATGTGTTGTGGCTGACAAATGCATGTTGTCATGACGATTTGGCAGATTACCGGCCGCCGTTTAGGCTGTTGTGTCGGTAATGTTTTCGAGCAATGTCTTACGGGATGTAGTACGGGCGCTGCGTAGTTGTTTGATTAAACGCATACTTGCCATTTGGAAATTGCATAATCAATACGATCATGCCGTTGGAGTTGTCTTTAAGGGCGGGAAAAGCAACTTCTGAAATGTCGTGGTTTGAAGTATATCATGATATAGCGATATACGAAGATGGGTGGATAAGTAAAGTGCTTGCCAGATCCCATTTGCTGTCATTGTCAAAGCCAATGGGGCGCGGTTTCTTCGTTTAAGAGAGATGTCCATTGCCGCGACGGTAAATTATCGCCGTTCAAAACCCTTGATTTCCGCTTACCCAGGGTAAATCCTGTTCGGAGTTTTTCCGCCAAAATCCAAAAATTTCCTCGCGATGTGCCATAAACGCTGCGATCAGGTCATTCTGTTGTTGCTGAAAATGTCGCAGGATGGTTTGCGGTATGCCGGCCGGGAAAAACGCATCCAGCATCTGTAACAATACCGCCGAATTTTGAATGTCGCCCATCCGGGTTAAATAGGTTTGCAGCTGCTTCTGATGATCGTCGGGCAGGCCGGGAATCATGGCTTGCACTGATGTCAGCATATAACGCAATTTTTTGACGGCAATACGCAGATGGTGAATGCTGGCCAGTTGCTCAGGGTCGACTGCCTGATAACGGCTCAACGCAATGCCATAAACATTGTCGATGGCTGCCAGTACGGCGATGTTGGCATCGTCATGGGCAAAAAGCCGTTTGCAGCGGCCATGAGCTTTTTTGAGCTTACGCTTGAGTTTGACTATGGTCAGGGTTTCGATGAATGCTTCGGTTTGCAACAGCAGGTGTTGTTCGTGCTGTTCTAGGTGCTGCAGGAAGGGAGTCAATTCAGGCAGGACAGCAACAGTCTTGCCGATTTCCAACAACATCACCTGCGTGTCGCGCAGTTCGTCGAAGCCGTCAAGCTGGGTCTTGAGGATTTTTCGGAGTTTGTTTAGTTGCCGTTGCGGGGCCAGAGTGCCGATGAGTTCGATCAGTGACAGCAGGCGGCGAGTGGCTATCCGCAGTTCGTGAACGGCATCCTCGCTGATGTCATGGCGGCAAGTTTTTAGACGCTTCCGGTATCTATCCCAGTGATTATCGAGAGCGTCTAACAACAATTTGCCGACATGTTTTGGCATGGCTAATTTTTGCGGCTTTGCAGCTTCCTTTTGCGCAGCACTAGCGTCACGATAGGCCCGGAGGCCGCGTAAGCGACTGACAGCAGGAACAGCATGCGTTGCGGTTGCGCCATCACGAAGCTGATCGCCAGCATGGCGATGATTGCGACGATGAACGGCACTTTATTCTTCAAATCGATTTCCTTGAAGCTGGAATAACGAAAGTTGCTGACCATCAGCAAGCCGGTGCAGATGGTGGCGACCAGCACCAGATATTTGAAGTTTTCCACGTCATAGCCGTTTTCGATGCAGAACCACAAGCCGCCGGCCGGAATCGCTGCCGCCGCGGGGCTGGGCAGGCCTTGAAAATAACGTTTATCGGCGACTTCCACCTGGGTATTGAAGCGCGCCAACCTTAAAGCGCCGCCGGCCATGTGCACGAAGGCGGCAAATAATCCCACCTGGCCCATGCTGGACAGTGTCCATAAATACATGACCACGGCCGGCGCCACGCCGAACGACACCATGTCGGACAGGCTGTCGTATTGCACGCCGAATTCGCTTTGGGTGTTGGTCAGGCGGGCGACTCGGCCATCCAGTCCATCGAGGACCATGGCGACAAACATGGCGATGGCGGCGGTTTCGAAGCGTCCGTTAATCGCCGAAGTGATCGCATAAAATCCGGCAAACATCGCGCCTGTGGTGAACAGATTGGGCAACAAATAAATGCCGCGGTGACGAGGTAATGGTTTTTTTTCAATCATTGCTCTTACTGGGGGATATGTGTTGAGCGGCATTGTACATGGGCAATATTACAAGCGCTAACACGGTGTTGCGAAAGCCAAAAAAAAGCCCGTCTGTCGACGGGCTTTTCTCGAGCGAAGTACCGATTAGTTTTTAGATTTATCGACGATTTGATTGGCTTTGATCCAAGGCATCATCGCCCGCAATTTGCCGCCAACCTGTTCGATCGGATGCTCGGCGTTCAGGCGGCGTCTGGCGGTCATTTCAGGGTAGCCGGTTTGGCCTTCCAGGATGAACTGCTTGGCGTATTTGCCTTGTTGGATGTCTTCCAAAGCTTGTTTCATCGCCCAACGGCTTTCTTCGTTGATCACTTTTGGGCCGGTGACGTATTCGCCGTACTCGGCATTGTTGGAGATCGAGTAGTTCATGTTGGCAATGCCGCCTTCGTACATCAGATCCACGATCAGTTTCAGTTCGTGCAGGCACTCGAAATAGGCCATTTCTGGCGGATAACCGGCTTCGGTCAGGGTTTCGAAACCGGCTTTAACCAGTTCCACTGCGCCGCCGCACAATACCGCTTGTTCGCCGAACAAATCGGTTTCGGTTTCGTCGCGGAAAGTGGTTTCGATAATGCCGGAACGGCCGCCGCCGATTGCGGAAGCGTAGGACAAGCAAACCGCTTTGGCTTGGCCGGATGCGTCTTGGTGGATGGCGATCAAATCAGGGATGCCGCCGCCTCTGACGAACTCGGAACGCACGGTGTGGCCAGGCGCTTTAGGGGCGATCATGATCACGTCCAGGTCGGCGCGCGGCACGACTTGGTTGTACAAAATCGCAAAGCCGTGGGCAAAAGCCAGCGCCGCGCCTGGTTTGATGTTGGGCTCGATTTCTTCCTTGTACAGTTTTGATTGGAATTCGTCCGGAGTCAGGATCATCACCACGTCGGCGCCGGCGACGGCTTCCGGTACGTCTTTTACGGTCAAGCCGCTGGCAGTGGCTTTGGCGACGGACGCTGAATTGGCGCGCAAACCGACGACGACGTCAACGCCTGAGTCTTTCAGATTGTTGGCGTGAGCGTGGCCTTGCGAACCGTAACCGATGATGGCTACTTTTTTGCTTCTGATAACAGAAAGGTCGGCGTCTTTATCGTAATAAACTTGCATAGGTTTTCTCGTTGCTTAGGTATGGTAAATGTTACAGGTGTAAACCTTTTTCGCCTCTGGAAATGCCGGTCGGCCCGGAGCGCACCACTTCGATGATGCTTTCCGGCTCGAAGCCGTGCACGAATGCGTCCAGCTTGCTGGATTGGCCGGTCATTTCCACCACATAACTGGTCGGCGTGGCGTCGATGATTTTGCCGCGAAAAATATCGACCATGCGTTTCACTTCTTCGCGGCTGTCGTGCGTGGTTCTGATCTTAACCAGCATCAACTCCCGTTCGATATGCGAAGATTCGGCCAGATCGATCAGTTTCACCACATCGATCAGTTTGTTGAGCTGCTTGGTGATCTGTTCGATGATCTCGTCATTGCCGCGGGTGACCAGGGTCATGCGCGACAGGCTGGCGTCTTCGGTCGGAGCGACCGTCAACGATTCGATATTGTAACCGCGCGCGGAAAACAGTCCTGCAACCCGTGACAAGGCGCCGGATTCGTTTTCGATCAAAATGGAAATGATATGTCTCATTACGACAACTCCCCGTCTATGGGTGTGCCGGGCGCGACTCTGAGCTTCATGTCGTGATGGCCTTTGCCTGCTTCAATCATGGGGTAAACGTTTTCGGTCCGGTCTGTCATGAAATCCAGGAACACGGTGCGGTCCTTCATGGCAAATGCTTGCTCCAGGGCGCCGCGCACGTCTTCGGGTTTCTCGATACGCATGCCTACATGGCCATAGGCTTCGGCTAGTTTCACGAAGTCCGGAATGGTATCCATGTAAGACTGCGAGTAGCGGCTTTGATAGGAAAACTCCTGCCATTGACGAACCATGCCCATGTAACGATTGTTCAAGTTGATGATCTTCACCGGGGTGTTGTATTGCAAGGCGGTGGACAACTCCTGAATACACATCTGAATGCTGGCTTCGCCGGTGATACAGGCGACATCCGCTTCCGGAAACGCCAGTTTCACGCCGATCGCCGCGGGCAAACCGAAGCCCATCGTCCCCAGGCCGCCGGAGTTGATCCAGCGCCGCGGTTTATCGAAGTGGTAATACTGCGCGGCATACATCTGGTGCTGACCCACGTCGGAAGTCACATAAGCATCGCCTTTAGTCACCTCATAAAGTTGCTCGACCACATATTGCGGTTTGATGAAGCAGCTCTCGCGGTCGTATTCCAGGCAATGCACGTCGCGCCAGCTTTGAATCAACTGCCACCAGGATTCCAGCGCCGATTTCGACGGCTTGTGATTGCTGTCCTTGATCAACTCAATCATATGCTCCAGGACCGGTTTGACTTCGCCGACGATGGGAATATCGACTTTCACGGTTTTGGAGATCGAAGCCGGGTCGACGTCGATATGAATGATCTTGGCGTAAGGGCAGAATTCGGCCAGTTTGCCGGTCACCCGGTCGTCGAAACGCGCGCCGACAGCCAGAATCACGTCGCTTTCGTGCATCGCCATATTGGCTTCGTAAGTACCGTGCATGCCCAGCATGCCGACGAATTGCTTGTCGGTAGCCGGATAGCCGCCCAAGCCCATCAGGGTGTTGGTGATCGGATAGCCGAGCAAATGCGTCAACTCGGTCAATTCCTTGCTGGCTTCGCCCAGAATCACGCCGCCGCCGGCATAAATCATCGGCCGTTGCGCGGACAGCAGCAAATCGACGGCTTTCTTGATCTGGCCCTTATGTCCGGTTACCACCGGATTGTAAGAGCGCATCGTGATTTTTTTCGGGTATTTGTAAGGTACCTTGATGTTGGGATCGGTGATGTCCTTGGGGACGTCGACCAATACCGGCCCCGGACGGCCGGTGGTGGCAACATAAAAGGCCTTTTTCATGGTTTCCGCCAGATCGTTGACGTCTTTCACCAGAAAATTATGTTTGACGCAAGGGCGGGTAATGCCGACCGTGTCGACTTCCTGGAAGGCATCGCTGCCGATCACCGGCGACGGCACCTGGCCGGAAATAATCACCATCGGAATCGAATCCAGATAAGCGGTGGCGATGCCGGTTACCGCATTGGTGGCGCCGGGGCCGGATGTCACCAGCACCACGCCGGGTTTGCCGGTGGCGCGCGCATAAGCATCGGCCGAATGCGCGGCCGCTTGTTCGTGCCTGACCAGGATGTGTTTTACATCGTCTTGATGGAAAATGGCATCATAGATGTGCAAGACAGAGCCACCCGGATAGCCAAATACAAATTCGACACCTTCATCTTTAAGACATTGGACAAGGATTTGTCCGCCACTGAGTTCCAATTTAACGCCCTCGAAAAATACGACTTAGCCTGAATAATAAACTATTTAAAAGCATCATCCGTCTCGATTTGGATTCGGTGCGGCAGATTTTAAATGGCTTATAAGGATTATTTTACAAAAAAGGTTGGATAAGCTACTGTTTTTGGCCTTTTTCGTCAAGAAAAACCAACTGTTTTGCTTTGGTTTTCCGCGGCGGAGCCGGCGCGAATAAGGAACGAGGAGTGATGCGTGGAGCCGTATTTTGTAGATGTCTGGCAAGGCCGCTTGCTGCTGGAGGCTAAGGTATTAAATGGCTTAAGCGCTTTCTTAAATGGCGATGAACGGCAGAAGGCTCAGTCTTTCAGATTGCCTGTCATGTGCGACCGGTTTGTTGCGGCGCGCGGCCTGTTGAGGCAAACCTTGGCCGGCTATCTGCATGTCGATCCGGCCAGCCTGCAATTTGAAACCGGTGAATATGGCAAGCCCGCCCTGGCTTGCGGTTCTCTGCATTTTAATATTTCCCATACCGCCGACCTGTTGTTGATTGCCGTGGCGGATTTCGCCGACATCGGTGTCGACATTGAACAAATCAAACCGCGGGGAATGTTGGACAGTTTAGCCCGGCGCTGCTTCTCCGACCGGGAGTTTCAAGGCTGGAGGCGATTGCCCGTCGAACAACAATTGGAAAGCTTTTTCCGGCTATGGACCAAAAAAGAAGCGTTTGTAAAAGCGGTGGGGCGAGGCATTGCCTTGGGCGTGGAACACTGCGAAGTCGAGTTGGAAAAGGGTGGAGGATTGCTATCCATTCCCGCCGAATATGGGGCGGTCAGCGGCTGGAAGGTCAGCGAATTGACGGTCGACGCCGGCGCTTGCGCGGCGCTGGTGACGGCTAATTGCGGCTATGTTTTGCGGCAGTTGCAGATTTTTTAACCCAATTTCAAGCTAAAACGCCTTTCCGCCAATAATTCACTTCATGCTTTGGTGGCGCTAGTTGAGTTGATCAATTGTTGGCACTTGTTGAACCGCAAAAATGGAATCATAAGGCCGCCAGCGTTATTAGTTTCTTCATTAACTCAGCCTGACTGTGTACTTCCATTTTTTGCATCGTATGTTTTATGTGATTCCTAACGGTTTCCTGCGAGCGATAGGTGTTTGTCGCAATATCGGGGATTGAAGGGGTCTTCATAAAGTGTAGTGCGCAAACTGCTTCGCAGGGGGATAGATGGTAAATTTCAATCAAGCGGTCAACGGCGGGGTTTTTTTCCTTTTCATGGGTAAATGTAAGGATATAGCCATCCTTATAGCATTCCCATGGGTAAAGGTTTTTTAAATCTGAAATGGGTATTAGCGTGATATGACAGGAGTTGCACTGGTTATAAATGGTGGTGGAGCTTTGGTTGTTTTCAATTAACGATAACAAGCGTTGTTCGATAGCCGGGGTTTTCATGCCAAATCGATTTCCGGAGATTTCCACGCAATCCATCTGGTTAATGATCGATGTGAATATCGGGTCGGAAAAAATAATATTTAATTTATGATCGACAATAATATATCCGTCGAAATGGCCGCCAATATAATTGAACAGTTGGCTGTTTATCTTATGCCGCTGTTCCGCGTGTATCGCCTCATCCAATGCTGGAATAATGTCTTGTAAGACCTGGGCGACTCGTTGCTGTTCTTCAACCTCGAATGCGGATTTTCGGTTTACTAATAAACTGAGACCGTGATAGTGATTGCAAGGAATCGATACGCCAAAACGATAGGTTTGGCCATTTGGTGGGATGAAGCCGTCTTTGAGTTCCGCGATATAATCGTCTTTTAAGTTTTTATTATAAAAAACTCGGAGAGGGTTTTTGCTAATAAAATAATTGAATATATCCAGTTTATTTAGGGTGTTTTCATACTGTGCCTGATATTCCTTCTGAATATGGGCGCTAAACAGGAAACGCGTATTTTTACTGTCAATCAAGTCGGTAATCAGTAATGCGCTGGAATCGCTGTCCAGTTGTCTAGCAAGTTCGTTAAGAAATCTATTCCAAATCAATGGATGGCCGGGTGCATTTGCCAGTATCGAATTCAGATATATGCCGTCAGAACTTTGATTCACCGAGGCCCCCTTATTGTTATTATTAATGCTCTCATCAATGATAATGCTGACTGAAAGCTGACCAGAGGTTTAGGGTTTAGCGTACTACACGGCATCGAATATGTCACTAGATTAGGAAGGTGTTGAATGCCTTTCACACTGGATCGGCATTCATGGCGGCGAGAGGTCATCCATTCCCCAAGCTTTTCTTTTTTCTAAAAATTGACCCATTTGGGTCATGACGGTATTACAACGCTTAAGCTAAGCTGACTTGGACAGTTGCTGAAACAGGGTTTTCAGACATTCAATGGATATAGGAGGCTAAGAACATGAAGAGCCATTTTAATCTGCTATTTTTTTCGGCGACAGCTTGCATGATGGCCCATGTTGCTGTCGCAACGCCGCTAACGGCCCAGGAAAGACTCACTGCCGATAAGGCTTGCGCGGAAATGGCGGCCAAAGGCTTACGGCCCATCGCCGAACAGCAGTCCGAGCGTTTCTTGGGTAAGGTTAGCGAAGATACGGCTAATTGCCGGGGCGGAGATAAGGCGCTAGCCGGACGTGATTCTGTCTGGGTGGATTGGCAAAATTATTGGGGTACCGGGGATGCCAGTAGTAAAGCCGAAGGCTGGGAGTCTATTACCAAATTAGGTAAGCATATGAATCCGAATGGTCGCGGCGTTGACGGGGCATTGATGGATTTGGAATACCAACGCATGGAATTGCTCAGGTTCAATCTTTACGACAATAAAACCTTCGAAACCTATATCAAAGGCCAAGGGGATTTACCCGGCCCTGTGGTAAAAGTTTGGGAGGCCATGCGGTTGCCGTCTACGGATCCTAATTTTCAACAGGTTACCAGCGATTCGGGAAATCAGCTTTGCAAGGGCGACTTGATACGCCATCGCACGATTAACGGTATCTGTAACGATATTTACAACCCGGCCATGGGCTCGGCCAATCAGTTGTTCGCGCGCAATGTCAGATTCGAAGCGACTTTTCCCGATCTGGGGAAAAATGAATTAGCCCGCAACCGGCACGGCGATCGGCTGAGTCTATTAATGCCCGATCCACAAGTGATCTCGCGCAAGCTGTTCACCCGCCAGCAGCAAAAGCCGGAAGCCTGCAACCTGGGCCAGGGTTTGCCCGATAACGCGAAAACCGCGCAATGCGATTATAAGCAAGCGCCATTTTTTAACGTGCTGGCCGCCTACTGGATCCAGTTCATGACCCATGACTGGTTTTATCATCTGCGCGAAGGCCAAAATACCGAGGCCAGAATGGCGGTCGGTTGCGCGAGTCAAAAGGTTAATAATCAGGAACAGCCGCTCACTGCCGAGCAAGCCGACAAGCTTGGTTGCAGACCGAAAGACAACGTGGACGTGGCTTTTATCGCTCAGCAAGATCCGGCTCCGACGTTTGAGCACGCAGGTAAAACCTATTTGTCGCGCGCCCACCGCACCACGGAAAACACTGTCACCGCCTGGTGGGATGCCTCGCAAATCTACGGTTTTGACGATTTATCGGTTAAACGCGTGAAACGCGATCCGAAGGATGGTGCCAAGCTATTGATGGCGCCTCGCGGCAGTCATAACGGGACCGGTGAAAAATTCGGTTATTTACCAGTGTTCAATAGCTGCGAAAATGCCGGCGCCGATTGCGTGGCCGACCCGATCAATCCGGCCTGGAAAGGCCAGGAAGCCGCGGGATTCGCGGATAACTGGACGGTAGGCTTAAGCTTTTACCACAATCTGTTCGTGCGTGAACATAACCTGTTTGTCGACGCTTTCCGCGCCAAAGCCAAAGCATCGCCGCAGGCCGATTCCGGTCTGCGCGATCCGGCCAATCCCAAACAGGTCATCCCTTACAATAAAGTCAGCGACGAAGAGCTATTCCAGATCGCTCGCTTGGTGGTTGCAGCTGAAATCGCCAAGATACATACCACCGAATGGACTACACAGCTCCTCTACGACGAGCCGTTGTTTTTGGGCATGAATGCCAACTGGAACGGCTTGCTGGAGAAAGACAATCCGGTCTCCAATGTGCTGGGCAAAATAGTCGTCAATCGTCTGGCCAAGTCGCCAAAAGAAATTAAGGCCAATCAGTTCTATTCGGTGTTCGCCTCGGGTGCCGGCATATTCGGTTTGGGCAGCCACCGCTATAAGGATGCCCCCGGTTTTCTCGGCTATCTGCCCGGCAAAAAGGATATTTGGGATTTGAGTAACCCGGAACACGTCAACGGCGGCGTCAATCACTTTGGTTCGCCGTTCAACTTTCCGGAAGAGTTTCCCACCGTCTATCGGCTGCATCCTTTAATACCCGATCTGCTGGAGTTCCGGGATTTACAAACGCCCAATGCCATAGCTAAGAAGATACCGGTGGTCAATACCTTCCGTGGCAAAGCGACTCAGGCCATGACCGACGGCGGATTAAGCAACTGGGCACTGAGCCTGGGCCGACAACGTCTCGGCTTGCTGACCTTGCAGAATCACGCGCAGTTTTTACAAAACTTGGAACTGCCTCGCTTGCAAAGCGAAACCAATAAGATCGATATCGCCGCGTTGGATCTGATTCGTGACCGCGAGCGTGGTCTTCCACGATTTAACGAATTCAGACGCCAATATGGTTTGACGCAGTTGACCAGCTTCGACGATTTCATGGACAAGCGCCTGCCGAACGATAGTGCCGAGCACAAAGAGCAGCAACGTTTGATCGGCCTACTCCGAGAAGTGTATGGACAGCATAAATGCGACGCTAGCAAGATCATCACCGATGCGCAATTGAATATGGATGGTTCGCCTATCAACGATTGTTTGGGGCATCCGGATGGCAGCATGGTCGACAACATCGAGGACGTGGATACGGTGGTTGGCTGGTTGTCGGAATTTACCCGGCCGCACGGTTTCGCCATCTCCGAGACCCAGTTTCATGTCTTCATCCTGAATGCCTCGCGCCGTTTGTTCAGCGATCGCTTCTTTACCTCCAGTTTCCGGCCGGAATTCTATTCCACGCTGGGTGTCAATTGGGTGAGCGACAACGGGCCGACCGGCAAACAATGGGAGCCTCAACCGTCCAACGGTCACAAAGTTGAAGTGTCGCCGTTAAAACGCATCCTGTTGCGCACCATGCCGGAGCTGAGCGAACAACTGGCCGGGGTGGTCAATGCGTTCGATCCATGGGCGCGGGATAGAGGGACGGATTATACCTTGCAATGGAAACCACAGAGTGGCGCGGCTTCGGACGAAAGCTTTCGCTAACAACCATTAAACGACGAGTGGGGCTCCGACATGAAAACAGAAATCCCGATAGAGCAACTGGTTGCCGAGATGAGCGAGCGTATTGCCGCCATCATCTCGGACGAAGCGGAAAATAATATTATCCCCCGCTTCAATCAGGCGAAAACCATTGCTTGCGTCAAAGCGGAGTTTAAAGTTCATGACGATATTCCCATTGACATGAAGCAGGGCATTTTTTCGCAGCCGGGCAGTTACCCGGCCAAGCTGCGGTTTGCCAATGCCACAAACCGGGACGATTCGGAAAAAGATGTTCGCGGTTTGTCGATCAGCGTTTCCAATGTAAAAGGCCCAACGCTGTGGGGGGAAGAGGGGATTCAGGATTTTTTATTGAACAGTTATCCGGCTTTATTCGTTGCGACGCCCGAGGATTTTTTAGCCTTCATCAAGGCGCGGCAAGAAAATAAAATGCTGTGGTTTTTTCTGAATCCCCTCGATCCGCATATGAAGTCGCTTTGGATTGTATTCAAATCGCGTAAAAAACATTTCAGTCCGCTGGATGTCCGTTACTGGAGCACGGTGCCGTTTCGCCTGGGCGAATCGGGCAAGCAGGTGGTCAAGTATTCGGTGATCCCTTGTTCGGATTACCAGACCACCGAAGCCGTCGAGTCAGGCCCAAATCAGCTGCGCGCCGCGCTCAAGGCGCATTTGCAACGAGGCCCGGCCCGTTTCGAGTTTGCCGTGCAAAAGCAGATCGATCCGGACTCCATGCCGATCGAGGATGCTTCGGTGATCTGGGATGAAACCGTTTCACCGTTTCAGGTCCTAGCCACCATCACCATCGAGGATCAGGATTTCGATGAGGCGGACGCGTTGATGGCCTGCGAACGCAGCAGTTTTAACCCCTGGCAATGTCTCGCGGCACACCAGCCGCTGGGCAGGATGAATCAGGTCCGCCGACTGGTTTATGCAAAGGCCGCCGCCGTGCGCAATCATTAAGGAGTAAGGAACATGAACGATACCGTCAAATCCTGGTTGAGCAAGTCGCGTGAAGAACTCGACGAAATCTACCGCAACGCCACGCCGGGCGAGATTCCCACCGGTGATACCCAGGGCACGGCTATCCTCGCCGGCTCCCTGTTCGCGAAATGGGTGGCCTTCTTGGCGGGAGTGTTTGCCTGGCAGGGCAAAATATTCGATCTATTTTGTCCTGGCGGACATGCGGGGGTGTTGGTCAACAAGATTACGCCTTTCAGCCTGACCTTTATCGTCGCCAAGGTTTATCGTGATAAGAGCTGGCTGGATGAAAAAGATACCATCGTCATCGATTATTCCCGCACTTCGTTCTTCGCCAAACCCATACGCGATGAAATTCGCGAAGTCGAACCCGGCGTATATCTCGGCAAGGTTTGGTGGGGAAAAAAACGCATCCTGGATTTTGCGCTGACACGAAATGACACCGCGTAAGGCGCAGGATAAATGCTTAGCTCGGGGCCGTTACTATGACACCTCAATCCAACTTCATGATAGTCGCCACGGTGCACGACGGCCAGCTTGACGAACTACGCGCCGTACTGGCCGGCATGAATAAAAGCATAGGTCTGGCCGATCCGAATAATCCGCTGTTACCGTTCGGCCGCTTCGACCGCTTGCATTTCGCACGTTTTACGATCATTGAGGCCAGGACCGCGAACGAAATTGCAGCCTTTGATGTCAGCCCAAGACCCTGGCAGCCGGCCCTGGCTTTTATCGGCGATTGCGACGGCGACAGGGACAGCTTTCTGGCGGAACTTGCCGAGCACGCCGGCGCGGGACTGGAAAGAATCTTTTCCTTTTGCGTCGGCTTCCCTGATGCCAACAGCAATACCCTGCTGCAATGGATGAAAACTCATCACATCGAGCCGGCGGCCAATTACATCAACTGGCTGGGCCGAACCGTCAGACAGGTGCATGAAGAAGCCGCGCTGCATAACAGTTTGTCCGCGTATTTACAGGAAATCGTCGACGAAGTCGGCCGGGAAAATACGCGGGTGTTGCGGCAAAAATTGTTGTCGCATGTCGAACTGGAAAAGCAGGCCGGTCGGTTGACGCTGACGCCGCCGGCACGGACGCCTTGCCGATGGCAAATAAAAAATGGCTTACACAAGATTGGCATACCGTTAATCCTAGCGCTGCTGTCGCCGTTGTTTTTGATAGCAGCGCCTTTTTTTGCGGTACGTTTGCGGATGTTGGAGCGCTCGGACCCCGAACTTTTCATCCGGCCGACACGCGAGCATATCCAGGCGCTTTCGGCGCTGGAAGATTGGGACGTAACCAATCAGTTCAATGTGTTTGGCGACGTGAAGCCGGGGTTGTTCCGTCTGTTGACCTTCAAATTTTTAATGTTGCTGACCGACTACGTGGCCAGACACATCTACAACCATGGCTTCCTGACCCGGATCAGAACCATACATTTTGCCCGCTGGGTGTTCATGGACGATAACCGCCGGGCTTTTTTCGCCAGCAATTACGATGGCAGCCACGAGAGCTATATGGACGATTTCATTAACAAGGCTGGCTGGGGGCTGAATATCGCCTTCAGCAATGCCGTCGGTTATCCGACGACTAGATGGTTAATCAAGGGTGGCGCGGAACGGGAACAACAATTTAAAGCGACCCAAAGGCGGCATCAATTACCGTCGGAGGTCTGGTACAAGGCCTATCCCGACCTGACTGCCACTGATTTAGCCCGCAACAGCCGCATTAGGAAGGGTCTGGAAATCCGTCAGGCAAACGATGAGGAAATCCGCGCATGGCTAAGCGAAATCTGAACAGGGAGTCATGGCGATGAAGAATTCCAGCGATTTCAACTTCGGCGATCTGCAAGCCTTGCTTCGCTTCGGCCACAAAAAACTGCCCGACACCTGTTTCCTGTTGCTGAATGTTCAGGATGCTGATGCGGCCAAACAATGGCTGAGCAGCGCGCCGGTCAGCAGTGCGCTGCCGGCAGAACATATGCCCGATACGGCCTTGCAAATCGCCTTTTCCGCCGAAGGCCTGCGAGCGCTAGGTATTACCGAATCCGTGATCCAAGGTTTTTCCGACGAATTCATCATCGGCATGTCGGGCGACGAAAGCCGGTCCCGCCGATTGGGCGATATCGGTGCCAATGCCCCGGAATATTGGACATGGGGCGGCGATGCCGGGCAAGTCCCGCATGCCCTATTGCTGCTCTATGCCGCGAAGAACGGCATCAAGGCTTGGCGGAAAACGGTTGAAGGCAAACTTTTCAACTCGGCTTTTCAGCTGATGCGTCAATTGCCGACTTTGGATATTGGCGAGACCGAGCCTTTCGGTTTCGTCGACGGCATCAGTCAACCGAACATAGACTGGCAATGCCGGCAAAGCACCGACCCGCATGACCGCGACCGCTATTCCAATTTATTGGCGATGGGCGAAGTGGTGCTGGGTTATCCCAACGAATACCGGCAATACACCGCCAGACCGCTGATCGATCCGAAAACTGATCGATTCGCGGCGGATTTGCCGAATGCGGAAGACCAGCCGGCGCTGAAAGACTTTGGGCGTAACGGCAGCTATCTGGTTTTAAGACAGCTGGATCAAGATGTTCCGGGTTTCTGGAAGTTTCTGGATCAGGCTGCCGGCTCTGACTCGGTGAAGCGCGATCAATTGGCGGCAGCCATGGTTGGACGGCAACGCGACGGCTCGCCATTGCTGCCTTTGGCCGAAGAAGACATCCCCGGAATCCCCAGCGATGACAAATTTAATCGCTTTAACTACATTGCAGACCCTGGTGGCAACCGCTGCCCTTTCGGTGCGCATATCCGCAGAGCCAACCCGCGAACCGGTGATTTGCCGCCCGGCGTCACCGGCTTTGTTTGCCGGCTGATCAAAACCCTGGGCTTCGGCTCGAAACGCCCCGATGAAGATCTGGTGGCCTCTTCCCGTTTCCATCGCTTGCTGCGGCGGGGGAAAGCATACGGCCCGGTGCTGACTCCTGAAAACGCTATCAAAGCCAATGCAACTGTCGCCGAACGCGGCTTGCAGTTCATCTGTCTGGTAGCCAACATTAACCGGCAATTTGAATTCGTGCAGAACGCCTGGGCGATGAGCAGCAAATTCGGCGGCGTCCAGCAGGAAAGGGATCCCTTGCTCGGCCATCGCCAACCATTAAAGAGTGGCATCGACACAGATCAATTTCATAGGCCCGATCCCGATGGACCGATGCAGAAAACCTGTCATCTGCCGCAGTTCGTGACGGTGCGAGGCGGTGCTTATTTTTTTATGCCGGGTTTGAGCGCGCTGAAATACATCGCAAGCTTACCCAACAACCACAAGGATGATTCATTATGACGCTCAAGACCTGCATACTTAAGGCTATTCACCGGTTTTTATTGCAAATACTGTATATCGAACGCCGATTCGAGCCCTGGTTTCGCCCGCAGTTGAACTACCTATTCAGGGAGCTTGGCGTCAGGTTGGTCCAGTATCTGATTAATCTACGCCGTAAAAATGAAGGCTTGAAAATAGCCGAGGAAAGGATAGCTCCGGATGAAGAGGAAAGTCTGAATAAAATCATCGACCTGATGGCCGACCAGATGCGCGGGCGTTTCAAGCCCGGCGGCTATGAGCGGGGCGGCAATACCAAAACCCATGGCGTGTTGAAGGCGACGGTCAGCATACACGACAACCTGCCGGAACGTTGCCGATTAGGTATTTTTGCCGAGCCGCGCAGTTATCCGGCCTATGTGCGCTACGCCGGCCCCGGTCCGAATGTGCCTTCCGATATAACCGATGTCGGCTTCATGAGCATGGCGGTGAAGCTGATGGGCGTACCCGGCAAGAAACTGATGGACGAGGAAAAATTCACCCAGGACATTATCACCACCAGTGGCGGCCCGACTTTCGTCACCCCCAATACTCGGGAAAACGCCAAGCTGCAATACTGGAGCTTGGCGGACATGACGCTCTACTATTTCATTAATCCATTCGACTCGCATTTTCTGGACATGGCGATGCAAAGTCTGTGGAATGAAACCCAATCCAACCCGCTGGGCAAACGTTATTGGAGTTGCACGCCTTATCTTCTGGGCGAAGGGCAGGCCGTGATGTATTCCTTCGTGCCGAAAACCAAAGGCCTCTACACCAAAATTCCGGGCTTGCCGTTTGGCAAAGTGCCGTTCAATTATCTGCGGGAAAACATGATCAAGACCCTGAACGAAAAAGACGTGGAATTCGAGCTGATGATCCAGTTGCAAACCGACCCGCATTTGATGCCCATAGAAGACAGCTCGGTACGCTGGCCGGAAAAACTCTCGCCGTTCATCCCGGTAGCCACCGTGCATATCCCGAAGCAGCAATTCGAGTCGGAAGCCCTGATCGAATTTACCAAACGCCTGAAAATGAATCCTTGGCATTGCCTGCCCGAGCATCGGCCCTTGGGCAATCTGAATCGGGCTCGGTTCAGATTGTATTACGAGTTATCCAAATTCCGTCAGGAGATGAATCAGGTAACCCATCTCGAACCAACCGGGAATGAGGTATTCGATTAAATATTTGCAAAAAGCGCGTGGCTCTAAGAGGAGAAAGGGCGGTTGGGGAATACGCCGAACACAAAAAAGCCGCTCGAAAGCGGCTTTTCGTTGTTCCCAATAAGAAACGATTAACGTTTTGAGTATTGAGGACGTTTTCTGGCGCCGTGCAGACCGATTTTTTTACGTTCGACTTCACGAGCGTCGCGGGTCACATAACCGGCTTTTCTCAGTGATGGTCTTAACGTTTCGTCGAATACCATCAGTGCGCGAGTCAGACCGTGACGAATCGCGCCGGCTTGGCCTGAGGGGCCGCCACCAGTGACGATGATGTTGATGTCGAAATCGCTGGTTTTGCCTAGCAGTTCCAGAGGTTGTCTGGCAATCATTTCGTCGGTTTTACGGCCGAAATATTGTTCAACAGGAAGTTTGTTGATAGTGAATTTGCCTGAACCGACTGTGGCGTAGACGCGAGCGATTGCGCTTTTGCGACGACCTGTTCCGTAGTATTGAGCTGCCATAAACTATCTACCTGCTTAAAATTCTAAAACTTTAGGTTGCTGAGACTGGTGATTGTGCTCAGGACCTGCGTAAACTTTTAATTTTTTGAACATGGCGCGACCTAATGGGTTTTTAGGCAGCATACCTTGCACGGCGGTGGTGATGATGCGATCCGGGAAAGTTTGTCTCAATTTCCCCAGGGAAGTAGACTTCATGTTGCCGACATAACCGGTATGGCGGTAATACATTTTGTCTTGTTCCTTATTGCCGGTAACGCCAATTTTCTCGGCGTTGATGACGATAATGTAATCGCCGGTATCGACGTGCGGTGTGAATTCGGGTTTATGTTTGCCGCGAAGACGTCGTGCAATTTCAGTAGCAAGGCGACCTAATGTCTTTCCTTCTGCATCAACCACGTACCAATCGCGCTTAACTTCTGCGGGCTTTGCACTAAATGTTTTCATCTTTGCTTCTTAATTCTGTTGAGCTATGTATAAAGAGGGCGAATTCTACTCAAACAAGCCGCTAACTTCAAGTTTATTTAAAGCTTAATTTTCAGCGAGTGTAGTTTTCGGTACAAATGCGTGCGTTCCATGCCTATGGCGGACGCCAGTTTAGCTACGCTGCCGCCGGTTTTTTCAAAATGATATTCCAGATAGGATTTCTCGAAATGATCCCTGGCTTCCTTCAACGGTAGGTTGAAAAACTCCGGCACGTTATTGCCCAGCTTGGGTTGTTCGGCGATCGAGCCCAGTGCGGTCTTGACTTCATCCAGCTCGATGTCGTCTCCGGCGCCGAGTATCATCAGGCGCTGCACCAGATTGCGCAACTCGCGGACGTTGCCCGGCCAGCTGTAATTACGCAGATAATTTTGTGCCGCCATCGAGAAACGCCGGAACGGCAGTTTTTCCTGAACCACGAAATGATCGACGTAAAAATTCAGCAGGCTGGGCACGTCTTCGCTGTGTTCGCGCAAGGCCTGTATCTCCAGCGTGACCACATTCAGCAGATAGTAAAGATCCTGGCGGAAACGGCCGCTGTTGACTTCTTCGTCCAATGCCATGCGGGTGGAAGCGACCACCCGAACATCGACGCGCACCGTCTGGCTGCCGCCGACGCGAAGGAAGGAGCTGGATTCCAGCGCACTGAGCAGTCTGGCTTGGGTTTCCGGGTCCATGCCGCCGATTTCGCCGAGAAACAGGGTGCCTCGATGCGCCTGTTCCAGCAGGCCGCGATAAATCCGGCCGTTATCTTCGCGGCCGAAAAATTCCACGGCGGCGTTTTCCGGCGATATGCTGCCGACCGAGACGTCGACGAACGGGCCGTCGCGGCGCGCGCTGTTGTTATGCAGGTAGCGGGCGAACATTTCCTTGCCGACCCCGGCTTCGCCGACGAACAGTACCCGGGCGTCGTGTTGCGCCAGACGTTTGACTTTATCCTTGGTACGTTCGACCACCGCGCTTTTGCCGACCGGATCGACGCCTATCATCAATTGTTGTTTGAGACCGGCATTCTCGCGTTGCAGCGAGCTGGTTTCCAGGGCGCGCTCGACGATCAACAGCAGTTTTGCCAACGACAGCGGTTTTTCCAGAAAATCGTAGGCGCCTAGCCGGGTGGCTTCCACCGCCGATTCCACAGAGCCGTGTCCGGACATCATGATTACCGGACACAGCGCGTCGTCTTCCGCCACCCATTCCCGCAATAAGGTGATGCCGTCGCTATCCGGCATCCAGATGTCCAGCAGAATCAGGTGAGGCGGGCGCTGGTTTTTCAGTTTCCGGGCTTCGGCGGCGTTTTCGGCCATGGCTACTTCGTAACCTTCGTCCTCGAGAATTTCCGAGACCAATTGACGAATGTCCTGCTCGTCGTCGACAACCAGTATGTAAGGCGCTTGCTTGTTCATTAGTTGTTCCCAAATTCAAAAACCGGCAGCTGGATTACAAAGCCGGCGCCGTCATTATATGACGTATCGACCCAAATCACCCCGCCGTGTTCTTCGACGATCTTTTTGACGATGGCCAGTCCCAAGCCGGTGCCTTTGGATTTGCTGGTGACATAGGGTTCGAAAATGGTTTCGATCTGATCGGCGTTCAATCCGCTGCCGTTGTCGTAGATGCCCAGTTCCACATATTCGGCGTTGTTGCGAATGACTTTGGCGATTTTGACGTCGATTTTGCATTGAGCGGTGGTGGCTTCCTGCGCATTCTTGATCAGGTTGTGCAATACCTGACGGATGCTGACCGGGTCGACTTCGACGATAACGTGTCTGGTCTCGAACGACGAAGCAAAGACGATGCCGGAGGGCGTGTACAAGGCTAAAATTTCCTGGATCAAATCGATCAGATTGATCTTTTCCACCTGCTTCTTGGAAGGGCGGGCATATTCCGAGAAATCGTCCACCATCCGTTTCATGGCTTCCACCTGCTGGACGATGGTGCGGGTACCTCTTTGCAGAAACTCCGCCGAACTATCCGGCAGTTCCTTGGCCAGCTTGTGCTGCAAGCGTTCGGCGGAGAGTTGGATAGGGGTCAGCGGGTTTTTGATTTCGTGGGCCAGTCGCCGTGCCACTTCGCCCCACGCGGCATTTTTCTGGGCCTGGATCAGGTCGGTGACGTCGTCGAATACCACTACCGCGCCGGTGCGGCTGCCATGCTGCGAGAACAGCGGGGTGCCCCGGCACAACAATTCCTGGCGGCCGTTGGGGCCGAGAAACACGATACGCTGTTCCCAGATGTCGTCGGCTTTTTCCAGCAGGCGCTGGATGGTGGTCAGTACCTCGGCCAGTTCGGCATGTTTGACCGATAACGTCTGTAAAGTTTGGCCGACGAAATGGCTGACCGGGATGTGCAGAATCCGGTAAGCGGCCTGGTTGGCGGTGCGGATGTAGAAGGCGGAGTCAAAACTGATGACGCCGGCCGTCAGGTTGGCGAGGATGGTTTCCAGATAAGCGCGCTGGTTTTCCACCTCCAGGCCGGCGGCGCGGGTCTCGTCTCGGGAGCGGGCGATGCGCTTGGTCATCTGGTTGAAGGACTCCACCAGAAAGCCCAGATCGTCCTGATTCATCACCGGCAGTTGCTGTTTGTAGTCGCCGTCGGCTACCGCCTGGGTGCCTTTCACCAGTTCCTTCACCGGCGCGACGATGTTGCGGATGCTGATGAAGGCCACCCAGATCGCCGCCAGCATACTTAGCAGCAACACCAGCAGCAGGATCAGCGAGAAGCTGGTTTTCAGCGAATCCCGCAGAAAGGTCATCTCCTGATAACGGATGAAGGCGAATTCGATGGAGTCGGCCAGGTCGGTGACGCGGACCGGCACCGGGTATAACACCTGTAGAAACCGGCTCTGGTCGCGCTGAATCGGCACGATGATACGCACCAGCATTTCGTCGTTATCGCCGGGATCGTAGGCGAAATATTCCTTGTTTTGCCGAAGTTGCAGCCAGATTTGCTCGTCGGGTAAATGCGGCAGAATATCGCTGGGATTGGCGCTGCTGGATGCCAAAATATGGCCTTGGTTGGAGAATACCGCGATTTCCATGGCGCCGGACTCGGGCCACAGGCTGCCAAGTTCCAGGGCAATCGTCGGTTCCGATTTATCTTGCAGCTGTGTGGCCATCTGCCGGGTCTGCTTGATATGCCAGTTCATGCGTTGCGCGAGCGAGGATTGACTCAATTCCAAAGCGTCGTCCATGGCGCGGTCGATTTCGACGTTAAACCAGCTGTCGATGCCCTGATGCAAAAACTGTACGGAAAAATAAAACACGATAGCCGCCGGCGCCAGCGCCAACAGCACGAACAGCGAGACCATGCGGGTGGTCAACTTGGAGCCGGCTTCCTTTTTCTTCAGCTCCCGCACCAGCGAGTAGGCATTGACCGCCACCAGGCCGAGCAGAATGATGGAGCCCAGGGTATTGATCACCAGCAGCCAGGAGTACATTTCGCCCAATTGCGAGGATTCCTGGGTGGCGCTGCTCATTAGCTGCAGGGATAGCAGCACAAAGCCGAACAGGATGATGATGGAGACGCTAGCCGGCAGTTTTATTTTTGAATAGGCCATATAAACCAGTCACTGGACAAGAACCATTGGGCGTCGAGATAGGCGACGGGACGTAGCGGAACGGGGAGAAGTTCGCGATTGAACCGGGTTCTGACCGCAAGTTGGTAATCGTGGCCGGGTTTTAGCAAGCCTTTGTCGATGTGCGCGGCATCGTGCAGCAAGGCCATGAAATTCAATGCCGCGTTCAGGGTTAAAAACATTTCAACTTGGCCGGAGGGGCCTTTGACTTCGTACTGATTCAACAGGGCGTGGAACTGCAGGCTGTAAGGGAGCTTTTTTTTGTAGAGCGTGGTATTCCGCAGAAAACCGGGTTGGCGGATTTTTATCGAAACATCCCAGGCCAAGGGTACGCCTTTGTGCAGGGCTTCCTTGGCGGTAGGGCTGAGCTGATAGTCGATTTCCGTGTTTACGCTATAACCTCCGGTCGTTTCGGCCAGTTCCGCGTAACGGACCTTGGCGGCAAAGTCGTCGGCGAGACTCGGCAGCGGCCAAAGCATCAAACAAAATAGCAGGCCGTAATTAAGCGGTTTTGCCAAGTTTGGCATAGTAGAAGCCGTCCATTTGCAAACTGCCGGTCAGGATTTGTCGGCCATGTGGTCTTGTCGTGCCCCAGGCGGCGTGGATAGTCATTTCCACCGCATCGCTATGGCTGTTCAGGAAGTCGGCGATTTGCAGTTCGTTTTCTTGTTTCAACACCGAACAGGTGGCGTACAGCAAGATTCCGCCGGGTGCCAGCAGTTGCCATGCGGCATTCAAAATTTTGCCTTGCAGGGCTTGCAGCGCGGCAATATCGGTTTCCCTTCTCAGCAGCTTAATGTCTGGATGGCGGCGAATCACGCCGAAGCCGGAGCAGGGTGCATCCAGTAAAATTCGGTCGAACTGCCGGCCGCCGGCCCATGTGTCGGGTTGGCTGGCGTCGGCTGCCAAAACGTCGGCATGCAGTTTCAGGCGCTGTAGATTGTCGGCGACGCGGCGCAGGCGCTGTTCATCGACGTCAACCGCCAGCAAGGATTGCAGTGCCGGCTGGCGTTCCAGAATCGCGGCGGTTTTGCCGCCGGGCGCGGCGCATAAGTCCAATACCTGCTGACCGGGTTGAACATCCAGCAATTTCGCAGCCAGTTGCGCGGCGACATCCTGAACCGAAAATCGGCCATCTCCGAAGCCGGGCAATTGTTCGACGGCAAGCGGTTGATCCAATAGCAGCGCGGAATCGCAACAGGCGACGGTGTGCGCGGCTATGCCTTGTTCGGTGAGCAGGTCCAGATATTCGCCGCGGCTGCCTTGCAATAAGTTAACCCGCAAGGCCATGGGCGGCTGTTGATCGTTGGCGGCCAAAATCTGTTCGGCCTGATCCGGCCAGCATTGTTCTAGTTGCCGGATGATCCAGTCGGGATGATTGAGCCGCGCTTGTTTGTCGGCCGAGCAAGTTAGTTGCAATGCTTCCTCGTCGCGCAGATATTGCCTGAGCACCGCATTCACCAGCGATCTGGCCCAGGGTTTGTGTTTGGTGGCGGCCACGGTTTCCGATACCGCGGCGTGAGATTTGACCCGCATGTGCTGCAATTGGTAGAGACCAACCAGTAATAGCGCCTTGATGTCGCCGTCTTTCTGTTTTAGCGGTTTGCCGAGCAGCTGTTGCAGTGTAAAGTCCAGCGCGAAGTAGTGTCTGATCACACCGTAACAAAGGGCTTGAACAAAAGCTCTATCTTTGGCTTCTTTTAGCTTGGGAAGGGCGGACTCCAGGGCGGCGGTCAGCGATTGGCCGTCGGTGAGGACTCGCGACAGGACCTGTGCCGCACAGCCGCGTAAATTCATGATCCCAGCATCAAGCCGTCGGCCTGATGGGCGTTGAGAAAATCCTTGCCGGCGATGCGTTTGCCACCGGGCAGTTGCACTTCCAGCAGACGCAACACGCCGTTGCCGGTGGTGACATCCAGCGCATGGTCGGCGCAACTAACGGTACTGGGCGGCAAGCGGCTGTCGGCATCCAGAACGGTAGAGCGCCAAACTCTTAACACCTCGCCTTTGAAAAGGGTTTGTGCCACCGGCCAGGCATTCAGCCCTCGCACTTGCCTGTCCAATTCGGCGGCGGGTTTGTGCCAATCCAGCATGGCTTCGTTTTTCTCCAGCTTGTGGGCGTAGGTGACTAGCGCTTCGTCCTGCGGTTCGGCGGCCACCGTGCCTTGTTCGATTTGCGAAACGACTTCGATCAGACCTTTGGCGCCCATGATTGCCAGCTGGTCGTGCAGGTCGCTTGAAGTGGTGTCGGCGCTTATCGGGCATTCGGCTTTGTAGAGCATGTCGCCGGCATCGAGTTTTTTGACAACTTTCATGATGGTGATGCCGGTCTTGGCATCGCCGGCCATTACGGCCCGGTGTATCGGTGCCGCGCCGCGCCAGCGCGGCAGCAGCGAGCCGTGAACGTTGATACAGCCGAGCCGCGGAATATCCAGTACCGCTTGCGGCAAGATCAGGCCATAAGCCACCACCACCAATAAATCGGCCTCTAGCGCCGCCAGCTTCGCGACATCGTCGGCGTGTTTGAAGCTTTCAGGCTGGTAAACCGGAATGTTGGCGGCCATGGCCAGTGCCTTGACCGGGCTGGCGGTCAGTTTGCGGCCCCGGCCAGCAGGGCGGTCGGGCTGGGTGTAGACCGCGCACACGCGATGCGGCGAATCCAGCAGTGCCTGTAGTGTCGGTACCGCAAAATCCGGTGTCCCTGCGAAAACAATTTTCATAGACTTTCCTTAGAGGCCTTGCTGTTTATGGATTTTTTCCAGCTTGGCTTTGATTCGGTTGCGTTTGAACGCCGATAAATAATCGACAAACAGTTTGCCTTGCAGGTGATCCATTTCGTGCTGGATGCATACCGCCAGCAAATCGCGGGCTTCCATCTCGAACGATTCGCCGTCGCGATTGAGGGCCCTGATCCTGATATGTTCGGCGCGGCTGACTTTCTCGAAAAATCCGGGTACCGACAAGCAACCTTCTTCCGACTCTTCAACGCCGTCTTTTTCGATAATTTCCGGATTGATCAGGCAGATCGGCTCGTTCTTATCTTCGCTGGTGTCCATGACGATCACCCGCTTATGGACATTAACCTGGGTTGCCGCCAAGCCCACGCCTTTGGCGGCATACATGGTCTCCAACATGTCGTCGACCAGGGTTTTAATATTTGCATCGACTATGCTTACCTCGGCGGCGACAGTTCTCAGCCGCTTATCGGGAAACTCCAGAATGGTTAGAATACTCACCCAACACTCCACTAACTTAACTTGATGCAGGGATTTTATCTGAATTCGGCGGGACTTTGAATGTGGGCTTTTGATAGGAGTGGTGGAACCCTGATGATACGGGCGCTTGGCATGGCTGTTTTGTTTCTGGCTAGTTTGGCTAACGGTGGCGTATGGGCGAAGGATCGCAGTGAGCAAGGCTCGCAAAAGAAACATCTGCGTAACCTGCCGGATGTCGATTTGACAATCGAGGAAACGTTGGCTGTCGATCAGGAGTTTAACGTTTATTCGAACACAGCTATGTCGAATACCTCTATCGATTATGGTTTGTCGGATGGCTGGAATATAGGCGCCAGCTTTTTGAGTGCCCAGTTTTATGCATCGCGTTCCGATGCCTGGTCATTTCAGCCCGATGCGCTCATTAATCTGGAAAAGCACTGGACTTTAGGGGCTGGACGGGTCGTAGCGGGTACGCAAACCGGAGCTGGTTTTTTGGCAAAGGCGACCGTGCTGATGAATTATTCCTATCTGGAGTTTCAACAGCATATTTCCGACTGGAATGTGGATTTCGATATAGGTAGCTATTATGGCAATGCGGCGCTGGCAGGGTGGCAAAGTGTCGGATTACATGTGAATATGGAAATTCCGCTCGGCGCTGAGGTAAGGCTTAACGGGGATTATTTGTCGGGCGGCAATGGCATTGCTGCAACGACCCTAAAGCTGCTGTATATGCTGGACAAGGATTGGCAGTTAGCTGCCGGAGTGCAAATAGCGGGTGCACAAACCGGCGATGATTATGCCGGAGTGCTGGGACTGTATTGGCACTAACAATCAAATTAATCGGGAAGGTTAAACAATCGGAGATATCGTCGGCACTTTGATGATTGGATGCAGTCTGTTGGCTTATCTGTGTCTCAACTAGAGATGTCGATGACGGAAATATCTTTTTTCGCACGACTGATTCAGGTCTTTTAGAGTTTATTTGCGAACAGATCAAGTCATTAAGTCGCTGCTAAGGTAGGCCGAATTATGCTGCCAGTAGAATTAATGGTTCCAACCCAAAGGAGAGTGTGATGAAAATAGACAAGATAGTTTTTATGACATTACTGATTGTCTCGGCGTTGTTTGGTAACCAAGTCTGGGCACGAGGCCATGGCGGACATGGTCACGGCGGTTTTTACGGTCATCCGGGTTTTAGTCTTTATTTTGGGTCGCCTTTTTATTCGTCCCCGTTTTATCCCTATCCTTATTACCGATACCCCTATTATTATCCTTACTATAATCCGCCGGTGGTGACTGTGCCGGTGACCCCGCCGGTTTATATTCAACAAAGCCCGCCTGCCACGCGTGACTATCCGTCTGGTTATTGGTATTACTGCAGCAGCCCGGATGGTTATTACCCTTACATCAAGGAGTGTCCCGATGGATGGCAGCAAGTTGAACCTACTCCACCTGCATCAAGATAAAGGAGAATTTTTATGACACGCAGAATTGTATTTCCTCTGGTTGCAATGATCGTTGGCTGCGCAAGCGTGCCGAATGGGCCCAGCGTACTGGTATTGCCGGGTACCGGTTTGCCTTTCGATCAATTCCGCAACGATGATGCTATTTGTCGTCAATACGCATTTGGTCAGGTAGGTGGCACCACAGCGAATCAGGCGGCTGTGGATAGCGGTGTTGTCAGTGCCACAGCAGGTACCGCGCTAGGCGCCGCCGCCGGCGCCGCAATTGGCGGTGGCGGCGGCGCGGCAATTGGGGCGGGTACCGGTCTGGTGGCGGGCAGCATGGTCGGGACAGGGGCTGCAGAACGCTCCGGTTACGCTACGCAGGAGCGCTACGATACAGCTTACATACAGTGCATGTATGCCAAAGGTCACCGGGTTCCGGTGTCCGGTCAGTTTTCCAATGAAAATCAGCGTAGAGTGGCCAATCCGGTAGCGAATATTCCGCCACCACCGCCAGGATCGCCGCCTCCGCCCCCATTGAAGTAGCCTGAACGGCATTCAATATTCGTTGGCAATAACATAAATCGATGTTCATAGTACCTAACTTAACCAGGGGGCTCGTCATGACAATAATCAAACAACCCGTCTACAGTGTGGCCTTGCTCTGCGTTGCTGCATTGGTCGCCAATCCGGCATTTGCCGAAAAGGGGGGCGGCAGGCATCAGCAGAAAGAACATCATGAACGCCATGACGATCATGACAGGAGAGACGATGATCGGTCGTTCCATGATAGGGACGAAAGAGACTTTCATCGTGAGCGGTACTTCAACGATCAGCATCGCACCGTTATCCGTGAATACTATGTCGACCAATACCGCAGCGGGAACTGTCCGCCGGGTTTGGCGAAGAAACATAACGGCTGTGTGCCGCCGGGACAGGCTAGAAAATGGGCGATAGGCCGGCCTTTGCCACGGGATGTGGTTTATTACGATGTGCCGGCAGGGATGATCGGCTATCCTCCGCCGGGATACCGTTTTGTACGGGTAGCGTCCGACATTCTGATGATCGCGGTCGGCACCGGCATGGTGATGGATGCGCTGACTGATTTAAACGGATGGTAAGTGCTGCAGGCATAACATGAGAGCGGTCCTACTGTTGTTAGCCTTGCTGGTCGCGAACGATGCTTTTGCATTGCGTTGCGGACATAGGTTGGTTCAGGTGGGCGATTATAAGCTGGACGTGCTGGAAGTCTGTGGCGAGCCGGATTCGGTCGAAAGGCGCACCGGCATCAGAGGCAGTCGTTTACGCCATCCATATGGGGCGCTGGAAATTGATCGGTTCGAGGAGGTCGAGATCGAGGACTGGGTTTACAACTTCGGGCCGAGAAAATTCAAGCAACTGCTGGAGTTTGAAGACGGCGAGCTAAAAAGTATCCGTAACCTGGGTTACGGATACTAAACATGCGCCAAGCGTTCTTTATGGCGTGACCGTATAGCTTTGAGAGTAGCTGTTGCCTTTGCTGCAGACGTTGCGGCTGGTGGGCGACTCGCAGGAAACATCGGTGAATTCGGCTTTCAATTCCCCGGCTTTGTCGGGTACGAAATAGAAGCGGAAGTTGGGATCGGCGCTGATGGCGATGTCGATTTTGGCATTCAGTACCGGTTTGTTATTGAAACTGACCTTGAGTTGGTCGATGAAATGCGATTTTCTGATAAAGCGGGTCATCTGGTCCATCTGCATGCCGGTCAGGTTGGGGTGGCTGATCATCAGTTGCGTTAAGGCCGGTTGACCGGGGGTAACGCCGCCGTCGAGGCGGAATTTCACTTTGCCCAGACGCTTCATGGCTTCGTCGAGATCGGCGCCTATCGGCGCCGAGCAGCCGCCGCTAGCTTTGACGAATTTTTTGGTCATGGTCAGTTTGCCGTCGTTGGTTTCGGCAATCGCGCGGATGTTGCTGTAAGTATTGACCCTGACTCGCATTGCCAGATCGGCTTTGCCGCTTTCCGGGAAAAACTCGAATTCGCCGACGAAGGGGAAGGGGTTCTTATCGACCAGCAGCCAGACTTTTTTGATGTACTTGTCTTTGCTTTGCGGGATTTTGCTGCTGACTTTCACCGGCACGATGGCCGGGTCTTCGGCTCGGTAGGGCGCTTCCAGCTCGATTACCGCATCCGACTCTTCAATGTTTTTGCCGGCAAAAAACTGGCTCTTCAGGATGTTATTCCAGGTATCGTCGTCGCCTTCGGCAGTGGCGATGCCGGGCAGAATGGTTAGCATTAACAGCCCGATAATTTTATAAGCTTGGTTCATGGTTTATGGTCTCCCGTGTGATTTGTTTAATCTTCCCATTCCAGTTCGGCGAAGGCGATGGTGACGTTTTTGCGGTGGAATTGATCGAATAATTGCCAGTGGTCTTTGGCTGATAGGTCGACGCTATTCACCGCCTGTTCCAGAGTCTTGCCCTGTTTGATCAGGGCTCTGATGTCCTTAGCCAGATCGGCCAAATAAGCTTTCTGCGGCAGCATGCTGGCCGGCCAGTCCGTGACCGGTTTGCCGTGGCCGGGTATTACCAATTTGTAATGGTTTTTCTCCAAACGCTCCAGTTCCGCCAGCCAGCCCTTGATGCTGCCGTCGATGACCGGAATATGCTCCAGAAACAGCAAGTCGGCCGCCCAAAGCGTGTCGGTGGTTTTGTCGTAAATACTTAAATCGTTATCGGTGTGAGCGGTGGGATGGGCGGTCAGCAGCAACTCGCGATTGCCCAAATTCAGAGTCATGCCGTCCTTGACCTGCAAATCCGGCGGGATGATGTTGTCTTGATTGATGTGGATATCCAGTAGTTCTTCGGCTCTACCTAGATAATGTCCGCCACGGCTGGCCATTGCTCTGGCCAGTTTGTGGTGGCCGACGAATTGAATGCCGGGTTCCTTGAAAGCGATATTGCCGTAGATATGGTCGGGATGAACGTGGGTGTTGATCACATAACACACCGGTTTTGTTGTGGTTTGTTTGATGGCGCTACGCAGGGCGATGCCTTGCTGGGGACTGCCGCCACTGTCGATCACGGCTACGCATTTGTCGCCGACGATAAAACCGATGTTGGCAATTTCGCCGTGATTGTCTCTGTCCGGCCAATGATGTTGGGAAAGATGCAGATAAATGCCGGGGGCAATTTGCTTGACCGGTAATGGCGGTAAAGCGCTGCTGGCCTGACTGATCAACAAGCCCAGCGCTAACAAAACATAGTTCATTCGGTGGCTCCTAAGCGGCTATACGTTTGAAAAATTCGCTTTCGGCCACGATATCGCGGTTGTTTTCGACTCTATCCAGATAAACCAAGCCTTGTAAGTGGTCGAATTCGTGCTGGAATACGCGGGCCGGAAAATCCTGCAAAGCCAATTCAAGCGATAGTCCGTGGCTATCCTGATAATAAACCTTGATAGCCTTGTAGCGGGGCACCAAGGCCCTGATTCCGGGTACGCTCAAGCAGCCTTCCCAATCCTTGTGCAGAGTGGCATCCAGTACTTCGAGGCGCGGGTTGATCATTGTCAGAGGCTGCATTTCGGGGGCGTTGGGATAGCGTGCGGTTGGCCGCGAGGCGATAATCACGATCTGCCACGATTCGCCCAGTTGCGGCGCGGCGATGCCGACACCGTTGGCCTCCAGCATCATGCTTTGCATGGTGGCAATTAATTGCTGGAACTTGGGGCAATTAAAGTCGTCAACCCGGCGTGCCGGTTCGCGTAAGACATCGGCGCCTAATTGAATTATTTCCGGTTTTGTAATCATTTTGTCGCGGACAATGGGTTAGAAATGACCGGAGTCGGCCGTAATCGGCGGCAGTATACTGCGGTTTATTAGGGATTGCTCATCTTTACTTTGATGGGCTTTTTTGTGATATTAGACTCAGAGTCACGGCGAGAAAGACCGAATTTCCGTTAGCGATTTGCTTATATTTAAATTATTTTAACAATCAGGAGACAACATGAAAAAATTTCACAAAACCCCGTTTGCGATCGCGATGGGTGCTACCTTGTTACCTTTAACCGCTAATGTCGCCCAAGCCGATACTAACCCGTTTGCGTTGTCAGAGCTTGGTTCGGGCTACATGCAGACCGCCGAAGCCAAGCCTGATGCCGATGGGGCAAATAAAATGAAAGACGGTGCTTGTGGCGAAGGTAAATGCGGTGCGGCGATGAAACAAGGCGCCGCGGCCGATAAGAAAGCAATCGAAGGCAAGTGTGCCGGCAACAAGCCTGCTGCGCCATCTGCCGATACCAAAAAACCGGACGCAAATACTGCCACGCCAAAGTAAAGCCGCTTGACGCCGGCTTTTTTGATAAAAAGCCGGCGTCTTACCGTCAAACCGAAAAGCTTTCCCCGCAACCGCACATGCCTTTGACATTCGGGTTGTTGAATTTGAAGGCTTCGTTAAATCCCTCTTTGGCGTAATCCAGTTCGATGCCGTTTAGCTTGTCGAGGTCGTCTTGTTTGACCAAAACCTTGACATCGTATTGATCGAAGACAATGTCATCGTTGGCAATTTCGTCCGCGTAATCCAGCACGTAAGCGTAACCGGAGCATCCGGAGGCTTTTACGCCCAATCTCAAACCTACGCCGTTGCCGCGTTTTTGCAGTTGCTTTTGAATTTGCCGGGCGGCGCTTTCGGTGACGGTAATACTCATTTTCTACCTCTTAATGTGCTGCAAGCAGTGACTGTAAGACACTGACAAATTGATCGATTTCTTGTTCATTATTATCTTTGCCAAGGCTGACGCGAATCGCGCCCTTTGCCAGGCTATGTTCCACGGCCATCGCCGCCAGTACCGGGCTGATGTCGCCGGATGACGCCGAGCAGGCCGAACCGCTGGAAACGGCGATGTTGTGCTGGTCGAGTTGCATCAGCAACATTTCGCCGTTAATGCCGGGAATGGCAAATTGTATGGTATTGGGCAATCTGGGGGCGTGTTCGGCAAAAATCACCAGACCGGAAATGTCTTTGAGCCGGCTTTCGAGCTTATCCCTCAGCGCTAATATTTTGCCCGTTCGTTGCTCGAATTCGGATTTGGCCAGTTCGGCGGCTTTGCCGAAACCGACGATAGCTGCGACATTTTCTGTGCCGGCTCTTAAGCCTTGTTCCTGGTCGCCGCCGCGTTGCAAGGCGTGTAAGGTCGTATCTTCTGTAAAAACCAGCGCGCCGCAACCTTTGGGGCCGTATATCTTATGACTCGATAGGCTCATCATCTGCACGCCGAGCTTTCTGAACGAAAACGGGATCTTACCCAGTGCCTGCACCGCGTCGCTGTGCACCGTGATGCCTCGTCCGGCAAGGCGTTCGACTATGCCGGCAACGTCTTGAATGGCGCCGGTTTCATTGTTGGCCAGCATGATTGAAACGAAATCGCCGCGCTGCAAATCGATGTTGTCCAATGCTTCCGGCCGAATAACGCCGGAATTCTCGACCGCCAGCGTGGTGACAACGTTGTGTCGGGCTTGTGCGTTTTCAACAACCGAAGGATGTTCGATGGCCGAGATCAGCACAGATCTGTTGCCGGCATTGGTCAGTGCCAGCGCGTTAGCCTCGGTGCCGCCGCTGGTGAAGACGATTTGCGAGGAAGGTGCGTCGATCAATGCCGCAAGCTGTTCGCGTGCGGTATCGATCGCGCTGCGGGCGGCTCGTCCCAGCTTATATAAGCTGGAGGGGTTGCCGTACATGGTTTTCAGATACGGCAACATCGCTTCCAGCACCCGCTCGTCAAGGGGCGTGGTGGCGTTGTGATCGAAATAGATCATCTAAGCGGATTTTCTTTCCTGTCTGCTTTGCAATTCGATGACTTGTTCAACCTGTTTGCCTTGTCTTTGCGCCACTTCGCTGACCAGTTCCCGTTCCAGTAATTGGCCAAGGCTAATCTGTTTCAAGTAGGCGCGGATTTGTTCGCTAAGCCCCATCCATAGATCGTGGGTTAAGCAGGGTTGTTCGTTGTGGCAATTGGATTTACCGCCACACTTGGTCGAATCGACCGGTTCGTCCACGGCTTCGATGATGTCGGCAATGTTGATGTCTTGGGCGTTACGGCTTAGGGTGTAACCGCCGCCTGGTCCGCGGACGCCTTTAACCATGCCGGCTTTGCGCAAGCGGGCGAATAGTTGCTCCAGATATGACAGTGAAATGGTTTGCCGGGTGGCAATATCGGTCAACGTGACCGGTTTGGTTTGGCTGTGAAACGCCAAATCCAGCATTGCCGTCACTGCATAACGTCCTTTAGTGGTAAGCCGCATAGGTAGCCCCTTAGAAACCTGATGAAAGTAAGGGGAACTATAAATAAACCCAGTATTTTAGTCAAGTATTGGCGGTTGATTTTCAGTCTTTGTCTTTTATTTGGCAGTCATCAAGGTGGGTAATTGCCTGTTCCTTGCATTCTATGCCTGCGGCATTCAGGGTTTGTCGCATGCCTTCCAGTTGTTGATCCATTTGATGAATATGGTCAAGCATCAGGTTGATGGCGTTGGCAATGGGGTCGGGCATATCGGCGGCGGTGCCGTAAGCTTCAAAACCGATTTTTTGCGCCATGGCATCGCGCCGTGCTTTTTCCTGCTTGGCTTTGGCATCGACGATATGGGCTGGAATGCCGACTACCGTCACGCCGGGCGGCACCGCTTTTAACACAACCGAGTTGGAGCCGACCCTGGCGCCTTCGCCAATTTCGATCGGACCCAACACCTTGGCGCCGGCGCCGATGACCACCCCGTTGCCCAGCGTCGGATGGCGTTTTCCCTTGTTCCAGCTGGTGCCGCCCAGTGTTACGCCGTGATAGAGGGTGCAATCGTCGCCGATAACAGCGGTTTCGCCGATGACCACGCCCATGCCGTGGTCGATAAAAAAGCGGCGGCCGATTTGAGCGCCGGGATGAATTTCTATGCCGGTCAGCCATCTGCCCAGAAAAGACAAATAACGGCCCGGCCATCTGCAGCCCCGTGCCCAGAGCCAATGGCTGCAGCGATGGATTAACACGGCGTGAAAACCGGGGTAGGTGGTCATGATTTCAAAAACCGATTGTGCGGCCGGGTCGCGGGCAAACACACAATCGATGTCTTCTTTGATTCTGTCCAGCATGGTCGCCTACTTTGCGTTGTGATTCTGGGAAAAGCGCAAGATGCCTCTCAGGATGTCCAGCTCCTTGGTATCGAGCTGGGTGCGGTTGAATATGCGCCGCAAACGCCGCATGATGGATTTGGAGCGTTCCGGTTGCAGGAAGCCGATGTCGGCCATGGTTTGCTGTAAGTGATCATAAAAGGCTTCCATTTGTTCGGAGCTTGCCAGCGGATCTTCGTTGCGGTCGCCGATACGGCTGACCTGTTCTTGGCCGGAGGCGACAAACAATTCATAGCAGACGACTTGGGCCGCGGCGGCCAGATTCAGCGAACTGTATTCCTGATTACAGGGGATGCGTAGTAAATAATGGCATAAATCCAGTTCGTGATTTTTCAGGCCCGAGTTTTCCCGGCCGAACACTAGGGCGATATTTTCCGTGCTGTCGGCGGCAGAAACCCATTTGTCCGCGCATTGCCGAGCCGTTAGCGACGGCCAGCTGATGGTTCTGTCTCTGGCGCTGGCGCCTAGTACGATCTGGCAATCCGCTATTGCTTCCTGCAATGTGGGGTAGATACTAGCTGTTCTTAATAAGTCGTCGGCACCCGAGGCGCGAGCCGTGGCGTCGGCATGCGGAAAGAACTTGGGTGTCACCAATCGCAACTGATCCATGCTCATGTTTTTCATCGCCCGTGCCACGGCGCCGATGTTGCCGGGATGCGATGTTTCGACCAGGACGACTTTAAAATTTGACAGCAAAGGGAAGGGCTCGGCAGCTAAAAAAGCGGCGATTCTAGCAAAAGATTTGTTATCCTATCGCTGTTTTCTAACTGCTCATTACCAATTCGATCTATGCATCCCATGCTTAATATAGCCGTCCGCGCAGCGCGGAATGCCGGCGACCTGATACAACGCTCCTCCCAAAACATCGAGAAACTGACTATCGATCAAAAAAGCCGTAACGATTACGCATCGGAAGTCGATCGTATGGCCGAGCAGGAAATCATCAAAATCATCAGAACCTCCTTCCCCGATCATGCCATTCTGGCCGAAGAAAGCGGCGAGCATAAGGGCAACGATTATGTATGGGTGATTGATCCGCTGGATGGCACGACCAATTTTCTGCATGGTTTCCCGCAGTATGCGGTGTCCATCGCGCTTAAGCATAAAAATAAGTTAGAACTGGGCGTGATTTACGATCCGGGTCGGGATGAGCTTTTCACCGCCGAACGGGGTGGTGGCGCGATGTTGAATAATCGCAAGATTCGTGTTTCTAAACAAAGCAGCATGCGCGGTGCGCTGATAGGCACCGGTTTTCCATTTAAAACCATGGACAACATCGAGCCTTATCTCGGTATGTTTCGTGCTGTATCGGCCGACTCGGCGGGTATCAGGCGTGCCGGGGCTGCGGCGCTGGATGTGGCCTATGTGGCCTGCGGCCGTTTGGATGCTTTCTGGGAAATCGGCGTCAAGGAATGGGATGTAGCAGCCGGAGTCTTAATGGTTCAGGAAGCCGGCGGCGTCGCCACCGATTTTTCATTTAACGACAAATATTTACAGTCCGGCAATATCATTGTCGGCAACCCAAAAATGCATCAATTGATGTATCACGCCATCGAGCCGCATGTGCCGGCGCACTTGAAATAGGCAGCAGGTCGCGTAACTGCCGCGAGTAGACCTAAAATTGTTATCGACTCGTTTTTTCTTTTATACTTTACGGCTAACCTAATTTTAAGAGGCCATCATGGAAAAACCCTTTATCCTGCACATGCTGACAACAGCCAAAAATTTAAGCCCTTTCGACGTCAATATGGCGATGGATGCTGGCTGGATTTCGGCGGTACCCTATATCAATGTTGAACCCAGCGAAGTAAGAGGGTTGGTACAAGATGCGATTTTTTCACGTAGCCCAAAAGGATTGTTGCGTACCGCGATTTTCATCGGCGGCCGTGAAACCAAGCAGGCCATGGATATGCTGAAAATGGCGAAAAACTCGATGGTGCCGCCTTTTGAAGTGTCTGTGTTTGCCGATCCAAGCGGAGCCTTTACTACGGCAGCCGGTATGGTTGCGGCCGTTGAGAAAGAATTGGCCGATAAGTTCGATACCACGCTAGCCGGTAAAAACGTACTCGCTTTGGGTGGAACTGGTCCGGTCGGTCAAGCCGCAGCGGTGATCGCCGCGCAAGCCGGTGCCAACGTTAGAATCATTGGCAGACAGCTGGATAGGGCCGAGCGTACCGCCGAGCTGTGCAGCGAAGAGTTTGGCGACGGCAAAATTACCATCGCCGCCGGTGCCGATACAGATAAAGCCGAATATATGCAAACTGCCGATGTGGTGTTTGCAACCGGTGCCGCCGGTATCGAATTGTTGAGTGCCGAGCTGATCGCCAAAGCACCGCAATTAAAAGTTGCCGCCGATGTTAATGCTGTGCCACCATCAGGCATCGCAGGCGTCGATGCGTTCGATAACGGCAAACCCATCGCGGGATCGATTAGCGGTGCGGTCGGTATCGGTGCACTGGCGATCGGTAATATTAAATATCAGGCGCAAAGCCGCTTGTTGAAAAGAATGTTGGAAAGCGACCAGCCGTTGTTTCTACATTTTGAACATGCCTTTGAAGTGGCCCGTGAATTTATTAAATCGACTAATTAACAAAGTAGTTTGCAAACCCCAGATTCTTCCTGCCACAGAGGGTAAGGTGAAAATGCCAAAACGCAGCATACTCCACATGTTCGACCCGATGCCAAACAACAGCCCGTTTGACATCAATATGGCGCTGGATGCGGGCTTCGATGTGCTGATGCCTTACTCCAACGTCAAGCTGGAAAATATTCACAATCTGACTCAGGATATAATTTTTTCTCGCAGTCCGTCCGGTGTTAAAAAAACCGCCATCTTTATCGGCGGGCGCGATATGGGCATGGCTATCGATATGTTGCAGGCTTGCAAGCCTGCGATGGTGCCGCCTTTTCAGGTTTCGGTTTTTGCCGATCCCAGCGGTGCCTATACCACGGCTGCGGCATTAGTGGCCTGTGTGGAAAAGGCGCTCAGGGAACATCACGGTAAGGAATTGAAAGGCTGTAAAGCGCTGGTGTTTGGCGGGACCGGTCCGGTCGGTATTGCCACGGGCGTAATTGCTTCCTTACAGGGTGCCGACACGGTTTTGATCGATCACTTGTCCGTCGATAGCGCGAACGATGCTGTCAAGCAGTACAACCGTCGGTTTAGTTCACAAATGACCGGTGGTGTGGCGCGTAGCGATGACGAAAAAGCGGCATTGATTGCCGATGCCGATATCGTGTTTTGTACCGCCAAGGCCGGCATCAGGGTGCTAAATGCGGCCGTATTGGCGCATGCCAAACAGTTGAAGGTGGCGGGCGATGTGAATGCAGTGCCGCCGCCAGGCATTGAGGGCGTTGGCGTAAACGATTTTGCTGTGCCGCTGGTTCACGCTACGCAATCTGTAAATGCTGTGGGAGTAGGGGCTCTGGCGATCGGTAATGTGAAATATCAGTTACAGCACGAGTTGTTAAAGCTAATGTTGGAGACTGAAACTCCGCTGTTTCTCGATTTCCGCGAAGCTTTCAGCAAGGCCAGGACTTTAGTCTGATTCATGTTGGAGATTTGCATTAATTGCAAATCTCCGTCATACCGCATCCAGATAGTTGAATTTCACCGCCAGCCGGGTTAATTCCACATCGTTCTTGATTTTTAGCTTGCTGTATAGGCGATAGCGGTAGGTGTTGACCGTCTTGGCGTTAAGCTGCAAGGCTTCCGACATTTCCTGAATGCTTCTGCCTTGCAAAATCAATCGCACGACTTCCGCTTCGCGTTGCGAGAGCTTGGCAAACGGTGGAGGCTCCGCGCCAGGTAGGGATTGAAAGGCCATATTGCTGGCAACGTCCTGACACAAATAGCGTTTCCCTGACATTACCGATCTAATGGCTCTTACCATTTCACTGACCGGTGAGCCTTTCGAGACAAACCCCTCTACACCCAGCTTTAGTAACTGCTGAGGAATCGGCCCGTTATTATGCACGGATAAGCCGATAATTTTAATTTGCGGCAGGGTCTGCAAAATGCGTCGGCAGGCTTCGAATCCACCCATCCCGGGCATATTGATGTCCATCAGAATGACATCGGGCGGTTCATTGCCGATGTTTTGCAGGGCTTGTTCTCCGCAATCGCACACGCCGACAACCGAGATGTCGTCGACAGCATTCAGCAAAGCTTCAATCCCACTTCGCACTAGTTCGTGATCATCAACCAGTAACACCTTAATCATATTGTTTTTAAGTGTCGTAATCTTTAACTGACAAGTTTCCCAGATTTTCGAGCTGTCGGCAATGGTAATCGCTGGTTGAGCATCGTATGTCTTATCCTTAAGTTATAAAATTGCAGTGGAGTAGACAGGTGGAAGTCCATTCCGGAGAGGTTACGGGGATATACAGTATTTAGGGAGGTAAAAAAGGGAGGTAAAACCTCCCTTTTTTGTTTATTGCCGAGTTTATTTGTCGGTTCTTTTATAAACAACGCGACGGTTGTAGGCGCGGCCGTCATCGGTATCGTTGGACTCAACCGGTTGCGATTCGCCAAAACCTACGGTGGTTAAACGCTTGCCGTTGACGCCTTGCTTGATCAATTCGTTTTTAACCGCGTTTGCTCTGCGTTCGGATAGCTTTTGGTTGTAGGCATCTTTGCCGTAGTTGTCGGTATGGCCTTGAATTTCAACGGTCAGACCGGGGTTGAGCTTCATGACCTCGACCGCATTCTGTATCAGCGGGTGATATTTGGATTTCACTTCGGCTTTATCGAAATCGAACAAAACGCCGTGGAATGCCCAGCAACCGTCTTTGTCGACCACGGCACCTTTTGGTGTGTCAGGGCATTTGTCGGAGCAATTGTTGACACCGTCTTTGTCGTCATCCAGTGTTGAGCAATCTGCGACACGCGGCGTGCCGGCCTTGAAGAACACGTTTTTGACGAAATCGCTCATGCCTTGAGCCGTTGAAATGCTGCTGGCATTGCTTGCAAAGCCGCAGCCGGCGACGTCGGTAATCTGTTGCAGGGTGGCCTGGCCGTCGGCATCCACTTCGTTGCCGACCCAGACTGTGTAAATGCACAATTTGTCGCCATATTGAGCTTTCAATGCTTCCGCGGCCGGAACCGGGGACGATTCGTCTTTGCCGTCGCTGAGTACGATCAGGGCGATGTTGCCGGGTGCTGCCGTCAGATCGTGTTGGGTGGCCGATAACGCGTCCGCGAGTGGGGTGCCGCCGCTCGAACAAGTCAATGAGGTAATCGCGCTGTCGAAGCCGGAAGCATTGTATTTTTGCAGCGGCTGATTCAATTTGGTGTTTTTCCAATCAACACAAGGGCCGAAGCCGAAGCTGCGCAAGCCGGATGATAGTGGAATCGATGGAATGGTTTTGTTGAATTTGTTCAGCAGGTCTTTTTCGACATCCAGTTTGGTGCCTCTGTACTCGGGGGAGTCGAGGTAGGTATTGCTCATTGATGAGGAGGAATCGTTGATAACGAAAAAGCTGTCGGTTTTTTGAACCAGTTTGCCGGATTTGACCAGCGCATTTAAGTCTTCCGCCTGAAAAGCCTGGAAGTTGTTGCTAGACTGAGTGGCGCAGCCGGATAGCAGCGTCCCGGCCAGTGTGGCTGTAAACAAAAGTTTTTTTTTCATAGAATGGTTCTCCAAATTGTTATTCTAATGCCGACAAGGCTGGTTACTTTGCCTAGTTGAGCAAGTCTAGCATCAATCCTTTATTTTTTAATAGTTCGTTCACCTTATCGGCATGGCGTGAAATAATGTGTTCATAGACTTAATTGAATCTTGGGAGAATATATAGTGCTTAAAATGATATATCTGTGCTTACTGCTTTTGCAGTCAGCGGCTTTATATGCGCAAGATGCGGCAGGCATTAAACAGTTGGCGGAACAGGGTAATGCCCAGGCTCAAGCTAAGTTGGCATCGCTTTATTTATTGGGGCGGGATGGATTTGAGAAAGATGAAAAACTGGCTGCCGAGTGGATGGAAAAGGCCGCGAATCAGGGGGTGGTCGATGCTCAGGTGGTTATGGCTGCCATGTATGATAAAGGAATGGGCGTTGTTGGCGACAGAGACAAGGCCACGCAATGGTATGAAAAAGCGGCAGCAAAAGGCCATGGCACCTCGTTAGCCATTCTCGGAAAAAACGATGCGGCACAAGGCAGTGTGCAGTTCAATTATCAGGCGATGCGGCTTAATGCTGCGCGATCCATTCCTAGCGAATATGCAAAAAGATTTTTAACAGCGAAATAATAAAGATGAGTATCAGAACCCGTTTTGCCCCAAGTCCTACCGGTTATTTGCACGTTGGCGGAGCCAGAACCGCTTTGTTCTCCTGGTTGTATGCTCGTAAGCATGGTGGCCGGTTTATTTTAAGAATTGAAGATACCGATCTGGAGCGCTCCAGTCAGGAATCGGTCAATGCGATTTTGGAAGGCATGACCTGGCTGGGGCTGGAATACGACGAAGGGCCGTTTTATCAGACCCACCGTTTCGATCGTTACAAAGAAGTCATCCAGCAATTGCTGGATCAGGGCGACGCCTATTACTGTTATTGCAGCCGCGAAGAACTGGAAACTTTGCGCGAGCAGCAAATGGCCAATAAGGAGAAACCTCGCTATAACGGTAAATGCCGGCAGGGTGTTGAAGGTTCCGGCGAGCGGGTGGTGCGCTTCAAAAATCCCGAACAGGGCGAAGTGGTTATCGATGATTTGGTCAAAGGCAGAATTGTCGTCGCTAATAAGGAGTTGGACGATCTGATCATCGCCCGTTCCGACGGTACGCCGACCTACAATCTGACCGTGGTTGTCGACGATATGGATATGGGGGTGACGCATGTCATCAGAGGCGACGATCACGTCAACAATACGCCTCGGCAGATCAATATCTTGAAGGCGCTGGGTGCGCAATTGCCGGTTTACGCGCATGTGCCGATGATTCTGGGCTCCGATGGTGCCCGGCTTTCCAAACGCCATGGTGCTGTCAGCGTCATGCAGTATCGCAACGACGGTTATTTGCCTGAGGCTTTGCTGAATTATCTGGTGCGTCTCGGTTGGTCGCATGGCGACCAGGAATTGTTCAGTATCGACGAAATGATTCAGTTTTTCGAATTGGAGAAAGTCAATGTCTCGGCATCTACCTTCAATACTGAAAAACTGCTGTGGTTGAATCATCAGTACATGATGAATAGCGATCCGGCCCATGTTGCACATCATCTAAGCTGGCATTTGGGCGAGTTGGGCATCGATCCGGCATCGGGGCCATCGCCGGTCGAGGTGGTCAAGGCTCAGCGGGAGCGCTGCAAGACGCTGGTGGATATGGCGGCGGAAAGTGCCTATTTCTACAGGGATTTTGCCGATTACGATGAGAAGGCAGTGAAAAAGAACTTTAAAGAAGGTGCGGATGAAGTGCTTCAGTATTTGTGGGGGCAATTCGATGCGGTTGAGGTTTGGGAGGCGGAATCGCTGCATCAGGTTGTGCTTGATAGTGCCGAGCAATTACAGTTGGGCCTGGGCAAAGTTGCACAGCCTTTACGCGTTGCGGTGTGCGGATGCGGAGTTTCGCCAGCGATTGACATTACCTTGACGCTGCTTGGCAAGGAAAAAACCTTGGACAGGTTGGCGCGCGCTGTCGAGTTTGTAAAAAAACTCAATATTGGCTAGACAAAATATTAAACACCTGTATAATGAGCGGACTCAATTGAGGGGCCATAGCTCAGCTGGGAGAGCGCTTGCATGGCATGCAAGAGGTCAGCGGTTCGATCCCGCTTGGCTCCACCAATTCATTTGAGAGTTTTAAAGTCTTAGTCCCCATCGTCTAGTGGCCTAGGACACCGCCCTTTCACGGCGGTAACGGGGGTTCGAACCCCCCTGGGGACGCCAATTGGCTTGTTATGATACTTTAAATATGATGGCGAGCAGGCAAATCAAAAAAGCAGTTCGCTGCACATAGTCTTAGTCCCCATCGTCTAGTGGCCTAGGACACCGCCCTTTCACGGCGGTAACGGGGGTTCGAACCCCCCTGGGGACGCCAATTATTCTTTCTGGCATTATCAAAATAAACCGCTGTGTTTGTTTGCTGTGAATTTATACAGTCATTCCCGCGTTAGCGACAATGACTGTTTGATCGGTGTGCAGCTTTACAGGTAATTCACTCGATTCGCATCGGTATGAGCCGGTACGATTTCGCCGATAGCGAACGCGGTTTCGCCTTGTTGTGCCAGTATTTTCAATGTGCTTGCCTCATCTTCAGCTGCGACGCAGACTATCATGCCGATTCCGCAATTAAAAGTCACCAGCATGTCGGCCAGATCGACATTGCCTTGCTGTTGCAGCCAGGCGAAGATCTCCGGCAATTGCCAGGCAGACAGCTCGATATTGGCGCTCAGATCTTTAGGCAGAACGCGTGGCAGATTTTCGGTGATACCGCCGCCGGTGATGTGGGCCATGGCATGCACGGGCACGGTTTTCAATAGTTCCAGCAACGGTTTAACGTAAATTTGGGTCGGTTCCAGCAGGGTTTTGCCTAGTGGCTTGCCGTTAACGTTATCGTTTAGCGATAAGCCGCTTTTTTCGATGATCTTGCGTATCAGCGAGTAGCCGTTGGAGTGTGGGCCGGATGAGGCGATGCCTATCAGTTTGTCGCCAGCCTTGACCTTGCTGCCGTCGATGATGTTGTCTTTCTCGACGATGCCGACACAAAAACCGGCCAAGTCGTAATCGCCATCGGCGTACATGCCGGGCATTTCCGCGGTTTCGCCTCCGACCAGCGCGGCTCCCGCCTGTTCACAGCCCTTGCCTATGCCTTCGATAACGGCCGCCGCGGTATCGACATTCAGTTTGCCGGTGGCGAAATAGTCCAGAAAAAACAGCGGTTCAGCGCCCTGTACGATGATGTCGTTGACGCACATCGCCACCAGATCGATACCCACGGTGTTATGCAGATTTAAATCCAGAGCCAGTTTCAACTTGGTGCCGACACCGTCGGTGCCGGATACCAGCACGGGATTTTTGTAGCGGTCCAAGGGTAATTCAAATAGCGAACCAAAGCCGCCAAGGCCTGCCATCACACCCGCATTGCGAGTTTTGGCGGCAATGGGTTTGATGCGCTCGACTAAAGCATTACCGGCTTCAATATCGACGCCGGCGCTCTTATAATTCAGGCTTTCTTGTTGTTCGCTCAATGGGGGCCTCTTGTTAAAGTTAAGTTGGAGATGACCGATATTGTACTATAACTCCACAATCACATCGGCAGGGTAGGCTGCGAGCAATGAAATTTATGAGGAATAAGCGGATGCGTTACTGGGTTTTAGTTTTTGGGTTGTTGCTAAGCATGCGGCTTCAGGCAGTCGAAGTGGCTGGCTTGTACGAAATAGAAATTATTGCCAATAGCCAATCCGCCGACGATAGAACTCAAGCGATCAAGCAGGCTTTATACGCAGTCCTGAGCCGCGTTTTGGTGGCGGACGATATTTCAAAAATCCCGGTGGTTCAAGAGATGTTGGCTAGTGCCCAGCATTACGTCAAACAGTTTCAATTTTCGCTAATCGCCGCCGACGAATATTCCGATAGCGATGCACGCTTGATACGTGTGCAATTCGACGAAGATCAAATGTTGGAAGTGTTGAGAAATAGCCAGGTTGGCATCTGGAGTGAAATTAGACCGGAAACCTTGTTGTGGCTGGTGGTGGATGAAGGGGGGAGCAGGCAGTTCTACAACGCCGACGCGATGCCGGAAATTGAAAGTGCTTTGGCATTGGCGTCGAAAGTCAAAGGTGTGCCGATCATTTATCCGATGCAGGACCTTGAGGAGCAGCAAAGAATTTCAGTAGGCGAAGTGTTGGGTGTCGATTCCAGAAACTTACTGGCGGCTTCGGCGCGCTACGAAGTTACTTCGATTATGGCTGGACGTATCCTCAAGAAAGGGGAGTGTTGGCAGGGCGAATGGGCGTTTTACTTCGATGGTAAGATCAAGCAATGGAATAGCGCCTGTCAACCGCTTAAGGCTACGGTCTTGGCCGGTGTGCAAGGGGCTTACGATGTTTTGTCCAACTATTATGGGATCAAGCCTAAGTCGACGACCATGCCTTCATCCAGCCAATAAACTATCGATACCGTAAGCACCGCCGTAAGCAATTAAAAAGTAGAACAAAGACACCACTAGGGAGGCTGGTCGATTGACCTGCAGAACCTGTTTGAAAATATGGCCGACCAGTATCATTGCCCAAAACATGAATAGGCTCAGTACCAGATAGCTGGGCGTATCTTCGGCCACGGTAACCCAAAACACCACCGGTATCAGCATTAGTGCTATCACGTTCTGGCAGAATAAAACGGCCGAGCCAACCTGAATAAAAGAATGAAAACTCCGGTTCAGCAGTAGTACTGTGGCGATAAAGCCAAGTGTTAGTAATGTTTCGAGGATGACTTCAAAGATCGCTTCAATGTCATCCGACATGTTGAACTGGATAAAAAAAGTTACCGTGAAGTAAAAAATCAGATTCTGCTGAAAAAAACGCGGGGATCTGGGGAGCTCCAAAGGTGAGACACCCACCCAGCACAGCGCCAAATACTGTCTGATGTTGTCCATGGCAATAGTAGGGGCTTGAATTTATTAAAATTCCTCGCTAGCAGGAAATGCCTCAAATTGGGTTCTGTAATCCTGGTGCTGGCTATGGCTGAATTGGTCGTTCAATGCCTGCACCAAGTCTTTGGTCTGTTCTATCAGGCTGGCTAATTTTTTGCGGTTTTTTTTGTTTTTGCCAACGGGTGCTGTGATAGGCAGCAGGATGCGCCAAAAGCTGAGGCTTTTTTCAAACAAGCCAGCCAAGTCTTCCGTTAGATTCAGCTGCTTTTGACGTTTGTGCAGTTGGTTGATGATAAATTTGGCATGTACTCGGCTGATTACGATATGCAGCGGCGTAAGCACTGCGGCTAAGCCTAGAATAATTGCCGGGCCGATGATGGGGTCGAAAAATAGGTCGAGGATGCCGACGGCAATTTCGGCAAATAGCAGCAACATGATGAAAAAGGCTAAGATAATCAAGGTTGAAGCATTGCAACGATCTTTCCAGGTTGTAATCGATGCTTCGACTTCGGTGATGATGACATCGTCGACATCCCGGATGCTTTTCTCCAGATTAGCCAGAACCCGGTAAGAGCGATCATTGTTGAGATTGCTAACGCGTTGATCGATCGCGGCGGTATCGGCTGTTTGCGACAATACTATAAATTGGCCGGTATGGATGCCGAATTCGGCGAGCCGCCGTTGCCAAGACCCGGCTATTTCCTGGCTTTTTTGCGGATCCAGGCTGATCTCCGAGTGATCGATGATGAAGACGAATTTATTGGAGTCTTGCTGAGCGACAATGCCTGCCACGGCATCGCTAATTAAATCGGCATCGGCTTCGAATAAGTCGGTAAACACTAGTACCAAATCGGATATATCGATGACATGTTTTTTCAGCAGAGCTGTGACGGCGTTTTCGGTGGACGGATTCAGTACCGGGGTGTCGATTACCAGTTTGTTTTTCAGAATATTGCTATTGGCGGTAACCAGTTCCAAATAAGTGTTGAGTTTGTTGCCTTCGCCGCCGGCCACCTGTTCGATTTCACGGCCGATTTGATAAAACGGCAGGCGATGATCGGCATCCAGGGCGGTGCCGGGGAGGGTGGCGGTGGTCGTTTGTGGTGTGTATTGCAGTACTGTAAATTTGTGGCGAGCCGTGTGCAGATTGACGCCGAGATAGCGATTGATAAATTCCGATTTGGCGGGCGAATATCCACCCAGCGTACTGATCAACGGCCACCAGGAGTTTTTACGGGCGGTAGTTTCGTCGTTATCGATCAACCCCATCTCGTATTCGATCTGATCAAGTTCTTGAAATACCTTGGCCGTTTTCTGTAAAACCGGGTCCGTGGCTGCAAATTGTTTTTCAAGATTGACCAAATGTTTGCTAACCGTTTTATCCGCCATGAGATTTAAGCCTTGTATTCTTGAGTGAGGTTTATCAGACGGCGGGAGTATACACCCATGTTTTTAAACGGTAAAAATTCTCAGTGTTTCTCAGAGTTTATTCATTGATATTCAAGTCCTTGAGTTTGCGCGTCAGGGTATTGCGGCCATAACCGAGCAGAATGGCCGCTTCGTGTTTTCTGCCATGGGTGTGCTCAAGTGCGGCCTCGATCAAGAGTGTTTCCACTGTCGGTATAGCCTGTTTAGCAATGTCGATTTTACCGGCGGTTAGTTGTTGCTTGACCCAGCTTTCAAAAGCGGTTTCCCAGTTGTTGTACTCGGTTGAACTAGGCGTATCCTGGCTGGGTTGGGTCAATTCCGGCGGCAAGTCTTCGATATGAATTTCCCGTCCGGATGCCATGACCGTTAGCCAGCGGCAGATATTTTCCAGTTGGCGGACATTGCCCGGCCATTTCAGATTGCTTAAAAATGCCTCGGTTTCGGGTTTCAAGGTTTTGATTTCGGTGTTGAGTTCTTTGGCGCTTTGATAAAGAAAATGGCGCATTAGCAGGCCTATGTCTTGCCGGCGTTCCCGGAGAGGCGGAATGTGAATGCGGATTACATTGAGGCGATGGAACAAGTCTTCGCGAAATCGGCCTTGCGCTACCAGCGTTTCCAGATTTTGATGGGTGGCGGCGATGATGCGGACGTTAACTTTGACTGATGCGTGGGCGCCCACCGGATAGAATTCGTTATCGGCCAGAACCCGCAGCAAACGGGTTTGCAGTTCGGCTGGCATGTCGCCGATTTCATCCAGAAACAGCGTGCCGTTATTGGCTTGTTCGAAGCGGCCGATACGTCGGGCCTGGGCACCGGTAAACGCGCCTTTTTCATGGCCGAACAGTTCCGATTCCATCAAATCCTTGGGGATGGCTGCCATGTTCAGGGCGATAAACGGTTGCGTGGCGCGCGGACTGTGGCGGTGCAGGGCCTTTGCGACTAGTTCCTTGCCGGTGCCGGACTCGCCGTTGATCAGAACGGTGATATGAGAACGGGCCAGGCGGCCGATGGCTCTGAATACTTCTTGCATTGCCGGCGCTTCGCCGATGATTTCCGGTGTTTCCTCTGCTACTTCAGGGGCAATTTCCGCACTGCTCTGTTGCTGTTTGCTATGGACGCAAGCGCGTTGGACGGTGTCAACCACTTCGTTGACATCGAAAGGCTTGGGTAAATATTCGAATGCGCCGCCGTGAAAGGCGGAAACCGCGCTTTCCAGATCGGAATGTGCTGTCATGACAATGACGGGCAGTTCGGGGTGATTGTCCTGAATATTTTTTAACAATTCAAAACCATCCATGCCGGGCATGCGAATGTCGGTAATCAATACCTGCGGCAAGGCCGTGGGTAATACTTTTAGCAGTTCGTTGGCGTTGGCAAAGCTTTGGGTGTCGAGGCCCGCCTTTTGCAGCGCTTTTTCCAGTACCCAGCGTATCGATTTATCGTCGTCGACAATCCAGACTTTATCCGGCAGTGGCATGAGAGATCTCCATAAATTAAGAAGCAAACTAATCGACAATGAATTATCGATTCGATGTTTTTGCTGTGGTTATCCGTTTAACGGTAAGTAAATGGAAAACACCGTGTGTCCGGGTTCGCTTTCGCATTCGATCAGGCCGTTGTGTTGGTTGATCAGTGATTGGGCTATCGATAGTCCCAGGCCGGTACCCTCGGCACGGCCGGTAATCATCGGGTAAAAAATTTGGCCCATGAGTTCCGGCTTAATGCCGGGGCCGCTGTCGGTAATATCGATCTTAATCGTCAGCTTGTACCGTTTGCGGCCGATGGTCATATGGCGGCGGATACGGGTCTTGATGACGATTTCACCTTCGTTTTGTATGGCTTGTACGGCATTGCGCACAATGTTGAGCAGAGCCTGGATCAGTTGATTTTTATCGGCGGATAATTCGGGAATACTGGGGTCGTAATCGGTGCGCAGCACGATGGTGTTGTTGGTTTCCGCCGCCACTACCTGACGGACGCGCTCCAGCACTTCATGGATGTTTAAAGGGTTTTTATGGGCCGGTTTATTCGGGCCAAGCATCTTATCCATCAAATCCTGCAAGCGGTCCGATTCGGCGATAATGATTTGCGTGTATTCCTTAAGTTCCGGGTCTTGCAGTTCAAGGTCGAGTAATTGCGCCGCGCCGCGCAATCCGCCGAGCGGATTTTTGATTTCGTGTGCCAAGCCCCGCACCAACATGCGGCTGGTATTTTGCTGGGCCAACAGTTGCTCTTCCTTGGTAATACGTAAATGCCTGTCGACTTGTTGCAGTTCGATCAGGATTTCGTTGAGTTCGCCGTTCTCCTGTAAAGGGGTGGCGCTGAGGTTGACAGTAATCGACTGGTTTAAACGTTCCAGTATCAATTCTCTGTCTACCAGTGGCTCGTGCAGGTGCAGGCGTTGCAATAAATCATCAAATAATAATGATGTATTCGATGTTTTGAACAGCTTATGTGCCGGGCTGCCGAGCAAATGTTTGGCGCTGTCGGCGAGCAATATTTCGCCGGCAGGGTTGATATATGTCAGCAACAGATCCTTGTCGAATAACAGGATGGCTTCGTTAAGGTGGTCGAGTATTTTTTTATACACAGTGGCAAAGGCGTTTAAAACTATTGGCTTTAAACAAGCAATTTATACGCCAATGCTTAATCGGGCTAAGGCGGCTTAAGAGAGATGGTTAAAATGAATGATATGCACCAATATGGTTCGAGTAATTGGGGCGTTGGTCGCTTCTGGTGCAAGCAAGACAATGCTTTGCCATTTAGCGCTTAAAATCCGAATTAACCTGACGGGCTTGCATGATTAACTAAGGGTTAGCCTTTGGCCGATAGGCTAACCGGTACTGCAAAGTTTCGCCGCTCTTTCGTTTTCGGCTGCAATACTGCCATCTAAGTGCACTCGCCAACGATAGTGTAATTCCATGCCTTTATTCACCAGAATGGCGCGTTCCACATCATAATATCCCTCCTCCTGGAAAGTCCGCCAGCCAATGTCGCGTTGGGAATGGCTTCTGATCGATTGCTCAAGTGTTTGGTCGGTAGTCAGATTGTTTTGGCAGGGCAGGTTCTTAACTTGTTCGAAGGCTTGTTCGGGAGTTATTGCATGAGCTATGTTGCTCAAGCTGAAAAGCAATAAGGCGATGAACGATGGGCGGACTGTTTTGAGTTTGAGAGAAATATTCAAGGTTTGCATGGTCGACTCCTAATGATTGCCGATAAACCAATGGTTAAAAGTTGTAGCCTTGTTCGTTGTGTAAGGAAATGTCCAAGCCTTCCGTTTCATCATTAATGCTGACGCGTAGGCCCAGGGTTTTGTCGAGCAGTTTAAGAATCAGGTAACTGATGCCGCCGCTCCAGATTAGTACCGACAGCACGGCCACCGCCTGGACTGTAAGCTGACCAGATATGCCGTTATCCGCAACGGTGCCGATGCCGCCAAATGCCTCGGCCGCCAGGATGGCAGTCAGCAAAGAACCGATGATGCCGCCAACACCGTGAATCGCGAATACGTCCAGTGAGTCATCGATCGCAAAGCGGCGTTTGATCCAATGCAGCGTGAAAAAACATAAGCAGCCGGCAGTCAGGCCGATTACCAAGCCGCCTAGTGGAGAGACAAAGCCGGCTGCCGGTGCGATCATGCCTAATCCGGCCACCATGCCGGTGATCAGCCCTAAACCGCTGGGTTTGCCGAAACGTATCCATTCAATCGTCATCCAGGCCAGCGAACCGGCTGCGGCGCTCATGTGGGTGGATAGCATGGCAATCCCGGCGGCGCCGTTAGCCATCAGTGCGCTGCCGGCGCTAAACCCGTGCCAGCCGACCCAGAGTATCCCCGCGCCGGTAGCGGTCATGGTCAGATTGTGCGGCGGCATTGGTGTACGAGGGAAGCCTCGGCGTGCCCCGAGCATGATGGCGGCTATCAAGGCTGCCATGCCGCCGGAAACATGAACGACGATGCCGCCGGCAAAATCCATCACCCCCAGTTGCGATAACCAGCCGCCACCCCAGATCCAGTGGCAAACCGGTATATAAATCAATAACTCCCAGAAGGCGACGAACCACAGCAATGCCGAAAATTTGATGCGTTCCGCCACGCCGCCAACGATCAGCGCTGGGGCAAAAATAGCGAAGGTCAGGTGATACATGCAAAACACAGTTTCCGGTAGATTGCCCTTGATGCTGTCGGCATTCAGAGAGACTAAGGACAGTCTGGAAAAGCCGCCCAGCAGATTCTGCCAGCTGCCGCCGTCGGTAAGCGCCAAGCTGTAGCCGCCCAATAACCAGAGCATGGAAACCAAGGACGTAATCGCGAAGCACTGCATCAATACCGAGAGCACATTTTTGGTGCGTACCAAGCCGCCGTAAAACAAGGCCAGGCCGGGGACTGTCATGAACAGCACCAAGCCCGATGCGGTCAGTATCCATGCGGTATCGGCGGCATTTAACTGATCGGCGCCGGCTAAAGCCGGCCAGAGCAAGAGGTTGCAGAAAACGAAGAGCGTGCGGAAAAATGGGTGTTTCGACATCTGAGATCCTTGTAGTTTTAATTATTTGACCCAAAAGTGTGCGTTACAATGCTATTTTGCACCATATTGGTGATATTGGCAAATAATATCGATTCGCCATATAGGTGGTGAAGATTGTATCTATGGGGGATGGATGGTGAAGGGTGAGCCGGTTAGGTGCAGGTTGTGGGGTTGCGTTTTGTGTTTATGGGGGGGCATCGGCAGTGGCGGATGACAGTCTTTGGCAATACGGAGCGGCTATCGATATTGCTTATGCCAATGCCTTTCAGAGCAGCGATGAGATGTTTTGGCGTAGCAAGGCCACCAACATGCGGCTGAATAGTTTTGCGCCGAATATGGGCATGTTTTATCTGCGCAGACTGGTTGACGAAAATTCGCGTTGGGGCTTCGAGCTGGGCGCTCAGGCGGGTTACGATACCGACGGACAGGTGCCGTCCGAACAAAGAATACCGGGGCATAGCATCCTGCGCTATCTTTCGCGCGCCAACGTTTCCTATCTTGCTCCGGTTGGTAAAGGGCTGACATTGACGGCGGGGTTGATGAACAGTTTTATCGGCTATGAGTCGATGTTTGCCAAGGATAACGCCAACTACACGCGGGCATGGATGGCCGACTATTCGCCGTATTATCTGATGGGGGCAGGGGCTCAGTATCCGCTTAACGATAGCCTAAGCGTTGGATTGTATTTGCTTAGCGATTACGATTATCTGGCTTACCGCAACGACAAGCCCAAATACGGCTCGCAATTGACCTGGACTATCGACCCGCAATGGAAGCTAACGCAAAACCTGTTTGTCGGTCCCGAGCAAAAAAACACCGATACCCGATATTGGCGCTATTTCTCCGATACGATACTGCAACGTTCCGTCGATGATCTGACGTTGGCCGCAGCTTACGATGTCGGTACCGAGCGTCTCGATATACCCGAACAAACCCAGGCATTATGGATGGCGTCGGCGATTTGGGCGCGCTGGCATGTCGACGGGCCGTGGAGCGTGGCATTACGGCCGGAGATCTATTGGGATGGCGACGGCCGTTTAACCGGCAGCAGGCAGTTGATCAAGGCGGTGACGACTACCGTCGAATACAAAATTCCCTTAGGTTCGGCTTCGGTTGCGCTGAGAACCGAATATCGTTTCGACGACTCGTCCGGCAAGCAGGGCGGTTTCTTTAGAAGCCGAGACAGCAATGCCGGTCTGGTTGGCGATCAACATCTGCTATTGTTTTCCTGTTTGCTGACGTTTGATAAACAGTAATGGCCGCCGTTAATAGTCGTAATCGACAGTCAGCGGTGCATGGTCGCTGAAACGTTGAGCCTTGTAGATGCTGGTCGATACGGCTTTTGCGGCTATGCCGGGGGTGGCGATCTGGTAGTCTATCCGCCAGCCGACGTTTTTATCCCAGGCTTGGCCGCGGTTGCTCCACCAGGTATAACAGGCGTCGGTGGCATCCGGATGCAGGCGGCGGTATGCGTCTACCCAGCCCTGTTCCTCTAATACCTGAGTCATCCAGGCGCGTTCTTCCGGCAAAAATCCCGAGTTCTTTTGATTGCCGCGCCAGTTTTTCAAGTCTATTGCCTGGTGGGCGATGTTCCAGTCGCCGCAAATCACCACGTCGCGGCCATCGGCTTTCAGGGCGGCAAGGTGAGGATAAAAGCGTTCCATGACGCTGAATTTGACGGTTTGCCGTTCTTCGCTGCTGGAGCCGGAAGGCAAATATAGGGAAATCACCGATAAGTTGCCGAACCGGGCTTCCAGGTAGCGGCCTTCGCTATCGATGTCGGCATGTCCCAAGCCTTCGATAACCTCATCGGCCGGTTTTTTACTGTAAATGCCGACGCCGCTGTAACCTTTTTTTTCGGCATAGTGAAAATAGCCGAACAGTCCTTCCGGCTGCAGCATGCCGGGAGTCATGTCGGTGGCTTGGGCTTTCAATTCTTGCAGACAGACAAAGTCGGCATTCTGGATTTTCAGCCAATCATGAAAACCTTTACTGGTTGCGGAACGGATGCCGTTGAGGTTGGCGGAGATGATACGGAGCATGGGTGTCAGTTGGGTTGATCGAACATGAAACGGGTTAAAGCCTGAACTATAGCGGGAGTGTTGTGGCGAGCAAAATGTAATAAATCGGAAGGTTTTTCTATTTTCCCACAAAAGCCGGCATTATTTGCTCCTGATTGGCGGTTTAAATCCAGGTTGTTGTGTGGCTAATGCCGATACAAATCTTTTATCCGTGAAATCGAAAAGACCAACCGTTTCATTGCTAACCGTATTTTGGGCTCGATAAAGTAATCGGTTGGGTTGATGTGTACAGAAATAACTGCCGATTGTTTCAATCATCCGGCCGACAGAGTGAACCTTCCTGGGTATAAAAAATGCCGGTGCGAAAATTCAATATTGACTAACTATCCAAATATTCGACAGTTACTTCGGTCAAGCCGCTCATGCCGATTTGTTTGGCCGCGCCTTGGGACAGGTCGATGAGCCTGTTGCTTCTGAAGGGGCCGCGATCATTGATGACGACATCGACATAGCGACCGTTTTGCAGATTGGTGACGCGCACTTTCGAGGGTATCGGCAAGGTTTTATGCGCTGCCGTCAATCCGTGCGGATCAAACCGGACGCCACTGGCGGTACGATTGCCGGACTCGGCGCCATACCAAGATGCGATGCCTTTTGCCTTGTAACCTGAGGCAGAATGCATCGGCGAATAGGTTTTGCCTTTGATTTTGTAGGATTTGTTGTAAGCAGCTTTCGAGATACTTGCCGGCAGTGCCGAGTAATCGTCATTGGGTTGTAACGTTGGCTCCACTACCGCGCAACCGCCTAGCAAGCTAAAAAAAGTGATCGGTAAAATCAGACGCCATGACAATGCATTTGCGTTAAATCGGCTTGGAAAAGCCAATAATGTGTCTAAAAACATAAGCTTTTTCTCCGCTTGGAAGGCTGCTTAAAAAATATGGTTCAAGCTGCCCTACGGGACGAAAATGTCCCGCTAATAACAGCCTTCAAGGCATTGACTGCGATAAGGTTTCAGGTGAAATTGCCTAAAACGAAGTTCAGTATCTTCATTCCCAATATAGGGCTGGATGGTAGCCGTTTAGTTAATGACCTTATGGCCCCGTTGTCTCAGGCAACTGTTATAAGCGTATTTGTAATGTTCTTCGGATTGGAACCCCTGTTTCGATGCGCCGCCAATACCACCGGCGGCGGCGCCAATTGCCGCACCCGTCCCGGCGTTTCCAAAGATGGCGCCCAAGGCCGCGCCGCCGGCTGCACCGATTAGCCCGCCGACACCGGCGCCTATCGCTGTTTCCTTTGCCGTACCTCCTGATGCATGTGATGCCAGTTGCTGACATTCCTGCATATCCTGATTAAGCCGGTAGGTGTTGTGGTTGTTATAGGTGTCGACGGTTGGTGTCCAACCGGTTTGGGAGGCGCAAGCCGATAACAATAGACAGCCAAACGTTGTTGAGGTGATTGTTAATGTTTTCATTATCTGCCCATGCCATTACCAAACCAAGAACCGGCAGCGGCGCCGATACCTGCTGCCAATGGATCGCCGCCGCCCATTTCATAGCCCATCGCACTTCCTACCAATCCACCGACTAAACCCTGAGGAGAGCGTTGATCGTAGCTATATCTAACTGGAGGAGGTGGCGGCGGAGCGTAATAACGCTCTTGCACGGGAACATATTCCACGATTCTTTCAGGCACATAGACGCGCTCCACGGAATAGGCCGGATAATAATCATGGTCATGCCTATGGTGGTGATGGTGATATTCGCCCCAATCGTCGTCAGCCAATGAACTTGATGAAAACAACAAGCCAAGTATTATGAATTTTGCCATTCTGAACATGTAACACTCCCTTTTTGGAAAATTATTCAGTTGCATAAAATTCTATAGGGCATCGCTTAAAACAAAATTAAGCCCGGATTATGATTTGATTAAGAATTCCAACGGCAATGGTGCTAAATCGGCGGCATCAAGGCCGATTCAAAATGGTATGGCTATATATAAGGTCATAGAGACTTTAGGACATGCGAACTGATCGGCTGTGCAAATTGTGCTCATTGGGATCAACAATCGGCGACCGGCAAGGCTGTGGTGTCATGAACAAATCGCGTAAAAAGGTTCTGTGCTTGTCGTTCAAGGTCGCAGGTCGGTAATCTATTTTTTCAATTAGGGTGTTGATAGAGGTTATATCCCTCATCGTTAGTGTATTCGTTGGCTGGCCTAGTAAAAACAATAGCTTGCCGAGAGGTTTCACTGTTGAGACCCCGCATTTAATGCGGGGTTGAAGTCGTTGATTTTTTAAAGGCTTTTAATGATTGACGGGTGGAGTATAATCATGTTTTGAGATGCTTTATTGTGGGTTCTTAGTCATGGTTGCTGTTGTTGAAGAAAGAGCTGCGCGAGGTTATCGCGAAATTGCGTTATTAGGTCTTTCCAGTTGCGCACTGTTTTTTCTAATTGCGCTGGTTACCTTCAGTTCGGACGATCCGGGTTGGAGTCACAGCACGTCCTATCAAGCGATCAATAATGCCTGCGGCTTATTGGGTGCCTGGCTGGCGGATTTTATTCTGAGCTTTTTGGGGTTGATGGCGTATTTGATCCCCATCATGATCTTTTGGTACGGCTATTGGTTGTATAACCCCGAGAAACAGCAAAACGGCCGTTGGCAGATGGCGGTGCGCTGGAGCGGATTTGTCGCCACCACTATTTCCGGATCGGCGATATTTTTTCTACACCTTTATTTTCTTAGGACCAAGGTCGATTTGCCGGACAGCCCTGGCGGCATCGTCGGGCGCGAGGTGGGCGATACCTTGGTGCATCTGTTAGGCAATTCTGGTTCAACCTTATTATTGCTGGCGGTTTTTATGACCGGTGTGACTTTGTTCACCGGTTTGTCGTGGCTGACGGTGATGAATCTCATCGGCAAATGTGCGATTGGCGCTTGTGCGGTGGTCGGGCAACAGGCCGTAGCGGTGCCGAGCCGGGTTCGTTTGGAAAGGCCGCAACAACGGGTGGAAAATAAGAAAACACGGGTTACCTCATCCGATGCAAGTATTGACGAGAAAGCCAAAAAACCTAAGCTGCAGATTGTGACGCCAACGGCTCCGGCGCCGGTTCCCGCCGTACCTGAGAACATCGTCAAGCCGCAACGCCGGAAAGACAGTAAGCCGGTCGAGGATTTCGAGCCGGGGATGTACTTGAATGCCTTGCCGCCCTTGTCTTTACTGGACAAGCGCGAAATCAAAGTCAAACGCTATTCCAAACTGGAACTGGAAGAAATCTCCAGACAAGTGGAAGACGTATTGCAGGATTACGGTATCTCCGCCGAAGTCGAATCCGTGCATCCGGGGCCGGTGATTACCCGCTTCGAGCTGCGTCTGGCGGCGGGTGTCAAGGTCAGCCGCATCAGCGGCTTGGCCAAGGATTTGGCGCGCGGTCTGTCGGTGACCAGTGTGCGTATCGTCGAGATTATCGAAGGCAAGTCGGTGATCGGCCTGGAAATTCCCAATCAGGAACGCGAGATGGTATCGCTGCGCGATTTGCTGGTGTCGGACGAGTTCGAACGGGCCAAGTCCAAGCTTAGTATCGCCATGGGTAAGGACATTTCCGGTATTCCGGTGGTCGCTGACTTGGGCAAAATGCCGCATGCCCTGGTGGCGGGTACCACCGGTTCCGGTAAATCGGTGGCGATCAACACCATGATTCTCAGCCTGCTCTACAAATCCAAGCCCGAGGACGTGCGGCTGATCATGATAGACCCGAAAATGCTGGAGCTTTCCGTATATGAAGGTATTCCGCATTTGTTGACGCCGGTTGTCACCGACATGAAGGACGCCCAGAACGCCTTGCGCTGGGCGGTGGCGGAAATGGAGCGCCGTTACAAACTGATGTCGAAAGTCGGCGTGCGGAATTTGGCCGGTTATAACCATGCGGTCAAAGAAGCCGAGGCCGCCGGTAAACCGCTTCGCGATCCGTTGTTTAGACCGGAAACCCCGGTAGCGTTGGAAGATTATCCGATGCTGGACACGCTGCCCAGCATCGTCATCGTCATCGACGAGTTGGCCGACATGATGATGGTGGTCGGTAAGAAGGTCGAAGAACTGATCGCTCGATTGGCGCAGAAGGCGAGGGCGGCCGGTATCCATTTGGTCTTGGCGACCCAGCGGCCTTCGGTGGATGTATTGACCGGCTTGATCAAAGCCAACGTGCCTACCCGGATATCCTTCCAGGTATCGTCGCGCATCGATTCCAGAACCATTATCGACCAGGGCGGCGCCGAAGCCTTGTTGGGTAACGGCGATATGCTGTTCCTGCCTTCCGGCACCAGCATTCCACAGCGAGCCCATGGTGCATTCGTCGATGATCACGAAGTGCATCGCGTCGTCGAATTCCTGAAAAAAACCGGGCCGACCAATTATCTGGACGAGATCACTCAGGAACGTACCGATAGCGGCGAAGTGGCTGGGTTCGATAGCGAAGACAGCGAATCCGATGCGCTATACGACGAAGCGGTGGCTTTTGTCACCGAGTCACGCAAAGCCTCGATCTCCAGTGTACAGCGGCGTTTCAAAATCGGCTACAACCGCGCAGCCCGTATCATTGAAGATATGGAAAATGCCGGTGTGGTTACTCCTTCCGAAAGCAACGGCTCCCGCGAGGTGTTGGCCCCGCCGCCGCGTTAATTAGGGCGTTAATTAGGAATGAATGTCGCCATTGCCTGTTTGCTGGCCATCGTCGCCGTTTCGGCTGTCGGCGGCTGGCTGTTCTGCTTTCGCAAAGCCGTGGAAAAGCCGGTTAAAGTGATGTTGTTCGTCGGCTATTTTTGGTTGCTGGCTTTTGTGCAGCTGCTGCTGGTTGCCTTAGCGTATTTCGCTTGGCAGCGTTTTTGATTCAGGTTCAATGAATATTTCATCCGAGCTTATCGGTTATCTGGCGGCGACGCTGACAACGGCTTCGTTTCTACCGCAAGCCATTATGACTATCAAAACCCGCGATACGACATCGCTATCTTTAAGCATGTACAGCATGTTTGCCCTTGGCGTGCTACTGTGGCTGATTTACGGCATTTATCTATCCAATAAGGCGATTATCATTGCCAATGCCGTGACTTTTGTCCTGGCGGTACTGATACTCGGTTTCAAAATCTATAATACGCTGCGTAAAAAAGGCGATTCCTAATCATCGCCGCCATGTGGCAAATCCAAACAGAATAGCCGAGGAACCGGCCGTTTTTTCCTTATTTGAAAGTAACTCAATCGCCGATGAAAAGCAGAGACAGAAGACAGGGTGTGGTTTTGGTCCATACCGGCGAAGGCAAGGGCAAGTCATCCAGTGCGTTTGGCATGGTGTTCCGCGCCGCCGGCTGGGGAATGAATGTCTGTGTGATTCAGTTCATCAAAGGGCAGTGGCAAACTGGCGAACAAAAGGCCGCGGCCCGTTTCGAGAATATCGAGTGGCATGCCTTGGGCGACGGTTTTACCTGGGATACCAAAAATCCCGAACAGGACATCAAAACCAGTCGCGAGATTTGGGAATTCAGCAAACAAAAGATTCTTTCCGGGCAGTTCGATCTAGTGGTATTGGATGAGATCAACTATTGTTGCGGCTACCAATGGATCAGCGGTCAGGAAGTTGCCGACTTTATCGAGCACCAAAAACCTTCCTGGGTGCATCTGGTTCTGACCGGTCGCAATGCCGCGCCGGAAGTTATCGCCGCAGCGCACACCGTGACCGAAATGCACAAAATCAAGCACGCTTATCAGCAAGGCATCAAGGCCGAACAGGGCGTGGAATTTTAGGCTGAAAAAAAGCCGGGGTTCTGGCAAAATTAGCATTTTTTAACATTGAACAAATGAGACCTATGCAACAAGCCAAACGACTGATTGAACAGTATTACCAAGCGTTTAACAACGGCGACATGGATACCTTTCTTAGCCTGCTGACCGACGATGTGGTACACGACATCAATCAGGGCGATCGCGAACAAGGTAAGGAAGCGTTCGCTAAGTTCATGCAAAAAATGAATCACCACTACCGCGAGCAACTGGAAAACATCGTGGTGATGGCCAACGAAGACGGCAGCCGAGCCGCAGCGGAATTCGTGGTGTTGGGCGAGTATCTCAATACTGATGAAGGTTTGCCGGAAGCTAATGGCCAGACCTATCGCTTGCCGGCCGGCGCTTTCTTCGATATTCGCGACGGTAAAGTGGCCCGCATCACCAACTATTACAATCTCGGCGACTGGATCGCGCAAGTCGATCCGCAATAAAGGCGCGGCGGTTTTGTTTGCCGCATTGCTGACGCCGACTATTTCGCATAGAATCCGAAGTGCATGCTTCGGATTTGCCGAAAAATAACTATAAACAGAGGAGAGCAACAATGGGTGAATCACAGAAATTAATGATCGCCGTCGTCGGTGTGTTTGTCGTGGGTTTTCTGATGGTCGGGGCCAGCAAAGAGCAGAGCAACGAGGAAAAGGAGTCTGCCGCGCAAATCCGGAACTTGGTGGCGATGCAGGAAATGGCCAACCAAAAATGCCCGAAACTGATTCAAAACAAAACCGGTACCCAGGTGTATTTCCCATCCAAAACCGATACCGATAAAGATACCTATGTGACGTTGGAGTGGGTCGGCGACAAAGATTCCAACTTCAAAACCGCTTCCTGCACCTTGCATCAGGCATTGGGTGGCGTATCGAAGCTGGTCATCGATGGCAAGGTTTTGATAGATAAGAAAATTTAATGTTCCTGCTGCGTTCCTGCGTTCGGCGCAGGAACGACTTCCCAGTTTTTAGATGCTTTTCCCCCCTAAGATGTGCCGCCAAACCTTTGTTTGAGATGCATCGTTTTCAGTTTTTCATTCCCCGCTCAAGACAAGAAAATGTCCAATTTTTCCATATGCATGGTCGCGGGCATGATAAGGATGACGAATGAGTAAGATAACCAAACCCATGATGCCGCAATATGACCGTTATGTATTGGTTTGCGTCGGCGATCGTTGTACCGGACATGGCGAAAGTCAGGGTTTATACGAGGAATTAAAGGCCAAGCTGAAGCAGTTAATGGCGGATAATGCCGAAATCAAGGTTAAACGTAGCCGGGTAAGCTGTTTCGGTGTTTGCAAGGCCGGACCATTGCTGAGCGTTCAGCCGGACGGGGTTTGGTACTATGACATCAACAGCGAGAAACTCGACAGAATTATCGAGCAGCATTTGATTGCCGGGCAACCGGTGACGGAGTGGGTCTTTCATCAAGGTCCGATGTGTCATGTTTAGCCGGTGGTGTAGGTTTAATCGCAACAATACAGCAAGATAAAGGTGAAATAAGATGACGAATACTGTCTATAAAGGTGTTTTAAAAACCTGGAAAGACGATCGCGGGTTTGGGTTTATCCAGCCCGATAATGGCGACAAGGATATTTTTGTACATATTTCTTCGTTAAAAGGCATGGCACGCCGGCCTAACCGCGGCGATGTGATGTTTTACGAAGTGGCGCAGGATGCCGGCGGTAAGTTTAAGGCGGTTAATGCGCGTATAGAAGGCGTTGAGTTTGTCGGCAAAACGGGCAAATTCGGCAAGTTATGGCTATGGTTGTTGGCGGCCATCCTTGGGTTGGTCAGTGTTGCGGTTGCGGCTTATTTCATGTAAGTGGCGGGTTGTCAGCGGATTGGATATTTCGAAATATTTCAAGGTAAAGAGTAAGGCATGGAATTCATACAGCAGCTGATCGACATATTTCTGCATATCGATAAACATCTCGCCAATATCATCGGCGAGTATGGCATGTTGACCTATGCAATTTTGTTTTTGGTGATCTTTGTGGAGACAGGATTTGTCGTCATGCCGTTTTTACCGGGCGATTCCTTGCTATTCGCGGCCGGTGCATTTGTGGCGATGGATGCATTAAATCTATATGCCGTGCTGGGTGTATTGGCGACGGCGGCGGTATTGGGCGATACCGTCAATTATTGGATAGGACGCTCGCTTGGGCAACGCGCTTACTCGCTGAGCTGGATTAACCGCCGGCATCTGGATAGCGCACAGGCGTTTTACGAAAATTACGGCGGCAAGACCATCGTATTGGCCCGGTTCGTGCCGATCATCCGCACCTTTGCACCGTTCGTGGCCGGGATTGGCCGCATGCCATACGCCTACTTCATTACCTACAACGTGGTAGGCGGCATTGCCTGGGTAGTCATTTGCAGTTTTGCAGGGTATTTTTTCGGCAACATTCCATTGGTGAAGAAAAACTTCGAACTGGTGATACTGGCTATCATCGTGATCTCCATCCTACCGGTGGTTTTCGAGGTTTGGAAAGCGCGCAAGCAGGCGAATAGCCAGGCCTGAACCGTGAACATGAGCGATTCGCAAAAATGGTTGATTTTGGCGTTTACCGGAGCGCTGGGCTGGCTGTTGTATCAGCTGTCGCCTATTCTGATGCCTTTTGCATTCGCCGCGATTTTGGCTTATCTGGGCGACCCGCTGGTCGATAAGCTGGAAACTTTCCGTTATCGCTCTTACCGATTGAACAGGACGATGGCCGTGATGGTGGTGTTTTGCGGCATTATCTTTGTGATCGCAACCTTATTGATCATCGTTATTCCGGCGCTTGAGTATCAGATTAGCGAGTTTATCGATAAATTGCCGTCCTATCTGGCTTGGCTAAACAAGTCCGTCATTCCGGTTCTGCAAAAATATCTGGGACGCAGTATTCGCCCTTTAAAGAGCGATCAGCTCGTGGTGTTGATCAGGAGCCATTGGCAAGGCGGCGATAGCGCCGCCGAAAATTTGATTATGTCGGTCTCGCATTCCAGCGCTGTGATTATCGGTTGGGTCATGAATCTGGTGCTGATCCCCGTGATCACTTTTTATCTATTGCGCGACTGGGACGACCTGATGGTGCGGATTCATAACTTGTTTCCGCGTCGTTTTGCCGGAACCGTCAGCAAATTGGCGACCGAAGCCGACTATGTATTGGGCGCTTTCATGCGCGGTCAATTTTACGTGATGCTGGCGATGGGCCTGGTTTACAGCATCGGTTTGTGGCTAATCGATTTGGAGTTGGCTCTGCTAATCGGCATGATGGCCGGCCTGATCAGCTTTGTACCCTATATGGGGGTCATCGTCGGTATTGGCGTGGCCGGCATGGCAGCGTTGCTGCAGTTTCAGGATGCGATGCATCTGGTGCCGGTACTCATAGTGTTTGGCGTAGGTCATAGCCTGGAAGGCATGTTGTTGACGCCCTGGCTGGTCGGCAACAAAATCGGCTTGCATCCGGTTGCGGTGATGTTTGCGATATTGGCTGGCGGTCAATTGTTCGGTTTCTTAGGGGTTTTGTTGGCCTTGCCGGTGGCTTCGGTGATCATGGTACTGTTGCGGCATGTCCATGATCTCTATACCGATAGTCATTTCTACAGCATCCCGCATCGGTGACCTTAAAAATACGGCTATTCGCCTGGTTGGCCTGCTTGGCGTTAACGGCAAACGCCAGCGATAACAGGCGAGAACAGGATTATGCCGCCAGTCTCCTAAACAATCCGTTGATCGGCAAAGCTGTCTGGTTGCAGGCAGACGGTCAGAAATTTTTAAGCCTTTATACGGAAACGGAAAAAACCGATAACGCCAATGCCGCGATTATTTTGCACGACATCGGCGAACAGCCCGATCAAAAGCCTTTGGTTCATGCATTGAGAACCGTGTTGCCGCAACACAATTGGGCGACGCTGGCCTTGCAAATGCCGCTCAGGGAATGGGGGGCGAGCGAGGCCGATTATTATCCGTTGTTTGGCGAAGCCCGCAGCCGTATTGGCGCGGCTGTCGATTATCTGCAAAAAAACGGCGCCAAAAACATTGCCGTTGTCGGTTATGGACTGGGTGGGCTGATGGCGGCTTTTGCCATCAGCGAAAAACCGGACAACATGGCAGCGTTGGCGACGATCAGCTTGGCGGCACCTGAAACCGGGGTGCCGCAAGCGCAAACTCAAGCTTTCATCAAAAACATCGCGCTACCTTTTCTGGATATTTATGCCGAGTTCGACCTGCCTGCCGTTGTCGATACCGCAAAATCGCGGCGCATGGCCGGCAAGGATAATCCGGTATTCCGGCAAGTACGGATGGATGGCGAAAATCATGCCTATCAACAAGATCACGAGCGACTTGTTAAACGGGTGCATAGCTGGTTGAGTTCAAACTTCCAGCAAGAATCAACGCTCGATAATTAACGGAGAACTATTAATGCTTTTAACCGATGAATTGGTTGCTGAGATTAAATTTTTATCGCTATTCAATCTGGCATCGCATCAGGAGGGGGTCAAGGTACATGGCAATGCCGATCCGGAACTGATTGCCGCGGCTAAGCGCTTGTTCGACAAGGGGCTTGTTTCTCAGCTTGACGGCGGCTATCTAACCGATTTGGGCGTGGAAGCGGCCGAGCAAGCCCAAAAAATGCTGACTATTCTGCAGTCGCGTTGAGTGCGGCGGCTACAAGCCGAGTTCGAACAGCCATTTGATAGAAACATAAGCGGTTAAGGTAGCGGCTCCGCTGTAGATTAAAAAATGCAGCGGTTTTCGCAAATTGTGACGCAGGAAACCTTGGGTTTTGCCTTGCAGTTTTAATTGTTGGTACAGTGCGCGCTGGCTTATGGCGCGCTGATGCTGATACATGTCGAACAACGGTCTGGCTGTTTCCATATCCTCGTGTCGATACAACCAAATGGCCGGCATCGAAATGCCCCTGCTGCCGGCCGAGGTTTCATAAAAGTCGATATGGTTAGCGGCCAGCAGTTCACGGACTTCGTCGGCTTCATCGCTTGGAACGCCGCGTAGTGAAAAAAATAGAATAGCCATTGTAGAAAGCCGGTTATTTACTGAAGAAGAATTATTATAAAGTAATTGTTTCCCTAACCGTTGAGTCGAGAATGGGGCCGAAAACACCATGAATACAACGATGCTCCCCTCACCGAATCAACAGGCGACTATTTTGTTGCTGGAGGACAATCTATCGCAACAGGATGGATTGGTGGAATTATTGGCGGGCGAAGGCTTTGGCTGCAGAGCGGTCGACAATGTCAACGAGGCGAGCCGCTTCGTGGATATGCAGAGCATCGATTTATTGATTATTGCCCGGCACGACTGCTTAAGCGATGAGGTGCGCGGCATTCGGAATTTAGCCGATACCTATCTACCGGTATTGGTGATCAGCGACCAATTGACGGATGAAGTGCTCGATCACTATGCCGATGCCGAGATTGATGCGGTGATTCTCAGGCCGATCAATTTTCGATTTCTGCTGATTAAAATCCGTTCATCGTTACGTCTTAGGCAGCTATACCTGCGCGAGGTCGATCAAAGGAAGCAATTGCTGAATTATTGGCAAATGGTCGATCTGGAGCAGGAAGTTGCGGTCAAAATTTTCAACAATGTTCTGAAAAGCCATTTTCTTGAAACCGACATAGTCGAGACGGTCATGTCGCCAATGGCGTTGTTTAACGGCGATCTGGTGTTGGTAGCCAAAACGCCGGAAAACCATTTGCATGTTTTGCTGGGGGACTTTACCGGGCACGGCTTGTCGGCGTCGATTGCGGCAACGCCCACCGCCGAAATTTTTTCCGGTATGACGCAAAAAGGTTTTGCGATTGCCGACATCGTTGCCGAAATCAACGCCAAACTCTACAAGATGTTGCCGGCCAATATATTTTTGGCAGCGACGGCCGTGGCGCTCAAGCCTGATTCAAAGACCTTGAACATGATTACCTGCGGTTTGCCGGAGCACTTTCTGGTCGATCACGCCGCCCATAGTTGTAAAACCATTCGATCCCTTAATATCCCTTTGGGCATTCAGGCGAATATCGAGATTAAGGAGCAAGGCCACAACATTAGCGGCGGCGAATGTCTGTATTTGTTTACCGATGGCATTTTCGAGGCGGAAAACAGCTGGGGCGAAGCATTTGGCAGACAACGCATCATAGATGCCATTTGCGAAAAAGAAACCGGGGACATCGAAAATTTGCAGGCGCGTCTGGCCGAACATTGTGGCGAATTGAATCAAAAGGACGATCTTGCCTTCGTAAAATTGATTTGCGATATCAATAACGAGTTGTGGTGCGACATAGACTCAAAGCGGGCTAAACGGCATGTGGAAGCGCTAACCTGGAAAAATATGATGGAATTCGATATCGATATTCTCCGAGAGCTAAATCCGGTGCCATTAATGGTTAATACGCTGATGGAGCTTCAGGGGTTGCAGAACCATCGACAGGCGATTTTTATGATCGTCAGCGAGTTGTTTGCCAATGCCTTGGATCACGGCTTGCTGAAACTGGATTCCAGCATCAAATCCACCCCGGACGGTTTTATGCGTTTTTACGCGCTCAAAGACGAGCGCCTGCAAAGTTGCTTGCAGGGGACGATCCGTTTTTTATTTGCACATCGGCCGACGGAACAAGGAGGGCGGCTGACCATTAAAGTCTGGGACAGCGGTGCCGGTTTTAACTGGCATCAATGGCGGCAGGCCTTGGGTGATAATTACGCTTATTGCGGACGCGGCGTTAAATTGGTGGAAGCGCTTTGCTCAAGCCTGAGCTATCGAGGCAGGGGCAATCTGGTTACGGCGGTCTTCGATTGGGAAAAATAACGGGTTAATGCTGGCAAACGCGGCAAAAATAGCTGGCCCGCTGGCCGATTTTGATATGTTGAATCGGTTCGCGGCAGGTCAGGCAAGGCTGGTCGGCGCGTCCGTAAACCCGTAACGATTGCTGGAAATAACCGGGTTTGCCTTGCGGATTGGTAAAGTCGCGTAAGGTGGTTCCGCCTTTGGTTATGGCTTGTGCCAATACGGTTTTTACGGCTTCGGCCAGCTGTATATATTCCTGCAGGCTAATGGCGCCAGCCGGGCGGGTCGGTTGAATGCCGGCCATGAACAGCGATTCGCTGGCATAAATGTTACCCACGCCCACGACAATATGGCTATCCATCAACAAGGACTTGACCGGCAGGCTGCGGTTACCGGCGCGTTGCAGCAGATAATCGCCATCAAAAGCATCCGACAAAGGCTCCGGACCTAGGCTTGCCAGCAATGGATGTTGATTTGCCGGATCGGAACTCCACAATACGGCACCGAATTTCCTTTGATCGTTCAGGCGCAGCACGGTGTCATCGGAAAAAATAAAATCGACATGATCGTGTTTGCCGGGGACTTGTTCGGGCGTGGTGATGCGTAGATTGCCGGACATGCCCAGATGCAGAATCAGCGTGCCTTTGGCGGTTGCCAGCAGCAGATATTTGCCTCGGCGATCGATGCTGTCCAGCACGAGGCCGGGCAGCATCGTTGCCAGCGCCTCGGGTACCGGCCAGCGCAACCGCGGTTGGCGGACGATGACGGCTTTGAATGTCTTGCCCTCGATATGCGGCGCAATGCCGCGGCGGCTGGTTTCGACCTCGGGTAGTTCAGGCATCTGTTCCGGTTAGATTTGAGTCAGCAAAAAACGGGCTTCATCCCGCAACTTTTTACGAAAAACCAGCAGCTTCCAGCGGCTGCCGCCACATTGCCGCCATAACAGCGCGGCACGTATTCCGGCTAACAGCAAGGCGCGTATTTTGTTTACGGTATTTTGCGTACCCAGATATTGCTGATCGCCGAGTACCATGATGCGCGGCTGCAGGGTACTGATGGTGCCGTGATAGAGGTCGGCGAGGTTGGCCAGTACGTTTTCGTGCAATACGCCGAAATGTTCGGCCTGGCCTTGTGCCTTGGCGATGCCGGTCTGAATGGTTTGCAGCATATCGCCACGCTTGGCGAGTTGTTTTTGCAGATAAACCACTTGTGCGGCATAACGGGCTTGCTCGGGATTGGTCAGAATTTTGCCGCCGAGTTGTTGATCGAATTGTTGCAAGCCGTATTGAATGCCGCTTAAACCGCCGTATACGTCCAATACACTATCGGCATCGATTTTCAAAATACTCCCGATGCTGGATTCCAGTGCCGCGGAATTGGCATTGCCGGTGGTGGCGAGTTGTTGTACCAGCGAGCAGGCTTGGACGATGCCGGCCAGGGCGATGGTTTGGTTGGTTATGTTTTGTAGAGACATATTATCGTGGTATGGGGGCTAATCAATCGGATTTTAGCGAGTGGTCGGATTTGATCCAGGATTGAATGCCGTTGTTTAAGTGGTAGATCTTAGTCACGCCTAGCCGGATTAACAGCTCTCCGACTTTGGCCACAATTCGTCGGTAGCAGTTGTTCCGGACAATTCGCTACACTCCTTACATCCCTGAAGGTCGGCCCTGAGCCATTGAGCAAATAGCGATAACAGAAGAAAAATAGTCGATTTCAGTGCCATGTAAGAGTCTGGGTCGGTTAATCGAGGTTGCTGAGCACATTTCCCGCCCAGTTGATGCTGTCCAGGTAAATGCCGGCAATGCGTTTTGGGTCTATATCGAGGAAGGTAGTCGAGGATAATTCCCATCGTTCATAGTCGATAGTGTATTGCAGGACTTCGCCGGCCTTGCCGCTTTTATGCAAAATGGCTTCGGCAATTTCCTTGGTCAACGGCAGTTGATCCAATACCTTGTCGATGGGCATGTCCAGAATGCTGTCCAGGCAGGAAAGCATGCCGACTAAAAAAAATCTATCCTTGTCGGCTCGCAATTGGGCAGCCAGCAATTCGCACATTTTGGCGCGAATCAGGGCAACTTGCAGCACGGCGCGCGGTTTGTCGGACAGCGATGCCAACGTCAGAATATTGATCCAGCGTTTCAGTTCGGTCATGCCGAGAAAGACGGTAGCCTGTTGAATCGATTCGATTTTGATCGGCAATGAGAAAAACGCCGAGTTGATGTAATGCAGCAGTTTGTAGCTTAAGCCGACGTCGTGGCCGATGACTTTGCCAATGTCCTCAAAGTGGGCGTTCGCTTTATTGACGGCGGACAGCAGTTGAATCGCCGAGGCCTGATTGACGCCGATACGCTTGCCTTCGACGATGTTGGGCTTGCTGAAAAAAAAGCCCTGAAACAGCTCGCAACCCCAGCTTTTCAGGGTTTCGAATTCCTGATGGGTTTCCACTTTTTCCGCCAATAATGTCAGTTTGTAGGGCTTTAATTGTTCGATCAGCCGCCGGGTGTCTTCCAGGCTGCTCGCCATGATGTCCAGTTTGATAATGTCGGCAAATTCCAGTAGCGGCCGCCATTCGTCGGTCAATACGAAGTCGTCCAGGGCAATGGTGTAACCTTCCTGCGACAATTCCCTCAGGCTGTTGATAATGCGCAAATCCACGGTCACGCTTTCCAGAACTTCGATGACGATCCGGTCCTTGGGCAGGTGCAGCGGGGTTTTTTCCAATAGGTTTTGGGCGGTGAAATTGATAAACGCCTTATGCAGACCGACGATCTCGTTCAAGCCGATTTCCAGAATCGTATCGGTGATGACTTGATTGGTGGCGTTGGTGCCGCCGTCCTGCGCGGTCAGGTCGAAATTTTTGCCTCTAAACAGAATTTCATAAGCAAAGGTATTGAGATTGCTGTCCAGAATTTGCTGGCGACCGATCAGGAAGTCTGTCATTTAGTTTACGAATCTGGAGGCATTGAATTATGATGAAGATTAGGCGCGACTTATATCATGTACGGCGATTTCTAGTCGAGTGTACTCATGGCTTTGCAGCCGTCCGGCATCATCCATAGGAGGATAATTATGTCAGAATCAGCATCTTTAACGGTAACCGGTATGAAATGTGGCGGTTGCGAAAAAACAGTAACCGAAAAACTATCGGCGCTTGGCGGTGTCTTGTCCGTAAAGGCCTCTCACCAGGAAAAACGGGTGGATGTGGAGTTCGACCCGGCTGACATCGATCTGGACGAGATTGAGGACGCTATTATCGAGGCTGGGTTCAGCGTCGAATAATTGCTTGTTTTTAAAAACCGCCCCAACCGCTCGGGAAACGTCATGAGTGCAGATAATGTGATCAATCAGGAGCAGGAGCTTCGCCTGTCGATTTTAGGCATGCGTTGCGCCGGCTGCATTGCGGCGGTGGAAACAGCGTTGCAAGGCGTAGAGGGGGTATCGGCGGTCGCGGTTAATTTTGCCGACCACTCCGCCAGCGTCACTGGCAATGCCGACCCCGAGCAAATGAAAAAGGCCTTGAAGGAGGCCGGCTACGATGCCGCCGTGATGGAAGGGCTTGAAGACCCCGGCGAGGAAGAGAAACAGGAAGAACAGCGTTACCGCGATTTAATGAACAAAGCCGCTGTCGCCGGTGGCTTGGGGTTGCCGTTGATGCTGGGCGCTCATCTCGACTGGTTTCCGGCAATGGGAACGGCGGCCGGCACCAATTTTTGGTCGATAGTGGCATTGTTGACGCTGGCGGTGTTGTTTTATTCCGGTGGTCATTTTTTTCGTAGTGCGCTTAAGTTGCTGTTGGTCAAGCAAGCCAGCATGGATACCCTGATCGCGTTGGGTACCGGTTCGGCATGGTTGTACTCCTGCGTGGTTATCGATTATTCGGATTGGCTGCCATCCTTGTCGGCTCATGCCTATTTCGAGGCGTCGGCGGTTATTTTGGCCTTCATTAATCTAGGCAGCGCGCTGGAAACCCGGGCCCGAGGCAAAACTTCGGCGGCGATAAGGGCGCTGATCGGTTTGCAGCCGCGCACGGCACGCGTGGTGCGCGAAGGTCAGGATATGGATATTGCGATCGATCGGGTTGGTTTGGGAGAAACCTTGCGAGTCAGACCGGGTGAAAAAATCGCGGTTGACGGTTTGGTGATTGAGGGCCATTCCAATGTCGATGAGTCCATGCTGACCGGCGAAGCCATGCCGGTAGAGAAATTACCAGGCTCTACCGTAGCGGCAGGCACTATCAATCAGCAAGGCAGTTTTTTGTTCACCGCCACCCGCATCGGCCGCGATACCGCATTGGCACAAATCATCAACAGCGTGCGTCAGGCCCAAAATGCCAAACCGGCCATTGCTAGATTGGCGGACAAAATTTCCAGTATTTTTGTGCCGGTCGTGGTCGGTATTTCCGCTTTTACTTTCCTGGTCTGGCTGATTTTCGGGCCTGATCCCTCAATGGGATATGCATTCGTGACATCGATGACGGTGCTGGTGATTGCCTGTCCATGTGCATTGGGCCTGGCGACGCCGATTTCCGTGATGGTGGCTGTCGGTCGCGCCGCGCAAATGGGCATCCTGATTCGGAAAGGCGAAGCTCTGCAAAGTGCCGGTAAAATCACTTGTCTGATTCTGGATAAAACCGGTACGGTCACCGCCGGCAAGCCCAGCCTGGCGGCAGTTGTTCCCTTCGAAGGTTATAGCGAAGACGAGGTGCTGCAACGCGCCGCCAGCCTGGAATCCGGATCCGAACATCCCTTGGCGGCCGCGATCCTAGCCGCCGCCGAGGATAAAAAGTTGAAACTGGACAAAGTTAGAAAGTTTCATGCTGTAGCCGGACACGGCATTTCCGGACGCATTGCCGATCGGGAATGGTTGTTCGGCAATGTGGCGTTAATGAGCGAACATGGCATCGATAGCGCGCTACACAGTCGGGAAATAGCGGAATTATCGGCGCAAGGTCAAACGCCGATGCTGTTAGCTGTCGATAAAGCCGTGGTCGGTATCGTCTCGGTTGCCGACCCGATTAAAAAAGATTCCGCGCGTGCGGTGCAGCAGTTGCAGAAACGCGGTATCCGGGTATTGATGGTGACCGGCGACAACGAGATCACCGCCAAAGCGATAGCCGGGCAGGCTGGTATCGGCGAAATTCGCGCCCAGGTGTTACCTCAGGACAAGGCTGTGGTGGTTAAGGAATTGCAGGCGCAGGGCGAAGTCGTCGGCATGGTTGGCGACGGCATCAACGATGCCCCGGCCTTGGCCCAGGCCGACGTCGGCTTTGCGATCGGCACCGGCACCGATGTGGCGATTGAAAGTGCCGACATTGTGTTGCTGCAAGGTTCGCTGCTGAAAGTCTCTGAAGCGATGATGTTGTCGCAACTCACCGTCACCAATATCAAGCAGAACCTGCTGGGCGCATTTTTCTACAATACCATCGGTATTCCGGTAGCGGCCGGTTTGCTGTATCCGTTGTTTGGGCTTTTGCTCAATCCCATGATAGCCGGCGCGGCGATGGCGATGTCTTCGGTGACGGTGGTCAGCAATGCCAACCGATTGCGCTGGATACCGCTTGGCGATGACTCGGCCGGTTAAACGACTGCCGCAGACATACGCTATTGTATAGATTTGGAGTGTCGGGCTTTTTATTTAAGCCAGCGGCCTTGATGGTTGGCAACGAAGTATTGAGTTGGGTTCGGACTACAAAATGCAATACTTTCTTTGACGGATGAACTTGAACAGGAACAGGTTATTTCGAATGTCCCTCCGCAAAAGTTTTGCGGAGGATAAGCCTGATTTAGTCATGGCTTGGCAGGGGCGATTTAGCCCCAGGATACCGAAAATAACGCTTTTCTACGCTGCAGTACCGCCAACCCTAAAAAAAACAATGCCAAGACTGTCATCAGGCCCAAGCCGCCGATTTTGGAAATTGCGGCTAGGCTGGTTGTCGTGTTTGCAATAATTGCGAAACCGGCAAGAAAAGTGGTCAACGTCAAAGCTAGTCTGAATTTCATGGGTTATCTCCTGTAAATTGTCTATGCAAAAGCCATAAAGCAACTATGGGGCCATGCTCGCAGCGGTTGGGAAAATGATTGTTTCTGGCTAAAATGTCGCACGATTAGCTGACATGGTTGGCAGTTAATGTGTCAGTTCAGGCATGCGCGTGGCATGCGGCTGTCAGTTGGTGGAGCTATGTTTGGATAACATTGAAGGATTTATGTCACAGAGTGTTTTTAAGCTTGAATCGTTGCTGGAAACCCATGATTTGCCGTTTGTCATCATCGATGCCGATCTAAAAATTGTTGCGGTGAATCGTGCCTGGGAAATTAGCTTTGGCGGCTCCCGGCAAAACCAGATCGGTTTGCCCTGCTGCGCGGACAATCGCGATTGCCGGCATAAACGCCTGTTTCAAACCTTGGAGCCTTATGCCGGTATTTTTCCGGCCACGCTGCCTTCGGCGGAGCGAAAGCTATTGAACGTGCGTGGTTATCCGCTGCTCGATGCCGATAACACCTTGTATCTGGGCGAATCGCTTAGCGTCTTGAGCAAGTCGGCAACTGATAGCGACGACGGGAAGATGGTTGGTAAGTGTGCGATATTCACCACGCTCAAATCCCGGTTGCAACAGGCGGCGGAAACTCAAGCCCCGGTGATGTTGACGGGGGAGACCGGAACCGGCAAGGAACTTGCTGCCGAATTTATTCATAGGCATTCGAAAAATGCGCAAGGCGAATTTGTGATTGCCGATTGCACTATTTTTAGCGAAGACTTATTCGAAAGCGAAGTGTTCGGGCATGAACGAGGGGCTTTTACCGGGGCGGTTGCCGGCAAAAAAGGTTTGTTTGAATTGGCGAATAACGGCACCTTGTTTCTCGATGAAATTGGCGAGTTACCGCTCTCGCAACAGCCGAAATTATTGCGGGCCTTGGAAAGCGGTCAATTTCGGCGGGTGGGCGGTACGGCAACGTTAAAATCCACGGTTAGAGTGGTCTGTGCGACACATCGGAATCTGGCCGAGATGGTGAAACAAGGCCGGTTCCGTGAAGACCTGTTTTATCGGCTTTCAGTGTTTCCCATTGAAATTCCGCCGTTACGGGAGAGAAGGCAGGATTTGCCGGTGTTGGTCGATCATTTTCTAGCGCAATTCGGCCAAACGCAGGGTTGCCAGTATAGCGTTACGCCATCGGCTTTGATTAAACTGATCCAACACACGTGGCCGGGGAATATTCGCGAACTTAGGAATTGCCTGCTGTTGGCAACGGGATTGTGTAAAGAACATCGTATTCAGGAGGCGGATATTAATTTCATACGTCGGCAAATCCTTTCCGGAAAGCCGGAAGTCGTCGAACAGCCGGTTTCCGAAAGCGACAGTCAGCCGGGATCGATGACGACGCTGGAACGATTCGAGGCGGATTTTATTGCCAGTCTGATCGCTAAATATCAAGGTAACCGCAAGCTGATCGCTGCCGAAATGAATATCAGCGAAAGAACGCTTTACCGGAAACTTCACCGGCTCAATCTTAACTAGGCAGTGGCTGACGATATGATGGACTCTACCTTGATTACCTGGACGCTCGACAATATCAACCCGCAGCCGAAGGGTTGCACGCCGCCGATGGATATGCGCGAAGCAATCGCGCATATCAAGGCGCTGCCGCCGCTGCCGGGCAGTGCCGTGCGTATTATCAATCTTATGTCCGATCCTAAGGCCGATGCCGGCAAACTGGCTGAAATCATAGAATTGGACCCCTTACTGACCGCGCAAATTATCCGTTGGGCCAGTTCCTCGCTGTACGGTTATCGCGGCAAGATTACCACCGTGCACGACGCGATTACCCGGGTTTTAGGCTTCAACTTTGTGCTCGATCTGGCGTTGGGCCTGGCGGTATTGGCACCGCTGAAAGCGCCGCATGAAGGTGTGATAGGCACAAGGATGTTTTGGATTCATGCCTTGGCCAGTACTCGCCTGATGAAGCTGCTTGGCGCAAAAATCCCGGCGCAATCCCGTCCGCCTCAGCAGGAGATTTTTTTGGCTGGTTTAATGCATAACATCGGCTTTCCGTTGTTGGGGCACCAGTTTTTCGAAGAATTTGCCTATTTAAGCCGCTTGATTAAAGCGAATCCGTCCTTGACGGTATTTAATCTCGAGACTTTTGCCTTTGGCGTTAATCATACCGAAATCGGTGCCTGGTTGATGAGTGCCTGGTCGATGCCGCGAACCATTACCGATATTGTCTATCACCACCACAACCCTTGTTATCGCGGCGAAAACCATCAACTCAATTTGCTGACCTATCTAAACGATTGTCTGCTGGGGCAAATCGGTATTGGCGATGCGGTGAATCAAACCTGTCCGGAGGAAGTTTTTACTTTACTTGAACTGGATGCGGCGAGTTGTCAGGCATTGCTGGATAGCGAGCATGAAGAGTTGGAAAAAATCGTCGCTACGGCTGAAATGTTGACCGAGTAGCAATGCCGTGAACGGCCGGCAATAAACCCTTGGCTCAATAGACTACATCATCCGGCATTTTGGTTCTTGTTCGCGGGATAATGCCCGTCATTGGTTGGCAGATGATTTTACCCCGCTTGTTGCAATCGGCCGATACTGCAAACGTAGCGTTTGCAGTATCAAACTGAAGCTAGGCAATCCCGAAACTTCGGGCATCAGTCGTCGGCTACAAAATGGCCATGAATATCATTTGCCTGTAATCGTTTTGGAGACTTCAATGAACTATGCAAGACTGCTGGATGTGGCATTGGCGGAAGCGCAAGCCGGTTTTGACGAAGGCGGTGTGCCGGTCGGCGCGGCGATGTTCGATGCCGATGGCAATCTGTTGAGTCGCGGCCGCAATCGCCGGGTGCAAGACGACGATCCCTCCATTCACGGCGAAACCGATGCCTTTCGCAAAGCCGGCCGGCAAACCAACTACCGCGACAAAATTTTGGTGACGACACTGGCGCCGTGCTGGTATTGCTCAGGTTTGATCCGGCAATTCAATATCGGCACCGTAGTGATTGGCGAGTCGACTAACTTTGAAGGCCATCTCGATTGGCTGAAAGACGCCGGCGTGAAGATTGTCGAGATGAACGATCCCGCCTGCATTGCGCTGATGCGGCGCTTTATCGAGCAATCGCCACGGATTTGGTTTGAAGACATCGGCGAATGCGATTGTGGAGAAGGTGCCTAGACTGCTGTTGATTATCGGCCTGGGGTCCGGGGCGAACCTCTTGAAATAGATGCATCGGTTTCAATTCGCCGGTTATCACGCCTCTAGCGAAAAACACTTTAAGGTGCGGGCGGATTTCAGCGCGATTGCTTGAGCATCTTGAGTCGTTCAACAGACCTAATCATCAAAGGAGTTTCAGCTTATGAGCTTAACCTTAATCATCGGCAACAAAAACTATTCTTCCTGGTCCTTGCGGCCCTGGTTATTCTTGAAATATCACGATATTGCTTTCGAGGAAGTCAGAATTCCTTTGTACCGGGAAGACTCTAAGGACAAGCTCCTGAGTTACTCCCCGGCCGGAAAAGTGCCGATCTTATTGGACGGCGATATCAAGGTTTGGGATTCGCTGGCGATTTTGGAATATCTTGCCGAGCGTTTTCCGCAAACACAGGCTTGGCCGGATGATTTCGCGGAAAGAGCCTTGGCGCGTTCCCTGGCAGCCGAGATGCATTCCGGATTTACCGCGCTACGCACGCATTGCGGCATGAACTGTCGGCGTCCGGCGGCGGCTAAACCCTTGCCGGAAGTGGTTTATCCGGACATAGACCGTATCGGCCAAATCTGGCAACAATGCCGCCGCCGGCATGGCGAACAAGGCCCCTGGTTGTTTGGCCGGTTTACGATTGTCGATGCTATGTATGCGCCGGTGGCTTGCCGGTTTCATAGCTATCAATTAGCAAGCAATGCCGAAGCTCAAGCCTATGTGAATACGGTGCTGGAATGTCCCGCCGTCAAGGACTGGATAGAAGCCGGCAAGCTGGAAAGCGAAGTGATCGAGGCGTTTGAATAGCCGGTATTGCGCATGGAAGCTTATCTTGATCGTTGCCATTCATCGACTGGCGTCATCCAGCGATCTTAGTCATAAGCCGGCCGATCGGAATATGAAAGGCGAAGCGGCGGTCAAAAATTTCGGCAGCCTGATGCCGCTTTCTTCAATCACCAGACGCATCACAGAGGGCAGGCAACGGTTTTGCTGTCGGTGTGAACGGTTTGCCGGCGTTGGTTGCGTAACGTTATCGGGATGTGGATTTCGCCTTATCAGGCCGTCATTGCTTCCGGCATGTCGGAAAAAATAACCACTTTGTTGCGGCCCGTTTGTTTGGCTTGATACAGCGCGTTATCGGCGGCTTCCAGCAACAAAGCGCCGTTCAGGCCGATATGCTCGGAACTGGCGACGCCTATGCTGATTGAGCTGGTTACCGCTATGCCATGCCAGCGGATGGGCTTTTCCAGATAGGATAGCCGCAGACGTTCGGCCAGATTTTTGGCGTCTTCCTCGGTTGTGGACGGCAGAAGCAGGCAGAATTCTTCGCCGCCATAGCGGGCCAGATAATCGTCGATGCGAATCTCGATTTTGGCGTTAACTACCAGTTGCCGCAATACCTCGTCGCCGGCCTGATGGCCGTAATCGTCGTTAATGCTTTTGAAATAATCGATATCCAGCATCATCACCGATAGCGTCTCATGATGACGGGCGCTTCGGGCCAGTAAACGTTGAAATTCATGTTCCAGGCTGCGGCGATTCCAGGCGCCTGTCAACGGATCGGTGGTGGCGAGACCTTCCAGTTCGAAAGCCATCCGGTAATTCACCATCAACACAAAGCCGAAAGTCAGGAACAACTGAGTGATGCTGCCGGTAAAAAACATGACCGGATTGATCGGTAATGGATTGTAAAGGCCGTAACTATTGGCCGGCGCAAAAAATATGGTGATGGCTCTGGCGCCATAAACGAGGGACAACAATGCAAACGACGCACCGGTAAGCCAGTGGGCAATGCGTTCCGGCGAGTCTATGGGGATGAGCAAAGCCCGCGCACAAGCAAAGTAGATGGCGGCGAAGGCAATGGAATTGACGGTGGCGCGCAGTTGCACGTCGGGATGAACGATGGTGAACCAGATGCTCTGGCCGGCTACCAGCGCTACCGCCAGCGACAGGATGTGCCATTGGCTAAACTGGGTCTTGAAGGCCTGAATGCCGAGCAATTGCAGCGCCGAGCCGCTGGCCACCAATGTCGCGCCGGCCACGATCGCCCAGCCGTTGCCGGGCGGAAACTGTTGGGTATAGGCGAGCCCGGAGCCGAGGCTGATCAACAAACTGGCCAGTGCCCAATGCCGGAGCCCACGGATGCCGCGGGCGTGCAAGCTGGCCACAGCCAGAAGTACCGAGAATAAAAAGCTGAGCACGGCAATCATTACCATCATCGTGCGCAGGTCTAAGTTCATGAAGTTTCCGATGTTTTATGAAGAGGTCTGTTATTGGCGGGGCCGGTCACAGGGGCAAACGGAGTCAAGCCTACAAAGTTTTCACGGTTAATGCTACCGGTACAGTGTGAAGACGAGCGCAATTCCCCATATATTGTATGCAAAGCCGGCAAAACCGTAGCGGTTTAGTTGCCGGGGCTTTTCGTTTCAATGATTGTGGTGTAGGTGATCCAAACGGCCAAGCAAGGCTTTGGTATCGTTCATGACCTGCTCCGCAATCAGGCGTAACCAGGCTGTTTTGCCCGTATCGGTTTGGGATTGCTCCAGGGCATGGAAATAAGCCTGGCCACTATCGGCGTCGCCGGGGACATTGGCCATCGGATAACCTTCTTCCAGCAAAATAAGATTCATCAGCAAGCGGGCGCAACGGCCGTTAGCTTCGACAAAGGGCTGCAGCGACATTAGGCTGCGATGGGTTTCGGCGGCAAAAACGATAGGGTGCATGAACGGCCCTTCCAATCTTAACCATCGAATGGTCTCCGCCATCGATTCCGGCAGTTGCGAAGGCGACGCTTCATTGCCGCTGGACCGTGCGAGCGGCTGGCTACGGTAAACGCCGGCTTGTTCGCGATTGATGCTGCGCATCAGAATGGCGTGAATCTGCTTGATCAGCACTTCCGATAACAGCGTCTGTTCGCCGGCCTGCTCGCGAATAAACTGCACGGCCTGATGATGATTGATCGCCGCCAAATATTCGGCCATGGTTTTGCCCGGTATGGTTAGGCCTAATTTAATCGCCATCTCCGTTTCGCGTAGCGTCAGGGTGCTGCCTTCCAGCCGGTTGCTTTGATAGCTGTATTCTATGTCCAATGCCTGCCGTAGCGGTTCTGCCAATAAATTGCTTTGCAGTTCCAGCTCGGCCTTTAACAGGTCGGTTTCCGCAAGCAAAAGGTCAAGGTCGTCGTTCATTTCTGTCTCTTGAGTGGATAACTATGATTAATCTGAATACAGTCTGGCATAAAGCCGGTTTTTTGTTTCTCAAAACCTGATCGATGCAAATGCCGAAATGAATGACAAAGCGCTTCGACTGGCGCTGACATTATGCTATTTTGAACTCATAGTTTTTATTTCCTAACCTCAATAAGCAACATGAGCATAAAATCAGACAAATGGATACGCCGGATGGCGGAACAAAACGGCATGATCGAGCCTTTTCAAGCCGGACAAGTCCGCGAATCCGCGCAAGGCCGCATCATCTCCTACGGCACTTCCAGCTACGGCTACGACGTGCGCTGTTCCAACGAATTTAAAATCTTCACCAACATCAATTCCACCATCGTCGACCCCAAGGATTTCGACGAAGGCAGCTTTGTCGACGTCAAGTCCGATGTCTGCATCATCCCGCCCAATTCTTTCGCGCTGGCTCGCACGGTGGAATATTTTCGGATTCCGCGCGACGTGCTGGTGGTGTGCCTGGGTAAATCCACCTATGCCCGCTGCGGCATCATCGTCAACGTCACGCCGCTGGAGCCGGAATGGGAAGGCCATGTGACACTGGAATTTTCCAACACCACGCCGTTGCCGGCCAAGATATACGCCAACGAAGGCGTGGCGCAGATGCTGTTTTTCGGCGGCGACGAAGTTTGCGAAACCTCGTATAAGGACAGAGGCGGTAAATACCAGGGCCAGGTTGGCGTGACATTGCCAAAGGCATAGTCAGTCATGAAACCGATGGGATCTGAATAATGCGGCCTACCATGCAACAGCGGCAAGGCGGCATTTACAGTTCCCTTCTTTCCAAGTTGTTACCAAACCGCTTAAATACAAACAAGATGTCGACCAGCCCAGCCGATACGCTCGAGCTTTATTTCCAGCAAGTTCAAAACATCATTTTAGATCGTCAGGACTGGGTCAGCGGTTTGCTGCCGGCCAGTACCGCGGTCAATACCCACGGCAACTATACCGATGCCTGGGTGCGGGACAATGTCTACAGCATCCTGGCTGCCTGGGGGCTGGCGCTGGCTTACCGTAAAGACAACGGTCGGCGGGACAGGGCTTACTTATTGGAGCAAAGCGTCGTTAAGCTGATGCGCGGCCTGTTGACCGCGATGATGCGTCAGGCCAACAAGGTGGAAAAATTCAAGCATACCCAGGAACCGCTGGATGCCCTGCACGCCAAATACAACACCCAAAGCGGGGCGGTGGTGGTGGGCGACAACGAATGGGGGCATCTGCAACTGGATGCCACCTCGCTGTTTCTGCTGATGCTGGCGCAGATGACGGCCTCGGGCTTGCGCATCGTCTTTACCATCGACGAAGTCAATTTCGTGCAGAATCTGGTGCATTACATCAGCCGGGCTTATCGCACCCCGGACTACGGCATCTGGGAACGCGGCAACAAGATGAATCACGGCGTCGCCGAGCTGAACGCCAGTTCGATAGGTATGGCGAAAGCCGCGCTGGAAGCCATGTCCGGCTGCAACCTGTTCGGCAAGGACGGCGGCCAAACCTCGATTATTCATGTGATCAGCGACGATATTGCCCGTACTCGCATCGCCCTGGAATCGTTGTTGCCCAGGGAGTCGATCTCCAAGGAAGTCGATTCGGCGGTATTGAGCGTGACCGGCTTTCCGGCGTTTGCGGTCGATGACCCGGCGTTACGCGAAAAAACCGAGGCCTTGATCGTCGAAAAACTGCAAGGCCGCTACGGCTGCAAACGGTTTTTGCTGGATGGTCATCAAACCGTGCTGGAGGATCATCAGCGCCTGCATTACGAACCGCATGAGTTGAAGCAGTTCATGGACATCGAATGCGAGTGGCCGTTGTTTTTCTGCTATTTACTGCTCAACCATCTGTTTGCCGGCAATCAGGAGGCGGTGCGCGATTATCGCCGGCGTCTGGAAAATCTGCTGGTCGAACAAAACGGCCAGCAACTGTTGCCGGAACTGTATATCGTCCCCGAGCCGGCAATCGCCGCGGAAAAACAGCATCCGCACAGTCAGACCCGGATCGCGAACGAAAACGTGCCGCTGGTGTGGGCACAAAGCCTGTTTATCTTGAGCGGCTTGTTGCAGGACGGTCTGATCGCGACCGACGACATCGATCCGTTGGGGCGCTACAAGGCAGTGGCCCGGCAGGCCGACTGCACCTTGCAAATTGCCTTGCTGGCTGCCGATGAAAGCGTGCAAAGGCAGTTGCGTCAACACGGCATTCCGGCCCAGACCCATGCCGAAATCGCTCCTGTTCAGGTGCGCGACGCCGATGAGCTGGCCGCCGCCTATACCCAGGTCGGACGCAACGACCGCATCGGTTTGAGCGGGCGGCCGCTAAGGCAGCTGAGAAGCTTGGCGACCTCCAAGCTATATGTGTTGGCCGGCGAGCCGCTGGTGTTTTTGCCGCAGTTCATGAATCAGAAAGGCTTTTATATCGCCATGGATAACCGCTTGCTGATTCAGCGCTTGCGGATGGAGCTGGCCTATATTGCCCGGCACTGGGAAGGTCCCGGCCGGCCGCTGGTGGCGATCAATATCAAGCAAAACATGCTGACGGCCCAGGATAAGCAAGTATTGCTGGAGTTTCTCGCCCAGATCCAAAAGGGTGCGATTCCGGGGGTAGCCATCAAGCTGGGATTGCTGGCGGATTTTCTGACGACTTCAAGCCGCGAAAAAATCGGCTATCTGCACGATTTTAAGTTCTCGGATGTGAACTGGGATGACGCCGACCGGCCTTTCGTCGAGGTGTTGCCGGTCGGCGACGAACCGCCGCAGCCGCTCGGTAGCTTTTTATTGACCGAATGGGAGATTGGCGAAGACGCACTGCTGATCGAGCAGTTGCAAAGCAATCCCAATCTTTACGCGCAACTGGAGGCGTTGAGTCTGTTAAGTCTGCGCCACGGGCTGGATCATGAAACCGGCTTGACGCTTAGCGACGGACAGCCTTGCCGGGTTCGGGATTTGCTGGAAGAAGTTTATGCCCGTGCCGGGGATTTGCATGTTTGGCATATCGTCCGGCGTTGCGCCGGCTTGCTGGGCAAATACGATATCAATCTGGAACAGTCCACCACCGATATTCTGGTGCGCCAGCACGGTCTGACTGTCGGCCGGGCTTATAGCGGCAAGGCCACCTTACGGCGTCCGGCCGATTCTTCGGAAATCCTGCAAACCATCCGCACCTTCAATCCCAACGACAGCAGCCAGCAGATTATCGTTCAGGAGTTGATCGTTTACCTGGGCATGCTGATCAAGCTGAAACCAGAGCTGTTTGCCGACATGCACACCATCCGCGTCGGCCATATTTTGCAACTGATTATCGCCCGGCAAAAGCGCCATAGCGGTAGTTCGCTGGATTTGGCGTTTACCGAAATTTTGTCGCTGGCGCCGTCCCAACTTTTGCAAATGTTGCAGGAAACCCTGGAAGACTACAGTGCCAGCGAAACCCAATTGGGCCAGGTGGAAACCTTGCATTACGACGGGCCGCAGCGGCCATTGGGCGCGGCCCGTTTTTCAAACGGCATGAACCCGCAGGATAGGGGCGAGGCCGAAGACTGGTACGAGTGGCGCGAGCGGCAAGGCAGCGTCGGCCGGGAAAACGAGGCGTTTTTTAAAGGCGTCTGGGCTTTGTTGCGGCATTGCCAGGGATTGATGATAGGCGACAAAATCAACAGCAAGCGCCGTATCGATAGTGAAACCACGCTGTCGCAAATGACGGAAGGCGAGCAAACCTTCCGGCTGCATGTCAATCATTTGCTCAACAAAATTCAGGCGCCGGTGTATCGGCAACTGACGGTGGAGGCCTTGCGGGCGTTGGCCTCGATTGTTCAGGATAATCCGGCCTTGCGGATAGACGACACGTTGTTCACCGATATTCTCATCGGTCATGCCGTCAGGTTGTGTTGGTTGCAATCGCATCCAGAACACCATGATTGCTACGAAAATTTCGTATCGCTGGCCTGGCAGGCTTTTTACCAGCTACCGCCGCATGTGGTGGCCAACGGCATTCTGGATGCCTTGATTTATCTGCTTAATAACAATAACGAACCAGTACGGGTAAGCGTATGATTTTAGCGGGCGACATCGGCGGGACCAAAACGGTTCTGGCTTTAATCGATAAACATGGCGACGGTTCGCTGAACTGCGTTTACGAGCAGACATTTGCCAGCGGCGAATTTGAAAGCTTTGAGCATATTCTGGATTTATTTCTGGCGAACCGCGCAAGCGTAGACGCCGCCTGCATAGGCGTGGCCGGTCCGGTGATCAACCAGCGTTGCCAGACCATCAATCTGCCGTGGCTTTTGGATGGCGAACAGCTCAAGGCCAGGCTAGGCACCGAACGGGTCAAGTTGCTCAACGATCTGGAAGCGATGGCGATAGGCATGTTGTATTTGCAGGAACAGGATTTCGTCGAGCTCAACCCCAACGCCGAGCCGCAAACCGGCAATGTTGCGGTGATCGCCGCCGGCACCGGGCTGGGCGAAGCGATGCTGCATTGGGACGGGCGGCAATACCATCCGATTGCCACCGAAGGCGGACATTGCGATTTCGCCGCCCAAAACGATCGGCAGGATAAGCTGTTGGCTTATCTGCGTGGCCGTTATCCGGATCATGTCAGCTGGGAACGGATTTTATCCGGTAGCGGCTTTAGCCATATTTACGATTTTTTGGTGGACAGCGGCTTTGCCCCGGCTTGTCCGGCCGTGCCGGCGCTTAACGACCCGAACAGTTACGGCATAGACCGCAGCGCGGTGATTTCCCGGCTCGGTATCAACGGCGAGGATGCCTTATGCGGCGAGGTTGTCAGGCTATTTGTCGAGCTGTATGGTGCTGAAGCCGGCAATTTGGCGCTCAAATCCTTTGCGACCGGCGGCGTCTTCATCGGCGGAGGAATAGGCCCCAAAATTCGTTCGGCACTGGAAGCCGGTGAATTTATGCAGGCCTTTACCGCCAAGGGCCGGTTTCAGGGCATGCTGTCCAAACTGTCGGTGAAACTGGCATTGAATCCCAGGACGCCCTTGCTGGGGGCCATGCATTATTTTGCGGATTAACGGGCTGTTTTTGGCAATTGATGTACTACCCGATTCGTCATATCAGTCCCACAATCGGCAGATAACATCTTCTAAGTTGAGATAGGTACATACTCTGTTGTGGAGTTAGTCACACGAGTATTCCGGCCGCATAGTGGCCGCGCCATAACTCTTGTCGGACTCGCCACTTTATTACGTCAGCTTTTCGACAGGCCCGCCACGAACGATGGAAGACTGATTCCGTTCGTGACGAGCTTGTTCAGAAATCACTTAAGCCGACAAGCGCCGTTAGAAATCGAAGGTTTCCACTTCGGAGATCATGAATAACGGCGCGCCGCCGCTGGAAATTTCGACCGCGTGCGCGGCTGTTTCCTGGCCGCCGGGCGAACTTAGACAAGCTTGTAAGTCGCCGAACGAGGGAAAATACACTTCGGCGATACGATGAAACGGCGCGGCGGTTTTGTCGGCGTTGGAGTGGATCAAGGATGCCACGAAGCGGGTTTTGCCTGCCAGTTTTTCAACCGCCATCGGCACATGTTCATCGGTATAGCGGCGTTCGAAGGTTTCCAGATCGGTCGGTACCGGGTACATTACAATTAGTTTTGCTGCTTTCATAGGTTACTCCAATGTTTTTCTGAATGGGAGTGCATATAAAATACCTATTAGGCGGATTAGTAAAATACCAGTTTTCTATGAAACAATAGGTTTTTCCTATTTAAAGGGGCTGGACATGGAAATGCAACAAATACGCTACTTCCTGGCGGTCTGCGATAAGGGCTCGTTTACCCGTGCGGCGCAATCGACCTATGTGGCACAGCCTTCCCTGACGCAAGCCATCAAAAAACTGGAAGACGAACTAGGCGGCGAGCTGTTCAGCCGAGAGCGTAGCGGTTGCCGGCTGACATCCCTGGGGCGATTGGTCGAACCCTCGCTACGGCAGATATTCCGCGAGGCGCAAACCATCAAAGCCGAGGCCATCCGCTTCAGCCATTTGAACACCGTGCCGCTGCGCATCGGCGTGATGACCACTATTGCCGCGCAACATTTGAGCCCATTTTTTGCCGATTTCCAGCGGGAACGGCCGCATGTCGAGCTGGAATTGGTGGTGGATAGCGAGAGCAATTTGTTGAAGCGGCTCGATGATGACGGTCTGGACTTGATCGTCAGTGCGCCAACATCGCCATTGGCAGGGCACTATCAGTCGTTAAAGCTTTATGAAGAGCGTTATGTGGTGGTCTTCAACGATAAGCACCGTTTCAATCAATTGCAACAAATCGACTTGGCGACCATACAGTCCGAACCCTACCTTGATCGCCTCAACTGCGAGTTGCGCGAAGAGTTGCGCGGCGTTTGTCTGGGTAGACAAATCGATCTTTATGCCGCGTACAGGAGTAATAGCGAGGAATGGATATTGAGCATGGTAAGGGCCGGCATCGGTGTGGCGTTGATGCCGGAATTCACCGTTCCCAAAAAAGCGGACAAACTTAGGTTTCGTTATCTGTCCGATCCTGAAATACGCCGCACCGTGCAAGTCATTTATCAACCGTCATCGGCGGCGAATCCCGAAGTTAATCAGATTCTGGAAAAAATGCGCGTGAGTTTTTGAAACTTAACCAGGTTTCTCGATAGCTAAACGGATTGCACCATCAGCCGCCTTGGAAAGGGCGCCGGAATGGCCTGATTCTCCGAGAGGGGCGTCAAGCCGATCCCTTACTCTATCATTGCGGAATCGGTTCATGGGAGAAGGGTATGAAACCATGCCGGCTAGACGGACCTGAAAATCGGATGCTTGAATTCGGCAGCATAGGCCATGCCCGCTCTTGCCGCATCCACGGCAGCGGCATAGAATGCCGGCTTTGCTAACCTACACCGAGGATATTCAATGTCAGATTCATATTGGTTCAGAACCGGCGAAGCCACCGTATTTTCCAGCGAAGGGCAGGGTACCGATGCGATGCCGGAAATTCTGATCGGCGATGTCAAAGGGCCGGCCGGACATGCGTTTGCCAACCTGATGGGTCAAACCGAAGGCCATCCGCGCATGTTTGCGATTCGCGCCTGCAACCAGCAAGTGCGTCCGGCGACCATCATGGTGCCGAAAGTCACGGTCAGGTCTTCGGCTTACGTTAATCTGTTCGGCGGGCCGGTGCAATCGGCGGTGGCGGATGCGGTGATCGACAGCGTTGCCGACGGCGTGATTCCTCGCCTGCAAGCCAATGAATTGTGCATCGTGGCGATGCTGTGGATCGATCCATCCTGCGCCACAAATCCCAATCTGGATCGCAAGGATTTGTACCGCACTAATTACGAAGCGATGAAGCTGGCGATTCAACGGGCAATGAGCAATTCGCCCAGCATCGACGAACTGATCGCCAATCGTCAAAAAATCGCTCACGAAATGTACGACCCGGAAACCGGTGAGTCGCAATGGTAGTGATTTGAAGGGTTGCTTGTTGCCAGGTTTTGAAAATGGGTGCTTAACCCATTTTCATTGGCTTGGTTAACGGCAGCCGTTAGGTCTATTCGGTTATTTTTAACAACAAGCCGCCATCGGCGTCGCACTTGCCGACCTTGGCCATGGCTCTGACTGAAATCCGTACCGTTTCGTTTTTAAGGTTGGGCGGCAATTTGCCTTTGACCAGATAGAAGGTTTCCTTATCTTCTATGGTCACTTCGGCCGGTTCCTGGCGGATGCTGACATGAATATGTCCGGGGCCTTTGCTGCCGGAGATGGTAAACGAGTATTCCGAACCCGGCGCGACCGTGGCTAAATGCTCGGGTTTGAAGTGGCTGATCTTGGCCTTGATGCAAGAAGCCTCGTTGCCGCCACCGCCTCCTCCACCGCCATGACCGGTATGGCCTTCCGTAGACTGTGCCCAGGTCGGGTTGCAAAAGCCTATGGTAAGCAGGGCGGCTAAAACTTTACTGATCTGCACGGAAGTCTCCTCATTTGTTGACCGTGAAATGCTGGAGATTATATGGCCTGGGACTGTAACATTGAAGCTTATATATTATTGAGTTGCTGCAATTTCGGCCCAATTTGTAAGGTTATGCGCCGCAAAAGCTAGCTTTATCAATACCGCAAACCCAACCCTGATCGAAATCCGCAGTAAAGCTGATGATCAACTTTCCCGCTATTGGCACCGCACATCGAGTTCCTCGCCTGCTGGAGAGGGTGAGTAGAAGCAATAAACCGAAATTTGATGTACGAAAGGTATATCCATAGCATCGCAAGCGTTCCAGTGGCGATCATGGCAGGCTTGCGCTCGCAGGCTTAACTTGAATCATGCTTCCGTGGCTCGTCACGATGGCGAGCAACCGTTACAATTGCCGGCATTTTTCAATTATCCGAAAACCGCGAGTTGCGGAAAGAAACATCGGATCCATGGCTGGCAATGGTGCAAAACCTAGTTCAAAAAATCAATTACGGCTGGCGGCTGCTGGCAACCGCTGTCAGTTTTGCCAGCTTCGGCGTCGGCGGCGTATTGCTGTGGGTGACGGTGTTTCCTTTGTTATCGGTGTTGCCGGGCAATCGCCGGCAACGGATTGGCCGTGGACAGCGGGTGGTGCATTACAGCTTTTATGTGTTTATCGGTTTGATGCATAGGTTGGGGGTGATGACTTATGAAGTGGTGGGGCTGGAAAAACTCAATCGCCCTGGTCAGTTGATTGTCGCCAATCATCCGACCTTGGTGGATATCGTGTTTCTGCTTAGCCGGATCAAGCAGGCCAGTTGCATCGTCAAGGCCAGCTTGTGGCGCAACCCGGCGATGCGCGGGCCAATTTTGAACGCCGGTTACATCAGCAACGGCGATTCGCAGGCGATGATAGACCAATGTGTGGACTGGCTGCGTTCCGGCGGCGCCATGGTTGTTTTTCCGGAAGGCACCCGTTCCGTGCCCGGCCAAGCCTACCGTTTTCAGCGCGGCGCTGCCGCAATTGCCTTGCAGGCTGATACCTTAGTCACTCCGGTGACGCTGACCTGCGATCCCAGTACCTTGACCAAGGGACTGGCCTGGTATCGAATTCCTTCGCGGCGTTTCCATCTGACGATGCGGGTTGGCGAGGATATTGCGTTAGCCGAATTTAGCCGCCTGCAACCCAGATCGATAGCCGTGCGCCGCCTTAATCAACACCTGCAAGACTATTTTACGCAACAAAGAGATCGCTATGAGCACCATGGAAAATGAGTTAAAACGCCTGATTATCGACACGCTGGATCTGGAGGATATCGCTGTCGACGATATAGACAGCGAGGCGGCACTGTTTAACGAGGGTTTAGGGCTGGATTCCATCGACGCGCTGGAACTGGGTTTGGCGATCCGTAAAAAATACGACGTAAAGATCGACGCCGAAAGAGACGATGTGGTGAAAATTTTCGCTTCGGTGTCGGCGTTGGCAGGCTATATAGAATCAGTACGATGCCCATCTCCAACGCCAAGCGCATCCTGATCGTAGAAGACGAACCGGCCATTGCCGATACCCTGATTTACGCGCTATCCAGCAGCGGCTATCAGCCGGAGCATGTCGGTCTGGCGCAAACGGCTCTGGCCTTGCTGCAAACCGAGGCCTTTGCGTTGGCGATACTCGATGTCGGCTTGCCGGACGGTAACGGTTTCGATTTATGCCGCCAGCTCAGGCGCTTTTCCAATCTCCCGGTGATTTTTCTGACCGCCCACGGCGACGAGATCGACCGCATCGTCGGCCTGGAAATCGGCGCCGACGACTACGTTACCAAGCCCTTCAGTCCGCGCGAAGTGGTGGCGCGGGTCGGCGTGATTCTGCGCCGCCTGACTGTGGCTACCGATAATGGCCCTAGTCCGCAACTCCAGTTTGCATCGGCATTCGAGCTGGACGCCATGACCGGCCGCATACGTTATCGCGGCAAATTATTGGAGCTGACGCGCTATGAATTCCTGCTGCTTAAACTGCTGATCGAACATCCCGAACGCATTTTTTCCCGCGAACAATTGTTGGAGAGGGTCTGGAACGATCCGACGGAAGTCTTCGACCGCACCGTCGATACCCATATCAAAACCCTGCGCGCCAAATTGCGTTTGGTGGAGCCGGATCGGGAGGCGATACGCACCCATCGCGGCCTGGGCTACAGCCTGCAAGCCCGATGAAATTATCGGTTCGGCTGTTTCTGGGTTATTTCTTTCTGGTGGCGGTGGCCGGGCAACTGGTGCTGATGCTGGTGGTGCGGCAAATCAGCCCCGGCGTGCGCACCGCGCTGGAAGCCAGCCTGGTCGATACCGCCAATCTGCTGGCCGAGCTGGCGGCACCGGATTTACAGCACGGCGGCATCGGCGACGGCAACTTCGCCAACGCCGTGCGCCGCTACAGCAAGCGGCCGGTATCGGCGACGATTTTCGGCTTTCCCAAACAGAGCCTGGATTACCGGGTCTACGTCACCGATGCGGACGGTATCGTTCGTTTCGATTCCGCCGGTCAGGCCGTCGGCCAGGATTACTCGCGCTGGAACGACGTCTATAGGACCCTGCAAGGCGAATACGGCGCGCGTTCCTCGCAAGCTGATCCCGAGGACAAGAGTAGCTCGGTGATGCATGTCGCCGCGCCGGTGCGTGACGGCGAACGCCTGATCGGCGTGGTCACGGTCGCCTATCCCACCGCCTTGTTGCAGCCCATCGTCGACTCCAGCAAGACTGCGATAAAACGCGGGGCCTTGTGGCTGTTCGGCGCGGCGCTGGCCTTTGGCGCGCTGTTTACCTGGCGGCTGACCCGCGCCATCGATTTATTGGTCGCTTATGCCAGAGCGGTCGCCTCCGGCCGCAAGGCCAGTCCGCCCAAGTTGCGCAGCGTCGAACTATCGACTTTGGCGCAGGCCCTGGAAACCATGCGCCAGGAACTGGAAGGCAAACAATACGTGGAACGCTATGTGCAAACCCTGACCCACGAAATGAAAAGCCCGCTGGCGGCGATTCGCGGCGCGGCGGAATTGCTGGACGAAGCCCTGCCGGACGCCGAGCGCCATCGTTTCGCCGGCAATGCCCGCGAACAGGCCGAACGCCTGGATCAGTTGATCGAAAGATTGCTGGGCTTGGCGGAATTGGAGCAACGCCAGCAACTGGCGGAACCGGTGGCGCTGGAGCTGGGCGAATTGGTTCGGGCCACGCTGCAGGAAAAAGCCCCGCAACTAGCGCAAAACCGCTTGAACGTTGCCTTGTCGTTACAGGCCGATTTATGGGTCAGCGGCGAAAGCTTTCTGTTGCATCAGGCGATTTCCAACCTGATCGACAACGCCGTCGCCTTTGCGCCTGCGGACACGGCCATCGAAATTCGCGGCGAGCAGTTGGACAATAACGTCGTATTAAGCATCCGCGACCACGGTCCCGGCATCCCGGACTATGCCTTGCCGCGCTTGTTCGAACGTTTCTATTCGCTACCTCGACCGAATACCGGCCGCAAGAGCACCGGTCTGGGCTTGGCCTTCGTCCGGGAAGTGGCTTTGCTGCATGGCGGGGAGATTAGCGTCGGTAATGTCGAGGGCGGGGCGGAGGCGGTGTTGCGTTTTCCTGATATTATGACCCTGCGAATATGAAATCGAATTCGACTATTTGTTTACTCATCGCGCTCAGCCTTCAGCAAATTGCTTATGGTGAAGATAATTTTCCTCTCGGCACCAATTGTGCTTTGAAAAAACCTCCTGAAAATGCTGGGGAATATCTTATACATGGCCGAGTTAATAAAGTTTATCCTCGCGCTAAAGATATAGATGCTACCTACAATGGCTGTCAAATTGCATGGTTTCCTGTTGAAAATGGCTGGGAAATTTTCGGTATTAAACACTTTACGGAAGGGTATTCAGACCGTATATGGGGACCTAGCAATTCGGGCATTCGATTATTGGATTGTATTTATCAGAAAGGCCTACTCGTACAGGGAAATCTGCGTAGCTGCCTCTCCAAATCTCAACCTATGCCTTCAATGCCATCCGGATGTGCGAAGCGGAAGCAAGCGGATGGACACTTACCAGAAGATTGTCGATACGAATAGATTGTTCCCTGACAACTTAGCCGGTAGGTCTAATTTATTTGAAATTGACCGTCGTCGACGATGTTCTCGTCGTATCGTTTAAGGAGCTTTGACTATGAAATGCCCATCCTGCGCAACCGCCGAACTGGTTCATGATACCCGAGATATGCCTTACGTCTACAAAGGCGAATCCACCGTGATTCCCGACGTCACCGGCGATTTTTGTCCGGCCGGCGGCGAGGTCTTGACCAACTCCGAGGAATCGAAGCGAACCATGGCCCTGATGCTGGAATTCAATAAACAGGTCAACGCCTCCATCATCGACCCTAATTTCATCGCCCAAGTTCGCAAGAAACTGGCATTGGATCAGCGCGAGGCCGCCGAGATTTTCGGTGGCGGCATCAATGCGTTTTCCCGCTACGAAACCGGCAAAACTAAGCCACCATTGGCTTTAGTGAAACTGTTGAAAGTCTTGGACAGGCACCCGGATTTGCTGGATGAGATTAGGGCGGCATAAAAAACGGCGTGGAGATTCTTCTGACAACTATCATCGCCAGTCGCAAGGTGACAAAACCCTATCTGCGAGGCGGGTATGACTAACTTAAAACTGGATCAAGAAGAACAGGGCTTTTTGGCTGCTTTCGAAGCCGACGAATTCGAATCCATTTTGACCGAGGAGCGCAAGGCCAATTTAGCCAAGGCCGCCGAAGCTGCCTTTAAAAAAGATAAGCGTATCAACATCAGAATATCCGCCAGGGATTTAGCGGCGCTACAACGCAGAGCCTTGCAGGAAGGTTTGCCTTATCAGACGCTGGTTGCCAGCGTGTTGCATAAATATGCCTCGGGGAGTCTGCGGGATATTATGGCGGAAAATATTCGGAGTTAGCAAGCTTCAGGATTTGCACTGGTGTTTCATGACGTATTTTATATACACGTATGCCGTTGAATAGGCTTGCCGGTATACGTCGTTTGTTAGCTTTTATCATCCGGCGCATGACGCTATCGCTGATGCGCTTTACGCGGGCTGTTGCAAGAATATTCGCTATATTGACTTCGAATAACCAAAATGCGATTCTAATGCCGCTTATGTTTAGCGTTTGAGTTGTAGACGGGTTCAGATATTAATCAGTAATGAGAAACTGCCTCTTTGCGAGCGCATATATATTCATTATTTTCTTCGTCAAAAATCAATTAGGACAACTTTATGAAATTTGTTGCAGTGATGCTTGTACGTTCTATTAGTTTGAGTAGTTTATTGTTTGCAGGTATTAACAGTGCAACTGCATCCGTTACCAGTTCTGGCGATTCCGTTATCACCCAAAATTATGTTATCGATGTTGCACAGAGTACTATTTCTTATAATCCCGGTGGGATAAGTTTTGATCCCAATGGCGGCTCAACAAATCCTTCTGCCTCGACTTATAATGTATCAGGAATATTTACCGTCAATTTCGATCATTATTCATGGAGTAACCCCAGCGATTGGATGCATTTCACAAACTCTATGATCATCGCAAATGGCCTGCCTTCAGGATTCGAATTGCCTAAGTTTGAAAGCCAGATGATTAGTTCGACTCAATTTTCGGGAAATGATGGTGCCTGTTCGGGGCCTGGATATGCGAACATATCCTGTTCAGGTCCTCAATTGGCGGGTAGTATCTCAAATGTATCTGGACAAATAGAGGACGGTAAGATTCTATTTAATGGTTATCAGCCAAATGCGCTAGGCGCATACGGCGGTGGTTACACTTATACTATTGTAGCTAGTGCCGTGCCTCTGCCCGCGGCTTTTTGGTTATTTGCTTCTGCGTTAGGTTTCTTTGGAATTCGGACAAAAACAAAATAGCTCGGTATGTCAGGGTGCGCGATAGCGTTCCCTGACAATATCGCTGAATGTCCACGTAGCTGTTATCGCGCCAACGCGACCTACCGTTGACCATTATGCGCAACGCTGAATGAATATCGCAATGGCATAACTGCTTAAAACTTCACCCCCACTTCACATTCCCCACATCGTCCGCTCACTTGGCGGGAGCATGCTATGCATCGTCCTTTAACTCCACGGGAGAAACCGATGCAAAGAAAACTCTGGCAAAAAATACTGATGATGCTGGGCCTGACCCTGGCGCTGCTGATACCGATAGGCATGATAGAAAGTCTGGTTAGCGAACGCTCCGAGCGCCAGCAACAGGTGGCGAATGATATAGCCGCCAGTTCTGCCGGGCCGCAGCAGTTGTTCGGGCCGTTGCTGGTGGTGCCGTACAGCGAATATTGGACCGAAGTCGTCGAAACCCGCCAGGATGGCGTGCCGAAACGCGAAGAGGTGCAACGCGTCGATAGCCACCTGCTGTATTTCCTGCCGGAACATCTGAATATCGTCGGCGATCTTTCCACCGAAACCAAGCAGCGCGGCCTGTTCAAGGTGCGTTCCTATGTGCTGAACGTCAGCATCAAGGGCGACGTCAAGTTGCCGGGCGGTTACGGCAATCCCAGTCCTCGGCACAACGGCCGGATCAGCTTCGGTACGCCTTACGCCAGCGTGGCGCTGTCCGACATGCGCGGCGTACTGGAAGCGCCGGGGTTGGAGTGGGGAACCAATCATTACGCCTTCGAACAAGGTTCCGCGTTGCCGATGGAGGATGCCAACGGTATGCATGCCACGCTGGAGGCGCTGCCGGTCGAGGCCGGTCCTGTCAATCTACCGTTTGCCTTCAGCCTGAAACTGCGCGGTATCGAGTCGCTGAATTTTATCCCGGCCGGCAAGCACACCCGGGTCGAGTTGTCATCGCCTTGGCAACATCCCAGCTTTTACGGCCGCTTTTTGCCTGATCCGCAAAGCCAGCAAATCGGCCAGGAAGGCTTCCATGCGCTGTGGAGCGTGGATTCCTTGGCCTCCAATGTCGCCGAGAGCCTGTACAAATGCCGGTCCATCAACTGTTACGACAGCTTCGGCATACGCCTGATGGAGCCGATCAACATCTATTCGCTGTCCGATCGGGCCAGCAAATACGGCTTTTTGTTCGTCTGCCTGACGTTCGCGGCGATTTTCCTGTTCGAAATCCTGAAAAGTCTGGCTATCCATCCGGCCCAATACGCGCTGGTCGGCTTGGCGTTGGCGATGTTTTTCCTGTTGCTGTTGAGCTTGTCGGAGCATCTGGATTTTCTGGTCGCCTATTCGATAGCGGCCGTGGCTTGCGTGACGCTGATCGGCGTTTATCTCAGCGCGGTGTTGCATAGCGCCAAGCGCGGTCTGGCGGCCGGCGCCTTGCTGGCCGGCCTGTTCGGCAGTTTGTACGGCCTGCTGGAATCCGAGGATAACGCGCTGATGCTGGGTTCCTTACTGTTGTTCGTGTTGCTGAGCCTGGCCATGCTGACGACCCGGCGTCTGGATTGGTACGGACTTAGCCAGCCGGCGGTTGTTAATCCCCTGGATAGACAAGCTTCGCTTTAACCCGTCGCGAATGAACGGCGGCTATCCGCCGCCGTTCCGCAGCAAACCATTGGAGGTGCTCATGATTATTGCTCATTTACCGGCCGGTTATATCCTGTCGACGCTGTTATTCCCGCGCATCGCAAACCCTGGCATTCCCCGCCGAACTTTTATTCGCGCCGGTCTGTTGGGGGCCGTTGCCCCAGATTTGGACATGATTTATTTTTATGCTGTCGATCATCGTGCCCATTCGCATCATAGCTATTTCAGCCATTTCCCCAGTGTCTGGCTGTTATTGCTGGCGATGGTCACGCTGTGGCTTGTAATGGCAAAACGCAAGGAGCTGCCTTGGTTGGCCGCGATATTCGCGGCCAACGGTTTGCTGCATATGCTGCTGGATTTTATCGCCAGCAATATCTATTGGTTGGCGCCTTGGGTGAACAAGCCTTTTTCCTTGTTCACCGTGTCCAGGCTTTATGAGCCCTGGTGGTTGAATTTCCTGTTGCACAGATCGTTCGCGCTGGAAATTGCGATTGTGATTTGGGCGGTTTACTTGTGGAGGGAGGGTAATCGGAAGACCGATTCATGGTGTCAGTCTTAATGCAGCCTGATTGCGTTCCTGCCAAGATCGGGGCCAAACGCTTTTGCCAAGTCCTCGGCCAAGGTTTCGATACCCGAGCCGGCGATGAATACCAATCGGCCGCGCAAATCGTCGGAGGCTCGGGCCGGCAAGGCTGACGGCGGATACAGGCGATTGGCGGCGGCTTGAATCACCATGGGTTCGCTTTGTTCGGTCAGATAAACCACGCCTTTGATTCGGAGTAGATCCGTCGGATGTCGGTTCAGCAAATCTTGCAGTATGGCTTGCAACCTGGGCCAGGGAAGGGGCTGTTCCAGATGCAGCGAAATGTTGCGGAAACCATGTTCAGGTAGCGGTTTGCCGTCGGGCAGACGGCGTAATGTCGGCGAAGCACCGGCCAGCAAGGCCTGCGGATCGCATTGGCCGTGTGATGCCAGGTGTTTCGGCGTGGCTGGCGCGATGGCCTGTAAATAGGTAGCCAGCGCCGCTTGCCGATCGGCATCGGCCAGGTCGGCATGGGTCAGCAGCAAGGCATCGGCCCAGGCGACCTGGGCGCGGGCTTCGGCAAAACTATCCAGCTGGGCGATGGCAGACGGAATCGCCAGCGTGGCGATGATTTTTTCCAGCCGATAACGGCTGGCCAGCCAGCGGTCGCGGCATAAAGTGTCCAAAATCGGTTCCGGGCTGGCAATGCCGCTGGCTTCGATGATCATCCGCTGGAACGGTTTAATCTCGGCTTGCTTCCAGGCCATCCACAAATTCCGCAAGGTCGGTGCCAGCGTGCCTTTGATCTGACAACATAGACAGCCGCCGGCAAGGATAGTTAAAGGTATGCCTTGCCGTTCGATCAATTGTTGATCCACCGGTATGCTGCCGAATTCGTTGACGATCACCGCCGTGCTCGGCCCTGTAGCCAACAGCCTGTTCAATAAGGTGGTCTTGCCGCTGCCGAGAAAGCCGGTAAGGACGATGACGGGGAGCTGGGTGGGGTGATTCATGGCCTTTTTGCGGGATGCGGTAGCTTGTGCTGTAAAGAGAATACCATTCCTAAGGTAGCGAACCGACAAATGCCGGGGGATATTACAAAATCTCATAAAGCCGGTCTTTGTTTTTACTGGTAAAATTAGCAATCGAAACTGATTAATCAGGCTGTGGACATTTGATTTCGCCAGCCAAGACCCCATTGTATGGAGTCGCAAAACTGAGGAATTATTGATGTTGCAACGTATATTAGAGAGCCACGTCGGCGACGATAGCGATATTGTGCTGTCCAGGCGCCGATTTATCAGGCATTTGGCCTGCGGTACTTTATTGACGCTGGGGGCGCCCTCTTTAGCGCATGCCGCCAAAGGCCGTTTCCCTTCCCACAAATCCCTGGCGTTTCAAAATACCCATACCGGCGACAAGCTGAAACTGACCTATTTTGAAAAAGGCCGTTATCTCAAGGGGGCGCTGCGGGAAATCAATTTTGTGTTGCGGGACTTTCGGACCGGCGATATTTATCCAATCGACATCGGTTTGCTGGATCAGCTGCACGATTTAAAATTGATGTTGGGCGTCAATCGGCCGTTTCACATTATTTCCGGTTACCGCTCGCCGGATACCAATGCCATGCTGCACACTCAGAGTTCCGGGGTTGCCAATAACAGCCTGCATATGCAGGGCAGGGCAATCGATGTACGTATCGAAGGTTTCGATACCCGCCATATCCGCAATGCGGCCTTAGTCATGCGCCGCGGCGGTGTGGGTTATTACTCGGAATCGGATTTCGTCCATCTCGATACCGGTAAATTCAGAAGCTGGTAAGGTTTGGGCGGATTAACCGCCGGCAACGGTATTCTTGCTGATCAATAGATTGTTGCTGCCTAGCCCTGGCGTTTTGTTCAGGGCACTTCGCAACAGCGCGTCTTGGCCGTAGATGTCGGGATAAAATCGCGGCTTATGGTCTTGATCCACAAATGCCGTGGTATAGAAAAATAAAACCGGTATCGACTTTTTCAGGCTGACCCGCTGGGTTTTCGGGCTGGCCATCGCCTGCTGTATGGCTTGTTTGTCCCAGCCTTCCTGGCTGTCCAGCACGAATTCCGCCAGCTTTTCCGGCTCTGCCACCCGCACGCAGCCGTGGCTAAGGTCGCGGCGATCGCGATTGAAGGCGCCGCGAGACGGCGTGTCGTGTAAATACACATCGGCCTTGTTGGGGAAAATAAATTTCACTCGGCCCAGCGGATTTTTCTTCCCCGGACGCTGGCGGGCGCGTACCCGGCCATGTTTGATGTTGTCGATAACGTTGTCCAAGTATTCTTCGTCGTCATCGGCGGCGGTGCGATCGATCAACTCGATATCCTGATTGGACAGATACTCGTAGTCGGTCAGCATTTTGGGCATGATTTCCTTATCCATGATGCTCTTCGGGATATTCCAATAGGGATTGAATTCCAGATATTTCATCTCTTCCCACAACATCGGGGTTTGATTTTTCAAGGCTTTGCCGACGATGACCTTCATATTCAGCGGATTCTGTTCGTCCGGGGCATTCAAGGCCCACAGCTGAAAAGCCGGAATGTTGACGATAATCAGCGGGCCGTCCGGCTGTTCCGGCAGCCAGCGCAACCGCTCCATGGCCAATTCGATCAAGTTGATTTTTTCGGTGGCTGTCTGATTTAAGATCGCCAGGGTTTGCTTGCCGATCACGCCGTCGGCGTTTAAGCCTTGCTGCTGCTGCAAGCGGGCGATGGCCGCGGCAGAGACTTCGTCGTAGAGCGTCTCGGCTTCGGAAATGCCCTTTATCTCGTCCGCCGTTAATTCTCCCAATTCAAGCAAACGCTTCCTAAGTTCGGGCAGTTGCGAGTGTTGTTCGCCGGGACGTAGCGATTTTGCAAACGATAATGGAGCTGGCGCGGCAAATTGCGCCTGCTGGCGATAGTGGGCCAGTGCCTGCTTCAACTCGCGGTACTGCTTCAGATTGGGTGCAACCGCCTGCGGTAACTCGGCAAGGCTTTGTTGTTCGCGGTGATGCATCAGCAGTGCCGCAATATCGATAGGCGGTTTGGTGCCGAATTCCGTCGGATAATTGAGGTCGCGGGGATTGACTCGGCCGGCATGCACATCCTGGACAAAACGCAGCAGCGAGATAGACAACGCCAAATCGTAGGATGCCAATTCCTTGGTTGCGGTTTGCGGCAGCGATGCCGCTTGCTGCAGATAGGCGCGTAAGCGTTCGGCATCGTAGTTAACCGGTTTTAAACCATCCGAAGCGGCATCGTTCAACACGCTCAAGGCATCGTTCCGGTTTTTTTCGGGGCGACCTTCGCCCAGCCAAAGCAGCTGGTTGGCGTTGGTCCGGTACAGCTGTGTCAATGCCTCGCTGTGACGGGAAAAATCCTGTTGCAGTAACAGCGGATGCTGCTTGCTGCTCAGCAGGGCTTCGACGGCTTGGCTAACGCCGCTATCCGTGCTGTCGGTGACGGCCGGCTGCGAAAAAAAATACAACAGCAACAATGCCGCCAGTAAATACGGAGTTGTTTTCACAATGTTTCTCAAAAAAACCATGTGCACGGTGTGCAGCTTCATGAATGGGCAAATGTATATTTGAACAATGATAACGATTATGATCGTATTGGTTGCAAAAATATGCGTTAAAGTTCTGGTTAGCCGGGATTTTGGCCGCATTTAGCTTACGGCGCCGCCGGATTGCTATTCGATCACCCCTGATTCAGGTAATGGCAGATTAACCTTACAGCAGCGCTTTTAGGAACAGACCGGCAGCCACCAGCAGCGGACTTGCCAGCGTAATCATCACATTCAAAGCCAAGGCGGGTTTTAAACGCTCGATATCGTCGGCATATTCGACCGCCATTTTAGCGGCCGGAACTGCCAGCAACACCGTTAACAGACCCAGCAAGCTATAAGCCGGCAACAACGACAACCAAACGCTTGCCGCTAATGCCGCGTAGGCGGCCAGCAAAAAAGCCACATACACCCAGGCCGATTTTTTCCTGCCGATCAAGATAGGCAAATGCCTGCGTCCGGCATCTGCATCGGCCTTGACGTCCGGGAACTGGTTGAGCAATAACAGGTTGTTGACCAGAAAAAACACCATTAACGACATGCCGAATACCGCCAGGCTGTATTGACCGCTTACCGCGTAATAGGCACCGCAAATCATCAGCGGGCCGAATGCCAGGCCGGGTGCCATCAAACAAAGCAGCGGGCTATGGGTGATTTTTGAGGTGTAAAAATAAACCAGCAAAACACCCGGCAAGCCGATGGGCAGCAAGCCCCAGCCGTATAGCCAGATAAAATAGCAGCCGACAACTACGGTGATTAAAAGGCTAACGATAGCGGCAATATGCACCGCTGTCGCCAGCTTGGGTGAAGAGGGCAGCGCACCGCTGCCGCCGCTAAACGCCGTGCGTTGGGTATTGAAATCCAGGCCACTGGAAAAATCTCCATATTCATTGAACATGTTGACGCTGATATGCGCGGCTAGCGCGCCGATAAAAATCAGCAGCAAATGCGGATAGGAGATGGGGATATGTTCAACAACGGCAAACGCAATGGCCGGCAGCAAACAGCAAGGCGTCAATATCAAAAACGTCGGCCGGGATGTGGCAATGATTTTAGAAAGCTTGGCGCTTGACGGCATGTTTGCTCCTGGCGATTTATCAAAGGGTGTGGGCAAGCTGCCGAATCCTCCGGCATAACAGCGATCGTTCTAACGGCTATTTCAGGCCGATTCGGCGTGGCCTGTAGAAAACCAGCCGGTTATCAAATAGATAAACGCTCCATCAAATAGCACAGGCAGTCCTGGCGAATCACGCGCTCGTTTAGCGTCAGCATTGACGGCATCGTGGTTTTGGTCAGCAATAACTGACTATCGGCCAGCGCGAAAAATTGCTCCGTGACCGGATGGCCGTCGTTGTCCCTGGCGATGACGGGTATTCGCTTACCGTTGACGCTGCCTAAAGCCGTTCCGGCCGGCGTTTCGGTGAAATTCATGCGCTCCAGGTCCGGATTCAAACGCAGCTCGGCATTGTTGTCGCTAAAGCTGAAACTGGCGCTATCATCCACGCTTACTTGGGCGACGGTATGGTAAATATCGACATCCTGTTTCGGCAGCGGATGTGCCGGGAACTCCTGAAGATGCAGGCAGCTGTCGATGAACTCGAAGGCGTGCTCGGCGCCGTAAGGCTGGTCGGGGCGCCCGCATTCCAGCGTCACCGCCGGACAAAACTCGGCAAATGCCCCGGATTGTATGCCCTTGGGCTGGGTGAAATACACCAGCAAGCGGCCGAACAGCGCGCCCAGATGCAGGAAATCGTTATCCAGTTTATTCAGGCAGGCGTAATGCGGATTAAGCCCGGTATTGTTATGCACGTCGATGCTGGCGAACACGCGGCGCTGCTGCATCGCCTGGCAAATCTGCCGTGCCCAAACGGTTTCCGGCGACTCCGGCAACAGCGTTCCCGGCCAGATGCGGTTGAAATCCGGCTGATCGTCCAGGCGGCGCAGATTGAAGCGGGCGGCCTGGGTATTGCCGTAGAACAGCGTCAAACCGCGCGGCAAGGTTTGTCCGTGATATTTCCGCAACAGCTTCCGCACCGCCATAAAACCGGTGGATTCGTTGCCGTGCAGCAGCACCGAGACAAACAAGGTATCCGGGCGCTTGCCGGGCAGATGGAATAGGGCGGGTTCCGGAATCAGCGTATGCAGCGCCTCGACCGGAACATCAAGCAAGCCGTCGGGCAGGCTGTCGAATTGTTTTAAGGCTTGGTTGGCGGGTAGAGTCGGTTGCATGTTCAATGGTTCGAGCTTGATTCTCAAAATTTATATGGCAACGCCAACATGCCTTAATATCGGGCTAATATCAACCTATAGGGCAAATTTGCCTGCTAGTCAGTAGTCGGGGCTCTCCAAATGCACGCTGGCATCTGCGACCCAAACGACGAAATTGCCGTAGAGCGTTTTAAGTCGACGCTCAGGCAATTGGGAGCTCAAAGCGTAGGGACGTCGTGGGTCATTGGTGTAGATATCTTGGACCTACAGATCGGGGAAGCCGTGCTCACCGTGTTTTCCGACACATGGTCCATTGACATTGAAGGTCCAGAGCAGCTTGTTCAGCAAGTACTTCATCTTTTCAATCAACAGAGTTCCTCACCCGCCAATGCGTAGCGACTTTTCCTTTAGCCATGAACACCCCAACCCGGCGGTCCATCGGTAAAGCCGCGTAGCCTTTCATCGTTCCCACGCTCCGGCGAGGGAATGCATCCCGCACCGCTCCAGCGGTGCGTATTGGGACGCTGGAGCGTCGTCAACCGTGTTCCCACGCAGGAGCGTGGGAACAATAAAAAAGCTCAGTAAGACGGCGATGGCAAAAAAAATGCACACCAGCAGAGCTTCGCTTAATCGATTGTTGGATGAAGAAGATACCAGTTTAACCTTGACCACCTTAGTGAGTGCTGCCGCCGCGCTCGGTA